>Ga0181520_10006601_pt1 | contig 17632 bp, 11 predicted proteins | sample PEATcosm2014_Bin_29_FD_132451 | JGI IMG/M metagenome (GOLD analysis project Ga0181520, IMG submission 132451) | Peatland microbial communities from MTU Mesocosm Facility, Houghton, MI, USA - PEATcosm2014_Bin02_30_metaG | ecosystem: Environmental > Terrestrial > Soil > Wetlands > Peat | place... | reverse complement strand
TCCTCGATGTCAAAACGCACTGTCAGGCGCACATCGGCGTTGGCGGGCAGTTGTTTTCCGCTCGCGCGCTTGTCCGTCGGGCGGCTGAACTGAAAAACGGTCGTGTTTTTGCCCTCGACCATTTCGGCGCGCAATTCGATTTCCACCGTGCGGCCATCGCCGGCGCTGGCGACAAAATTCCAGACGGCGGGCGGGCCGGGTTCAAATGACACGAGGCTTTTGAAATCCAGCGGCGAGAGAAAGCCGTCGGCGTTCACCCAGGCGCGGAGGCGCTTGATGAAAACGTGGCGGTCCACCGGAAAATCCGGATTCAAATTGGCGCCGAGCACACAATCGTATTTGGAATTCACGCGGCCCAAATCCACGCAGATGCGCGCCATGCCGCCGATGCCGTTGGTCAGCAGGACAAGGTCGTCGGAGTGCGGAGTGCGGAGTGTGGAGTGCGGAGCGGAAGGCAGAAAACAAATCGCGGCGGAAATTGTTTGCGAAGTCACGGCGTAGCGCTCCAAAAACAATTTGGCGCCGCCGCAAAGCAGTGGCACAGGCGTCTCGCCTGTGAGTTTGTTCGCAGCCGGGACGCCCGCGCCAATTTCCCGCGGCGCGAAGCAGGCGACGTGGACATTGCCGGCCGGGATGGATTGGACATGAATTGCGCCCGGATTTCCATTCCGCACTCCGCATTCCGCACTCCGCATTTCCAGCGTGGCGCGGAAGGGCGCGGTGTCCTGAATCAGCAGCCAATGGCCCGGCGGAATGAGCGTTACGCGGCGGCGGTCAATCAGCGTCCATTCCACCACGCGCGGATAAATTTTCCCGGCTTCAACTTCGGGCAGCAAACCGGCGAGCGTTTTAGTGGCGCGGGCATCCTGCCCGCGAGATTCAGAACTCGCAGGTTGGAAGCCTGCGCCACTAATTTCGGCGGCGGCGGTGAGAAAATTTTTGGACGACCGCTCAACTTGTTCCGACAGCCAGCGCCAGTCGGGGCCGTCAATGATTTCGGCGGGAATGATTTTGTTCAGCGATTCCAGCGCCCAAGCGGCCTGGGCGCGGGCGCGGCGGTAATCGTCGCCGCTCAAGCCGGCGGGTTTCTCGGTTGGCGCAAGGCAAAAAGCCGCGCCGGGCGGAAGCTGGAAAATAATTTTGCCTTTGTCGGCGGAGGATTCCAGGAACAGCTGGCCGAGCAGGTCGAATTTGAAATTTGAAATTTCAGATTTCAAATTGTCCGGAGCGCCGGTTTCCGACCCGGCAAGCTGTGCAGTCGCTTTGTCAGAAACGCGCCGGGCCGGAGGCCGGCGTTCCAGCGCGACGGAATTCTCCTTTTCAACGTCGGTGTTGACCAAAACCAGAACGGAATCGTTGCCCTCGGCGGATTCGCGAAGCAGCGCGTAAATCGGCGAATCGGGCGCGCTCAACCGCGTGAGTTTCGCGCCGTCAAAAAAACAGGGATGGTTGGAAATGAGCCGGTTGAGTTGCGCGAGTTCGGAAACGATGTTGTCGGCGCTGTCCCAATTCAGGCCGGTACAGCCGTGGACGAGAATTTTTTCCGTCGCCAGCCATTCGACACCGCAAGTGAAGCCGAAGCCGCCAACCGGACTGGTCAGCGCGCACAGGCGGTTCCGCAGCAGCGACCACGCGTGGCCAGAAGGAGTGACGTGTGACGTGTGATGTGTGACAGGAAGCGCGTCCGTCTTGTCACTCGTCACCTGACACTTGTCACTTTTCCATGCGGCGAGCCGGTCGTTGTCGTGCGTTTCGGAATAATGGACGTAGCTGCCGGCGCGTTCGCTCTGGCGGTTGGCGTAATCGAGATACCACGCGACGTCGCGACCGGAATAATTCTGGAACAACTCGGAGTAGGCCCATTGCATTCCGCCCTCGGTGAGGAGCGCCTCGGTGGCTTCCCAGGAACCGCCGAGGCCTTCGAGCAGAAAAATCGTTTCCGGAAATTCATGCTGCACGCGGGCGATGATGTATTGCCAGGCCGGCACGGGAATTTTGTAGCCGGCGTCGCAGCGAAAACCGTCCACGCCGCGCCGGCACCAAATTAAAAGCGAGTCGGCGATGATGTCCCAGAGCGCGACATCGTGTTGTTCCAATTCCACCAAATCTTCCCAAGTCGTCCCCCACGCGCCGGGGCTGGCGAATTCGCCGTCCGGTTTTTTCAGGAAAAATTCGGGATGATTTTCCTGCAAGCTCGAACCCCAGCCGGTGTGGTTGATGACGATGTCAATGAAGACCCGCGCGCCGAGCGAGTGCGCGGCGTCGGTGAGTTCACAAAACTGGTCAATGCCTGTGGCGCGCTTGTCAAATTCAACCAGCGCCGGGTCCACCGCCGTCAAATCGAGCGCGGCGTAGGGACTGCCGAAACGTCCGAAGCGCGCATAAGTCGTCGGCGTCGGATGCACGGGCAGCAGGTGAAGAATGCGGCAGCCGAGCGTCTGGACGATGTGCGGCAACTGGCGCGTCAGATCGCGGAGCTTGCCGGATGGCGGGATGACGGTGAAATTTTTCCCGTCGAGCGATTTTAATAATTCCGGGAGGGACGGCGTGCCGCCGTCCCTGAAATCAGGGTCGCCGACACGGCGACCCTCGCATTTTTCATCGCGCGCGGACGGCAGATTTTTTGTCGCGCCGAAGAGGCGCGGGAAGGCGCAGTAAATAGTGTTGGCGGTGCGGGCGAAATTGGGATGGACGGAAATGCCCGCGTCCCCGCCCTCCGGCCAGTGCTGCCAGTTTTTATCATCGAGCAGATAAGCCTTGGCCTTGAAGCAGCCAACCTCGGCGAGCGGCAGTTCGATTTGCCAGCCGTCGGCGGTTTTTTTCATCGGCACATCGCGCCACGAAGCTCCGGCGGCAGCCGCGCCACCGGCGTGGGCGGCTATAATTTCGCGGCGGCGGGCGGCGGCGCGGCCGAGGTTGGTGCGGAGCAGCGCGCGCCAGCCGGCGCGTTCCGCGCCGGCGCGGAGCGTGAAATGGACGCGGTCGCCGACGAAGCGCAGGAGGCGTTCGCCGGGCGCGGGTTCCATGATGGGCGCGGGTGGCGGCATTTTTGTTCCGGCGTTTGCCGGACAGGCTTACGATTCCGCAGATGCTGGCAGAAATCAATCCCGCAAGCGAGACGGGAATGAAGATTGCGCTGGCGGGAAGGAAGGCTTAAATTCACCGGCAGTTCGCATGGCCAATGCCCTGTCAAATCCGGCTGAAGAAGCTCAATTGAATCAGACGATTGAGATGTTCGAGGTCATTGTCCAGTCGCAGCCGAACGACTGCCAGTCGCTGGAAATCCTCAAGGAAGCCTACACCAAGCTGGGCCGGGAGCAGGATGTCATCCGGACCTCGAAGCGCATCGCCGAGGCTTACACGGAAATGGGACAGCTTTCGTCGGCGATTTTGGAATATGAAACGGTGCTGCAACGGCGGCCCAACGACGCCGACGTGCAGGCGGCGCTCAAACGAATCGAAAGCACGGCCAGCAGCGCGGCAGCGCAATCCGCGGAGGCCGAGCCGGCGGCGCTGGCACCGCCGCCCGATGGAGCCGGAACCAAATTCCACAAAAAATCACGCGCGGCGCAGGTGGAGATTGAGGACGGCCAGAAGATGATGCGCAAGATTTTTGTCGAGAGCAAGGTCATCAGCGCCGGCGATTTTGACATGTGCTGGCGCACGCCGGATCTGACCGCAGCGCAACCGGACGTGGCCGAACCGTTCATCCAGGTGCTCAATGACAAGGGGCTTTTTCCCGTGGACAAATCCGTCAAGCTGATTGCGGACAAATCGCGCACGGCGTTCCTGCCGTTCGACCGCTATGACGTGGACATGGATTTGTTGCGCGGTTTTCCAGCGGAGGTGTGCCGGCGCTGGTGCGTTGCGCCCTTCGACCGGATGAGCAAATCCATCCTGGTGGCGACCGCCAACCCGTTCAACCAGCAGGCGGCGAAGGAACTGGCCGAGGCCACTTCCCACCGGCTGCTGTGGTATCTGACGACGCCCTCGGAATTAGTGCAAACGATTCGCAAAGCATTTCGTTGAGCCATGGCCAAAGTCAAATCATTCGGAGAACGCATCGCCGACGCGCTTGTCGAGGACGGCCTGTTGAGCGCGGGGCAGGTGGAGGAGTTGCTCGAACAGCAGAAGAAGGAAGGCGCCCGGCTCGTCAAGCTCATCGTGGACAAGTCCTACGTCAGCGAGCAGGACCTGGCCGTGTGCATGGGCCGCGTACTCAACGTCCCGCCCGTCAACCTCGCGCGCCTCGCCATTCCGGAGGAGATTGCCGACCTGCTGCCTCGGGAAACGGAATACAACCACAAAGTGGTTCCCGTCGCCCGGCTGGAAAACAAATTGTATCTGGCAATGGCCGACCCGCTCAACGTGCTCGCCCTCGACGACGTCAAGCGCATCACCAAATTCGAAATCATCCCGCTGATCGCCCCCGAAAAAGCCATTGCGGACAAGCTCACCGCCATTGACACCGCCAAGGGCGGCAGCTCGATGGAATCCATCATTCAGGACGCGGCGAAACAGGAAGCCGATGGCGAAACGGTCGAAGCCGTCAAGGAAACCTTCGAGGAAGTCAACCTCGACAAGCTCGCCGCCTCCAGCGAGGAGGCGCCCGTCATCAAGCTCGCCAATTTGATCATTGTCCAAGCCATCAAGGACCGTGCCAGCGACATTCATTTGGAACCGTTCGAGAAAGTCATGCGGCTGCGTTACCGGCTGGACGGCGTGCTTCTGGACGCGACGCCGCCGCCCAAGCAACTGCAACTGGCGCTCGCCTCGCGCTTCAAAATCATGAGCAGCCTCGACATCGCCGAGCGCCGCCTGCCGCAGGACGGGCGCATGCGCGTCAAGGTGAGCGGCAAGGATTACGATTTGCGCGTCTCGGTGCTGCCGACCGTTCATGGCGAAAAAATCGTGCTCCGCGTGCTGGACAAATCCAATCTGACCGCGAGCATTGACAAACTCGGCCTGGATCCCGACACCTTCAAGCAGTTCAAGGGCGCCATTGACGCGCCGCACGGGTTGATTCTCGTCACCGGCCCGACCGGCTCCGGCAAAACCACGACGCTTTATTCCGCGCTCAACGAGTTGAACAGCCCGCAATGGAACATCGTCACCGTGGAAGACCCGGTTGAATTCCAGGTGCCCGGCATCAACCAGGTGCCGACCAAAAAGGACATCGGCCTCACGTTCGCCAGCGCGCTCCGCTCCATTCTGCGCCAGGACCCGGACATCGTCATGATCGGCGAAATCCGCGACACCGAGACGGCGGAAATCGCCATCGAAGCCGCGCTCACCGGACACCAGGTGCTCTCCACGATGCACTGCAACGACGCGCCCGGCGCCATTGCGCGCCTCGACGACATGGGCATCGCGCCGTTTTTGATTTCGTCCTCGGTCATCCTCTCCTGCGCGCAACGCCTCATCCGCCGCATCTGCTCGCACTGCAAGGAGCCGGTGACGTATCCGCCGAAAATGTTCGAGGACCTCGGCATTGATCCGGCGACGTTCGAGGGCGTGCAGCTTTACCGCGGACGCGGCTGCGAGCGCTGCAAAAACGCCGGCTACGCCGGGCGCATGGCCATCATTGAAGCCATGACCATCAGCGACCAAATCCGCAAACTCATCATCGCCCGCGCCAGCACGCGCGAAATGGGCAAGGTGGCCATCAAGGAAGGCATGCGCACACTCCGCATGGCCGGACTCGACCGCGCGCGCGACGGATCTTCAACCCTCGAACAGGTTCTTCTGATCACCGCCGCGCATTAAAATTTGCGCTGCGGAACCACGTCCAGTTGCGGCTCGGACGACAGCCACGGCGGCGGCGGCGGTTTCCATTCCGGCACGAGCGCCGGCAATCCCGTGTTGGTCGGGCCAAGAAGCCCCGGCAACGGGGTCAACCCCGCCGGTGTCGCAACCCCGCTGCTCAACGGCGTGAACGACGCGCCAATCGGAATCGCCGCGGGCGGGCTGGGCGCGGGGTTGGGCGTCGCGGCCGGCATGGAAAACAGCGGGCCGCCCAGCGGCGTGGATTTCGCCGCGCCGCCGGGCAACGAACGCGGCTGGAGCAACTCTTGGAATTGGTTCATGGCGGCTTGCTGCTCCGGCGTTGTTTTGGTCTCCGGTTCGGGCTGGGTGAATGATTTCTGCCAGATGCTTTTCGGCGTCCGGGCGGCATCGGCGCCGCTGTCTGGCGTCACTCCTGTTAATTGTTCCATCAACCCGGAATTCCCCGGCCTGCCTCCAGCGGGATTCCAAAAATCCGAATTCACCTGCGGCTTCAGGCTGCCCGACAAATCCCCGCGCGCCGCCGGATCCGCCGCGCCATAATTGACACTGTTTGTGCGGGCGCGCAACTGGTCCTGCCTTTCAACATATTGCATCACGACCGTTTCGTTTTTCGGCTGGCCAAAGGCGTCGCGATCCACGATGCCGAGGATTTTTTCCCGCGTGGGCAGGCCGAGGATTTGTTCGGGCGTCAGCAGCGCCCAATTCTTCCGCTCGTCGAGCAGTTGTTGCATTTGCCGGGCCTGGCCGGGCGAAATGGCCGGCGGCAGCGGCGCCGGCAACAGCCCGGTCTCGGGCGAAACACTGGATCCCTGTGCCGGTGACTGGACGGCGTTCGCGAAATCCCATGACCCCGGAGGTTTGGCGGTCAGCGAAGGCGTGTTGGAGCTGACGCCTTCATCATCGGTCGAGGAAAACAAAATCGCCTGTCCCGGCCTGCGTCCCGCGCGCTGGGCGTGCGCCGGGCTGACCGCCGCCAGCGCCACGCCAGCAACGACCACCCACCGCGTCAAATTGGCAAAGCTGAAACCCATTCCAAGCCGTCAGGCTAGTTTGTTGGACAAGCCCCGTCAAAAATGAATTCAAAATGAAATGAAAAAGGCCGGACGGCATTTTTATGAAACTTTGCCATTTTGACGATTTGCGGCTATAAAGATTGCGCTCCCCCGGAGCTTCATTTTGAATCTGGGCATTGAATGAGCGCGCTGCTTGAAGTCAAAAATCTGAAAGTGCATTTCCCGGTGAAACACGGGATGTTCAGCCGCGTCCGCGAATCCGTGAAGGCGGTGGATGACGTGAGCTTCAGCATCGCGCCGGGCGAAACGCTCGGCCTCGTCGGCGAAAGCGGCTGCGGCAAGACGACGCTCGGCCGCGCCATCGTCCGGCTCGTCGAGCCGACGGCGGGCGAAATCTCGCTCGACGGCGAGGACATTTTGAAAATGAGCGGCGCGGAATTGCGCGCGCGGCGGCGCAAGTTCCAGATGATTTTCCAGGACCCCTATGGCTCGCTCAATCCGCGCATGACCGTCGAGCAGATCGTCGGCGAGGCGCTCGACATCCACAAATTGACCGACAGCAAATCCGCGCGGCAGAAACGGATTTTTGAATTGCTCAAGGATGTCGGCCTCGACGCGGTCTACGCGCAGCGTTATCCGCACGAATTTTCCGGCGGTCAACGCCAGCGCATCGGCATCGCGCGCGCGCTGGCGGTCGAGCCAGAACTGATTATCTGCGACGAGCCGGTGAGCGCGCTGGACGTTTCGGTGCAGGCGCAAATCATCAATCTGCTCCGCAATTTGCAGCAGCAGCGCGGCATCGCGTATCTTTTCATCGCGCACGACCTCGCGGTGGTCGAACACATCAGTCATCGCGTGATGGTGATGTATCTCGGCAAAATCGTGGAGACGGCGGACGCCAAAGCCATCATTCGCGAACCGCAGCATCCCTACACGCAGGCGCTGATTTCCGCCGTGCCGGAGGTGGACCCGGAAACGAAGCGGAAGCGCATCGTTCTGCCGGGCGACGTGCCGTCGCCGATTCATCCGCCGGGCGGCTGTCCATTTCATCCGCGCTGTCCGATTGCGCAGCTTCCGAAATGCAGGGAGGAATTTCCGGAATCGCGGGAGGTTCGGAAGAACCACCGGGCCGCGTGCCATTTTGCCGGAGCGAAGATTGACGCAGGAGCGTAACTTGCCCCGCGCGGACGGCGTCTGATGACAGTGATTACCGGTTGGTGGCCGTGTTGGCCGGGGCGGCGCCGATGTGGAAATTGAGCTGGCCTTTGATTTTTCCGTCGGTGACGGAGATGCGATACATGACGCCGGGCTGGAGTGGTTCAGCTTGCGTGCCTGCGACGGCGGGGTTCATGCCGTCAATCTTCTGACCGTAGGTGAAAAGATTGATGGAGTCGGAGCTTGGGTCGCCGATGAGATGCCAGGCGGGTTGGGCGAGTTTGTTGGTTTTCAGCGCGTCGAGCGAGACGACCTTGATTTCGGTGAGTTCGTAGTCGTCTTGCAGGCTGAAAATCAACCGTGTGGTTGCCGCGCCGGGTTGGGCGGTCCTGGCAGCCCGGAAAGTCCGCACGGGACGGGTGGTGCATGAAATTTGTATTGTCTTTGTCTTGAACCAGTCGGTAAAATAAACGGCATAGACCCCGGCCAGCACGAGCACGAGGCCGATGAGAAAAAAGTTTTTTTTGTCCATAAATTAAGTGAACGCATAAGACGGTGCATCCGTCAAACCAATTATTCAGACGCGCGGAGCAATCGAATGGTTAGGAAAATAACAAAGCGGCGGCGGTTGGCCAGTGCAGAAACGGCCTTCACGCTGATTGAATTGCTGGTGGTCATCGCCATCATCGCGATACTGGCCGCCATGCTGCTGCCGACCCTGGCCCGCGCCAAGGAAAAGGCCAAGAGCATTTCCTGCCTGAACAATCTCAAGCAATTGAGCCTTGCCGCGCAAATGTATGTCAACGACAACCAGGGCGTTTATCCGCCGCGCATCAATTTTTCGACCGTGAACAGCCGCTGGCCGGACAAGTTTTACGACAATTACGGAAGAAACGTGAATGTGCTGCTTTGCCCGAGTGAAACCACCAATGCGCCCGAAACCCAGGCAAACTCGGATCCGACTGCCAGTGCTGACTTTAAGCCGCGCAGTTATATCATCAATGGCTGGAACGATTATTTTGCATCAGTAAATCCGGCAGGCGACCCATCCGGCATGAACGGGGGAGACTGCATGAAGGAAAGCGCCGTCGCCCATCCAACAGACACGATTGTCCTCGGCGAAAAGACCGATTTCCACCCGGATTACTACATGGATCTCAATGAAGGCACGGCGGGCAATGATAATAATTCGGGTGATAGCCCCGGGAGGGTTCTTAACCAAAGCCGGCACAACTCCAATGGGACGGATGGCATAATTGGATCGGGGTCGGGCGGTTCAAACCATGCCATGGGAGATGGAAGCGCAAGATACATCAGGTTTCCACAATCGGTGGATCCGATCAATATGTGGGCTATCGCCGATTCCAACCGGGTTACCTACGCCGACACTTCCAACGCCGGCACTTCTTACTAGAATGCCGGATTTCAGAAACGATTTGATTGTTTTCAACCTCCCGTCGGAAAAATGAGCGGACTCATTCCGCCTTGCCGGAACGCAGCCTCCTCATTTGACGCGGGAAATCCAGGCGCCTCCCAAAAATCCCTTTATTCACGCGATTGTTTTGCGCTTGACGTGTTGCGGTCAAAAACTTATTCTTTGCCTCAAGAATGGTAAAGTCAGCTGGTTCGGCCAGCGCGCCAAAGTCGGAGATGCATATCTTCCGGCTTTTTTGTTCGCTGGAAGCCGGCCCGGCGGATGCCGTTTTTGGTTATGAACGCAGACTTTTTGGCAGTCCTTGAGTTCTGGGAGCGCGAAAAGGGCATCAACCGTGATGTCCTCGTCGGCGCTGTCCAGGAGGCCTTGCTCTCCGCCGCCAAAAAGGCCGTCGGCCCGGCGCGCGAATTGCGCGTGGAGATTGACCAGAAAAACGGCGACATCAAGGCGTTCGCCAAGCTGATCGTTTCCGAAAAGGTCATTTCCATTCACGACCAGATTTCCGTTTTCGACGCGCGCCGCCTCAAGCCGGACGCGCAAATCGGCGACGAACTCGAAAAGGAAGTCACGCCCACCGGCTTTGGCCGCATCGCCTCGCAATACGCCAAGCAGGCGCTCATGATGAAAATCCGCCAGGCGGAAAAGGCGCTGATTTTCACCGAATTCAAGGACCGCGTCGGCGACATCGTCAGCGGCACGGTGCGGCGGTTCGAGCGCTCGGACGTGATTCTGGACCTCGGGAAATACGAGGCGCTGCTGCCGAACCGCGAGCGCGTGCCGACCGAGGAATACCAGGTGGGCGAGCGCATTCGCTGCTACGTCAAGGCCGTGCAGGAAGGCGAGCGCGGGCCGGAAATCATTTTGTCGCGCGCCGACCCGCGCTTCATCATCAAGCTGTTCCAGCTTGAAGTTTCCGAAATCAGCGACGGCACGATTGAAATCAAGGGCATTGCGCGCGAGCCGGGTTTCCGCACCAAGATGGCGGTTTATTCGCGCGACCCGAAAGTGGACCCCGTCGGCGCGTGCGTCGGGATGCGCGGCCAGCGGGTAAAAAATATCGTTCGCGAGCTGAACAACGAGAAGGTGGACGTGATTCCGTGGTCATCGGACATCCGCCAGTTCGTCACGAAGGCGCTCGAACCGGCGCAGTTGAAAAGCGTGGAGCTGGATGAAGCGGGCAAGCGCCTGAAAATTTTGGTCAGCGAGGATCAGCTTTCGCTCGCCATCGGCAAGCGCGGCCAAAATGCGCGGCTCACCGCCCGGCTCACCGGCTGGGAGGTGGACATTGACGCCGAACACGTCGTTACAAAAGGTTTCGAGGAAAAAGTCGCGGAAGCCGTCGAGCATCTGGCGGCGATTCCGGGCATTACGAAGGAGCAGGCCGACGCGCTGGTGCATGCCGGCCTGACGCGGCTGGAAGATTTGCTGTCGGCGGAGGAAGGCGATTTGAGCAGCATCCCGCAAATCGGCGGGCAGGCGGCGGAGATTTTGAAAGCGGCGCGCGCCGAGGCGGAGCGCCACACGTTGAAGGTCGGCGAAGCGCTTGCCGCTCCGGAGAACGGCGCAGGCGGGCCGGCAGCTCCCGATGCGCAGGTCGGGGCGACCAGTTGAGATTTATGACGCGGACCGGAACAATTTTAGTTCACGCGCTTTGAGCCATGAAGGCCAATTGCCCATTCCGGTCGGCGACGGTGAAAATTTATGCCCGTTCGGATATACGACATTTCGAAAAAGCTCGGCCTCGAGAACAAGGTGATTCTCGCCAAGGCCAAGGCGATGGGCATTGCCGCCGCCAAAGTCCCTTCCAGCTCGCTTGATAAAATCACCGCCGAGGACCTCGAAAATCATCTGATCGAGGAGCATCCAGAAATCGCCGCCAAATTTGCCGCGCCGCCGGTGGTGGAGCCGCCCAAACCCGCGCCTGTTGAGGAAAAGGTTGTTTTCATCACCGCGCCGCCGCCGGCCGAATCCAAGCCCGAACCGGCGGCCGTTGAAACAACAACGGCGACCACGCCACAGCCGGTGGCTGAACCGCCGCCGCCAGTCGCGCCAGCCGCGCCGCCACCACCGCCGCCGCCACCGCCCAAACCAGCCGTCCCGAAAATCGGCGACAAGGTCGGGTTCATCCAGTTGCCATCACGTCCGGCGGCGCGCACCGGCGAAAAAGGCGGAGCCGCCAAACAGCCGCCATCGCGCCCGGGCGCGCCGCAAAAACAAGACGCGCGCCGGCAATCACAACGCTCGCGCGATGGCCGTCAGGTGCCGCAGCCCGCGCGCGAGCCGGCCAAACCCGCCGCGCCGGCCGCTCCCAAGATCAATTTGCCGGACTCCGCCGAGGTCATCATCATCAAGCCGCCGATCATCGTTCGCGAACTCGCCGAGCAGCTCAAGCAGAAGCCGTTCATCATCATCGGCGATTTGATCAAGCTCGGCGTTTTCGCCACGGTCAACCAGGCGATTGACGAGAAAATCGCCCAGCAGCTCTGCGCGAAATACGGTTTCAAGTTCGAAGTGGAAAAGCGGGCGAAGGGCGAAGGCGTCGTCCACGCGGTCGAGAAAAAAGTCGAACTCGACGTTGACGACAAGCCGGAAGATCTCAAGCCGCGCGCGCCGGTCGTCACCATCATGGGCCATGTTGACCACGGCAAAACCTCGCTGCTCGATGTCATCCGCAAATCCGACGTCGCGGCGGGCGAGGCCGGCGGCATCACGCAGCACATCGGCGCCTACACCATTTCCGTGCCGCATCCCGAACGCAAAAAGGAGCTGGCGCAAATCACCTTTCTCGACACTCCCGGCCACGCGGCGTTCAGCTCCATGCGCGCCCGCGGCGCGAACGTCACTGACATCGTCGTCCTGGTCGTCGCCGCGAACGACGGTGTCATGCCGCAAACCATCGAAGCCTTGAACCACGCCAAAGCCGCAAAAGTTCCCATTCTCGTCGCGGTCAACAAAATGGATCATCCGAACGCGAACCCGCTGAAAGTCCGCCAGCAATTGCAGGACAAGGGTCTCGTGCCGGATGATTGGGGCGGCGACACGATTTTTGTGGACGTTTCCGCGCTCACAAAAATGGGCGTGGACAAGCTGCTCGAAATGATTTTGCTCCAGGCCGAGATGCTCGAACTCAAGGCGAATCCCGATCGCCGCGCGAAAGGCAACGTCATCGAATCCGGCGTCGAACCAGGCGGTCCGACGGCAACGGTTCTCGTCCGCAAAGGCACGCTGCGCGTCAGCGACATCATCTTGTGCGGCGAGTTTTACGGTCGCGTCCGCGCGCTCATCAGCGAGGAAGGCAAGCGGCTCAAGGAAGCCGGGCCGTCGGTCGCGGTGAAGGTGCTCGGCCTGAACGGCGTGCCGGATGCCGGTTTGGAATTCAGCGTGGTCGAGGACGAAAAAGCGGCGCGCGATCTGGCCGAACAGCGCGCGATGACGGCGAAAAGCCAGGACTTGGAAAATCGTTCCAAAGTCACGCTCGAAAACCTGTTCGCGTCGCTTGAAGCCGCGCAAAGCAAGGGGCTCAAAGTCGTCGTCAAGGCCGACACGCAAGGCTCGGTCGAGGCGATTGTCGAGGCGCTCAAGAAAATCGAGTCGGAGAAAATTTCGCTTGAAATCATCCACAGCGACGTCGGCACCATCACCGAAAATGACGTGGCGCTCGCGTCAGCGTCCCACGCCGTCATTCTCGGCTTTCACACGCGGCTGGACAGCACCGCTGCCGAAAAGGCCAAGCACGCGGGTGTGCAGATCAAACTTTACGCCATCATTTACGAATTGATTGACCAAGTGAAGGATTCGATGGCCGGGTTGCTCGAACCGGACATCAAGGAAATCGTCGTCGGCTCGGCGGAAGTGCGGCAGATTTTTGAATTGTCCAAGGGCGTGCCGGTCGCCGGCTGCATGGTTTCCAGCGGCCGCATCGTCAAGGGCAAGGTGCGTGTGCGCCGCCGCAAGGACGTGATTTACGAGGGCATCCTGCAATCGCTCCGCCGCTTTCAGGACGAGGTGAACGAGGTCCGCGCCGGCATGGAATGCGGCCTCCGCATCGAGGGCTACAGCGACTTTCAGGTCGGCGACGCCGTCGAATGTTACGCGATTGAAAAAATTGCGGCGAAGTTATGAAATAGGGTCTTGGCTCTTGGGTTCGGGTTCCTGGGAAAATACCCGGACGCCAGATGCCAAACCCCGGACGCTATATTTTTATGAACAATCTGCGGCATGAACGGGTGCGGGAATTGTTGAAGCGCGAAATCGGCGAGGCCGTCCGCCGCGAATTTCACGTCAACGAATGCGGCCTGATTTCGGTCAACGACGTGGATGTGGGCGGCGATTTGAAATCCGCCGTCGTCTTCATCAGCATTTTCGGCAACGCCGACCAGCAGAAACGCGGCATCCAGGCGCTCAACGAGCATCGCATCCGCATCCAGGGCATCGTGGGCAAGGCCGTAGTTTTGAAATTCACGCCGACGCTGAAATTTGTCTTCGACGATTCGATCGTGCGCGGCAACAAGGTGCTGCAAATCATCGAGGAATTGGAAAAATCCGCGCCCGCCGGCGAGGCCGAGAAACCCGAGTGAAAAACTATCCCAAAGTCATTGACCGGATTCTTGAAGTCATCCGCGAGAGCAAAACCTTTTGCATCGTCGGCCACGTCCGGCCCGACGGCGATTGCATCGGTTCGCAGCTCGGCCTCGCGCTGGCACTCCGAAATGAAGGCAAAAAAGTCACCTGCTGGAACGAGGACATCGTTCCGCAAAAATACAAATTCCTCAATCCCGACGGCTTGTTCCAAAAGCCGAAACGCGGCCGGAAATTTGATTGCGTCATCGCCGCCGATTGCGCGAGCTTCGAACGTCTCGGCAAGGCCGGCAAGTGCATCGCCGACCGGAAGAAGTTCATCAACATTGACCACCACGAAAGCAACACGCGCTACGCCGACATCAACTGGGTTTCCGCCCGTGAACCTTCCTGCGGCGAATTGATTTACCGGCTGCTCAAGGTTGCGCGCCGGCCCATCACCCGGCCGATTGCCGACTGCCTGTTCACCGCGATTTCGACCGACACCGGCTCGTTTCGCTATCCGAGCGCGCGGCCCGGCACGTTTCACATCGCCGGTGAACTCGTCGGGCGCGGCGCAAACCTTGCCACGATTTGCAACGAGGTTTATCAATCGTATCCGGTCTCCCGCGCGCGGCTGCTGAAGCACATTTACAGCCGCTTCCGCCTGACGCATCACGACCAAATCGCCTGGTTCTGGCTGAAGCAGGCCGACTTCACGCGCACTGGCGGCGAAAGCGAGGACACCGAGGGACTGATTGACCACATCCGCAACATCGAGCCGGTCGTGGTCGCTTGCGTCTTTGAGGAAATCGAACCTGATTTGATCCGCATCAGCCTGCGCTCGAAAAGCGACAAGGTGAACGCGAACGAAATCGCCGCGCAATTCGGCGGCGGTGGCCATCCGGCGGCGGCGGGCGCGAGAATTTCCGGCAAGCCGCTGGCCGTGCAGCGCAAGGTGATCGCCGCCATCAAACGCGCGTTGAACGCGGCGAAATGAAATTCTTCTGTCTCGCGTTCGTTTTGATTGCCTGCTAAACAAATGGCCGTTCACATGGCAAAAAGCTTTTCCACTTTCAGCAAGCTAATCGGCAAGGCGAAGACCGAAGAGGAAGTCAAACACGCCTACGCCGCGCATTTCGGCCTGGATTACGACACAGAATTTCACCACGACCTTTATTCGCCGGAGATTTTTTTTGAATTCAAATTGCAGCGCAATCTTCAAAAACGGGAGGCACGCGCCGCCGTCATCGCGCAAGTCCTTTATTACATCCGCCGTCTGCGTCTCGGTCATGCGGACAAAATTATTCCGCCAATTATTTGCATCGCGGATTCGCGGCTGGCGTTCTTTACCGAAACAAAAAAATGGCAAAAGTTCTTCAATAACGAGAAAAAATACGATTGGGAACTCGCACCCAGCCAGCCGGATGAAAATCTTGTCGCCGACCTCGCCGCGTCCGCCGAGACAAATTCGATCAAGGCTTTCGATGTCCTTGACGAGGCGGAGTATGAAATGTTCAGCAAGAACCTGGCGAGTTATCGCGCCGCGCAGCTTGCGTGGGATTTTCGGGTCAAGAAATTGATCACCGAGGAAAATTTCGAGGACGTTTTCGATTACTGGAACAAATGTTTCGGCGACGCCGTCCGCAACGGGACAAAACCGTCGCGTTATTTTCTGTGCGACATCCAGCAAGGCCGTTCGGAATACAATCGCGCGGAAAACAAGGTCGTGTTTTTCATCGGCCCGGAGGAGAAACGCGCCAAGAAAATTTTGCCGCAGCAATACGAATGGTTCTGGTCCAATTATGAAAAGCTGACCGACGCCGGAGTGGTCAGAAATATTTTAGCCAAGGTGGACCGGCTGACGGACGAGCCGATTCGCCGCTTCACCGGGGAATTTTTCACGCCCGTTTCCTTCGCGCGCAAGGCGCACAGTTATCTGGAACGCGTCGTCGGGCCGAAATGGTGGACAAAAGGCTATCGTTTGTGGGACATGGCTGCTGGCACGGGAAATCTTGAATGGTTTCTGCCAGCGGACGCGTATCCAAGCATTTATCTCTCGACGCTGTATCACGAGGACGTGCAGCACTGCAAACGGGTTTTCCCCGGCGCGACGGTTTTTCAATACGATTATCTCAACGACGACGTGGAAAGTGTGTTTGATGACCAGTCGCTTTTTGACCGCGCGAACAAGAAGCCGCAGAACCTCATCCGCGACCTTTATGATCCGAACATCAAATGGATCATCTTCATCAATCCGCCGTTCGCCACGTCGCAAAAGGCGGGACACTCTGGTGAAAGCAAAAAGAACGTGAGCGACACAAAAATCCGTCCGCTCATGCACGAATGGGGGTTGGGTGAAGTCTCACGCGAACTGGCAGCGCAATTTCTTTTCCGCATCCGCCGGGAGTTTGCGGACAAGCAAGCGCACCTCGGTCTTTTCTATAAACTGAAATACATCAACTCCAACAACGACCAGACATTTCGCGACAAGGTTTTCCAGTATGCTTTTGAGGATGGCTTTGTTTTTTCCTCGGGGCACTTTTCCGGCACGTCTTCGGCCAATTCTTTTCCCGTTGGTTTTCTCGTCTGGGATTTGGCGAAGCGCAAAAAACTTGAGGAACAGAAAATAGAAGTCGCGGTTATCAATGACGAAATGGATAAAATCGGACGAAAGCTGATTACCTCCGAACACCGTGACAAGTTTTTGAGCAAATGGATTGTCAGACCCGATGCAACTGAAATTTTTCCGCCGCTCGGCAGCGCGATTTCTGTGAAGGGCGACAACGACGACGTGCGTGACCGCGTGGCGAAAGGTTTTCTCGCGTCGCTGATGTGCAAAGGCAACGACGTGCAGAATCACAACTACGTCGCGCTGCTTTCCAGCCCGTATGTCAGCGCGGGCGCGCTTTCAATCATCCCCGACAATTTTGACAAGGCGATGGTCGTCCACGCCGTCCGCAAAAACGTGAAGAAAACGTGGCTGAATGACCGCGACCAATTTTTGCAGCCCAACGAATATCCAAACGCGAGTTTTGTCCGGCGCTGCGCGGTGTGGAGTCTGTTCGCCGACTCGAACCAGACCGCCTCTTTGCGAGACGTGAATTACAAAGGCAAGACTTACCAAATTATCAACCACTTTTTTCCATTCAAAACGTCCGTTGTGAAGAAATGGGAAATATCCGATTCTGACATCGAGCGTTCGCTCAAAGAAGACCATGAAGACCGATTCATCGCCAAGTGGCTTGCAAAACAGGAATTGGATTCCCCGTGCGAAGAACTTTTGGGAATCGGGCGTGAGATTTACAAATCATTTTTCAAAAAATTCAAAGACCTGCAGACCGCCACCTACAAAATTCAGCACTGGGACGCGGGCTGGTGGCAGATCAAAAAATCCCTCGTCGAGGCCGGTTTGGAAGCCGATAAATTTGAGCGCATTGAGGAACTAAAGAAAATCGTCGGCGCAAAGATTTGCGAGGAAGCGGCGAAATTGGGCATCATTTCCGCCAACTGATTTTTTACCATGCAAGAATTTTCCGCACTCGACGGCGCCATTCTCATTGACAAGCCCGCCGGCCCGACATCGCACGACGTGGTGGACGCCATCCGCCGCCGCTTTCAAATCAAGAAAGTCGGGCATTGCGGCACGCTCGACCCGAACGCCACCGGCCTGCTCATCATCGTG
>Ga0181520_10006599_pt1 | contig 17634 bp, 8 predicted proteins | sample PEATcosm2014_Bin_29_FD_132451 | JGI IMG/M metagenome (GOLD analysis project Ga0181520, IMG submission 132451) | Peatland microbial communities from MTU Mesocosm Facility, Houghton, MI, USA - PEATcosm2014_Bin02_30_metaG | ecosystem: Environmental > Terrestrial > Soil > Wetlands > Peat | place... | reverse complement strand
TCGCTGGCCGACGGCATCAAGCGGGCGACCGACATCATGATCGCCGGCAAGGTCGTCGTGATCTGCGGCTACGGCGACGTGGGCAAGGGCTGCGCCCATTCCATGCGATCCTACGGCGCCCGCGTGATCATCACCGAGATCGACCCCATCTGCGCCCTGCAAGCCGCCATGGAAGGCTTCGAGGTCACGACCATGGAAGAAGCCTGCTCGCGGGGCAACATCTTCGTCACCTGCACTGGCTGCCGCGACATCATCCTTGGCCCGCACATGGAGAAGATGCCCAACGACGCCATCGTCTGCAACATCGGGCACTTCGACTTGGAGATCGACGTCAATTGGCTCAACGTCCACAAGAACATCAAGAAGACGAACATCAAGCCGCTGGTGGACCGCTACACCTTCCCCGACGGCCACTCGATCCTCCTGCTGGCCGAAGGCCGCCTGGTGAATCTGGGCTGCGCCACGGGCCACCCGTCGTTCGTGATGTCCAACAGCTTTACCAATCAGGTCCTTGCCCAGCTTGCCCTATGGACCGAGACGGAGCAGTATCCCTTGGGTGTCCATTGCCTGCCCAAGCACTTGGACGAGGAGGTTGCCCGCTTGCACCTGGAACAGCTCGGCGTGAAGCTCACCAAGCTGACGGCCAAGCAATCCGAGTACTTGAAGGTGCCCGTCAACGGCCCGTTCAAGCCGGATTATTATCGGTACTAAAATGAGAAGCCGGATTTCGAGCCGTCTGGCCGGAAAAATCCCGAATTTCGGAAAAATCCATTCATTGCGCGTTCGCGCAAGGAACGGCTGGCCCTCCTTCTGTTCCCGGGAGATCTGCAGATTTTCAGGCAAACTGAAAATTCCTCCGTCAACCTTGGACGGAATCCGGCCTATCACTACGGGGACATGTTGAACGATCGGGAGTTTGAAAGACACGGGTGGAAAAAGAGCTGCAACAAAACCGCGGCACGGCATGCCCCCATCACGAATCGAGGCCCGACCTTGGCCTCGGAACGGGAGTCAAAGATGTTGGTTCTATCACGTACCTGGTTTCTCACTCCGGCGGTCCGCCCAAAGCGGCGATTGCGGCGCGGATTTTCGCCTGCTGCTTCTCGGTCGCAATCACGATAAGCCGGCTTGTCCGCGCGTCGAAGGCGAATCGTGCCTCGGCCTTTTCGTGATTGACGACGACAAACTGCGACCGGAGCTTTGAGACGAGTTGCTCGCCGTCGGCCTGTTCGAGCGTATAGAACGTGGTGGGCCGCTGCGGGTCGTGGGCGATGGGGATGGCGGAGATGGGCGGCAAGCCCCGGCGGATCTCCTGCCGCGTGATCTCGGGACTCCAGGCAATTGTCGGCGGGGAATCCTCTCGGGCCCCGGCGGGATGCCAGGGCAGCCCAATTCGCACGGCCTCCCAAGGCCCGGCCGGCACCCAGACCCCGAAGGTGGCCGAGGTCTTCGGCGCGAACTCGATGTCAGCCATCCCCGTACCGCACCACCCAATCGGATGCTGCCGCCATTTTCCGGCCTGTTTCAACTCGACCCGGTAAATGGGCTGCATCTGCCCCTTGGGGATGGGCGGATCGAAGGAATCAGGCCGGTAGCCGTGATACCATAGAGCATGCGTACCCGGATTCGAGACCTCGACGGCCAGCGAGAAACCCCCTTGCTTCCCCCATATTTTGGCGTCCCGCCATGTGCAGACGCAGTTCGGGGGCCTGTTGCTTGGCAGGTGGAGATTCCGCCAGGGCAATGCAAATACTCGAAAAGGAGCCCACAATCAATAGCGCAAGAGACACGACTCGGCGATACAGTGGTCATCTTCTATAGGTTCATTGGATGAGGGAGCAGCCCTTCATTTTAGACGTTGGCCGACGGCAAAAAGTTCCCAGCCGCCAATCCCCACGAGATGGCAGCCGCGGAGTTCGTCTGGCTGGAAATTCGGCCGCGGTGCGGATCGATCGGCCGAGCTTCAGAAAATGAACGATTTCTGGGAGTTGCCGGGGGTTGGTTTCGTGGAAACAAGAGAGGGGCAAATCGGTTGAGCGATGAGGCCGTTGCCCCTTCCTGGAGCTGTGCGGCCTTCTCCTTTGCAGAAACTTCTGCATACCCCCTTGACAAATCGGCGGAAAAGTGCAGAATGATCTGCATACCTGTCGTCTGCTTTCTCCACAGAGGCCTTATGGCACACTTCACCGCCGGCGAAATGGAAGTAATGCGGATTCTCTGGGAGCACGGCGAATTGAAGCCGGCGGAGATCCAGGAGCATTTTCCCCGCCCGATCAAGAACGCCGCCCTGCGATCCTATCTCACAATCCTTGTCGAGAAAGGCCATTTGGCGCGGCGAGGCAAGGGGAATGCGTTCTATTACCGCCCCAAGACGAAGCGCGAATCGGCGTTTCGCTCGATGCTCAGCGATCTGGTCAACACCTTCTGCAATGGCTCGATTGAACCCTTGTTATGTCACCTGCTGGCCAAAGAAAAACTTTCGCAAGAGGAACTGCTTGAATTACAGCGACTGGCCCAGGAGCACCCGCCCTCCGCCGATCCCATAAGGAGAACCACGTCATGAACGCATGGCTAACGACGATGCAGGGAGTTGAACAGTCGATCGTTGACGCCCCAGGGTGGGTCGTCCTGCTGTTGAAGATCACGGCGATTTTAGTGGCCGCGTGGCTGGTCCACCTAGCACTCAGGGGCGCTAATCCGCGGTGGCGGGTCTTGTTGTGGCGCGTGACGGCGGTCGGTTTGATCGCACTGCCGACGGTGGCCTGGTTGCTTCCGGCGATAAAGATTTACGTCGGGCAAGCTGCAGCGGTCACGGAGACGGTAGACATTCCCGTGCCGGCCCCGGTTCTGGCGGTCAATCGCGACATAGCCACGCCCGCCCAAGGCGGCTTCGCCGTCGACATCTCGGACGGGCCGCCGTTACATCAGTTGCCGATGCGGCCGGATGAAGTTGGCGTGCCGCACCCTCAAGCCAATGTGCCGGCGCCTGAGAAGCCCCTCCTCATCACGGCATCCCGGGTTCTTCTGGCCGTCTGGTTGGTTGGCGTCGGGGTTCTTGCCTGCCGCTTTTGTGTTGGGTACTACCGCATGTGGCGTATGGCCCACGGCGGCAAGCAACCGCCACAATGGGTCCGAAGTGAGTGCCTGCGCGTTGCCCAGGCCATCGGATGCCGGGGGCGAGTCGAGGTGCTCGAATCAACGGCAGTCCAGTCGCCGTTGTTGTGCGGTCTTCGTTGCCAGCGTCTGCTCTTGCCGGCATCCCTGTGCGAGGATGCGTATCGTACGGACTTGCCGGCCATTCTCGCCCATGAGCTTGCGCATGTACGGTCACGCGATGTGCTATGGAACTTCGGATTGCACCTGATCTCGGTGGTGCTCTGGTTTCACCCGTTCGCCTGGCGGATGCGAAGGGCCCACCTGGCCGCCTGCGAGTTGGTTTCCGACGCCGTTTCGGTTAGTTTCGTCGGCGACGTGACCGAGTATTGTCGGACCCTGGCCCGGGTGGCCGTCCAGTCGTACGCGTCGATTCCGGCAACGGGGATCGCCATGGCGAGAAGTTCCAGTATCAGCCGTCGGCTCGGCGCCCTGAAAAGAAAGATCTTCTCACTGCCGTTGCGCCGCCGGAGCGCGATCGGGTTCGGGTTTGCCGCCCTGCTGACGGTGGCGGCGCTGGGCGTGTTGCAATTCGCGCTGGCCGCGCCACCGCCCGCCGAACCTGTCGCGGCCGGCAAAGCAGAGACGAAGACTGTGGCGAAAGAGGCAAAACTTGCCATTGATCCCAACGCCACGCCCAAGACCGCTTCTCTCCGGGTTCGCGTTGTCGACGAAGCTGGCAAGCCGCTTGCCGCCACGAAGCTCGCTGTAAAGTTCTTGGGCCATGAGAAGAACTACACCACGGATGTCGAGGGAAAGGCCACGGTGGCCGCTCCCGGCCCCAACCGGCTGTTTCTCAGCATGATCGCGTATCCAGAGGGATACCCACCCGTGAGAAAATGGTGGCGCAATGACTCCGGTAATGAGTTGATTCCCGACGAATTCACCTTCACTTTCGAGCGAGGCCGCACGATCGGCGGCTTCGTTCGGAACGAACAGGGTGAGCCCATCCAAGGCGCGAAAGTCCACCTCAATATTCCCTTAGAGAATTACCAACAAGTTGGCATGGGTCTGGCCCTGTGGGATAGCGTTTTCCTGACGGACGCCGAAGGACGATGGCATCTCGATCATTTTCCGCGGAAGATTGAATCTATCTATCTCGGGCTGGAACATCCGGACTACATCAGCGTCACTGGTCCGGCGGAAATTTCCGCCGCGGAGCAGAGACAAGTCCTTGGTGGCATCGCGGTCATGGTCATGAAAAGGGGAATTCCCGTGACCGGTACGGTGACCGATCCGGAAGGAAAGCCAGTGGCGGGCGCGACGGTGCTTTTGGGAGAATGGAACGGCTCCAAGCAGCCCGCGGTAAGCACGGACGAGAAGGGACATTATCGCTTCGCCAGTCTTGCGCCGGGCGGCGCCGTGTTGACCGCCACTCGTCCGGGCTTGTCCCCCGCGCTGTGCAGCATCAACGTAGAGCCGCAGATGAAGCCGGTGGATTTCAGCCTGGAGAAGGGCAATACGCTCCGCGTACGCGTCGTCGATAAGGATGGCAAACCGATACGCGGCATTTTTGTTACGCCGGACACCTGGCGCGGCCGACGCGTTTTGTGTGATGTCGGGGTCAAGGGCCGAACCGACGCCGAGGGGCGTTGGGCTTGGACTTGGGCTCCCGAGGATGCCGTGCAAACGTCCTTCGGTTTGACCGGCTACGTAAACTACATGAGTATCTACGGCCTACCGCTGGCAACGCAGCAAACGGAACATGTGGTCACCCTGCATTCGGCGCTTACAGTCTCCGGGCGGGTAGTCGATGCCAAGACGAAGCAACCCATCCCGAGTTTCCGCGTGGTCCGGGGCTATCGGCAGGCAGGGAGCTTTGAGAACGACGTTTTCTGGGACCGGCACGAGGTAGTAGAAGGGGAAAATGGGCAGTATACGCTTACGATCACACAACCTTCACTGGCTCATTTGGTGCGGATTGAAGCCGGCGGACATGAGCCGGCAGTCTCGCGGGAGTTCAAGAATGACGAAGGGAGCGTGACTTGCGATTTCGCCCTGAGAACGGGGAAAGACCTGAATGTGATGGTCCGGTTGCCCGACGGCAAACCGGCGGCCGGGGCCGACGCGTGCCTTTGCCCGGAGAGTCCCGGCAAGTTCATCCACATGGCCATGTTCGTCAGGAACGGCCGCTTCGCATACCGCGACATGTCGCGGCCAAACCTGAAAGTCGGTTCCGACGGGCGATTGCCGATCGAACCGCAGGACAACGGCTTTCTGCTCATCATCGTTCACGATCAGGGCTTCGCCCAGACCACGAGCGAGGAACTGGCCGCTAAACCCGAGATCACGCTACAGGCTTGGGCTTGGTTGGAGGGCGTGGTCCGCCACGGCGCCAAGCCCGCGCCTAACGCAAAGCTCGACGTCTACCCCATCGGTTCGGACGGCGGCATGCGGTGGAGCTTCCTCAACTTCCAGGATCGAACCGAGGCTGATGCCGAAGGCAAGTTCGTTTTTCCGAAGCTTAAGCCGGGCAAATGGCAGGTCCGCTTGCAGCCGGTCGACGAAAGAGGGCGTTCGCCAAATGAAAAACCCGTGGAACTCGGGCCGGGCCAGACAGTTCGCGTCACGCTTGGCGGTGAAGGCTGACCACCGGTCGTCGGGCGTATTCGATGGCCCGATGGTAAGCTGCCCATGCATCCAGGCGGTCCCTCTTGGCGTCCCTCCGACGGGACGATACAATCTCGTCAATGTGGGAAACTGGGCACTACTCCAGAAAGGCATGGGTGACCGAGAATGTCAAAGGAAGTTGAAATCAAATGGTTGGGCGAACCAGAAGAACACGATTATCCCGCAGCTCTGTCGTACTTGTCCTTGCACTATGACGAACAGACCGCGGCGACCTTTGTGGATAAATTGAGACTCGCCGCGATATCAAAGTTCAAGGCCAAGGATATCTTCAGGGCATCCGGTTTGTCGTTGCTGGGGATCAGCAATGCTCATGTGGAAAAAGATCAACAGAAAATACAGTCGGGGCGCCAGTTAGCGCCTCTCCTCCTGGTAAGAGATTCGGCCAATGGGAGGGTTGTCATTGCGGACGGGTATCATCGACTCTGTGCAGTCTACTCTTATGACGAAGATTCAGTAATTCCATGTAAAATCGTCTAGTGCCATCAGCCGGCAAAGTAGACTACTGGCTTCCGGGCAAGTTACAACACCGAACGGGAGGTGGTAGGTATGCGACAACTGTGGATTATCCTCGTCGGCGTCAGCTTTTTTCTGTGGGCCGCCCTCGCCTCCGCCACGACGCACAGGGTAGTCTGGTCCGAAGCGGCGGAGAAATTCGCGACTCCGGGCGGCATGCACCTCGGCGCCGCCGTTGCCGACGATCCCGCGGCTTCGGGCGGCAAGGCCGTACGCATTCCCTGCCAATCCGGCTCCAACGGCTGGAGCATGGTCTTCAGCGTCCCGCGGATGGAGATGCGCGGACAGGTTTTGTTCACCTTCTGGCTGCGTGCCGAGGATCTCCCACCACTTACGCCGGGATTCGTGCTGACGCTGGTCGCCCACGACAAGCAGACCGGGCAATGGGCCTTCCACCGCCAAACCCGCGTCTATGGCGCCAACCTACAGACGCAGGGCTACACCCCGGTCACCCTGACACTCGACGCGCCTTGGACCAGCGATATCTACGTCCCGGAAACGATCCTCCAGTGGGACGCGCCTCCCAAGGGCGTCGCGCCAATCATGTATCTGGACAAGGCCGAGATTTCGGTCCCGGTTCTCGACGTTCCATGCGTGTTGGAGGTTTCGCCGGCGAAGATTCGCTACCAGCCCCTTGACGACGTGACGGTGCTTGCGTCCCTAGTCAACCCCACCGCCGCAGTGATTGAGGGAACGCTGCTGGGCGAGGAGATACTCGCCACCGATACGCGCCGGGAGGTCTTCCGGAAGAAGATCATCCTTGCCGCCGGCGAACAGAAGCCGGTGACTTGCTCCTATTCGCTCGGCGCTGAAGAGTACGGACGGGAAATCCGAGTTCGGTTGTTGGTGGGCGGACGGGAAGTCTCCAGCGGACGGGACTTCTTCGCCGTTTCCAAGCTTCCGCTCTGGGTCGCTGGCGGGGCCAGCGGCGACCGCTCCGACTCGGCGGGCAACAGCGGCGCCGGCAGCTTCTATGTCGGCCCTGCCTCCAGCCAGGATTCCTGGCAGGGCGTGCAGTACTGGAAGAAGATGCGGCGAATTTATTTTGAGTTCTTCTCCTGGGCTCCGGGCGACATTTCCGACTTGGCCCCCATCCAAGACCTTTTCCCGGGCGGCGAGGGACGGCTGACGTACCGCAGCAGGGAAACCATCATCCAGCAGAACCGGATGTTCCGGTCCGTGGGTATGTGGCCGGTCTCTTACGTCAACGGAACCTGCTGGGCCGAATCGGGCTACAAACTCTTCCAGCAGCACCCGGAGTGGTTCCTGTACGATGCCAACGGCGAGGTCGGCGGCTACGAGATGGATGGCCGCGAGCGTTACCGCCGCAAGGACGATGCCGACTTCCATCCCAAGACCTACGACCACATCTTCTTCCAGGCCTGTCTGAACCACTCCCTACCTGCGGTGCAGGAGTACGTGGCCCGGCAATTCATCAATTGTGGCAAGGTCATGGGCTTTGCCGGCGTGCGCCTCGACGTCCGCTACCTGGAAGTCTACCCGGGCGAGCGGGACCTCGACGGCAAGGAGGTCGCCGCCACGTATCCCCAGGCCGACCGCATCAGCGCCGCTGCCGTCAAGCGCATCAAGGCCCTCGTCCATAAGGAGCTCCCCGACTTCACCTTTGGCTACAACTACGCCTCGCCCGAAGAGGTCAAGGACATGATGGAGACCTTCAAGGAACGCTGCGCGGGTGGGGCATGGATGCTCGACGAACTCCCCTGCACCTACCAGGAAAAGAGTTCGCCTTACCACGTCTGGAAGACCTACGTGCGCCGCATGATGTCCTGGGGTGACCGGGTCAATCGCTGCGGCGGCGTCTACAATCCCTACGACTTCAACCGCGGGAGCATGGAGTGCCCTATCGACCTGATCTACTCGGCCATTTTCCGCGTAATCTGCGGCGGCCGAGACTATGGCGGCTGGTACTACAACTCCCGTCAGCCGGTCGGTGATCTGGGCGCCTTCACCACGCGTTTCAGCGAGTACCTGTACAACGTGAAACGCCAGTGGATTGCAGAACTCCAGGGTGAGGTCGACGTCAAGTCGGCAGCCCCGCTGTGGTGGCGGGATATGTGCTTCTGGACCCAGGCGAGCGACGGTTGCAGGTACCTGCAGGTAAACCTCGTCAATCCGCCCAAGGCGGCCGAGGTCATGGAGAACCCCCGCTCGGAGATCAATGCCCCAGTGCGCGACATCAGCGTGACCTGCTCGCCCCGCGAAGGACAGAAGCCGATGGCCGCCTACCTGCTCACGAGCGAGCCGCTGGAACTCGCCGGACTGAACGAGGTGCAGGCCGTGAAGCTCGACCTGCGCGACGCCGGCGGCGGCAAGGTCGCCGTTACGGTGCCCAGCGTGCTTTTCTGGAAGATGGTCGTATTCCAGTTCAAGGAGCCATGAAGATGATGCCCCACACCCGGCGCGTACTTGCTCTGGTTGCACTGGCACTGGCGATAAATACCCAGCCCTGTCTATCCGCTGGATTGGATTGGGTCGGCGCCAACCTCCTGGCCAACCCGGCCTTCGAGATCGCCAACGACCGCGACCTACCGAGAGATTGGACGGTCACGGCGACTCCCGTCGGGAGTGCCCGGTTCAGTTTGGATCACCAGGTCTTTCTGGTTGGCAAGGTGTCCTTCAAAATCGAGGTGGCAGACGCGGGCGCGACGGCAGTCCGCTCGAAGCCCGTCCCGGTCGAGGGCGGCAAGTGGTACCTGGTTTCTGTCGGGTATCGCAGCGAAGGTTTTGGCCAGCGCGACAAGTACAGCGGCGTGGACTCGTACGTAGCCGTCACTTGGAATGACGCTAGCGGGAAGCAGATCGACTCTTCGCCCGGGATCAGCTTTCCTTACCATCCCGTGGACTGGGACTTGGGCGATCGTTTTGTCCTGGCTCCTGCCGGGGCCGCGGAGTTGGTCCTGACCGCCAGCCTCAACAATCACTCGCGGCAACAGATCGGCAAGAACATCCCCTCTACGCTGTGGCTGGGCGGTTTTCAGATTCGCCCGTACAACCCACCGCCCACACCGGAGTGGGCCCGGCAGAAGGTCCCGCGGATTGTCGAAGGCGGTCTGAGCACTTCTCGTGCCCATGCCTACCAACTCTCCAGCCAGAACATGGCCGGAGGCAAGTGGAGCGCTATCGTCACCGACCCCCAGGCCATCTACGACTCGGTCATCTCTAGCCCGCAGGGCGTTGGCTCCGGTATCATGGCCCATTCGCCCTATTTCACCAATCCGCCGCCTGGACTCTATCGCGCCCTGTTGCGTGCGAAGGTGGCCAGCAACGCAGGCGACATGCAAGCTGGGGCCCTGGATGTGTTCTCCGAGTTCGCCGGTACCCGGGCCGAACTCCGGCTCTTTCCCAAGAGCTTCCTGGCGGCCGATGCCTATCAGGAGTTTCCCGTGGACTTCGTCCTGCGATCGGCAGGCTACTGGGGTTTTCGAGTCTACACGCAGGGCAATCAGTCGTTTACCGCGGACGTCGTGAAGATCTTCCCGCTCGCCCTGCTGGAGGATAAGCAACTCCTGGATCTCTACCCGGGCAGTGAAGGCACGATTCCCGCCAATATCCAGCCCCGCCGCAACGCCTACCCCTTCACTGGCTTGTTGGTCGCCGGGGCTTTGTACGACTACTACCGTATCGCGGACGCCCATCACCTCAGTGGCTATGAGATGAAGCTGAAGATGGTCCCCATCCGCAAGGGCCGTTCCCAGGTTTACGTGGGCTTCCCCGAAACCGCCCCGGATCTCTTCGACAACAACGTGATCTATCTGTGCGGCGCCGACCTCACCGCGCTCACGCTCCGTCAGAAGAACATGCTCGCCGAATACGTGCGGCGCGGCGGCGGGCTGATTGTCTTTGGCGGCCACAAGGCCCTGGACCGCGCCGGGCTGAAGGGTTCTCTCCTGGAGGAGGTCTTGCCTGTCACTGGCGGCGCGGGCATCCCGCCGCTGGTGGCCCTGGCCGGCGGTGCGCCTCTGGCTCGGGGCGTCGCGCATCCCGTCACTCAGTTTGCCGACTTCGACTCCCGACCGGTCTGCTTCTATATGCACGACCTCCGGTCGCGGCCAGAAGCGCAAACCCTCATCACGGTAGGCGGCCGGCCCGGCCTGGTTGTCGGCAAGTCGGGCAGGGGCCGCGTCGTCGTCATTGGCATAACCTGCTTTGGCTCACCCGCCGAGTCGCAAACGCCCTTTTGGCAGTGGCGCTCGTGGGTGCTACTGCTTCGCGACCTAGCCTGGTGGGCCGCCGGTCAGGACGAGCATTTTCAACCCATTTGACCGCACCCCGCAGGCCGTATAAGATTCTGGCGCACCCGGGTGTCACAAAAAGTCCCTGCGTGAATGATCGCATTGTCCGCAATTATTACCCCGGCAATGAAGTTGATCAATCGTAACCCGAAGCGTAAGCGAGGTGTCCTCGCTTACCCTTCGGGTTACTATCAGGTGTTTTCATGCCGGGGTAATATCAACGGCGCAGCAAGAAACCGGCTGGAGGTCTTTCGATGTTACGACAACCGCTCTTCGTCCCGATCGCACTCCTGACGATTGCGGCACTAGCCATCAACAGCCAATGGGCTGCGCCGATCGGCGAGAGGAACAAATTCGCGGGCAAGACCAGCTATAGCAAACAGGTCCAGCCGTTGCTTCAGGCCAATTGCTATGGATGCCATCAGCCGGCCAAGGCCAAGGGCGGCTACCAGATGACCTCCCTGCCAGGTCTTCTTCGCGGTGGCGAGAGCGAGTCGCCGGCGGTTGTCCCGGGCGACCCGGAGAAAAGCCACCTACTGGAGTTGATCCAGCCGCACGACGGCAAGGCGGAGATGCCGCAAGGTCACCCGCCACTGGCGGCAAGCGATCGAGACCTCATCCGTCGCTGGATCGCTGAGGGGGCCACGGACGACAGCCCCCAGAGTACTCGCCAGAGTTTCGATGCCAATCATCCTCCCGCCTACTTTCGCGGCCCGGTGGTCACGTCGTTAGATTTCTCGCCCGACGGAACGCTGCTTGCCGTGGCCGGCTTTCACGAGGCAATTCTCTGGAAGGCTGACGGCTCCATGCCCGTCGCACGACTGGTGGGGATGTCCGAGCGCATCGAAACCGTGCGATTTTCCAGCGACGGCAAGAAACTGCTGGTCGTAGGCGGCAATCCCTGCCGCAACGGCGAGATCCAGGTGTGGGACGTTGCCTTGCACAAACTCCTTGGATCCAGCGCGATCGGCTTCGATACCTTGTACGGCGGCAGTTGGTCGCGCGACGGCAAGCTGATTGCCGTGGGTGGGGCCGATAACACCCTGCGGGCGGTCGACGCCGAAACCTTCCAGCAAGTCGTTTTCATGGCGGCCCACGACGATTGGATCCGGGGTACGGTCTTTTCCGGCGACGGAAAGTCGTTGTTCTCGGCCAGCCGCGACATGACGGTCAAGATGACGGACGTGGTGACGCAGCGGTTCGTCGGCAATTTGACGACGCACACGCCCGGCATCCTCCGCGGCGGCATGCAGGCGATCGATCGCCGCCCGAATCGCAACGAACTTATCGTGGGCGGGGCCGACGGCGCGGCGAAACTCTTCAAGATGGATGTCCAGGCGGCGCCGGCGGGTGGCGGCAACCCGAACCAGATTCGCGAGTACGCGGCGCTGCCGGGTCGCATCTACGACGCCCGCTTCGCTGCCGACGGCGCGCGGTTCTTCGTTGCCGCCAGTCTCGACGGCCGCGGCCATGTCCGCGGCTATGAAACGGATAGCGGAAAGACGGCTTGGCAACTCGACGTGCCAGAGGCGGCCACGTATGCCCTGGCCTGTTCGGCCGACGGCGCGACGCTGGCTGCCGCCGGCGCAGACGGCCAGGTGCGGCTGATCGACGCGGGCAAAGGCACGGTCCGCAAGATGTTCATGCCGGTCGACATCACGCCGCCGGCGCGGGATGCGGCGCACTGGTTCGCAGGGCCGGACCTTTCCAGCACGACATCCCTGCCTCCACCGGCGCACGAGATCAACGTCGTGCAGTTGCAAGTCGAGCCTTCTTCGATCCGCATCGAGAAAGCGACCGATTACGTGCAACTGCTCTGCACGGCCGTCTCGTCCGGCGGCGCGCGGACCGACGCCACGCGGATCACCAGATGGAAGGTCGAAGGCGCGGTCGGGCAGGTCTCGCTGCAGGGACGCTTCACTCCGCTCCAGAGCGGTCGGGGGCGCGTCGTCGGAGAACTCGCGGGGCGCCGCGTGGAAATCCCGGCCGAAGTCGCCGCGGGCCTCGACGATTACGTGCCCAGCTTCCGCCGCGACGTCGAGCCTGTGCTCTCGCGCGTGGGCTGTAATGCCGGCACGTGCCACGGCGCGGCCAAGGGCAAGAACGGCTTCAAGCTCTCGCTGCGGGGCTACGACACAATCGTCGATCATCGCGCCCTTACAGACGACCTTGCCGCTCGGCGGATCAATATGGCCTCGCCCGACGACAGCCTGATGTTGCTCAAGCCGACGGCCGCCGTGCCGCACCAGGGCGGGCGCGTGTTCGCGGCGGACACGCCCTATTATCGTACCCTGCACCGCTGGATTGCCGCGGGCGCCAAGCTCGATCTTTCCGCGCCCCGCGTGGCGAAGATCGACATTTTTCCCAAAGACCCCGCGATCGACGCGATCGGCGACGCCCAGCAGATGCGCGTCGTGGCTACCTATGCCGACGCCAGCACTCGCGACGTGACCCGCGAGGCCTTCATCGAAAGCGGCAACACCGAGGTGGCGACCGCCGACCGGCAGGGCGTGCTCACTGCCCTGCGGCGGGGCGAGGCCCCGGTCCTGGCCCGTTGCGAAGGCGCCTACGCGGCGACTACACTTACGGTCATGGGCGACCGCAGCGGTTTTGTCTGGCAGCCGCCGGAAACCTGGGGCCGGATCGACGAACTGGTCGCCGCCAAGTGGCAGCGGATGAAGATCTTGCCCTCGGAGCTTTGCGGCGACGCCGAATTCCTCCGCCGCGTCCATCTCGATTTGATCGGTCTGCCGCCGACGGTCGCCGACGTGCGGGCGTTTCTCGACGATCGCCGCGACACGCGCAGCAAGCGCGACGCCGCGATCGACCGGCTCATTGGCAGCGACGACTTCGTCGAGCATTGGACGAACAAGTGGGCGGACCTCTTGCAGGTCAATCGCAAGCACTTGGGCGCGGAAGGCGCCGCCGCCTTGCGAAGCTGGATTCGTGGCCAGGTGGCGGCCAACACGGCGTACGACGGGTTCGTCGAGAAGATTGTCACCGCGAGCGGATCGAACCGCGAGAACCCGCCCGCCTCCTACTTCAAGATTCTGCGCGAGCCGACGGACGCGATGGAGGCCACCACGCACCTCTTCCTTGCCGTGCGCTTCAACTGCAATAAGTGCCACGACCATCCCTTCGAGCGATGGACACAGGACCAATACTACCAGACTGCCGCTTACTTCGCCCGCGTGGAGCTGAAGCCCGACCCGGCCTCCGGCACGCGTAAAATCGAGGGCACGAGCGTCGAGAGCGACAAGCCGCTCTACGAGATCATTGCCGACAAGTCGCAGGGCGAGGTCGTTCATGATCGTACGAAAGCCGTCGCCGCGCCGACGTTTCCCTTTGCCGTCGACTATCCGCATCCCGAGCATGCCACGCGCCGCCAGGAGTTGGCCGCCTGGCTCACAGCTCCGGCGAACCCTTACTTTGCCAAGAGCTACGTCAACCGTCTGTGGGGCTATCTGCTGGGTACGGGCATCATCGAACCCCTGGACGACATCCGCGCGGGGAATCCGCCCAGCAACCCGGATCTGCTCGATTATCTCACGCGGGAGTTCATCGAGCATCATTTCGACATGCGTCATATGCTGCGGCTCATTTGCCGCTCGCGGACCTACCAGCTCTCCATCGACGTGCAACGCTGGAACGCTGACGACAGGCTCAACTATTCGCACGCCATCGCCCGGCGGTTGCCGGCCGAAGTGCTCTACGACGCCATTCACTGCGCCACCGGTTCGGTCTCGCGGATACCGGGTGTGCCGGTGGGAACGCGTGCCGCGGCCCTGCCCGATGCGGGCGTCAATCTGCCTGACGGCTTCCTCGCGAACCTTGGCCGCCCGGCGCGGGAGAGCGTCTGCGAGTGTGAACGGACCAACGGCTTGCAACTTGGTCCCGTCATGGCCTTGATCAGCGGACCGACTGTCGAATCGGCCATCTCCGACCCACAGAGCGAGCTTTCGAAGCTCGTCTCCAACGAAAAGGACGACGCCAGGCTGGTCGCCGAGATCTTCCTTCGCGTCCTTAATCGCCCCGCGACGACGCAGGAGATCGAAGTAGCCCTGGCTGCGCTGCGACGACTGCCGCAAGAGCATAAGCAACTGGCGGTACGCCTGCAAGAGGGCCAAAAACAGTCCGCGGCAATGGCCGCCCAGCAAGAGCAAGAACGGCAAAAGGCGATCGCCCGTGCGAAACAAGAGGCGGATGCCTACGAAAAGCAAATCGCTCCACAGACCGCAGCCCAGGAGCGCCAGCGGCAGCAGCAGATTGCCGCCGCCGAGGCCGCCCTGCGCGAGTCGGAGAGAACGCTGCCGCAGCGCATGGCGGCATGGCAGCAGCAGGCCAGGCAAGAGACCGCCTGGTTGCCGCTGGTGGCAAGCGAGCTTGCGGCCTCGAATAACGCCAAGCTGGCGCAAGAGGCCGATCGAGCGGTTGTCGCCGGCGGTCCCAACGGCAAAGCCACCTATGTGTTCGTCGCCCTCAGCGATCTGCCGAACATAACCGGACTGAGGCTCGAAGCGCTGGCCGACGAGCGCTTGCCCGCGAAAGGCCCGGGCCGGGCCCCCAACGGCAATTTCGTCCTCTCCCAGTTCATCGTCGACTGGCATCCGCTCAAGGAGCCGAAGAGGAACTCCCGCGTCGCGTTGCAGAACGTTCGGGCCGACTTCAGCCAGGACAACTACAACGTGCAGACCTCCGTTGGCGAGTCGCCCGACAACGGCTGGGCGGTCGCGCCGCAGACGGGCCAGTCGCACGTGGCCGTCTTCGAGACGCACGACAACATCGCCGGTCCGGGTATCTTCACGATCCGCCTGGTGCAGAATTTCCCCGACGGCCAGCATACTCTCGGCCGTTTCCGCATCTCGGTGACCAACGCCCCGAGGCCCATCTCCGTCGACGGGCAGCCGGCGAGCATCGCCAACATTCTGGCCACGGCTGCGGACAAACGGACCGACAAACAGAAAGCCGAGTTGCTCGCACACTACCGCAACCTTGACCTGGAATTCAAACAGCGCGGCGAGGCCCTGGCCGCGGCCAAACAGCCGTTGCCTGTTGATCCCAAGCTGGTTCAACTGCGCGACGCGCTGGCGGAAGCTAGTCGCCCATTGCCTCCGGACGCCAGGCTCCAGCAACTGCACGGCGACGTCGAACGAAGTCTCAAGCAGTTGGAAAACGTGCGCCTCACGTTCGCCCAGGATCTGGCCTGGGCCTTAATCAACAGTCCCGCGTTCCTATTCAACCATTGAGGGAGAGACCGTCATGCTCATCGTACCCGGGCAGCCCGGCAAGGATCTTTGCGATCGAGAATTGGGAGTTACGCGGCGGGCTTTGCTCCGCGTGGGCGGGGCCGGCATGCTGGGCCTGACACTTGGCTCGCTGTTGCGCTTGCAGGCCCGTGCGGCCGAGGCCGGTGGGGGCCGGGGCTGGGGCAAGGCAAAGAGCATCATTCTCGTTTATCTCCAGGGCGGGCCGAGTCATATCGACCTTTGGGACCCCAAGGAGAATGTTCCGGACAATGTCCGCAGCGCTTTTAAGCCGATCGCGACCAAGATCCCCGGAGTCAAGTTCACCGAGATCCTGCCCAGGCTTTCGCAGGTCAACGACAAGTTCACGCTCATTCGCTCTCTGAGCTACACGCCCAACGGACTGTTCAACCATACCGCGGCCATCTACCAGATGATGACCGGCTACACGACCGACAAGGTCAGTCCTTCGGGCCAGCTTGAGCCGCCGAATCCCAAGGATTTTCCTAATTTTGGGGCAAATTTGACCCGTCTGAAACCGACCGATCAGCCGATGTTGCCGTTCGTGATGTTGCCCCGGCCTTTGCAGGAAAGCAACGTGGTCGGCAAGGGCGGCACCGCCGGATTCCTGGGCCGGGCCTTCGATCCTTACACACTCTACCCGCCCGGCGACGATATGGACATGAACAAGCTGGACCGTATCCGCATCGACGACCTGCAATTGCAGCCCGAAGTCTTCGCCGATCGGCTCAAGCGGCGGGCCAGGCTCCGCGAAGCAATCGACGCCGGGATGCCGGCCATCGACAAGGCAGTGGCCTCGTACAAGCTCGACGAATACTACCAGCAAGCGCTGAATCTGATTGTCTCCGGCCGTGCCCGCGAGGCGTTCGCCTTGGACCAGGAGCCGGCCAAGGTCCGCGACCGCTACGGCCGCAACACCTTTGGCCAAAGCTGTCTACTGGCGCGACGCCTGATTGAGGCGGGCACGCGCGTCGTCGAGGTCATCTGGCCCAAGCTTGCGAATTCCGACAATCACTCCTGGGACCACCACAGCGACCTGACCAAGCGGATGAAGAGCCAGTCCGGCCCGATGTTCGACACGGGGCTTTCGGCCCTCATCGAGGACCTCGACGCGCGCGGGCTGCTCAAGGAGACGCTCCTGGTGGCTGTGGGAGAGTTTGGCCGCAGCCCGCAAAAGGGCGTCAGCACCTCCGGCAACGGCAACAGCGCCGACGGCCGCGATCACTGGCCCTATTGCTACACCGGCCTGATTGCCGGGGCAGGCATCAAGCGGGGCTACGTTCACGGCAAGAGCGATGCGACGGCCTCGGCCCCCTTGGACAATCCGGTGCATCCCAACGAACTGCTGGCGACGGTTTATCACTCCTTCGGAATCTCGCCCGACACGATCGTCTACAACCATCTGAACCAGCCCCGCGAACTGGTGAAGGGCCAGGCGGTAAGTGCGCTGTTTAGTTGAAGTAACCCGTAGTGATCCGATAGGCGTGTGGGCCAAGCCGATAAGCACGCCGGATTTCGCTCCTGTGGCAGCGGCGACAGAAACTACCGACTCCACGGCAGCGTAATGTTCATCCTCGCAATTTGGTTGCCTCGGCTGTAAAGTCAGGGGAGAGCGTCAAGTTGCCGGCCGAGCGTCAAGAAAAACCGTCGGTTTTCTGACTTTTTGATGTCTACCCTGCCGATTGCGCGCGGCGGTGGGGGTGACGAATGGCACTAGCTTAAGCGTGGAGTTCTCTGCCAGACTACAACCGCTTGCGTTATCAGCCGAAGCTGGCCTCAACTGCTTGTGATCGCCTTCCTTAAGCTAGTGCCATTCGTGG
>Ga0181520_10006594_pt1 | contig 17647 bp, 14 predicted proteins | sample PEATcosm2014_Bin_29_FD_132451 | JGI IMG/M metagenome (GOLD analysis project Ga0181520, IMG submission 132451) | Peatland microbial communities from MTU Mesocosm Facility, Houghton, MI, USA - PEATcosm2014_Bin02_30_metaG | ecosystem: Environmental > Terrestrial > Soil > Wetlands > Peat | place... | reverse complement strand
AGCGCCGTTGCGTGGCGATCACCGCCGGATGGACGATGGCATTCAGGTCTTGCAGGCGGCCGCCCTTGAAGGCCAGATCGGCCAGTCGAGCGCGGTCCAGGCGGCCATCGGCGCCAACCACCTCCTGGCCAAGGACCCTCACAACTTCAGAAAACACCGGTTGTCCAGGCTCCATCAGTGCCCGTCCCAGTGCGTCTGCTTCAATCACCTCGGCGCCCAGCTCGCGCAAATACCCCGCGACCGTGCTCTTGCCGCTGCCCAGGCCGCCTGTGAGTCCAACTCGAAGCATGATCGATAAACCCGGCTTCGAACGCGCGCAAACCCAGTCCGGGCTGCATTCAACCGCGTCCATCGCTGAACGAAGTATAGGCGATCAAGCCGAGTCTGCCGTAGGAGGTGACTGCAGGAAGTTCAGCGACCGATGTGCGCCCCGGACCCGCGAATTACGGTCGAACGTCCAGCGCGGCACGCTGCTGTTTGCTGCCGGAATTCTCGTTCGCGGCAACCCCTCTATGCGGCCGACTGCCCGTTTCTGTCTTGCCTCATGACCGCACACGCTAGTTGAATTGAGCTTTCAGATGAGTGATTTCCCTCTTACGCCATCTGATCCGGCAAGGGGCCGCGCTGCAGAAACCGCTACATGCAGGCGTTTCTTGCTTGAATCTCGTGGAAGGGTTTTTGCCGGCAGGAGTTGGGTCTGGGCCAAACGAGCCCGCCCGCTCTGGCTCGTTCCTGGCACTATGCTGTGATATGGATCACTCCACCAATCAACGCAAATGGTAGACTTCTCCCATGCGGAGAGGTTTTTTCCAACGGGCAGCGGTAGCCATCGTCTTGATGGGGTCGTTTCTTGCGCCCAATGGAATCTGCCTGCAGCGGACCCCCAAGGCCGCGCACAGTTGCTGCGCTCACGCCTCCACGCCCGGAATGACTGCCCAAACGAATTGCTGCAGGGTGAGTGCACCATTGCCGGCAATCGTGGTTGCGCCGAAACTCCCCGTTCCTGCCCAGTTCAGCATCGTGCGCGAGTTCGCCTCTTCGGATGAACTCACTTCGCCAAGTGAGTTCCGGGCACTGGCGGTAATTCCGCCGCAGTCGCCGCCTGCTGGCGCATTCATCCTGAGAATCTAGCTCCTCAATTCCGCCGTGGCTTTCCGGGGCGTGCATTTCTGCGCCCAGGCGTGTCTGTTCTGCCTACTTCCGCGGAGTTGAAGAGTGAAAACCATCTGTGTTGTCGCGCCGTTTGTGCTGGCGCTGTCGATCTTCTGTCAGGGACAGGCTTCGCCATCCCCGGTCCCCGCTTCAGATCCTGCCGCCGCGCCGCTTACGGTCGATGAGGCGGTCGCTGAGGCCCTCCGATCCAATCCTGAGATTCGCGTCTTCGTGCGGCGCTTGTCGCTGGCCCAACTCAAGACTGCCACTGCCCGCAGCCTGGACGATCCCATGCTCATGGTGCGCGATTGGGAAACGCCTCTGCGCCAGCCCTGGGACTTGAATCGCACGCAGATGATGGTCAGCATGCAGCAGACGTTTCTCAGCAAAGAGAAGCGGAACATGCGCGCAACCATAGCCGGCGACGCCGTGGCGGTGGCGGCTGGCGATCTCGAATCCCAGCGCCAGCAACTCTCGGCTGAGGTGCGCAAAGCGTGCTCGGACCTGATGCGCAACGCGGACGAAATGAAGCTGCACGATCGCCAGGCTGCACTGCTCAAAGAGGCTCTGGCCGCAGCGCTGGCTCAGTACACCACAGGCCGGACTCCCCAAATAGATGTATTGCGCGCACAAATGGCGCTCACCCGGCAGAATGAGCACCTGATTGAGCTCGAAGAAGAGCGGGACAATGCACGCGCACAGTTGAATGCACTGCTGGGACGCAGCCCGGATCCGCCAATCGAGATTTCCGGGAGCTACTCGACCATCGCAGCGCTGCCCTCGACGGAGGAATTGGAGCGGCTCGCCATCGAGCATCGTCCCGAACTGGACGCGCTGCGCAATTCCATCGCTAGATCCCAGGACCAGGGGCTGGCGACGCGGCTGGCCATGAAGCCGGACTTCACGGTGGCTCTCGGTTATATGCTGATGCCCGCCGGATCCTCCTCGCGCAACGCCTACATGGCAGAGCTGACCATGAATCTTCCCCGGTTGAATCGCGACCGCCACGAAGGCGAGAGCAAGCAGGCCGATGGCGCAACGGCGATAGCGCAGGCCGAACTCGAAGCGAGGGCTTCGGCGGTATTCCTTGAGGTACGGCAGGCGCAGATCGAGATTCAATCCGCCGAGAGGCGCGTCAAGGTATATCGCGACACGCTGCTGCCGCAGGCCGAGGGAGCCTTCAAAGCCTCCACTGCTGCCTACCAGAACAATCGCACTGAGTTCGGCACCCTGATCGATAGCCAGAACCTGCTGCTCGACATTCAGACAGCCTACTACAAAGCTGCCGCGGCATCGGACGCGGGCATCGCGCAGTTGGAACGCGCCATCGGCTCGCCGCTGCCAACGGAACCACGCACCGAAAGGACAAGCAAATGACTGCAAAAGAGAAAAAGCTGGTTGCGTTGGGCGCAGGCGCGGGAATCCTTGCCGCCGCTCTGGTCGCTGGAATTCTGGCAGTGAGGGAATTGCCGTCGCTTGCCTCTTCCGCGGTGCCCGCGGCCAAGCCCGCCGCTGGAGCAGCGCCTGGATCAGCCCACGATGCCGAACAGGGCACGCAGCCCGGCACTACCGTTGAACTCTCGCCGGCCGAAATCACCGCGGCTGGCGTGCAGGTGGCCGAAGTGCGCACTGCTTCGCTCAAGACCGACATTGCCGCGTTCGGGCGCGTGGAGCAGCCCGAGGCTCAGCTCGCCGCAGTGAGCACACGCATCGGAGGCCGTGTGGACAAGCTCTATGTCCAGTACACCGGCGAGCGAGTGCAGCGCGGCCAGCCAGTGGCCGACATCTACAGCCCCGAAGTGGCAACCGCCCTCGAGGAGTATCGCCTGGCCCAGGAGAACCGCAGCGGACTCGGCCGGTCGGACGACCCGTACGCGCGCACCCAAGCCGAGGCTCTGGTGAAGGCCAGTCAGCACAAGCTTGAGCTGTGGGGAATCTCCAGCAAGCAAATGGAAGCGCCGGAAACCAGCGGTGTGCCGCACGTGACCATCTACGCATACGCGGCGGGAACGGTCGTCGATCGCAAAGTCACCCAGGGGCAGTACGTGAGCGCCGGCGACACACTTTTTACCGTGGCCGATCTCAGCCAGGTGTGGATCAAGGCCGATGTGTACGAGGAGCAACTCCCGCAGATTCGCCAGGGGCAGGAAGTAGAGATCGCGGCCGAGTCGTTGCCCAACAAAACGTTGCATGGACACGTGGACTTTATTGAACCAGCGGCCAACCCGCAGACGCGCACGGTTCCGGTGCATGTCCACGTCGCCAATCCTGGAATGCGCCTGCTGCCAGGCATGTTTGTGAACGCCACCTTCGTCAGCCCCGGCGCGCGGGCAACCATCGTTGTGCCACGCTCGGCGGTGCTCGATACGGGGACGCGAAAAATCGTGTACCTGGCGCGGTCCAATGGCGTCTTCGAGGCGCGCGAGGTGCAGGCAGGCGCGCCAACCGAGGATCTCTTCCCGATTTCGAGCGGACTGGCGCTTGGCGACAAGGTCGTTCTGAACGGAAACTTCCTCATCGACTCGCAGGCGCATTTGAGTTCCGGCATGTCGGGGCTCTACGGTGGATCGAAGGAGTTTGCCGGCAAACAGGCGCAATCCACTCCGCCTTCTTCAGCGCCGAAGAACGCTGAGCCCGCCGTGATCAAACTCGAATTCCGTGCCGACGCCGATCCATTGAAAGCCGGAGAAGACAATTCCTTCCACGCGACCTTGATGGATGCGAGTGGAAAGTCAATCGAAGATGCCTCCGTTAAAGTAACGCTGGTCATGCCGGCCATGCCTTCGATGGGGATGGCGGAGATGAAGAGCTCTTTTGAACTGAACTGGGATGCTGCTCGCAAGATGTACGTGGGCAAGGGCCAGCCGGGAATGGCTGGAACCTGGAATGTGCTGGTTGAGGCTCGTCGCAACGGTAATGTGATCGCATCCTCGCACACGCATCTGGGCGCGAGGTAGGGGGAACAATGATCAACCGCATAATCGAGTTTTCGATGAAGAACCGCTGGCTGATCCTGGGCCTCTATGCAGCGCTGGCGCTGTGGGGCTATTGGGCACTGCTGCACACACCCATCGACGCCATTCCCGACCTGAGCGAAAACCAGGTCATCGTCTTCACCGAATGGCAGGGCCGCAGCCCGCAAGAAGTAGAAGATCAAATCACCTATCCGCTCACGGTGAACCTGCAAGGGCTACCTCATGTGCGCACCGTGCGCTCTTCCTCCGCCTTCGGCTTCTCCATGGTGAACGTCATCTTCGAGGATTCGGTGGACATCTACTTTGCCCGCACCCGCGTCCTGGAGCGGCTCAGTCTGGCAGGCAGCTTTCTGCCCGCGGGTGTCACTCCGATGATGGGACCCGACGCGACCGGCGTGGGCCAGGTCTTCTGGTACACGGTCGAAGGGCCTTACGACAGCGGTACGCTCCACTCCATCCAGGACTGGTTCATCAAGTACCAGCTCAACTCCGTTCCGGGAGTGGCTGAAGTGGCAAGCGTTGGTGGGTTCGTGAAGCAGTACCAGATCGATCTCGACCCCATGAAGCTGCGCGCCTACAACGTTGCCCTCAAGGATGTGGTCGGCGCGGTAGAGCGCAGCAACAACAACGTCGGGGCCAAGGTGATCGAAGCGGGCGACACCGAGAACATGGTGCGCGGCATCGGGCTCATTCGCGGACTGAAGGACATCGAGGATATCTCGCTTGGCGTCTACAATGGCACGCCCGTCACAGTGGGCAAGGTGGGCAGCGTGCAGCTTGGACCCGAGTTTCGTCGCGGCGTTCTCGACAAAGATGGCAAGGAAGCCGTGGGCGGAGTCGTGGTGATCCGCTACGGAGCCAACGCACGCGAAGTCATTGAGGCCGTCAAGAAGAAGATCGGCGATATTCAGCCCGGCCTTCCCGCTGGCGTCAAGATGGTTCCCTTCTATGACCGCGGCATCCTCATCGACCATGCGGTCGACACGTTGCGTCACGCGCTGATCGAGGAAATTGTTCTGGTCACGCTGGCTCACGTGCTTTTCCTGTGGCACTTCCGCAGCATCCTGGTGGTCACCATCCCTTTGCCCCTCGCGGTGCTGGGCGCTTTCCTGTTCATGAAGGGTGCGGGCATCTCGTCGAACATCATGTCGCTGGGCGGCATCGCCATCGCCATCGGCGTACTCGTCGATGCGGGAATTGTGATGACGGAAAACGTGATTCGCCAGGCGGAGAAATTCGAAGAAGAGCATGGCAACTACCAGGACCACATCTGGGAGATCACGCTGATCGCAGCAAAACTCGTGGGCCGGCCGATCTCGTTCGCCATGGTCATCATCATTTTGGCCTTCGTTCCCGTCTTCGCGCTCACCGGCATGGAAGGCAAGATGTTCCATCCCCTGGCCTTCACCAAGACCTTTGCCATGGCGTGCTCCACCATCCTTGCCATCACTCTGGTGCCGGTGTTGTGCACCTTCCTCATTCGCGGCAAGCTGCACCGCGAGGAAGAGAACCCCGTGATGCGTGTGCTGCGGGCAATCTATAAGCCGGCTCTCAGTTGGGCACTGCGGCACAGGCTCCTGACACTGGGCGCAGCGCTGGCTCTGTTCTGCGCGGCTATCTACACCGCAACCACCATCGGCTCCGAGTTCATGCCGCCGCTCGACGAGGAGACGGCTCTCTTCATGCCCATCACCGACCCGCGCATCTCGCTCACCAAGGCGACCGAGATCCTTCGTCAGCAGGACGCCATCCTCTCTGCCGATCCTGCCGTCGCCATGGTGGTGGGAAAGGTCGGCCGCGCAGAGACCTCTACCGATCCGGCGCCGGTCAACATGAGCGAGACAACCATCACCTTCAAGCCCAAAGACCAATGGCCCAAGGGACTCACCAAGGACGCCATCCTTGCCCGTCTCGACGCAAAGCTGCAGATTCCCGGCGTCACCGACATCTGGACACAGCCGATACGTAATCGCATCGACATGCTCTCAACCGGCATCCGCACCCAGATCGGCATTAAGGTCTTTGGCCCCGATCTCGGCATCATTGAACACATATCGGAGGAGATCAAGGATGTAGTGCGCCAGATTCCCGGCGCTGTGGATCTCTATGCCGAGCGCACCACCGGCTCTCCGTATCTAGAAATGACCGTGGACCGGGCGGCAGCGGAACGCTATGGACTGAATGTCGCGGACGTGGAGGATGTGATTGAAACCGCTGTGGGCGGCAAGAACCTGACCACCACCATTGAGGGAAGACAGCGCTTCCCGGTGCGCGTCCGCTATGCCCGCGACTTCCGCGAGAACCCGCAGCAGCTTGGCGACGTGCTGGTAACCGGAAGCAACGGCGCCCAAGTGCCGCTGAGCAAATTGGTCAACATCCAGACAACCACCGGCCCCTCGATGATCTCCAGCGAAAACGGCCTGTTGCGCGGGGCCGTGCTGCTCAACGTGCGCGGCCGCGACGTGGGCGGCTTTGTGGATGAGGCCCGGCGCGCGGTTTCGGCCGGCGTCAAGATGCCGCCGGGATACTACATCGAGTGGAGCGGCCAATACGAGAACCAGATTAGCGCCCGTAAGCGCCTGGAACTGGTGATTCCCCTTGTTCTGTTGGTGATCTTCGTTCTGCTCTATCGCACCTATGGCTCCGCCAAGGAGGCGGCGCACGTCCTGCTGGCTGTGCCTTTTGCGCTCACCGGGGGAGTCTTTCTGGTGAAGGCGCTTGGCCTCAACTTCTCCGTCGCCGTGTGGGTCGGTTTCATCGCGCTCTTCGGAACCGCGGTACAGACTGGCGTGGTGATGGTCATCTATCTGGAAGAGGCGGTTGCCCGCCGCACAGCCGCCGATGGCAAACTCACTCGCGCAGGCCTGCACGCCGCTGTGATGGAGGGCGCGCTGTTGCGGCTTCGGCCCAAGGTAATGACCGTGGCGACGGTGGTCGCCGGGCTATTGCCATTGCTGTGGTCCGCGCGCACCGGCGCCGAATTCATGAAGCCGCTAGCCGCGCCCGTACTGGGTGGAATGGTCAGTTCACTGGTTCACGTGCTGATTGTGACCCCGGTGATCTTCACCTGGCTGCACGAGCGGGAACTCCAGCGGAACCATTCGGAATTGGGACCTGCACTTTGAGTGGAGGACAGCGTAGCCGTGCCACAGACATGGTTAGGCGAAGTGCCGCGATAGTTTTTCAACAAAGGGAGGTAATCCATTTGATAACAATCTGTTGATGACCGAGCAGCGGAGTCGGGAATGAACGCCGCCTTGCAGGAGGTCAAGCAACTACCGCTGCGACGCGCCAGGCCGCACGATTCCGTGGACAAGCGACGGAGAGCGTCAAAGTCCCCGCCGCATTTTGGCGGCGCGCACCGTGTTGGCCATCAGCATGGCGGTGGTCAGCAGCCCCACCCCGCCGGGGACGGGTGTATACGCTCCGGCGACTTCAAACGCTTTGGGGTGAACGTCGCCGACGATGGTCGAGCCTTTGGCGGCGAAGCTGGCCTCGCGCTTGGCGTTGCCCAAAAAGAAGCGTGCGAATTCCTCGCGTTTGTCGATGCGGTTGATGCCCACGTCGATAATCGTGGCGCCGGGCTTGACCATCTCCGGCGTAATGAAGCCTGGGCGGCCGATAGCGGCCACGAGGATATCGGCCTGGCGGGTGACCTCTTCAAGGTTGCGCGTTTTGGAGTGGCAAATCGTCACTGTGGCATTCTGGTGCAGGAGCAGCATGGCCGCTGGCTTGCCGACCAGGTCGCTGCGGCCCACCACCACAGCGTTCTGCCCCGCCATGGGAATCCCGCTGCGCTTGAGAATCTCGATCACACCAGCCGGGGTGCAGGGGGCCAGCGCCGGACGGTTGGCCTGCAAGAGTCCAGCATTTACCGGGTGTAAGCCGTCCACGTCCTTGGCCGGCGAGATGGCATCGAGCACCGCCTTGGCGTCGATGAGCCGGGGCAAGGGCAACTGGACCAGGATGCCGTCGATCTCGTCGCGGTCGTTGAGGCTGGCCACCAGGTCGATCAACTCTTCGGTGGTCACCGTCTCCGGCAGTTTGATCAGATCGCTGAAGATGCCGACTTCGCCGCAAATCCTCACCTTGTTGCGAACATAAATCTCCGATGCGGGCACGTTGCCTACCAGCACCGCCGCCAGCCCCGGCCGCACGCCCTGCGCTCCCAGCGCGCGAACCTCCTCGGCCACTTCCTGCTTGATTGCCTCGGCAATCGCCGCGCCATCCAATATCTTCGGCATCGTTCGCTCCAAAGCTCCATGGTATCGCTTTCTACGTCCGGCATCCTCGCTCATGAAGCAGCAGTCGGCCTTGCCCCCTCAGTCATCGAGCATCACGCTGATATGTGATTTGTCTCACATACAATGATGCGCTTGTCTCCTGTAACGTCATCTTCACGAAATGTGTTTTAGATCACACGCAATCCAAAGGTGGCTTCCCCGCCTGCCACGGTCTTTACGGAGATAGGCTCAATGAGCATTTTCAAGGATGCAGGACATCTATTCCGGTTTGCGGGACTCTTCGTCCTCGCCTTTCTGGTGTTCCTGGTGGTGCGCCACTACGTTGTGCCCAAGAGCTTTGGCCAGTACGGGCATTACCGCGGAGCCGCCATGGGCGAGATTGCCCAGCACCCGGCGAAGTTCTCCGGGCACGACACCTGCGAATCTTGCCACTCCGACGTGGCGGAGAAGAAGAGCCACGGCAAACATGCGCATGTGAACTGCGAGGCCTGCCATGGCGCGCTGTTCCAGCGGTTGCCCATTCCCGAGCAGCCCAAACCGGGCATCTACCAGCGATTTGTCAATTTGATCGTTCATCCGCCCCCTCCCGATCCTCCGCTCCTTCATCATGCCGACGACCCGACGGGGGTGAAGCCGGAGTTGCCGGATACGTCCGTGCTTTGCGTACGCTGCCACACGGCGAGCGCGGCAAAGCCCAAGAATTTTCCGCAAGTTGTTCCGGCAGAGCACTCGAACGGTCTTCCCTGCGAGACCTGCCATCAGCCGCATAACCCAGGGATGGATGCAGGAGGTGCAAAATGAACATTTCCCGGCGCCAAATGCTGATCCTGTTGCCGGCCGCGGCAGTTGCTTGGGAATCCGTCCTCGCTGGAACTCCGGAGCAAGCTTCCAACTACAAGATGTCCGACCACTGGTGGGGCATGCTGATTGACATTCCCAAGTGCATCGGCTGCGGCAATTGCGTGCGCGCCTGCCAGACCGAGAACGACGTGCCCGACGGGCTCTTCCGCACCTGGGTCGAGCGCTATCACGTTTCGGATGAGGACATGACCCGGCCCGAAGTCATTTCGCCGGATGGTGGCAAGAACGGCTTCCCGGTTGCCGCCGAAGACGACAAGAAGTACTTCTTTGTCCCCAAGATGTGCAATCACTGTGCGGACTCGCCTTGCACCCAGGTATGCCCGGTGGGGGCGACCTTCGTCAGCCCCGACGGCGTGGTGCTGGTCGACCAGAAATACTGCCTGGGTTGTGCCTATTGCGTTCAAGCCTGCCCCTACGGATGCCGCTATATCCACCCGCAGAAGGAAGTCGCGGACAAGTGCACGCTTTGCTATCACCGGATCACCCAGGGGCTGACCACCGCCTGTTGCGAAGCCTGTCCCACCGGAGCACGTCAACTGGTAGATCTGAAGGACCCCAAGGACCCGATCCACGAGTTCCTGAAGACCCACAGCGTGCAGGTGTTGAAGCCTCAAATGGCCACCGGATCGAAGGCCTTTTACAACGGACTGGACGGTTCGGTGCGATAAAAGCAGCTTTTAGCTATCAGCTTCCAGCTTTTAGCTTGTCCTTGCCAGGGCCGGGTATTACCGCCTCTCCGACAGAAGGTACAAGCTAAAGGCTAAGAGCTCAGGGCTAGAAGCTAGCAGCTAGGAGCTGATTTTATGAGCGGTGTTGAAGGCTTCATGTACCCCAACGAGGTCGGGCTCCAGTGGAGCGTCCTGATTGTCCTGTATCCCTTCATCACGGGTCTGGTGGCCGGCGCATTCATTCTGGCGTCGCTGGAGCGGGTTTTCAACGTGACCGCGGTCAAGCCGACTTACCGGCTGGCGCTGCTGACCGCGCTGGCGTTCCTGTTGGTTGCGCCGCTGCCCTTGCAGTTGCATCTGGGCCACCCGGAGCGCTCGCCGGAAATGTACTTCACTCCCCATAGCACCTCGGCCATGGCCATGTTTGGCTACGTCTACCTTTGGTACCTGATGGCCGTGCTGGTGCTCGAAATCTGGCTCGACTACCGCCGTGACATCGTCTTGCTGTCGCAATCGAGCAGAGGCTTGCTGCGCCTTGTTTACAAGGCGATGACGCTCGGATCGAGCAACATCAGCGAGCGCTCCCTGGCCATCGACGAGAGGGTCGGCTGGATCGTCACCCTCATCGGTATTCCTTCGGCGTTCCTGCTGCATGGTTATGTCGGCTTCATCTTCGGCTCCATCAAGGCGAACCCCTGGTGGTCGTCGCCGCTGATGCCGGTGGTGTTCATTTTTTCGGCAATGGTCTCGGGCATCGCAGGGGTCATGCTGCTCTACATGGCTGCGACCAAAATGCGCAAGCTGCATATCGACGTGCACTGCGTGGACACCATCGCCATGTACCTGTTCTACATCTTCATCATCGACTTCAGTTTGGAGATGCTGGATCTGATTCACCGCATCTACGAGGCCGACGAGTCCTTCCGCAGCCTCGACTTCCTGGTCCACACCCAGCTCTTTGTCCCGCACATCGTGATTCAGATTCTGCTGGGCACGCTCACACCCATTGTGCTGCTGGGTATTACCCAGGTGGTGAAGCTGCCGGCAGATGTGCGCAAGCGGATCTATGCCGTGGCCGGTTGCCTGACCCTGATGGGCATCTTCGCCATGCGCTGGAACGTCGTGATCGGCGGGCAGTTGTTTTCTAAGAGCTTTCTCGGCTACACCACCTACAAGCTGGGGTTGGTTTCAAAGGAGGGTTTGCTTGTAGCTGTCTTCCTGACCCTGCTCCCGCTGTTCTTCCTGTGGGTCCTGGTGAAGCTCCTTCCGCCATGGCCTGAGAAGAGTGTGCACGCACCTGCTGCTGCTGACTGAACGCTGAGATTCAGAATCGGGTGGAGACGATGGACAATCTTCCCGAAACGATAGAGCGGATGACCGCGCGCCTCGAAGCTCTGGAGCGCCGCGTCTGCATTTTGGAACATCCCTCCGAGGCGTCCATTCCTGAGCCTGCCCAGCTTCGTGCCATTGTGCAAGGCGGGCAGGAAGCAGAAGAGGCGCCCTTTGCCCAGGCCGCCGGAGTCTTTTCCGTGCTGGGCAAGGCCATGTTGGGCATCGCCGGCGCGTACTTACTGCGGGCGGTAGCCGAGATGAGCGCGCTGCCCAGGTTGGCGGTCGCGGCAGTAGCTGTCGCTTACGCTATCCTCTGGCTTGTTTGGGCCGCCCGAGTCAAGGCTGGGGAGTGGCTGACAAGCGCCATCTACGCCTCCACCTCCGCCCTCATACTCGTTCCCCTGTTGTGGGAACTGACTTTGCGTTTCAAGCTCCTGCCCGCCCCAGTCACAGCAGGCCTGTTGTTCGCCTTTGCCATTACCGCAACGGCTCTGGCGTGGAGGCGCGATCTTGCGCCCATCCTCTGGGTGGGCAATGGCGCTGCCGCCCTGGCCGCGCTCGCATTATCGGTCGCTACACACAATTTGCTGCCCTTTATCCTCGCACTTCTGGGAATGGTTGCCCTTTGCGAGTTCGCAACGCTTCGGCAATGCGAAACCAGTCTCAGACCCTTGCTGGCCCTGGCTGCCGATCTGGGAGTCTGGGGACTGGTCTTCATCTATGCCGGTCCTGAAAACGCCCGCGTGAACTACCAGCCAATCGGCTCCGCAGAGATGCTGGCGCCCGGTTGCCTGCTTTTGCTTATCTTCGTGGTGAGCGTGGCGTACAAGACGATTCGGCTGGCGCGGAAGATCTCCATTTTTGAGACCACCCAGACACTAACGGCCTTTCTGCTGGCCGCTTCAGGGCTGTTCTATTTCCTGCCCATTTCGGGCGCATTCGTCGTCGGGGTCTTGTGTCTGATTCTCTCGGCTTCAAGTTATTTTTCGGCTTTTGCCTTCCTCGACGGCCAGGCAGACCGCCGGAACTACCAGGTTTTTGCCACATGGAGCGCGGCGCTCTTTCTGGCTGGGACTTTCCTCTGCCTGCTTCCATCCTGGCAGGTGGCCCTTCTGGGACCGGCTGCTATCGCCGCGACAATCTTCGGAGTCAGGCAGGAACGCCTCGCGCTTGAGATTCACGGACTGGTTTTCCTGTCAGCGGCTGCACTGGCCGCCGGCTTGCCGGCATTTGTCTTCAGTGCATTGGCTGGAGTTCTGCCGGAATCTTCCGTGCGGAGTGTCTGGCTCGGCATCATCTGCGCTGCGATTTGCTATGCCGTCGGGGATCCGGTGAGCATTGGCCAGCGCAAGAGGCGGCTACTTCAACTGGTTTCCGCAACTGTCGCGGTTTGCGGTGCTGCTGCCCTGCTGGTGCAAGGCCTGGCGTGGCTAACCGCGCTGCGCTTCGTCCCCGATGTCTTCCATATTGCCTTCATTCGCACCTTGGTCGTCTGCATGTTGGCGCTAATGCTGGCGTTTTGCGGTGCGCGCTGGCATAGGATGGAACTGAACTGGATCGCCTACGTGGCGCTGGCCTTTGTCGCGGCCAAGCTGGTCTTTGAAGATCTCCGTCATGGCCACATGGAGTTTATTGCCGCCTCCATCTTCCTGTTTGCGGTTACGCTGATCGCGGTGCCCCGCCTGGCCCGCTTTGGGCAAAGGGCGTAAGGGAAACGTGGCCTGCAGTGGACAAAAGGAAAGTTCAAATGGAAAATGCCGCCCGAGGGCGGCATTTCGCGCTTGCACAGCGGTGAATCGGCTAGATGCCGACGCCGAATTCGCCTGCCTGGTGCTCGCCGGCGTTGGCATAGAAGTCGTAAGGGGTGCGACGCTTGAATTTATACCGCGAAACAATCTCGCGGCCAACAAAAATGCCCACAGTCGCTACAGCAATCCCCACTGAAAACCAAGTGAACACGCGCAGGGCGGTCGATTCCGGCTTGTCTTCTGCGGTGGCGATGTTGGTGATTTCAAGGGATTCAGGCTCAGCGAACATGATAAGGGCTCCTGCTGATTATGATACTCCAGTTCCGGGCTGACCGGGTAACCCGGGCGCGGTTACGTTGGTGACTTTTGTTTACCGAGTAGTGTCGATTCTGAACAGCCACTCGGTCTTTTCAAGCGTCGGCAGGAAGCTGGCGCGGATGGAATTGGCAGCGAGTCGCCGCAGTTCCTCGCGCGTAAACCCCTGCTCGCTATGCGCCAACAGATACTCATTGGCCAGGTCGGAACCGAAGAACGCCGGGTCGTCGGAGTTGAGTGTTACCAGCAGCCCGGCGTCGAAGAATTTGCGCAGCGGGTGCTCGGCAAACGATGGACACACCCCGGTGCGGACATTCGAGGTAGGATTCAGCTCCAGCGGAATGGCGCGCTCCTTCAGGTCTTGAATGAGGTAGAAATCCTGCGTCGCCGAGAGGGCGTGGCCGATCCGTTCCGAGCCAATGGACAGCGCCTCGCGGATGGCCTCCGGGCCGGTGGTCTCGCCGGCGTGGTTGGTCAGCCTGAGCCCCGCCCGCGCCGCTTCGGCATAAATGTCGCGGAAAGGCTCAGAACCGGTGCGCCGCTCGTCTCCCCCCAGGCCGATGCCAATGATGGATGGGAATTGCGGACGCATTTCAGCAGCTTTGCGGAAGACGCGCTCGGCTTCCTCGACCGTGAAGTGGCGTACGGCGTCGAAGATCCAGTAGAGCGAGAGACCAAGCTCGCGTTCGGCGCGTTCGCGTGCGCGCTCCAGCCCTGCAAAGATGGGCTCGAAGGCCGCCGGATCGTGGTTGCGCCACAGGTAAATGACGCCCACCGAGATGAAGACCTCGGCATGGACGACGCCCTGTTCGGCGAGGTGCTCCATCATGCGCCAGGCGGCGAGTTCGTAGTCCTCCGGTCCGATCAGCAGCCGGGTGACGGCCTTGAAAGCCTCAAGGAACTCGGTGAAGTTCTTGAATTCATAGAGGGCTTCCGCTTCGGCCAGCATCAGCGGAGTGGCGTCGTGGCGGGCGCTCAGCTCCACCAGCGTCGAGGGCAGAATCGAGCCTTCCAGGTGCAGATGCAGCTCTGCCTTGGGCAGGCGGCGGATGTATTCCTTGATTCCGGTCACACTTTCAGTTTAATGGAGGAGAACTCCCTGATTGAGAGGCACGCGACGGCTTCCTGTCGCGACATCCGGATCCGCAGCGACAGTGGAGAATTCAATATGCCGAGGCGCTGATGCTGCGGCTCCGCAACGCTACCCTTGGGATCGCTCTGGACTACAGATTGTGTTTGAGTTGGGTTGGCGCCAGCCCACCCTCGGAGAAATGTGGCAAGAACCAAGCCCTTCGACTCGCTTTGCTCGCCCAGGATGATAGCCAAAGATAAGCACCCGGCATCGGTGGGGAGCGAAGGACGAGCGAGTTAACTTACCTGCTTTCCCAGGTCTCAGAATTGAAACCTGGGCGCCCAGATTCATTGGCGGAAAGGTTACGGGGCTACTTCAGCCCCGCGAACTCCGACCGGAATCGGCTATAGAAGAAGTAGATCAGCAGGCCAAGCACCAGCCACGCGAAGAAGGCCATCCAAGTCATCACTTCCAGGCCCATCATCAGGACCACGCAGAAGATAATGCTCAGGACCGGGAAGACGGGGCCCAGCGGTGTTTTGAAGGTGCGGTGCCGCTCCGGCTCGCGATAGCGCAGGATGATGACGGCGATGGCCACCAATACAAACGCAAACAGCGTTCCGATATTCGAGAGATTCGAGACCGTGCCGATGTCCAGCAATCCGGCGGGAACGCCTACGACGACTCCGGCCACCCAGGTGGCGACCGCCGGGGTGCGGAACTTGGGGTGGATCTTGCTGAAGACGGTGGGCAGCAGGCCGTCGCGGGACATGGCGAACCACACGCGCGCCTGGCCGAGTTGGAAAACCAGGATCGACGAGATCATGCCCAGCATGGCGCCGATCAGCACGAAGAGGCGCACCCAGGGAAGATGTTCTCCGCCGGGCATGTGGGAGAGCTTCTTGATGGCGTTGACCACCGGGGCCGCATCGCCCATAACCGACTGCCACGGGACAATGCCGCTGAGGACAATGGCGACACCCCCATAAAGGAGGGTGCAGGCTACCAGGGTCATCAGAATGCCGAAGGGCAGGTCGCGCTGCGGATTCTTGCACTCCTCGGCCGCGGTCGAGACCGAGTCGAAGCCGATGTAGGTGAAGAAGATGATCGAGCCGCCGGTGAGCACGCCCGTCCAGCCGTTGGGCATGAAGGGATGCCAATAGTGGGGTTTGACGAAGCTGGCGGCGAAAACGATGAATACGAGAATTGCGGCGATCTTGATCAGCACCAGCACATTGTTGGTGCGGGCCGATTCGCGGATGCCTCTGACCAGGATCACCGTCAGCAGCATCACCACCAGGAAGGCGGGAATGTTGAAGCCGAAATGCCATCCTGACGAATAGATGTCATTACCGGCGAAATCCTGAAGACCGGTGGGCAGATACGCAGGAGATATCCACTGCGTGGGAAAGTGAACGCCGAACCAGTCGAAGAGATCGACCAGATGCGCGCTGAGGCCCACGCTGACGCTCATGTTGCTGAAAGCGTATTCCAGAATCAGGTCCCAGCCGATGATCCAGGCCACCAGTTCGCCCAGGGTGGCATAGGTGTAGGTATAAGCCGAGCCAGCGATGGGAATCATGGAGGCCAGTTCGGCGTAGCAGAGTCCGGTGAAAACACAGACGATTGCCACCAGAACGAGAGAGAGCGCCAGCGCAGGGCCCGCGCCGGGGCGCCCGGCCATCGCCGTGTGGTGAATGAGGTAGTGCAGCAGCGGCGTGTCACGGATATTGGGCGCGTCGAATTTCTGCCCGGCCATGGCCGTGCCGATCACCGTAAAGATGCCGGAGCCGATGACCGCCCCGATTCCAAGCGCGGTGAGCGACCAGGGGCCGAGGGATTTCTTGAGAGAATGTTCCGGCTCTTCCGAATCCCGGATCAGCTTATCGATCGACTTGCGAGCTACCAGTTGGCGATACAGGGCGATTCTCCTCGTCCCCTCGATTGCAGGGCTCTGAACGTTGGGGTGGTTCTCCCGAATCGGAATGGGGTACTGAAAGCTGCGGGATGAGGATCTCCCCATAGGGTCCTCACCCTGGAATTCTGGGCCGATCAGGCTGACCCAAAAACACGCGAAGGAGAAACGCCAATTGCGGGGGGAAGGAATACTCGGATTCCGAACCGCCAAGACTCATGCTGGCTGGTTCGGAACCTTGCTTACTGGCGCGGACGGCGGCTTAACGCTTTGACTGGCCGCGAGCCAACTTCTTTACTTTCTTCTTCTTCTCGCCACGTGCCCCGGTCCGGGGCGCTTTGGGAGCGGCTGCCTTGCGGGCGGCCCGCTTGATCTTCTTGCGTTCAACTTTGTCTTCAATCTTGGTGGTATCTGCCAACTTGTATCCTCTTTCGCTGCAATCTCTTCGGTATTCCCGGCAATCGGGTCGATGTGACCCTTATGTTAACAGGGTTTTCGTGGCGGCGAAAGCGCCGCGCGCGCGCTGGGCGCAGTGGGGAGCCGCATCGCAACCATCCATTTCGGGCGTACAATGAAATCTGACCGGAAAATCACAAGCCTGCTCGGCTTTGGCCGTCCTACCGCTCCTGACGAGCCCCGCAACTCACGCCACAATCACAGACGTTGACCGGAGTTCGTTATGCGTTCCGACCAGATTCACCGCGCGCTCGCACAGGGCATGAACCGTTTTGAAGTGTGCCAGCTCGTGGCCAAAGGCGTAAAAGCTACCCACAAGACCGGCGGTCGCTTTGAAGACTCAATTAACGATGTTCTGAAATATCTGGGCGCCCACGAGACACCTGCCGAAGGCCTGCACCCGGCCAAACCGCAGGTCACCGCAAAGACCCTGAAGCCAGCCGCTTAACTGGACAGGAATCAGTTGTCAGGGATCAGCTTTGAGCCGTAGGCATTTGTACTTCTAGGGCCTGAAACCGGCCTCATCGTTCATCTTATTTCGATAAATTGAAAACATACTCAAGACGCAAGAAAGGGACGGCATCGCTGCCGTCCCTCTCTTTTGATTCCAGTTGCTCTGGCTGGTTAGCCGTGAGCGATTCGCACTAGACGACCTGGACGTTCTCAGCCTGCCAGCCCTTGGGGCCCTTGGTGACGTTGAACTGAACGCGCTGGCCTTCCTGCAGTGAACGGAAGCCGTTCGACTGGATGGCGGTGTGATGAACGAAGACGTCCTCGCCGTTCTCACGGCTCAAAAATCCAAAACCCTTGGCGTCATTAAACCACTTGACTGTTCCCTGTTCCATTGTGTGTTACTCCTTCGATACTGATTTACCGCGAACGCAATGTGGAAGTTTGCGAGTAGGCGGT
>Ga0181520_10006592_pt1 | contig 17650 bp, 17 predicted proteins | sample PEATcosm2014_Bin_29_FD_132451 | JGI IMG/M metagenome (GOLD analysis project Ga0181520, IMG submission 132451) | Peatland microbial communities from MTU Mesocosm Facility, Houghton, MI, USA - PEATcosm2014_Bin02_30_metaG | ecosystem: Environmental > Terrestrial > Soil > Wetlands > Peat | place... | reverse complement strand
GACCAGCATGGCCCCGATCACCGGCATCATGGCTTGGTATCCGGGAAAATGGCGGTCATCAATTGTAATCCAGGACAAGGCGATCAGCACGACCCCCGCCGCAGCCAGCGCGACATTGGACCCCAGGCCTGCCGCCCCGCCAGCAGCGCCCAAACCGGCTGACCCATCCCGGTTGCGGCAGTATTCCCACCCGGCCAGAAAACATCCGCCCGCCAACTCCCAAGCCCGGAAGGGCAGAAAATAAAACGACCAGGCAGGATGCCCCGCGTAGGTGATGACCACGCACGAAACCAGGCTGAGGAGGATGATGGCCGCCAGCATGGACAACAGCCTGCGGGGACACCACTTGAGACAGAACAGAACCAGAACAGGATATATCAGGTAAAACTGCTCCTCCACCGACAGTGACCAGTTATGCAACAACGCCAGGCTCGCCGCGTTCGGCGCCCAGTAATTCCGGGTAATATCCCATAACACCATGTTGGCGGACAGCCCCAGGGTCGAGAGCGACTGCCAGCCCAAAGATTCCCAACTGCCTGCAAACAGAATTAAACGGCCCGCCACCACGGTAACCAACAGCATCAGCAGCATGGCCGGCATGATCCGCCGGACGCGCCGCACCCAAAATGTTTTCAAACTAAACACATTGGCGGCATGTTCCGCGAAGATGATGGAGGAGATCAAATAACCCGAAATCACGAAAAAAACATCCACTCCGACAAATCCACCGGGAAGCCACTTTGCCCCGACATGAAAGACAATCACTGGCAAAATCGCCAAAGCCCTCAATCCATCAATCTCAGGCCGGTACTTGATTGAATTTGCCATATTCTTTAATTGAATCGGGTGTTTGACACTTCCGCCTTGTCCTTATTTGCAAAAAAACGGCTGGAAGTTTCTGAGCGCCTGCCCCACGGCGGCGGATGTGACACAAAATCTCCAACCGCGGCAAAATCTACCATAGGCCGGCAATTTTGCAAACATTTTGGCGGCGTCCTGATTTCTTTCGCGGACGGTTCAAGGGGGGGGCCCGGGCCGGGGGAGTCCGTTTGCCTTGTCCCGTTACCTAGTAACGAAAAACGACGATGAATGTGAATATTGCTTGACACCGCTTAAGTCGTTTAACTCCAATGAGTTGCCAACTGTGTCAAGGGGAATCACCGTCGGACCACGTTACTAGGTAACGGGAAACACCCGTGAAATTTTTTTCTTCCGGGGCTTTCCCCTCCGCCCGCCCCGCCGGGGCCTGGAACCGGATTCGTCGTCGCTGCCGGCTGCCCCGGTGTTCCCGATCAGGGGATCAGAGCAATTTGGGCTGGTTCCCCGCGGCCGGTTTCAACCCGAGTTTCTGGTAGCTGATTTCCGTGGCCACCCGGCCCTGGGAGGTGCGGTTGAGGTAGCCTTCCATGATCAGATACGGCTCATAGACCTCCTCGATGGTGTCGGGTTCCTCGCCCACGGCCACGGCGAGCGAGTTGACCCCCACGGGGCCGCCGCCGAATTTCACGATGATGGCCTCCAAAATGCGCTTGTCCATTTCGTCCAGGCCGTTCTGGTCAATCTCGAGCATGGCCAGCGCGTGGTCGGCAATGTCCGCGGTGATGGTGCCGTCGCCCCTGACCTGCGCATAGTCGCGCACGCGGCGGAGCAGGTTGTTGGCGATGCGCGGGGTGCCCCGGCTGCGCCGGGCGATTTCGTGGGCGCCGGCGGCGTCCATCGCCACGTTCAGCAGGTTGGCGGAGCGCCCCACGATTTTTTCCAGTTGGGCGCACTGGTAGTAATCCAGCCGTTCGCGGATGGGGAAGCGGGTGAGCAGGGGGGCGGAGAGCAGGCCGCTGCGCGTGGTGGCCCCGATGAGGGTGAAGCGCGGCAGGTTCAGCCGCACGCTGCGCGCGTTGGGCCCCTGGTCAATGATGATGTCCAGCTTGAAATCCTCCATGGCGGGGTAGAGGTATTCCTCGATGGTCTTTTGCAGGCGGTGGATTTCGTCAATGAACAGGACGTCACCCTCCTCGAGATTGGTGAGGAGCCCGGCCAGATCGCCGGCTTTTTCGATGGTGGGGCCGCTCGTGCTTTTGAGGCTGGCGCCCATCGCTTTGGCGAGGATGTTGGCGAGGGTGGTTTTGCCCAGGCCGGGCGGGCCGTTGAGCAGGATGTGATCCAGGGCCTCGCCGCGCTGGCGGGCGGCCGCCACGGCGATTTCCAGCCGTTCCTTGACCTTGGGCTGGCCGGTGAAATCAGAGAACAGGGAGGGCCGCAGCGTCATTTCCAACGCCGCGTCCGCTTTATTGAGGGTTGTCACCGGTCGTTCAGCCATGGGGCGCAGGATGGCGCAAATGGCGCGCGGCGGCAATCCGCGATTCGCAGGATTGGGGGCAGGCAGCAAATTTCCCGAAATGACCAAAGATCAAGAATCAAGCCGATGCCGGCGCCAACCCTGTTTGAAATCGCGCAGGATTTCTCCGCTGGTTTGGGCGGCAACCCCCACAACGAAGACGGTGTAAAGCAGCCAGAGCGGCAGCCCCAGCAGGGTTTCAGCGGTGGGCGAGGAAATGGCCGCGCTCCATTTGAGCAGCTTTTCGTTTTGGATCAGGTCCAGCAGGAACGCCCCGTAAGTTTTGTAATTCAGGCCGTAAGCGATGGTGTAAGGGATGGCCGCCGCCGCATAGAGGAGGAGCAGAAACAGCCTGGTTTTGCGCGTTCCCCAGGCATACAGGAGCACGAGCAGGGGTAAAAACCAGTAAATATATTGCAACCCGTAGCCCGGCCCCAGGGCGGGAATGGCCAGGAGCAAGGCGGCGGCGATGTTTGCGAAGTGCCGCCGGTCGAGCGTTTCCCTGGTCGGCAGCCAGACCCCAAGGGCAAGCCAGCCGACCCCATAGATGATTTCAAATGCGAGCGGCCAGACCTCGAGCAGGCGGTGAGCGCCAAAAATCGTGAACAAGCCGGAAAGTCCGAAAGTGCCCGGCGTGGACCGGTAGCCCAGCACTTTGGTTTCGATGTCCGCCGGCGTCAGGACATACACAATGCTCAGGGCGAGCAGGATGGGAACCAGCAACAGGGCGGCCCCCAGCATTTGTTCGGCGAACTTGAGTTTGCGCACGGACAGCAACAGCAGCGGAGCCAGACAAAGCGGAACCACCTTGGTGACGCCCCCCAGGCCCAGCGCAAAACAAGCCCACAGCCAGAACCCGGCCTCGTGTTGTTCCTGGAAACGCAGGAGCATGAACAGGGCCAGCAAAATCCAAAAACCGACCAACACGTCGAAATTGCAATGCTGGCACACCTGGAAGACGGCGATGGGATTCATGGCGAGGCCCAGGATCAGTATTTTGGCGGCGTGTTTTACCTCCCCGAACCGGATCATGGTGGCGTACAACAGCCCGGCCAGGACGCTTTCGGTGAGTATCAGAAAGGTCCGCACCAGGTCGTTCAAGGTGCAGTGCAGGCCCAGGGAGATTTTTTTGAAGAGGAAGACGAGCTGCATCCAAACCGGTGGCCAGTTCAACGCGCCGGTGAGATGATACGGATTTCCCCCCGCCTGCAAAACGTCCCCCACCTGGTTCCAATTCGCCAGATCGAACGAATAACAATTGGAGAATAGAAACAGATAGAACCCGCGGAGGGTCAGACTGATCACCAAAAACAGCAGGAACTTACGGGCTTCCTCATTCATGAATAATTGGAAGATTGCGCAAATGCCGCGCGTCGGCAAGCCGGGATTTGCGGGGACGGAAGGGAAATTTCAAACTCCAAAATTCAAACTTTGAAGAAAAGGATCAGGCCGGATGTGCCGGTTGCTCAGCACCATGCGCCGCCGGGGCGGTCGCTGGGCCGGCGTCGGCCATCCGCACCGGTGGCGAGGCTGCGTCCGGAATACCGGTTTGACTTTCGGTCGCAATGGGGGATTATGCCAGCCAATCTATTGTCCGGCCAAGCTTTGCTAAAACCGATGGAAAGTATAATCGAACGGATGGGACGGACCGGCGGCAGCCCGCGGGTCAGCATCGTGGTGCTCAATTACAACGGCGTCGAATGGCTGTCGAAGTGTTTCGCGTCGCTGAAAGCCCAGAGCATTGTGGAACAGATGGAAGTCATCATGGTGGACAATTGTTCCACGGATGCCTCCGTGCCGGCGGCGCGCCAGTTGCTGGCGGATTTCCCGATGGCCTGCATCGTCCGCAATCAGTCCAACCTGGGTTTTTGCGAGGGCAACAATGTCGGCGCCCGGGCGGCGCAGGGGAAATACCTGCTGTTTTTGAACAACGACACCTGGCTGGAGCCGGACTGCATGCAGTTGTTGTTGGACGGGACGGAACAGGCCGGCGCGGTGGCCTCGACCCCCTATGTGTTGAATTATCCGGACAGCACCTTCCAGGATTTCGGTTTTTTTGGTTTTGATGTGTTCGGCCTGCCGAGTTCTTCCCAGCCGGTGACGGCCACGCGGGAGATCTTCATTCCCGGCGGCTGCTCGTATCTGATTCGGACGGACGTCTTCCGGCAGGTGGGCGGGTTTGATGCCGAATTTTTCATTTATTCGGATGATTCGGATTTATCGTGGCGGGTCTGGATCGCAGGGTACAAGGTGGCGGGCATTTTCCCGGCCAAACTGCACCATCGCGGGGCGGCCGGAGTGAACCCGCAGGGGGGCATCCAGGTGGTGGAATTCCGCACGAACGACCGCAAGCGCTTTCTCACCAACCGCAACAGCCTGCTGACGCTGCTGGTCAACGGCCAGCATCTGATCCTGCTGGCGGTGATCCCGCAAACGTGCCTGTTACTGCTCGAAACGCTGGTGGGCAGCGTACTGCTCAAGCGCTGGTCTTTCGTGCGCGCGAGTTTCTGGAATGCGCTGCTGGATTGCTGGCGGTTGCGCGGGCACATTGCCGAGCGCCGCCGCAAGGTGGCCGGCTTTCGGAAGCGCTCCGATTTTTGGATGCTGCGCTTTTTCCGGTTGCGGCTCAACCGCTGGTGGGAAATCAAGCGGCTGACGCAGTTTGGACTGCCCAAGGTGGACGCACGTTAAACCGGACGGAAAAATCTGGCTGGTTTTTCCAGTTCTGCTTAGACTCCGCAGCGAGCATGGAAATTTCATTTATAACCGGCGTCGCGGGTTTCATCGGCAGCAACCTGGCCGACCGACTCTTGCGCGAGGGCAAACAGGTGGTGGGGTGGGATAATTTTTCCACCGGCCAGGAAAATTTTCTGGTGGAAGCCCTCAAAAATCCCCGGTTCAAATTGATCCGGGGGGACAATCTGGATCTGCCCGCCCTCACGCGGGCGATGGCGGGTTGTGATTTTGTGTTTCACCTGGCGGCCAATGCGGATGTGCGCTTTGGCCTGGAGCATCCCGGCAAGGACTTGCAGCAAAACACCATCGCCACCTTCAACGTGCTCGAAGCCATGCGCGCCAATGGCATCAAGCGCATCGCCTTCAGTTCCACCGGTTCGGTTTATGGCGAGGCGGAAACGATCCCGACCCCGGAAAACTGTTCGTTTCCGGTGCAAACCTCGCTCTACGCCAGTTCCAAGGTGGCGGGGGAGGGGATGATCTCGTCGTATTGCGAGGGGTATCAATTCGAGGGCTATATTTTCCGCTTTGTTTCCATCCTGGGCGAGCGCTACACCCACGGCCATATTTTTGATTTTTACAAACAGCTCACCGAGCACCCGGACCATTTGAAAGTTCTCGGCGATGGCACGCAGCGCAAATCGTATCTTTATGTGGGCGACTGTCTGGACGCCGTGCTGCACGTCATCCGCCGGGGCGAGGCGCGCACGGCCAAACATAACACCGCCATTTTTAATTTGGGCACGGATGAATATGTGCGGGTGACCGATTCGATTGGCTGCATCTGCCGCGAGTTGAACTTGTCGCCCCGGCTGGAATATGCCGGCGGTCAGCGGGGCTGGGTGGGGGATAATCCGTTCATTTTTCTGGACACCCGGCGGGTGCGCGCCACCAGTTGGAAACCCGCCCTGACGATTGAACAGGGCATCATCCGCACCCTGCAATGGCTGCGCCAAAACCGCTGGGTGTACGAACAACGCCACTCATGAAAATCACCGTTCTGGGACTCTGGCATCTGGGCACGGTTACGGCGGCGTGTTGTGGCCGTCATTTTCAGGTCACCGGCCTGGATTTTGACGCCGCCAACATTGCCGGGCTCCAGGCCGGCCGGGCTCCGTTGCTGGAACCGGGTTTGAACGAGTTGCTCGCGGCGGGACTCGCCGCCGGCCGGTTGTCCTTCACTGCCGATCCCGCCACGGCCCTGGCGGGCTGCGAACTGCTCTGGTTGTGTTACGACACGCCGGTGAATGAGAATGACGAATCCGACACCGAGTTTGTTTTGACGAATCTCCGCCGGGCGCTGACGCATCTGGCCCCCGGGGCGCTGGTGCTGATTTCCGCCCAAATGCCCGTGGGCACGTGCCGCCGGTTGGAGGCGGAGTTCCCGCAGTTTCATTTTGCCTGTTCGCCGGAAAATCTGCGGCTGGGCAAGGCGATTGACGCGTTTGAAAAAGCGGACCGGGCGGTGGTCGGCATCCGCGACGAAACCAAGAAAGCCCTGCTGGAAAAACTCTTTGCGCCCTTCACCGCGCGCGTGTTGTTCATGCGCACGGAATCGGCGGAAATGGTCAAGCACGCGCTCAATTCATTCCTCGCGCTTTCGATCACCTTCATCAATGAAATCGCGCGGCTCTGTGAATTGACCGGGGCGGACGCGAAGGAGGTTTCGCAGGGGTTGAAAAGCGAGGCGCGCATCGGCGCCAAGGCTTACCTGGGGCCGGGCGGGCCGTTTGCGGGCGGCACGCTGGCGCGCGATGTCGTCACTCTCTCCAAACTGGCGGCGGCTCATGGCGAATCCATTTCCGTGATCCCGGCCATCAAACACAGCAACGATCTGCATCGCGGCTGGGCGTTCAAACGGCTGCAAGCCCGGCTGGGGGATCTGCGCGGCCGGAAGATCATCGTGCTGGGGCTGACGTATACTCCCAACACCGACACCCTGCGGCGCAGCGCGGCGATGGAACTGTGTGGCGCGTTGCTGGCGGCGGGCGCGCAGGTGCGGGCGTTTGATCCCGCCATCAAATCCCTGCCGCCGGAATGGGCCGGCATCACCCTGGCGGCGGATGCGGCCACCGGACTGCGCGGGGCCGATGCCGCCGTGGTTTGCACCGAATGGCCGCAATTCCGGCAGGTGGATTTTGCCGCCGCGGTTCCGGCCATGCAACACCGCGTGTTTGTGGACGCCAATCTTTTTCTGGAAAAGGAATTGAAGCCGGTCCCCGGAGTGGAGCATCTTTCGGTCGGCCGCGTCACCCCATGAAATTGCAACATCACAACGCGCTCATCACCGGCGGAAGCCAGGGTTTGGGCAAGGTCATAGCCAGCCACTTTCTCGCGGAAGGGGCCGGTGTCGTCATCTGTTCCCGCAGTGAAAAGGAGCTGCTGGCCGCCCGGGACGAACTGGCGCTGAAATTTCCCGCGCAAAAAATCCTCGCCCGCCCGTGTGACGTGGCGAGCGAATCCCAGGTGAACGCGCTCGTGGATTTTGCCCGGCGCGAACTGGGGTCGCTGGACGCCCTCGTGCTCAACGCCGGGGTTTACGGTCCCATGGGGGACACCGAAACCGTTTCGCTCGACGAGTGGCGGCGGGCCATGGACATCAACTTATACGGTGTCCTGCTGCCCTGCCGGGCCGTGATTCCCCACTTCAAGAAGGCCGGGCGCGGCAAGATTGTGATCCTGTCCGGCGGGGGCGCGACCAATCCGCTGCCGCAAATCAGCGCCTACGCCGCGTCCAAGGCGGCGGTGGTCCGCCTCATGGAAACGCTCGCCGGGGAACTGAAGAATTTCCATGTGGATGTGAATGCCATTGCCCCCGGCGCCCTGGCCACGCGGTTGGTGGATGAAGTGCTGGCGGCCGGACCGGAGAAGGTGGGGGCCGCATTCTACGAGAAGAACAAAGTCTGGAAGGAAAAGGGCGCCACTCCGCTCGAATTCGGCGCGGAACTGGCCGTCTATCTGGCCGGCCCGGAGAGCAACGGCATCACCGGCAAGCTCATCAGCGCCCAGTGGGATCCCTGGAAGACGCTGCATGAACACCGGGAGGAGCTGGCCAAATCGGATATTTACTGCCTGCGCCGGATTGTGCCGGAGGATCGCGGCAAGAAATGGAATTGACTATGAAATGGCGTGTCGCCCTCATCGGCTGTGGTTTGATTGGCAACAAACGTCTGCATTTGCTGCCGCCCGGCAGCGTGACGGTCGCGTGCGACACCCAATTGGAGCGCGCCAAAAAACTCGCCGCGCTCAGTGCGGGCTGTCTGGCCACGGATTCCGTCGCGGAGGCGGTGAGCCGTGCGGATGTGGACGTGGTGGTGATCGCCACCGTAAATGCCGCGCTCGCGCCCATCGCCTTGCAGGCGGTGCGGCACGGCAAGCATGTGCTGGTGGAAAAACCCGCCGCCGTCAGTCTGGCGCAGTTGGCGGAGTTGGAAGCCGCCGCTGCGGTCAACCGGGTGCTGGTGCGGGTGGGTTACAATCACCGTTACCATCCCGCCGCCCTGAAAGCGCTGGAGCTTTTCCAAAGCGGCGCGCTGGGGCCGATCATGTTTTTACGCGGGCGTTACGGTCAGGGCGGGCGCATCGGCTATGAAAAAGAATGGCGCGCGGACCCCAAGATTTCCGGCGGGGGCGAATTGATTGACCAGGGCGTACACTTGATTGATCTGGCGGGGATTTTCCTGGGCGACTTCACGACCATCGAAGGCCACACGGCGACGTATTTCTGGAAAATGCCGGTGGAGGACAACGCCTTCCTGAGCCTGCGCAACGCCGCCGGGGCCACCGCCTGGCTGCACGTCAGTTGCTCCGAATGGAAGAATCTGTTCAGCCTCGAGATTTACGGTCGGGACGCCAAACTCCACTGGGAGGGGCTGGGCGGCAGTTACGGAATCGAGCGCCTGACGTATTACAAAATGCTGCCGCAGATGGGGCCGCCGGAGACCACCATTTTTGAATACCCGCGCGGGGATGAATCCTGGAAAATCGAGATGGCCGAATTTGTGGAGGATATCAGGACCGGCCGGACGCCGGTGCCGGGATTGAAGGAAGCGAGAGCGGCGCTGACCGTCGTCGAACAGATTTATCAAACCTCCAAAAACAATTGCCAAAACAAACCCTGATGGTAAGGTTGCCTTGTGAACAAAAAGGCCGTAAAAACGATGCGCAAGCCCGCCCCCGGCGGGAAAAAGCCGGTGGCCCGCCCCGTTGAAACCAACGGAACGAAGTGGGCCGCTGAAAACCGGAAAAAAGCCAGTGCTTTGAGTGACAGTGAGCGCGAGGCTTTGTTTAAGCGGGGCATCCTCAAAATTTATGGCCGACAAGAAGTGTGCGCTGGACGTTAATATTCTTCTGGATTTGGCCGAACAAAAAAAATTCGCCGGGGATTTTTTGGGCGTCATCAGGGAGAAATATTGTCCGCTGTTTGTTTCTCCAACGGCATTCATTGAACTTCAATTTCTGGCCGAATCAGGCGCACCCGTCCCCCGAAAGTTTGCCGGCATCGCCATTGATTCATTTTTAAAATGGGGTGTTGTTCTTTTTGATATCGAACCCGTGCATGCATGGACGACTTACCGCAAGCTGCTGACTCAAAATCAAACAACTAGCCTATGATCATCGCCCGCTCCCCCCTGCGCGTCACCCTTGGCGGTGGCGGCACCGACCTGCCCTCGTATTACGAACAATTCGGCGGCTTCCTGATTGCCGCCGCCATTGACAAATATGTCTACATCACCCTGCACGAGACGTTCGTGGCCGATCTCATCGTGAAGTATTCCGAGCTGGAACGCGTGCCGGAGGCGTCCCTGCTGAAGCATCCGATCATTCGCGAAGCCTTCTCCCTGGTGGGGTTGGGCGGGCAATCCCTGGAGCTGACCTCCATGGCCGATATTCCCGCCGGCACCGGCCTGGGATCGTCGGGCAGCTTTACCACCGCCCTGCTCAAGGCGCTCCATGCCTACAAAAAAAACCTGGTGCATCCCGCCGAACTGGCCGCCCAAGCCTGTGAAGTGGAATTGGACCGGCTCAAGGAACCCATTGGCAAGCAGGATCAATACATTGCCGCCTACGGGGGGCTGACCTGTTTCAAATTCCTGCCCGGGGGCAGGGTGGAGGCCTGGCCGCTGAAAACCTCTGAAGAGACCCGCGATAATCTCGAAGACAACCTCCTCTTGTTTTTCACCGGCTATTCCCGCTCCGCCTCGGCGATTTTAAAGGAGCAGGATCAAAAATCCAAATCGGCGGATGCGGACATGATCGAGAACCTGCATTTCGTGAAGGACCTCGGTCTGCAAAGCCAGCGGGCTTTGGAAGCCGGCGATCTTCCCGAATTTGCCCGGCTGATGGACGTTCACTGGCAGCGAAAAAAACAGCGCAGCGGCGGCATGAGCAATCCAAAGATCAATGAGTGGTATGATCTGGCGCTGGCCAGCGGCGGGCTGGGGGGCAAGCTCATCGGTGCGGGCGGGGGCGGCTTCCTGATGTTTTACGCCGAGGACAAGGCCAGATTGCGCCAGGCCATGCGAACCGCCGGACTCAAGGAAGTCCGCTTTCGTTTTGATTTCGAGGGCACCAAACTGGTCATCACATGAGCCGGCCGCTGGACATCCCCGTGGCCATTCTCGCGGGCGGACTCGCCACGCGCCTGCGGCCCATCACGGAAAACATTCCCAAGTCGCTGGTGCCGGTGGCCGGCCGGCCCTTTCTGGCCCATCAACTGGAGCTGCTCCACGCCCGGGGTCTCCGTCATGCGGTGTTGTGCATCGGGTATCTGGGGGAAATGATCCAACGTGATTTCGGTGACGGTCGCGATTACGGGGTTCGCCTGGAATATTCCTTCGACGGCCCCAAATTGCTGGGCACCGGCGGCGCCCTGAAGCGCGCGCTGCCCCTGCTGGGCACGGAGTTTTTCGTGCTGTACGGCGATTCCTATCTGCCCCTCGAATACCGGCCCGTGGCCGATGCCTTCCGGCGCGGCGGCCGGGCCGGCCTGATGACCGTCTATCGCAACGAAGGCCGGTATGACACCAGCAATGTGGTGTTCCGGGATGGCCAGATTGCGGTGTATGACAAAAAGGACCGTCTGCCCGAGATGCACCATATTGACTACGGACTGAGCGTGTTTAAGTCCTCGGTATTCGACGACTATGCGGCCGACCAGCCCTTTGATCTGGCGGCGGTCATGGGCCGGCTGGTCCGGGAACAGCAACTCACCGGCTACGAGGTGGGCGAACGTTTTTATGAAATCGGTTCGCCTGCGGGCTTGGCGGAACTGGAAACCCTGTTATCATCCAAATCATCATGAGCTTTACCAAACAATTTTTGGCCGAGGTCCAGCAGGTTGTCGCGCAACTGGATGCCGGGGCCATCGAAAAAGCCGCGGACGAACTCGCCCTCGTGCGCGCGCGCGGCGGACGCCTGTTCATTCTTGGCGTGGGCGGCAGCGCCGGCAATGCCGGTCATGCCGTGAATGATTTCCGCAAAATCTGCGGTTTTGAGGCCTACGCGCCCACCGACAATGTTTCCGAACTCACCGCCCGCACCAACGATGAGGGCTGGCCGACCATCTTTTCCGAATGGCTCAAGGGCAGCCGGTTGAGCGCCCGGGATGGCCTGCTGATTTTCTCCGTGGGCGGCGGCAATTTGGAGAAAAACGTCAGTCCCAATCTCGTGAATGCCATTCAACTGGCGAAGCAGGTTGGCGCGTCCGTCATCGGGATCGTTGGCCGGGATGGGGGTTATACGGCCAAAGAAGCGACGGCCTGTGTGATCGTTCCCACGGTGAATCCCGCGCACGTCACACCGCACAGCGAGGCGTTTCAAGCCGTCATCTGGCACCTGTTTGTTTCGCATCCCAAGCTCAAGCAAACCGCCACCAAGTGGGAAAGCACGAAATAGGCGCATTAATAAATCGAGTCCTCCGTCGGAGGGTGCCAATCGGAACGGTGAAAATGGCCTGGTCCCGGGAAACGCCGCCGAATCCGATCCAATCGCATCTTGGAAAAGCCGCTAGAAATCTTGCCAGCCGCCTTCCGTGGGCTTAATTTCGCCCGTTCATGAGTTCTGAGAACAACGACAGTGAGCCGGTTCAGCCGGAATTGCCCATTGAGGGCGCACCGGCCGGGCCGGCGGAAATCAACGGTAATGGAGCCTCCCATGTGCAGGCTCAAGCGGTGCCTGCGGAATTGGTGCATCGTCCTTTTGATCCCAAACAGACCGATACCGGCCTGCATCGCCGCGTGGATAAAAGTTTCATGGAATACGCGTCCTACGTCATCCGTGACCGGGCGATTCCGAATCTGGCGGATGGTTTGAAACCGGTCCAGCGCCGCATTTTGTGGGCGCTGCACGAAAAGGACGACGGCCGGTTCATCAAGGTGGCCAATGTCGTGGGTCACACCATGCAGTATCATCCCCACGGAGATGCCTCCATTGGCGACGCGCTGGTGGTGCTCACCACCAAGCGGTACCTGATCGAAGGGCAGGGGAATTTCGGCAATCTTTACACCGGCGACCCGGCGGCGGCCTCGCGATACATTGAATGCCGGCTTACGGATCTGGCGCGGACCGAGTTGTTCAATGACGAGATCACCGATTTCGTCCCGAGCTATGACGGTCGCAATCAGGAGCCGGTGTCGCTGCCCTGCAAACTGCCCCTGACGCTGATGCTGGGCACGGAGGGCATTGCCGTGGGGCTGGCGGCGCGCATTTTGCCGCATAATTTCCCCGAGCTGCTCGAGGCCCAGATCGCGATTCTCAAAAACCAGCCGTTCAAGTGCCTGCCGGATTTTACGACCGGCGGCGTGATGGATGCGCGGGATTACCAGGACGGCCGGGGCAGCGTCACCGTCCGGGCCAAGATCAAGGTCAAGGACGAATCCACCGTAACCATCCGGGAGATTCCACCCACCACCACGACGGATTCCCTGATGTCCTCGATTGAAAACGCGGCGCAGAAGGGCAAGTTGAAGGTTAAATCCATCAACGATTTCACCTCCGAGAACGTGGAGATCGAAGTCAAATGCCCGGCGGGGGTGGATGCGGAAAAAATGGTGGATGCGCTGTACGCCTTCACGGATTGCGAGGTGACCATCAGCAGCCGGATCGTGGTGATCAAGAACAACCGGCCGGTGGAACTGACCGTCAGCGAAGTGCTGCGCGAGAACACGGAGCAATTGACCGTGCTGCTCAAGCGCGAACTGGATTTGAAGGAGCGCCAGTTGCTGGATGAACTGCATTACCGCACCCTGGAGCGCATTTTCATTGAGGAACGCATTTACAAGCTGATTGAGAAGTGCAAAACCAGCGAGGCCGTCCAGGTGGCGGTGCAGGAAGGGTTCAAGCCTTTCGCCAAACAGTTGGTGCGCGAGCTGGCGGAGGCGGATGTCGAGCGTCTGTTGCAGGTGCGCATCCGGCGCATCTCGCTGTTCGACATCAACAAGCACCGCGAGGAAATGGAGAAGACGAAGGCCGAGTTGGCCGAGACGCGCAAGCACCTCAAGAATCTGACGAAGTATGTCATCGGCCATCTCGAGGTGTTGCTGGAAAAGTACCGTCCGCTGTATCCGCGCCTGACCACCAAATCAGCCCGGCACGAGGAACTGGACGTCAAGACCGTGGCGTTCAAGTCGTTCAAGGTGGCCTATGACCGTGAGAGCGGCTATGTGGGCCACAAGGTCAGCGGCGACGAATTCAAGCTGGATTGCACCAAGTTCGACAAGCTGTTGCTCGTGTTCAAGGACGGCACCTACAAGGTGATTGAACTGCCGGAAAAATTGTTCATCGGGCCGGACCTGGTGTACTGCGGGCTGCCCGAGCGCGACTGCGTGTTCACCTGCGCCTACACCGACCGCGAGGCCAGTTATCTGAAGCGGTTCACCTTTGGCGGCGTCATCATGAACAAGGTGTACGCCTGCATCCCGGAGAAATCGCGCATCCTCTTTCTGGCCCCGGAAACGCCGCCGGTCCTGTACATCCGCTACAAGCCCGCGCCGCATCAGAAAATCAGCCAGCAAACCTGCGATCCCGCGCAGGTGGATGTGAAGGGGCCCAAGACGCTGGGCCGGCAGATGTCCATCAAGGATATTTCCTCCGTCACGGACAAGCCCACGCGCGGCTGGGACGAGAAAGAAACCACGACGAAGCTGATCTTTGGATGATCGCCTGTTCACTCGACAAACGCGTTCGTTCGCGTCATCCTGCCCGCGATGTCTTTTGAAACCGAATCACCGTTGGATTCGCTCTGGAAGGAATATGGCCGCGCCTTCCAGGATTTTGACGACCTGACCCTGGCCCGCTGGCTGGCGCAGACGCTCGGTCAGTTGGAGGGCAAAGCGTGGCGGCTGTCGCATCCGCTGGTCGGGGCGTACCGGTTGGCCGCCCTGCCGGCTCATGAACGCCAGGTCTGGTTTAAACGCATGGCCACGCCCCCGGCGGCCTATGCGGAATCCCCGTGCTGTCGCGCGCCTTTCCTGCCCCTGCTCACGCGTGACGTCCACGAAGCGGGCCTGATCTGCCAGCATTGCAACGAAACCCTCGTGCCCTTTGAGGAGATCCCCGCCGAGATTCGCGGTGACCTTGAGGCCTGGGCCCGCGAATACGCCCCCGTCCACGCCGTTGCGCATTGGGACGATCAACAGCGCCGCCGCACCCGCGATTACGATCACGCCTTCGAAATGGCGGCTGAGGCCGCCGAGCGCCTGCTTACTTTTGGCGGACGCGAACTCGCCCCCAAACTCCTCAATTTCTATCCCGCCCTCATCTGGGAGGATCAGGATGAATGTCTCGAAGTCCGCCCCGAGGATGTCGGGTTGTGATGCGCCATCATGAAGTTTGTTTTCAAATGGCTGTTCCGCTTGTTCCTGCTGGCCGTCGTGCTGGGGGTGATCGTGCTCCTGTCCCTGAATTCAATTCTGCGCCTCATCATGGAACACCGCATCCGGGCGCAGACCGGCATGGACGCGGAAATCGGCCGGGTGTCCTTTGGCTGGTTTGAGCCGCGCGCGGAAATTCGCGATCTCAAAATCTTCAATTCGGCGGACTTTGGCGGCACACCGTTTCTGGACATCCCGGAAATCCACATTGAATACGACCGCCTCGCGCTGGCCCATTCCCAGTTGCACCTCACCCTGGTGCGCTTCAACCTCGGCGAACTGGACGTGGTCAAAAATGAGGCGGGGCGGACCAATGTATTTTCGGCGGGAAGCCTCCGGCTGCCGCTTAAAACCGGCGGGGGCGGGCTGTCCGGGGCTGTTGGGCCGGCCGATTTCCAACGTCTGACGGGGCTTTCCTTTCAATCCATTGACACCCTGAATGTTTCCATCGGCACCTTGAAATACATTGATCTCCAGGATCAACGCCACAACCGCACCCAGAAAATCGGCCTGGAAAACTGCGTGGTGAAAAATGTCAAAGCCCCGTCCGATCTGCTCGGATTGGCGGCGTTGATCAGTCTGCGCAGCGGCGATTTTTTCACCTCGCTCCTGGGATTGAAGACCAACGGCGGCGATCCCGGGTTCCTCAAGCTGCTGTTTTGATATTTTAAATTTCCCCCATTCCTCTTAACTTCCCGGTGTGCATCGTGATTCTCTCAAATCCGCCGTTCGCGTGGTGGTCAAACTGGGCACCGGCGTCCTGACCGACAGCCACAAGCAGCCGGATCCGGCGCAGTTGGAACAATTGGCGGCGCAAATCGCCGGCCTGCGTTTGGCGGGGCGCGAGGTCATTGTGGTTACCAGCGGTGCCGTGGGGGCTGGCATGGGCGCCCTTGGCTATAACACCCGCCCCACGGAACTGGCCGAAAAACAGGCTTGTGCGGCCGTCGGCCAGTCGCGCCTCATGGCGGTGTACGACCAGTTGTTTGCCAAACACGGTCTGGTGGTCGCCCAGGTTCTCCTTACGCATGACGATCTCGGCCATCACGAGCGCCATCTCAACGCCCGCAACACCCTCGTCACCCTGCTCAATCGCGGGGTTGTTCCCATCATTAATGAAAACGACGCCGTCTCTTTCACGGAAATCAAATTCGGCGACAACGACAAACTCTCGGCCCTGGTGGCGGCGCTGTTGCCCGCCGATCTCCTCGTCATTTTGACCTCGGTCGAGGGGGTGATCGAGAATTTTGGCGGGGCCAGCCCCAAAACCCTTTCCGTCATTGAACACATTGACGCCGCCATTGAGGAAATGGCCGGCGGGACCGCCAGCCAAACCGCCGTGGGCGGCATGAAATCGAAAATCGAAGCCGCCAAAATTGTGGTGCGTTCGGGCATCCCCCTGGTGATTGCGTCCGGTCGCCAGCCCGGCATTCTGGCCCGAATTCTCAGCGGGGCCGAGGTGGGCACGCTTTTTCCCGCCACCCATGCCCGGCTGGCCGGACGCAAGCGGTGGATCGCTTTTTTTCATCATCCGCAGGGTGTGCTGCAAGTGGACGACGGGGCGCGGGAAGCGCTCCGCCACGGGGGCAAAAGCCTGCTGCCGCCGGGGGTGGTTTACTGCGAGGGGAATTTTTCGGCCGGCGACGTCGTGCGGTTGTGCGACCTGGACGGCATGGAATTCGCGCGGGGCATTGCCAAACTTGACGCCGGGGAAATCCGCAGCCAGATCCAGACGCGCGGGGAGGCCGGACCGCAAAAGACGCTGGCGCGGGTCACCCACGAGGAAATCATCCACCGGGACGATCTCGTCATTCTGTAGGCGACGATGCCCCGCCTGGGAGCAAACCGCCCGCCGCCGCTTCAAAAAACATGTCGCCGGGGCGGAATGCCGGCCGCCTGGGCGGGGGGGGCGGGAAACGGCGCGGAAAAATAAAAATGGCGGGTCATTTTCGTTACCTAGTAACGCGGTTGAGTGCGAATAACGGTTGACACGGGTTGCAAGTCATTGATGCAGAGCGGGTTACTATTGTATATCTACAAACGGCCCGATCGGGCAAATCCCGTTACTAGGTAACGGGATTTGCCCTCGCGGCGGATGCCGGTCCACCCTTTCTCCCCCGGATTAAAAATGGCGGCGGACAGTTCCTTGCCAGATTTTGCCAAGAATTGCCTGTTCGCCGTGTGCCGTGGCGCAACCTCCGGAAAAAGAGACTCCGGGGAGCGTTTCAGCCCGGCGGTCACGGTTGATTGGTTGAGTCCGGTTCATGCGATGGGGGTGAAAAGGTCATCCCCGATGCCGCACCATGCCTGCACGTGGCCCAATTCCTGGGCGGTCTTCACGTTGCGCCATTTCCCCTGCGGGTCATAATAGCCCAGGCAGCGAAAGCCCTTGCACTGCACAATGACATGGACGCCTGGTTTGGGCAGTGCCGGCTGGCTGGAAAACGATCCCAAGCGGGCCGGTTTTGCAGTGGCCAAGCCAGGCCTGCCTTTGGTTGTGTCGGGCATAAAAATTGTTATTAACGCGTTCACTCATAAGCAGATACGCGGAAAAAAACCGTTTCTGTCAAAAAATCTTCGCTTTTTTCATTTTGCCAGCCAGGGCAGCGGGGGTGGCACCCATGGGGAGGAGGTGAGAATCCGTTTGAACGATCGGTTCGACGGTTCGTAAATCCCCGCAAAGCGGGGGGAAGGCGGATGAATTCCT
>Ga0181520_10006591_pt1 | contig 17651 bp, 16 predicted proteins | sample PEATcosm2014_Bin_29_FD_132451 | JGI IMG/M metagenome (GOLD analysis project Ga0181520, IMG submission 132451) | Peatland microbial communities from MTU Mesocosm Facility, Houghton, MI, USA - PEATcosm2014_Bin02_30_metaG | ecosystem: Environmental > Terrestrial > Soil > Wetlands > Peat | place... | reverse complement strand
GCAAATCCCGCAAACTACGCGGGATTCGCACTTTTCCACCGCCTCGGCGACGACTGACAGTTAATTAAACCGGACATTTCATTTGCTACGAAAAGCGGACATTTCTACTTGCTAACGACACTGACGAGCGGGCGGTCATTCTCCCGATAAGCCAACTGTTCTCGCATTCGCTGATCTCTTGGGCTACGCTTCGCAAGGTCAAACTACACAACCAAACGAACGGCTGAGTTGTGCTCTAATTGTGTTGCTGAAGGGGGGTGCTCCGTATGTCGAAGCTCTTCATAATCGTTGTCGCTCTGCTTGGCCCGTTCCTATTGCGGGCAGCTGTGCTAGCAGCTGCCAAGCGAAGCTTGTTTACTATGAAATCCATGCTGCAGGTCCTGAGTGTATGGCATGGGCTCTTGGTGATTGTCGCCACAGGACTTATGATAGGCTTTTACGGGCGGCCGCCCGCACGCTATGGATGGGGGGCCCTGATTTTCTCCTTCGGGCTGACATGGACTGAGTTATGGTTGAAGCGTCGGATGAGCCCGCCGCCCACCTCCCCAGCTCCGCGATGTTGACTCGGGTCGCGGTTGTGCCTTTATCATCACCAATCCGGACAGTACCCTATATTTGGCCATTCCGCAGCCAATCTCGCTGTCTAAGCACCTGTGCTGGAAGCTGACAGGAGTTCTTCAAAGGCTGAAAAGGCTGCGGAAAATGGCCAGGTCTTGCGAAGAACCCGGAAACGTGTTCCCCGGGGGGCTAAAGCCCACTCATTTTGTTGGCCTTATCGGCACGGCTGGAGCCGCGCCCTTTCAAGACGTAGCCCCCGCCGAGTTCTTCCGCAGCCTTTAAATCGGCCCCTTGAAAATCTAAAGCGCCGAAATCGCTACGCCGCCATCGCTGGTATGCACGACCAGAGGCACCGTGCCGCCGTTGAGGCGGCCGTGCAGGTTATGGCCCGAGTCTCTGCCGGAGTCATAGCCGTTCATGGTGAGCGGAATATCGGTTTTGATGCCGCCGTCGCTGGTGTGCACATCGAGATCGACCGCCAGCGTGCGCGCCAGATGAATTTTGACGCTTCCGTCGGAGCTTTCCACCCGCGAAGGCGCAGTCAGATTGGAGCCGTCGGCCAGGGTCAAATCGAGGCTGCCGTCGCTGGTGTGGACCTGAAGAGAATTGAAGCGCCCGCTGATATCAACATGCCCATCGGACGAGCGCGATTCCAGTGTTCCCGACAGATTATGCAAGTGAATAGCCCCGTCGCTGGCGGTCAACCGCACAGCGCCGCTCACATTGTCCACATTGACCGCTCCATCGCTGGTTTGCAGCACGACGTTGCCCTGAACCCCGTTGACCTTGAGCGCGCCATCTGCGGTTTTGGCGGTCAGATCCAGCTGCGCGGGCACCTCGACCGTCACCTCTGGCGAATGCCAGCTCACGAAGCCGAAATGGACCCCGAGATGGGACTTCTCCTTCAATTCGAAGTTCACCTGGTTGCCGTTTTGAGACTCGTTCAGCATGAAATCGGAGGACTTGCGGTCTTTCCATTCGACGCGCACCTGGACCTGGCTGCACGAACCGCAGGAGTGAACCTCCAACGACGCGTCCCCGGTGCTGACATAGACCGATGCCCGGCCTGAAACGGAGTAGGACTTCTGCCACTCGGTAGACGAGGACTGGGCGGCGGCGAATGCGCCGGCCAGCAGGGCCAACGCTGAAACGGACGTTGAAACTAGACGCAGAACTCGCATAGCAATCTCCCGATGGCTACTACGCAAGGCGCTGAGCCGCGGTTCCCGGAATGAGCGTCGAGCCGCAATTCGGGTGTTTCATTGCCCGGAAAACTTTGGTGTCTCAATCTTTTCAATCAGTTTTGCCCAAAACACCCTTTATTTAAATGCCCGTAACATTCCCCGTAGACAATCAGCGATGGCAGCTTGTCTGCAAGGGAGATTACCGTGAAAAAGATAGTGATCATCGCTGGTCTGTTGCTCTTTGCTGTGAGCGCAGCTCAGGCGCAAAAGTTGACCGCAGCCGGAGCAACTTTTCCATATCCGATTTATTCCAAATGGTTTAGTGAATACAGTGCGGCCCATCCCGGCGTCGAAATCAACTATCAGGCCATTGGCTCGGGCGGCGGCATTCGCCAGGTCACGGCAGGCTTGGTTGATTTTGGAGCCACCGACGGCCCGGCGACCGATGAGCAGCTCGCCTCTTCCAAAACCAAGCTGATCCATATTCCCACCGTGATGGGCGCCGTGGTTCCCATCTTCAACATTCCCGGCGTGCGCGACCTCAAGTTCAGCCCCGATGTGCTGGCGGACGCTTTCCTGGGCAAGATCGACCGCTGGGACGATGCCCGCATCGCCAAGGACAACCCCGGCGTCAATCTGGCCGGTATCCCTGAGAGCTCGAAGAAGATCATCATCGTGCACCGTTCCGACGGCAGCGGCACCAGCTATATTTTTACCGACTTCCTGAGCAAGGTGAGCAAGGACTGGGGCAACGGCCCTGGCAAGGGAACCTCTCCGAGCTGGCCGGTGGGCGTGGGCGGCAAGGGCAACGAAGGCGTTGCCGGCTTGGTCCGCCAGCTTCCCGGAGCATTGGGCTACGTGGAACTGATCTACGCACTGCAGAACCACATCAGCTACGGCGAAGTGAAGAACCCGGCCGGGAACTTCATCAGGGCCTCGATTGAAGGCGTCACCGACGCGGCGGCCAGCATGAAGCAGATGCCTGCCGATTACCGCGTTTCGATCACCAACGCGCCGGGCGCCAACTCCTACCCGATCTCCAGCTTCACTTGGCTCCTGGTTCCGTTGAAGTCGACCGACCCCGCCAAGGGAAAGGTGATCAAAGACATGCTGAACTGGATCATCACTTCAGGGGAGAACGAAGCCTCCTCACTCTCGTATGCCCCGCTCCCCAAGACCGTGGCCGACAAGGTGCTGAAAACCGTTTACAGCTTGCAGTAGATTCCCACCTCCAGCGTTGGATTCCCCTATATAACTAGGTAGATGCTCGGGGCCCGGCAGCGATGCCGGGCCCTTATTTCTTGCGACAACTGCATTTCTTGCGACAACTGCAAATCCAATCCCCAGGCCCTGGACGAGCTGCCGAAAAACTCCTTCGGAGAGGCAAGAAGCGTCAGGACACGACTTTATTTGAAGCGGCAGGCTCCTTCGGGATGGCAAGAAGCGTCAGGGCACGACTTTATTTGAAGCGGAAGACTCCTTCGGGATGGCAAGAAGCGTCAGGGCACGACTTTATCTGAAGCGGCAGGCTCCTTCGAGACAGCAAGAAGCGTCAGGGCACGACTTTATCTGAAGCGGCAGGCTCCTTCGAGACAGCAAGAAGCGTCAGGGCACGACTTTATTTGAAGCGGAAGACTCCTTCGGGATGGCAAGAAGCGTCAGGGCACGACTTTATCTGAAGCGGCAGGCTCCTTCGGGACAGCAAGAAGCGTCAGGGCACGACTTTATCTGAAGCGGCAGGCTCCTTCGAGACAGCAAGAAGCGTCAGGACACGACTTTATTTGAAGCGGAAGACTCCTTCGAGACAGCAAGAAGCGTCAGGACACGACTTTATTTGAAGCGGAAGACTCCTTCGGGATGGCAAGAAGCGTCAGGGCACGACTTCAGTCGTGCCGATAAGGGCAACAAAACGAGCGGGGCTTTAGCCCCTGCCAAGGACGGTTCTTTTTGCCGCCCGCGATTCAAGCCCGCACTTGATTTCGAGGGCGAAAGCGCGTAGCCATTGGCCCCGGCGCAAGGGGGCGGGTAAACTGAATGCATGGCGGAGATCAAGCGCAGAAAAACGAGTACGGTCAGAATTGGCCAGGTTCGTGTGGGCTGGGAAGTTCCGGTTGTCGTGCAGTCGATGACCAACACCGACACGGCGGACGTTGCGGGAACCATCGAACAAGTTGAAGCCCTGGCCCTTGCGGGCTCGGAACTGGTGCGGGTCACGGTGAACAACGAAGCCGCCGCCGCTGCCGTTCCGCATATCGTGGACGGGCTAGCCAAGCGCGGCATCCACGTTCCGATCATCGGCGACTTCCACTACAACGGCCACCTGCTGCTGAAGAAGTTCCCCGAGACCGCGCGCGCGCTGGCCAAGTACCGCATCAATCCGGGCAACGCTTCCATCGGCAAGAAAGACAACGACAACTTCCAGACCATGATCGAGTGCGCGGTGGAGAACGACAAGCCGGTGCGCATCGGCGTGAATTGGGGCTCGCTGGACCAGCAGTTGCTGGCCCGCAAGATGGACGAAAACATCAAGCTGGCCGATCCCCTGCCGGTTCGCGATGTGATGTTTGAGGCGATGATCGCCAGCGCGCTGGAGAGCGCCGCCGCCGCCGAGAAGTTCGGCCTCGGCGCAGACAAGATCATTCTTTCGGCCAAGGTCTCGGGGGTGCGCGACCTGATCGACCTCTACACCCTGCTGGGCGAGCGCTGCAATTATCCGCTGCACCTGGGACTGACCGAAGCGGGCATGGGCGTCAAGGGCCTGATTGCCTCGGCAGCCGGGCTTGCGCCGCTTCTGCTGGCCGGCATCGGCGACACCATTCGCGTGAGCCTGACGCCCAAGCCGGGCGGCGACCGCACGGAAGAGGTGCAGGCGGCGCAACAGATTCTGCAGTCGCTCTCGATTCGCAGCTTCATGCCGCAAGTCACCAGTTGCCCCGGCTGCGGCCGCACCACCAGCACCTATTTTCAAGAGCTGGCGGAGCAGATTCAGAGCTATCTGCGCACCTCGATGCCGGAATGGCGCAAGAAATATCCCGGCGTGGAAGAGCTGAAGCTGGCGGTGATGGGCTGCGTGGTCAACGGCCCCGGCGAGAGCAAGCACGCCAACCTGGGCATCAGCCTTCCCGGCACCTTCGAAGAACCCAAAGCCCCGGTCTACGTGGACGGCAAGCTGTACACCACGCTGCGCGGCGACACCATTGTGGCCGAGTTCAAGCAGATTCTGGATAACTACGTGCAGAGCCACTACGCCGACGACCGCATGGCCATGCCTTCCGCGCGCTGATCCGGAGCGTCCTTCGCGACGTCATCTGAGACAACCCCTCGCGGGCCATTCGCACCCTACTGGAATGGCCCGCGTTCTTGTGCGTACATGGCGTCGGGCGCCGCATTGACGCGGCAGGCATGCGGACGTTTGGGAAGGATATCCGCGGAAGATTCGCAGATGCATATTGACACCGGAATGGTTGCGAGCTTCGCGCGTTTTGTGGCCCATTTGGAACACCACGAGACGTCAAACGCCATTCTGGCACTTGACGTCGACAGCGCGTAGAAATCAGGGCCGATTCGCTTGCAGCAGCACACCCATCCGTTCAAAGATGAATCAATCTTGCATGGAAGTCTGAAGGAATTTGTACGTTCAGGCTGTGCGGGAGGGGGATCGTGAGCCAAACAGAGAACAGCCAGACGAACGATAACTTGATGGAGTTCTGTGCGCTCAAGTACGGTCTTCCCGCAATGCAGCCCGACTCGGATTCCGAAGCTGTGATCCTGCTCGCTGTCAAAGAAGCGAACGCCTTGCGGCTGTACGTTCACAAGGCCTTCCAGCAGAGAACCGCGGACCGCGACTTACGCTATATGAACGAACTGCTGCCCGACCTGCTGTTGCGCAGCAAGCGATCGCCCGAAGCTGCGTTTCGGCAACTATCGCAGCTCTCCGTTGGGCCGCTGGTGACCGAAGAAGTGGGACAGCGGAATTTCACCGTCGATCCAGTGGAGAACCTCTATCCGGAGTTGGAGTTGATTGGCAAAAGGCTGCCCTCGCGGCCTGTGGGAGCAGCGGTAAACGAGTAGCGGCAATCCCGCTCCTTACTCTAAGAATGCAGATTCCCTTTGCGCCCTTTTGGGGTTGCGCCTGCGTCATGGTTTTTTCTATTGACCAGCGAGATTGCAACAACCGGGTAGCTTCTCAGTTTGAAGATTGCTCACCCTTGCTGCGAAATAAGATTGCGAAGCCAAGCAGCACGAGCAGGAACGGCAGCGCTATCAAAACTGAGACCCGCCCCCATTGAATGCCAATGATAAACATGTGATGGGAGTACGACAGGACCCACCCGACTATAGCTACCGCCGAGAAGGCAAGGCCAACGCCCAGCCCAATAAGAAGGAATGCGATCTCTCGTCTTCTCATGCGTTGATCGTACTCCAATACGGGTCGCTGGCGGCTGCACTGTGCGCAGTGATAGGATGGGCGTTCCGAGGGATTATCCAGGTGGGGATTGCAAATATGAAAACATTTACATGCGCTGTATTGCTTGCTGTTTCCCTGGCCGCCGGAGCACAGACCCCTGCCGCCCGGTACGACGCCGGCCACAAGGTCTTCCGCCTCGACGGCGGCAATGTCTCGTATGTCTTCGGCGTCAACGCGCGCGGCGAACTGCAGCAGCTCTACTGGGGCGGGCGTCTCGGCGCGAACGACACCTTCCCCGCCGCCAAACCGTTGCCGGAGTGGGCGTCTTTCGATTCGTCGTATTCCAATACGCCTGAGGAGTACAGCGGTTGGGGCGCGGCGCTCTTTGTGGAACCGGCGCTGAAGGTCAGCTTTGCCGACGGCAATCGCGACCTGGTGCTGCACTATGACAGTCACACCCTGGCAGAGAATGGTTTGGATGTGGTGTTGAAAGACATCCGCCGGTCCATCTACGTCACGCTGCATTACGCCATCGACCCGCAAAGCGGCATCCTGGAGCGGTCGGCGAAGATCGAGAATCGCGAAACCCAGCCGGTGATGGTGGAGCAGGCAGCCGCCGCGGCCTGGGCCTTGCCGCCGGCGCACTACACGCTGAATTACCTGACCGGCCGCTGGGCCGGCGAGTGGCATCTGACCCAGGAGACGCTGAATCCGGGCGAACGCGTGCTGGAGAGCCGCCGCGGATCGACCGGGCATCAAGCCAACCCGTGGTTTGCGATTCAAGCCGGTGCGCCCAGTGAAGATCACGGCGAAGTCTGGTTTGGCGCGCTGGGCTGGAGCGGGTCCTGGCGCATCACGGTGGAGCAGGATCAATTGGACCAGGTGCGGGTCACCGGCGGCTACAATCCGTTTGACTTCGGCTATCTGCTGCACTCCGGCGAAATCCTGCAGACGCCGACCTTTTATGGAGGCTACTCCGCAAATGGACTGGGCGGCGCATCCAGGCTCCTGCACAGGTTGGAGCTGGAAAAAATTCTGCCGCGCACGGCGGCGACCGCAAAAGATCCTCTGCCCAAGCCTCGGCCGGTGATCTACAACTCCTGGGAGGCAACAGAGTTCCGCGTCAGTGAGGCAGGGCAGATGGCGCTGGCCGAGAAGGCCGCGGCACTGGGCATCGACCGCTTCGTAATGGACGACGGCTGGTTTGGGCAGCGCAAGGACGACCACGCCGGCCTGGGCGACTGGTACGTCAATCAGGAGAAGTTCCCACATGGCCTGAAACCGCTGATAGACAAGGTTCATGCGTTGGGAATGGATTTCGGGCTGTGGGTGGAACCGGAGATGGTGAATCCCGACTCCGACCTCTATCGCAAGCATCCGGACTGGGTGCTGAACTTCCCCGGTCGGCCCCGCTCGGAGGCGCGCAACCAACTGGTGCTGGATCTGGCCCGCCCGGATGTGCGCGCCTACGTGCTCGGCTTCCTGGACAAGATTCTCAAAGACAACGAGATCAACTTTCTCAAGTGGGATTACAACCGCAACTGGAGCGAGCCGGGTTGGGACCAGGTTCCTCCGCCCGAACAGAAGCGGGTTTACGTGGAATACACGCGCAACCTCTATGCGATTCTGGCCGAGCTGCGCCACAGGCATCCGAACCTGGAGATCGAATCGTGCTCCGGCGGCGGCGGGCGCGTGGACTTGGGAATCCTGCGCTATACCGATGAGGTGTGGCCCTCGGATAACACCGATCCCTTCGACCGCCTGAGCCAGCAGGACGGCTTCAGCTATGCCTATACCCCGCAGATCATGATGGCTTGGGTGACGGATTCGCCGCACTGGCTCAATCGCCGCAGCACTTCCCTCTCTTACCGCATGCTGAGTTCGATGCAGGGATCGTTGGGCATAGGTGCGAACATTGCCCGCTGGACCCCGGAGGAAACAGAGCTAGCCAAGCGGCTGATTGCCGCCTACCACCAGGTGCAACCGACCATTGTGCAGGGCGATTTGTTCCGGCTCATTTCGCCGCGCGACGGCAGCGAGTTCTCGGCCACCCAGTATGTGAAAACGGACAAGAGCCAGTCGGTGGTCTTCGCCTTCATTCATTCCACGCAGAAGGGCCGGCTTTTCCCGCGCCTGAAGCTGGAAGGGCTGGACCCTGCGGTGCAGTACACGCTGATGGCTATTGAAGGCAAGGCGGCCATGGATACGCCGGAGACGGCCAGCGGCGCATGGTGGATGAATCATGGACTGGAGATGAGCGAAGGCTTCCGCGGAGACTTTCAAGCTGCGGCCTTCCGGCTGGATCGCAAAAACTGATCCTGCAATTACGTCGGCTGGGCTTCCCATTCTTAAAGGAAAAAACGCCAAAAGGATGGGAACCCGGCCATAGCGGCAAACCGGTGTCAGCGCGCCGCGTGCTCGTCGATGAGGCGGTCCACCAGGGGAATTAACTGTTCGCCCGTCCGGGGCAGGAGGAACGCTTTCGCAAGCGGTTCCCAGTCCAGCTTGAAGCTGGTGGAAAGCGCCGAGATCCAAATCTGGCGCACCGGGGCGTTGGGCGTGATCACAAACTTGCCAGCGGGTTCGTCGAAGACTACATTGAGAACGCCGTTCTGTTCCTCGACCTCAAAGGCGTCCTCATTCTCCTCTTCGCGGGCATAGAGGTGCTTCTTCAATTCTTCGAGCGCGGCTTCAGCCAGACGCCGGAACTCCAGTTCATCCAACATGGCCCCAGTGTAGCAAGCCAGGCGGCGGAATGCCGCTTGCGATCGGTTTTCAGAGATTCTTACGGTTCCAATCGGGTTTTCAACGATTTTCTTCGTCCATTCACGGGAATCTTGCCTGCCGTTCAATGGATCTGCGGCATACTCCACTTGAGCCGATCTGCATGGAGGAAGACTGATGAGAGCATTCTGGGTGATTGTTGGGATTCTCTTTTGGACGCAAACCGGTTGGTGCAGCCAGGAAATCCCACCCGCCCAGGCCGCAGTGCTGGTGCGCGAGGTGGTTTATAACGAACTGCAGGACCACGGCCATCACGGCTACTGGCGCTACTGGATTCAGCGGCACTTGAAGGGCGAGGCTCGGCAGGAAGAACAGATTGAAACGGCGGATGGGCCAGTCACGCGCCTGGAGCGTGTCAACGGTTATCCCCTCAGCGCCGAAGCCAGCCGCGGCGAACAGGCGCGCCTCACCGAATTGCTGAGTTCCCCCGCGGAGCAGGCCCGGCACCGCAAGGAGTATGGCGACGACGAGCGGCGCATCGGCCGCATCCTGGCGCTGCTTCCCGACGCGTTTCTCTATACCGATGCGGGTCTGGAGAACGGTTGCCGCCATCTGCACTTTCGCCCCAACCCCGACTACCCGGCTCACTCCGTCGAATCGCGCGTCTTTCACGCGATGAGCGGAGATCTTTGGCTGGACGCGCGCTTCAAGCATCTTGCCCGCCTGGACGGCCATCTGGAAGAGAATCTCGACTTTGGCTATGGGATACTGGGCCGCATCTACAAAGGCGGATGGTTTCGCCTGCAGCGGACCCAGGTGGGCGGCGACTGGAAGACCGAGCGGCTGGAAGTACATATGATGGGCCGGGCCATGCTCTTCAAGACCATCGCCCGCGAAACCAGCGAAGCGCGGGGAGGTTTCACAGCTGTTCCCGGAGGGCTGAATCTGGCCCAGGCGGTTCAGTTACTGGACCAGGACCGTCCTGCAAGCCCTCTAATTACCCCTGCGGCATACGTTTTGCGACGCTAGGATCTCATAAGTTGCAGAGTCCAGACGCCGAGAAATCGGCGTCTCCGCGCCGCGTCCTGTAATAGGACACAGAATATTGAATTATTAGTTAAAGTTAATCTCTCCGCAGACGATAAGCGGCGTAGAGGACAAACCTCAAGGAGGAAGCGAATGAGCATGCAAATCAATCCGTTGATCGGCATCGGCCAGTCGCAGACTTCGACCTCCAGGTCAGCAGATAGCGTCAAGACAGCGACCTCAGGACCGGAAACAGCGGTTGGAGTTCCGTATTCTACCCGTGTGGGCAGTACCACCTACTCGGGTGACGTTGAGCAATTTGCAAACGAATATACAGGAAGCGTCTCCAACCTCTTCGGCGCTAGTGCAATCGGGTCGAGTGTGCAACAGGTGGAAGACCACTTGGGAAATCTGATCAGTTTCTTCGCCTAGTGGAAGAAACTGACCAGCGGCGGGCATAGTGTTCGGCATGAGGTGATGATTTGTCCGCCGGAACTGTTAAATCGAGGCTGGAGCCAAGTACCGCCATGTTTTCAAACGGGTTACAATCCCCGATTGACCTGCAACCTTGACGTGCCCCGTCCAATTCCTGGATCGAATGCGGACTTTTCACAGACGCATTTCAGTTTGAGAGCACAATTCTTCCCTTCTCTGTCCACTTTCCGGACATTTCTTTCGTCAAATCACTAAAGTTTGCTTCCGCCAAGTCGATCTTGTGCGCAAAGGGAAATGTTACGCATGCGCGTGGAGCTTGTATGGAGATCAGCCCAATCCCCGGTGTCCGACTCGTGTCGTTCGGCAAAACCGCTCCCGCGGTGATCGGACTGCAGCGTGTCTCCGATATGGAGAACTACGCCCACATCTCCGACGAGTCCTACACCCCCAGCCAGGAAGCATCGCAGGGCGGAATGGAAGACGACTTCTACGACTCCGGCGCTCCCGACGGTGAACCTGAGCAGCAAGAGGCCAAGGCGAATGAGAGTGACGACGGCGAGCACAGCCTGAGTTTCTTCGCCTGATTTGCCGCGCCAGATCCCGCCCGCAATTTGACCCCAATTCGCGATTTCATACAATATCGATTCCCTTTTCCCGTCTCCTAAAACATCCGAATCCACGACGCCCCTCTGCCCCCTGCGGGACGGGGCCGGGTGCCTGACAAAGGCGCAACCGCGGAAATTCACACAAACATGACCAAAGTGCCTTGCATTCTGGCGAGCATCGGTTTACTTTACTAACCAGTTAGTTAATATCTGATGACAACCACCCCCCCAACCCGCACTCAGGCGGAACGCGCCGACCAGGCACGCGTTCGCATCCTCGATGCGGCCGTTCGCCAGTTCAGCGAGAAAGGCCTGGCAGGCGCCCGCACGGAGCAGATCGCCGAGGACGCCGGCGTGAACAAGGCGTTGCTTTACTACTACTTCAAGAGCAAGGACGCGCTGTACACGGCGGCCCTGGAGTGGGTGGCGGCGGAGGTCCAGGCGCGAAGCATGGCGGTCTTTGAAGGCCCGGCGTCGGAAGGCGAAAAGTTCCTGCGTTCGGTACTCAATCACTTCGACCGAATCCACACCAACCGCGGCTTTCAGAGCCTGATGCAGCAGGAAATGATCCGCCTGCATCGCGGAGAAGACAACTCGCTCAGTTCGCTGGTCGAGAAAGTATTCAAACCGCTGATGGAAAAAATGCAGGAAGTGCTGCGGGCTGGGATCGCGTCGGGCGAACTGATTGCGGCGGATCCTATGCAAATCCACTACGCGGCGACCGGCGCAAATGTCTTCTTTTTCCTTTCGGCGCCGCTGATGAAGATGGTGACGGGCACAGATCCGCTGGAGCTTTCGGCCCTGGAATCTCGGCGCGCCAAATCCATCGAGCTTCTGGGACAGACGCTGTTTGTTGATCGAAGGCACGGCGTGGAATTGGCAGCGCGGGTTCTGGACGAGTCGCCCATGCCGAAAGACGGAGGACATATGCCCAGGCCCGCGCCAAATGAACTTGCCGGTAAGGCTTTTGGGCGGCATTGACAGCGGGCAAAGCTGCAGCGCGCCGGGCAGGTTTGAACAAGATTGAACAAGTTTGAAGAAGAATAAGCGAGGCACACGTGAACGCACGCAATCGGGTCTTTCTGATTTTGAGTTTGCTGACCATTGGATCGGCGATCTGGTATTTCGTTACGGTACGCCCCACCAGCAATCTGCAGTTGATCGGCACGGTGGACGCCAATGAAGTACTGGTGAGCAGCAAGATCCAGGGACGCATTCAGACATTGACGGTGGATGAGGGCCAGGAAGTGAAGGCCGGGCAACTCATCGCAATTATTGAAAGCGCGGATTTGAGCGCGGCGAGCCAGGCGGCCGAAGCCTCCGCACAGAGCCAGGTGAGCAAGCTGGGAGAGACGGTGGAAACGGAGCGGCAAACGCGCGGCGAAGTATCCAGCGCTGCGGTCACGGCCGAGGCCCAGGTACGTGCTGCTCAATCTTCATTGATGCAGGCGCAGGCCAACTTCGAGCACCAGAAGGCCGACACCAGCCGCACTGTGGCCTTGGCTGCACAGGGGATCGCGAGCGCGGAGGCCAGGGACGAGGCCGTGACCAGCCTGCAGGCCGCGCAGGCAGCGGTGGAAACGGCCGCGCAGAACGTTGCCGCCGCGGAAGCGGCGCTTCGCCAGGCACGCGCGCATGAGTTGGCGGCGGCGGCGGCGAAGAAGACCGTCGACTCGACCCGTGACATGGTGCAGAATGCCCAGGCCCTTGCCGAAGAGGCGAAGATTGAGACCGGATATGCACGGATCTACGCGCCGGTCAGCGGCCGGGTGAACGTCCGCGCCGCTCGCCAGGGCGAGGTGGTCGCCGTTGGAGCGACCATTGTGACCATCATGGACCTGACCCAGACCTGGGTGTACGCTCCGCTTCCGGAGACGCAAGCCGATGCGGTGCAGCTTGGCGACACGCTGCAGATAAAGTTTCCCAGCGGCGCAAGCGTGCCGGGCAAGGTCATTTCGAAGGCCGCGGAAGCCGATTTCGCAACCCAGCGCGACGTGAGTTCCCTTAAACGCGACATCAAGACTGTGCAGATCAAGCTGATCATCGACAACCCAGGGGAGCGGTTCGTTCCCGGCATGACGGCGGAAATCTCGATCCCCAAGAGCAAGCTGGTGAAGCAGTGAGCATGCATTCCAACGATTATTACGAGAAGCACCAGGTGCCCGATATCGCCATCGCGGTGGAGAAGATCGTCAAGCGGTATGGCGATTTCGAAGCGGTCAAGGGCGTCGACTTCACGGTGGCCAGAGGGGAGATCTTCGGCCTCCTCGGTCCCAATGGCGCGGGCAAGAGCACGCTGATACGCATGATGACCACGCTGATCCCGCTGACCAGCGGCAAGGCCACCGTTGCGGGTTACAACGTGGCCGAGAATGCCGATGCGGTGCGGCACATGATCGGCGTGATTCCACAAGCCTTGACCAGCGATCCGGACCTCACCGTGGAAGAGAATCTGAACATCTATGCCAAGCTCTACAGCGTGCCCAGAGACGAGCGCGCGAAGAACATCCAGGAAGTTCTGGAGGCAGTGGACCTGGTAAAGTGGCGCGGCGCGCAGACGAAAACCCTCTCCGGCGGCATGCGTCGTAGGCTGGAGATTGCGCGCGGGCTGGTGCACAATCCGCACATCTTCTTTCTCGACGAGCCGACCACCGGCCTCGATCCGGTATCGCGCATCGCGGTGTGGGAGATGCTGAACAACCTGCGCACCACGCGCAACCTGACCATGCTTCTGACCACGCATTACATGGAAGAAGCCGACAAGCTTTGCGACCGCATCGCCATTGTGGATCACGGCACCCTGGTGGCCCTTGGAACACCGATGGAGCTGAAGCACAGCGTGCCCGGCGCGAATGTCGTCGAAGTGCACTTTGACCGCGAGACTCCGGAATGGCAGGCGCGTCTGGAAGGCCTGGACGATGTGACCAGCGTGCAGGCTCAGAGCGCGGGCTTCTATCGCGTGCTGACTACTTCGGGTTCGCGCACCACCATGCAACTGGTGGAACTGGCCGCGTCCCTGGGTGAAACGCTGACCTCGCTGAGCGTGCAGAACACCACATTGGACGACGTGTTTGTCCACTACACAGGCCGCCAATTGCGCGATGAACAGGTGAAGCCTCCTGCCTTCACATTGCCGCCTCGGCCGGGAGCACGTCCATGAACAGAATGTTCGCGATTATCGAGCGCGAGATGCGCAAGTTCTTCCGCTCGCCGATGCTGATGATCATGTCGTTGATGATGCCGATCCTGCAGTTGCTGATCATGGGCAACGCATTCGGCGGCAAGATCGTGGGCGCGCGCGTAGCCATTGTCGATTACGACCACGGTCCACAGGCGGTGAAGCTGCGCGAAGCCTTCGATGCCATCGCGGTGAACATCAAAACCTTCACCACGGTTGAGTACCAGGACGAAATGAAGGCGCGCGAGGACGTGCGCACCGGCAGGATCGATGCGGCGGTTGTGATTCCCGCTCAGTATTCGCGTCGCGTATATGCGCAGAGCGCGCCGCGCCTCGGGATCGTTGTGGACAACTCCGATCAGTTCACCTCCAGTTCCGTTGAATCGGAGATGCAGCTGGTGGTTACCGCGCTCAGCACTCCGGTGATTCAACCGCGCCTGGCCAACAGCATCGCGCTGGAGATTGTGGAGCTGTATCCGTACGTCAACTACATGAAGTTTCTGCTGCCCGCCTGCGTGGCGCTGGCCATGTACATCTCGGTGATGATCGGCGGCGGCATGCTGTACATCGACGACAAGGCGCGCGGCGTGCACGAGGGCTACCTGGTTACGCCGATCACTAAGTTTGAATTGGTGTTCGGAATGAACATCGCCGGGGCCATCAAAGCGACGCTTTCCGGCATTTGCCTGACGGTGATCGGCTCGCTGATGGCGGGTCTTGGGGCAATTTTTGACCCCATGGTGGACCTGGAACTGCTGGCACTGATTCTGGCGACCTCGATTGCCTTCAACGGCATGATGTTCCTTCTGATGGTGCGAGTGGAAGACCCGCTGACGCCGCGCGCGATGTTCGGCGTGCTGAATCTGCTGCTCTTCTATCCTTCGGGCGCCATGTATCCGGTGAAGGCGTTTCCGGTGTGGCTGCGCGCACTGGCGGTGGTCGATCCGTTCACCTATTGCGTGCATGGGTTCAAAGCAATCCTCTTGAAGGACGGCGGTTTTGCCGCGATTCAGTTCGACTTGCTGTTCCTGTCCGTCTTTGGCATCGGAACTCTACTGATCGCCACGCCGTTGTTCAAACGAACGCTTTAGTTTCGCACCTGTGCAGCCGACCCAAGGGGTGTAACCACGTCAGCGATGCGGTGGCCAACTTGCCGACTCGCTATCCCCGCGCGAGCGGGGGCCAACTCGCCAAAGCGGACCCAACACACTGTCTTCATTTGGATTCTTCAGTTCGCTGAACACTCGAACTCTTGTTTCTTCCAAGGAAGCTTCAGAAGCTCAAGACATCTCAAGAGATTTCCGCAGCGCAATTTGTCTCCGGAAAGCAATCAGGCGGTCCATTCCTTGTGGGAGGATGGGCCGCCTCTTTGTGAGAGTCTCTTTCGTACCCTTACAGCGGTTCCACAATTGCTGCACCCAGGAACCACTGATCTAAAGGGGCTATTTCCTCAAGAAAAAGCCACCCTTCGAGGAACCACAAAGGGCACATGAATTGTGGAAACGCTCTCAGGGGAACCCATTCGTTTGCCTCTGCGCGCGGACAGGAATGACTCAAAACGCTCCATCGGGTGATAACCTCATAGCTATACCCCCCAAGAGGATCCCGAATGACGGGCTCATCGTCTGAGCAAACCTCCGCTTCAACAGGCTTCTTCAGGCCATTCTGGAGCAGGAGAGGCTGCCCGCCATGGATGGTTGCGCTGCTCGCCATGCTGATTCTGGGTGTCCTGCGCGCTTACGCCATGCTCGGTCCGCCGGCTGCCCAGCCGCTCTACCTCTTTTATTGCGTGGCAACCTGTGCCCTGCCCTTCCTGCTGCTCACAGCCGCCGGCCAGCGTGAAATCGGACTGGTTCTGAAAGAGACTTCGAAGGTCTCCATGGCCTGGTGCGCGCTTGCCGGGGCCGGTTATGCCGTGCTTCTTTTCTGCGCCGGGCAGTTTCTCTTTGGCAATTCGCCGGAAAACTGGGACCTCAGCGTTCGCGGATACCTGCGCATTGAGGATCTGCGCGGATTGATGCCGCCGGCGGCGATTGTGGCAATCTATGTCATTCCCGCAATTACCTTGACCCCGCTGGGGGAAGAGATGCTTTTTCGCGGCCTGGTGCAACAGGCCTTCGCCCGTCGCTGGAATGTGCTCACCGGTGTGCTGGTCAACAGCTTCGGATACGGCTTGGCTTACTCCTATGTTCATGCGATCTGGCGGAATTCCGAGGGTCTGCATCTCCGCCTTCTTTCGGGATGTATCGCCGCTCTCCTGATGGCTGGGGCGGGGGTGGTGTTCACCGTCTGCCGCCTTCGGACCGGAAGGATGGCGGCTGCCATGGTTGCTCACGCGGCGTTCAATGTCGCTATGGTGGCCATGGTTGTGTATTTTTCGACCCGCTGAGAAAGTCCGGATCCGGCCGCAAACTTGCCCGGCTTTCCCCTTCCCGACCGAAACGCCTACAATGAATTGATTTCAAAATCACGAGGGACCCATCCCATGCCACTCTCCGGAGAAGCCATCCGCCTGATGAACTACATTGACGACGTTGCTGTGACCCTGCGCCGTGTATTGGCCACCATTCCCACGTTGACCGCGGATGAACGCGCCCGGGTTGCCGAGCACCTGCTGCAGACCCGTCCGAACGCGCAGGACGTGGCGGACGCGCTCAGCGTCAAGCCCTGATCCGGGCTCAACTCTCCCCTACCCCATCAAGGTTTGTTTGCAGATCACTGTCGCCATTATCGGAGCCGGTCCGCTGGGCCGCTGGCTGGCCCTTTCGGCAGCCCGCGCCGGCTACAGCGTGCTGCTGGAAGATGTGATGCCCCTCAATCTGCATCACGCCCAGGAGGCCCTCCGCCTGCAGCTCGGCCCGGAGGCCATGCCCTCCATCGCCTTCGTCTCGACCATTGAAGACGCGGTGCGCAATGCCGACCTGATCTTCGACTGCGTGCCGGACGAGCTGGAATCGAAGCTGGAGATCTTCTGGCTGCTGGACCGCATGGCCCCGCCGCGCGCGGTGATGGCCTCGCCCATGCTGCGGGTCTCGATTGCCGACATGGCTGCCTGCACCTACCGCCCGGACCGCTGCATTGGCGTGGCCGCAGAAGCCTCGTCGTTGGCCGGCAATCCGGGCAGCGAGGTGCTGTTGCACACCGCCCCCCAAACCAGCCAGGAGACGATGGACCTGCTGGAAGGATTCTGGAAGCAACTGGGTTTTGTGCCGCGTTTCGCACCCGATCCGGGACAGTAAAGCAATTCCAGGAGGAGCATCCTTCGGGGAGCTTTGCCCACAAAGTCGCAAAAACTGCCTTGTTACCCAAAAACTCTTCTTCTTGTCCATCCAAGAATGCCTTCGGCCACGCCCACCGGCCGCTGAACTGACGGGTAGCAAGTGTTGACGAAATGGTAACTGCCGGTTTGCCGGTTGTCGTTAGCACATAATATGTCCGGTGTTTTTAGCAAGTGAAGTGTCCGCTTGACGGGCGGCGAGGATGGATCCATGCGAGGGAGCATGGAGACCTATCCGAGGACCGCAGCGGAGCGG
>Ga0181520_10006589_pt1 | contig 17654 bp, 15 predicted proteins | sample PEATcosm2014_Bin_29_FD_132451 | JGI IMG/M metagenome (GOLD analysis project Ga0181520, IMG submission 132451) | Peatland microbial communities from MTU Mesocosm Facility, Houghton, MI, USA - PEATcosm2014_Bin02_30_metaG | ecosystem: Environmental > Terrestrial > Soil > Wetlands > Peat | place... | reverse complement strand
GTTCCAGATGACGCTTTCAATCTCGTGGCCGATCAGCACGCGCTGACGCAGCCCGTAGAACGTGCGTCGCTGGTATTCCATGACCTCGTCGTATTCCAGAAGGTTCTTGCGGGCCAGGAAGTTGCGCTCCTCGACCTTCTTCTGGGCGCTGAGGATGATTTTGTTGATGAACTTGTCCTCGACCGCCTCCCCCTCCTGCAAACCCAGCCGTTTGAACGCCTTGATGGTCCAGTCGCCGGCGAACATCTTGATCAGATCGTCCTGCAGGGAAACGTAGAACCGGCTGGAGCCCGGATCGCCCTGCCGCCCGGAACGCCCGCGCAACTGGTTGTCGATGCGCCGCGCGGTGTGCCGCTCGGTGCCGACCACGTGCAATCCGCCGGCCGTCAGTGTGCCGGGGATCAGCTTGATGTCCGTTCCGCGCCCGGCCATGTTGGTGGCGATGGTGACGTTGCCGACCGTCTCGCCGTGGGCGTTCACGTGCTGTTTGCCGGCGTCGGCAATGATCTCCGCCTCGCGCTCGTGAAACTTGGCGTTGAGAACATTGTGCTTGATGCCGTATTTCCGCATCAGCCGCTCGGAGAGCATCTCGCTCTTTTCGACGCTTGTGGTGCCCACCAGCACAGGCCGGCCCGCGTCGCTGGTCTCCTTGATCTCCTCGATGATCGCGTCCCATTTCTCCCGCTCGGTGCGGTAGATGCGGTCGTGATTGTCCACGCGGACCATCTTGCGGTTGGTCGGAATCGTCACCACGTCCAGCCGGTAGATCTTGTTGAACTCCTCGGCCTCGGTTTCCGCCGTCCCCGTCATACCCGCCAGGGCCTTATACATCTTGAAGAAGTTCTGCAGCGTGATGGTCGCCATGGTCTGCGTTTCGGTCTTGATCGGAACGCGTTCCTTGGCCTCGACGGCCTGGTGCAGCCCGTCGGACCATTGCCGGCCGGTCATCTTTCGGCCGGTGTATTCATCGACAATCACCACTTCCAACTGGCCGCTGGAGCCGCGTTCGACGACGTAGTCCTTGTCCTTTTCGTACACGACATGGGCGCGCATGGCCTGCTCCATGAGGTGGACCCATTCCATGTTGGCCCCGACGAAGAACGATCCGACGCCCGCTTCCGCCTGGGCGGCGGCAAAGCCCTCGTGCGTGAGATGGACGCTCTTGCGGTCGAGTTCCACTTCGTAATATTGCGTGACCGATTTCTTTTTCTGCTCGATTTCCTCCAGCACCTTCTCGGCTTCCGCGCCGCGCTGGCGAGCCGCCTCGCGCTCGGCCTTGGTCGTGGCGTGATCCTCGTCGCCCTCGGACCCCTTGATCGTGCGCTTGGCCGTCTCCTCCTGCTTCTCCAGGGCGGTAAACGGCTTGTTGAGTTCGACGATCTTGCGCGCTACTTCGTCAGCGGCCTTGTATTTCGGCGCGTCGTCGTGCGCGTTGCCGCTGATGATAAGGGGCGTGCGCGCCTCGTCGATCAGGATCGAGTCCACTTCGTCGACGATGGCGAAATCCAGCGGACCCTGCACCTGAAGGCTTCGCTTTTCCTTCATGTTGTCGCGAAGGAAATCGAACCCGAATTCGGAACTGGTCCCATAGGTCACGTCGCATTCGTAGGCCTGTCGGCGAGCCTCGCCGCCCGGTTCCATCTCCGCCTGGATATATCCGACGCTCAGACCCACGTTCTCAAAGGCCGGCGCCACCCACTGCGAGTCGCGCCGCACGAGATAGTCGTTCACCGTCACCACGTGGCAGTGATACCCCTCCAGCGACCGCAGAAAGCACGCCAGCGGCGCCACGAACGTCTTGCCTTCCCCAGTCGCCATTTCCGCGATCTTCCCCTCGTACAACACAATGCCGCCAATCATCTGCACGTCGAAACAACGTGCCCGAAACGGCGGCCGGCTGTCCGGGTACAGCTTGCGCACCGCTTCGTACAGCTCCAACGGCAGCGGCACGCGTCGCCAGGACATGCCCGTTTTGATGAGCGATTGCTGCACATGGTCGTAGAGGTTCAGCATGGCGTCATCGAGCTGGTCCGGGTCGAAGGTCTCCTCGGGATTGAAGATCGCCCGGATGCCCACGTGCCGGTCCATCGATTCGCGAATGATCGCAAACGCCTCGGGCAGAATATCGACGCCTTTGACTTTCCCGCTCTGAAGCTCACGGCGAATTTCCAGCGTGCGGTCGCGCAGTTCGATATCCGTGCGCTTGCGGATCGCCTCCTCCTGGTCGTTGATCCGGTCCACCATCGCGCGGTATCGCTTCAGCAGCCGCTCGTTGCGGCTCCCGAACACCATCGTCATCATTTTGCCAAGTGTGGGCATGACATTCCTCGTATGCCGAGTCTCAAATCGCTCAATATGTAAAAACGAATCCCCCGCCGGACTATCGTCAGGTCCGGCCGATCAGCAAATCGCCGGCGGAGGCAGCCGGAATTGGAAGGGAGACCAGCACTCAGCGCGCGGCAGGTCGCTCTGATCGACCGCCGGAAGAACAACCACGCCGGCCATCGCCGGCCGGGCGGAATTGCGTTCCATCGCCACCGTGGCCGATACCCGCGCCCGCACAAACCCCGCCCCCAGCCGCCCCACGAATCGTCCCGCCAGATCAGCCAATTCCCCAGATTGCCCACCTGCGGCAAGCCGCGGCGGCGCAGCGGCCGTGGCACGATCGGCGCACAACGCCGTCGCCATCATGGCCACCATCACCGCCTGCCGAGCTCGATTCATGCTCCTCACACTATCACCCGGCCCGCATCGTCCGTCAAGAATCCCTTCCTAAACCGCCCAGACCCTTCCGCTCATCATACTCCAGGTCGACCTTCACGTCACCCGTTTCCCCAGCTTCCCGCCGGCGCCCACGGCCAATCGTGCCGTCCGATTTATCCAGCGCTCGGCGAAGCCGCATTCCGTCGCGCCCGCTTTGTCTCACCGCCGCGTCTCCGCTAGAATGCTCATCGTCTTCATTGCATCGAACATGGAGGATTGGAATCATTATGTCCCTGACCCAAACCGACCCCCGCATTGCCGATTTGATCCGTAAGGAAGCCGATCGCCAGGCCAACACCCTCGAGTTGATCGCCAGCGAAAACCATGTGTCCGCCGCAGTCATGGAAGCGGCCGGCAGCGTCCTGACCAATAAATACGCCGAGGGATATCCCGGCACGCGGTATTACGGCGGCTGCGGGTTCTACGACGAGATTGAAACGCTGGCCATCGAGCGGGCCAAACAGCTTTTCGGCTGCAAGTTCGCCAACGTCCAGCCGCATTGCGGCGCCAACGCCAATCTCGCGGCGTTCATGTCGCTGATGAAGCCCGGCGACACGTTCATCTCCCTGAACCTGGCCAGCGGCGGGCACCTGACCCACGGCATGAAACTCAACGCCTCGGCGATCTTTTATCATCCGGAACATTACGAACTTGACGCGAAAACCGAACAGATCGACTTCGATTCCGTCCGCGCCAAGGCCAAGGAATTCAAGCCAAAGATGATCCTCTGCGGCTATAGCGCCTATCCCCGAACTATCGACTTCGCTCGCTTCCGTCAGATCGCCGACGAGGTCGGTGCCGTGGTCATGGCCGATATCGCGCACATCGCCGGGCTTGTGGCGGCCGGAGTGCATCCGTCGCCCTTCCCGCATGTTCATCTTGCGACGACGACGACGCACAAGACGCTTCGCGGCCCGCGCGGCGGGCTCATCCTCTGCAACGATGACGAACTGGCCAAGACGATCAATCGCAACGTCTTTCCTGGCACTCAGGGCGGGCCGCTCATGCACATCATCGCCGCCAAGGCCGTCGCGTTCGGCGAAGACCTGCAACCGGCCTTCAAAGCGTACGCCAGGCAGATCGTTGCCAACGCCGCCGAGCTGGCCGCGCAACTCACCAAACGCGGATACCGCCTCGTCAGCGGCGGCACCGACAATCACCTGATGCTCGTCGATCTGCGGGCAAGGCACGAATCGCTCACCGGCGTCGATGCCGAAAAGGCCCTGGAAGCCGCCGGCATCATCTCCAACAAGAACGGCATCCCCAACGATCCGCGCCCGCCAAAAGTCACAAGCGGCCTGCGCCTCGGCACCCCCGCACTGACCACTCGCGGCCTCAAGACGCAGGACATGGCCCAGGTCGCGGATTTCATCGACCGCGCCATCATCGCCCGAACCGATCCGGCGGCGCTGGCGAATATCCGCACGCACGTCGCCGAATTCGCCAGATCGTTTCCGTTGCCGCATTGACGGTGATTGTCCTAAAGACTTGAATCGCCAAGCACGCCAAGTGCGCCAAGACAAATTCATTTGGTTTTGTCTTCTTGGCGATCTTGGCGGCTCGATTCACCCTGTTCGCTCACCACGGGCGGTTCGATTGATTTCTCCGCAGCTTGGCGGTGAGTCTTGAATTTCCCGCCCTCCTCGCGTCTACTTCCCGTCATGGAACGCAAGGCCCAGATTACTCGAAATACTCGCGAAACCCGCGTTCGCGTCGAATTAAACCTCGATGGCGCCGGTAACGTCGACGCCTCCACCGGCGTCGGGTTCCTCGATCACATGCTCGATCTGCTCGGCCGCCACAGCCTGATCGATCTGATCGTCAAGGCCGAAGGCGATCTGCACGTCGATGCACACCACACGACCGAAGACGTCGGTATCGTCATCGGCCAGGCCCTGGAACAAGCCATCGGCGACAAACGCGGCATCTACCGCTACGGCTGGTCAATCGTCCCCATGGACGAGTCGCTGGCCCAATGCGCCATCGACCTCTCCGGCCGGCCCGCGTTCGTGTTCAAGGCCAAATTCACCGGCGAAGCGATCGGCTCATTCCCCGTCGAACTGGTCGAGGAGTTCTTCAAATCCGTCGCGACCAACGCAAAGATGAATCTGCACCTGGCCTGCGAATACGGCACGAACAATCACCACATCGCCGAGGCATTGTTCAAGGCGACGGCAAAGGCGCTGCGCCAGGCGATATCCACCGATCCGCGAAATCCGGATGTCCCCAGCACGAAAGGCACGCTGGCGGGTTGAGCCGCCGAATCTTGTCAGACCTGCGCCGGCCCGTCGCGAAGCTCCTGTAACCGCTGAACGACAAGCCTCAGCGCATTGGGTGGCGCGTCAGGAATCTTCATGGCGGCGGTGTAGTCGGCAATCTGCTCATCCTTGCGGCCCTGGGTGCCGAAAATATCGCCGCGATACAACAGCGCGCTTACCTTGCGCTCCGGCGGTGCATCTCGCATTGCGAGGACTGCACTGTAGTCCGCCGATCCCCGCTCGAACTGGCCTTGCACTACGTAGGCAGCGCCGCGCGAGATCAGCGCGAGGGCTCGCATATCGGCAGCTATGCCGGGCAAAGCGACCGCAGCACTGAAATCCGCAAGTTGCTCCTCGGGATTCCCGGCTTCGCCATGGGCTTCTCCCCTCGCCAGCAACGCACTGCATCGCAAGTTGGGCCCACAACCCGGGTCGGCGACAACTGCGTCGAGGTCCGCCATTTTCAATGCTGCTTCTCCCAAGCGTTCATAGGCCGAGGCACGAGTCATCTTGCCGTACGCCTTCACATGGCCGGGCGCATCGTCCATTTCCAACACGGCCGCGCAATCGGAAATCGCCATATCGCAGTTGCCGGTTCGCACGGCGATGGAGGCTCGCGCCGCCAAAGCCTTGCTCTTGAACGATGCCGGCGCACCATGAATTTCCGAGACCAAAGTGTAGTCGTCCCGCGCCTTTTTCAGATCGCCCTCGCGCTCATGCAATTTCCCACGACAGAATAGCGCACTTGAGCGCAGAGACGCGCCGGCCCCCGGCAACTCAAGGATCGCATTGTAATCGGCGATTTCAGCATTTCGATTCCCCGCCAAAGCATAAAGAGCGGCCCTGGCGTTCAACGCGACGGCCCGCCTTTCGTCGGATTGTCCGGGCTCTTTGAGGAACAGCGTCAAATCGGCAAGTGCGAGGTCGCCGGCGGTCGTCTGTGCGTAGTACAAAATAGGCGGCTGAGCGGATTCGGCGTCGTCCGACGTTGAAGCTGCAATTTCACCACGCATCTTGCCGAAGCGCGCCATACCACGCTGAAGCATCGCGTTGGATTTAATCGCTCTCGGGACGTCAGGCATTTCCATCACCTGAAAACAGTCCGCTATGTCGAGGTCGAATTTTCCCTGCCGCCGATAAGCGCTGGCGCGGTGGCATAAGGCCAGGGCCACTGTCGTCGGCGGGATGCCCGGAAGGTCGATCGCGGCGGAAAAATCGGTAATGGCGGCCTCATCACGCTCGGCTCGCGCCTGGGCAAAGCCACGATGGACCAGCGCCATCGCTCTCACGGACGATGCAGCGCCCGGCGATTCAATCAGGGCCGTGAAATCGGCTATCGACTCCTCAAATTTGGCCTCGCGCGCTTTCGCCTGACCTCGTCGAAACAGGGCCAGCGCGTTCGGCTCGGTCGAGTCGTCAAGAGTCAGAAATTCGAAAAGAGGGTAACTCTTGCCATCGATAAGGATCGGCTCTTGCTCCTTTGCCACGGTTGTGGCCGGCCCCGACTTGCGCCGGGCGGCCATTCGCTTTCGCCACCGGTGGACTGCCAGCGCCATCCACGCGAACAGAGCCACCGCCGCGAAGACGCACAGAAACCAGTTCAGCGGGTCCATGTGCTGATCAATGCTACGTCGCTTTCAACTCATCAAACGACCCCACCACCGGCAGATCGCCGATCAGCGGCCTGGCGTAGCGGATGAACGCCGGGGTCACGTTGTTGCCGCCGTCGAGAAACTCGGCGGGCATGTGCTTGGTCAGGCGCGCCACGCTTTCCAGCGGGGTCAGGAAGGTTTCGATCGCGTACGGGCTGGAACTGGTGCGGCGCATCGCGATGCTCCCGCCGCGGGCGCCGGTGGCGCTGAGTTGCACCGCGGTCCGCCCCACCAGCCGCGCCTCGGCCGCATCCACGGGGCTTGCGAAACCGGGGAAGCTCCGCTGCGGATACCCAAGCGTATCGGCCCGCACGCGCAGCTTCTTGTTCATCTTGGCGCCCAGCTTGGTCTTGATCAGTTCCGCCAGGCTATCACCCAGCGTCCCCGTGCCGGACAACTGCTGATTCCCGTGGCTGTCGGCCTCCAGGCCGCTGGACAGTTTCTCCGTCCACGTCTTGCCGTCGGGCGCCATGATTCCCTCGCTGGCGCAGATCAGGCACCGACCGTGTTTGGCATAAACCGCTTCGACATCAGCCAAAAGCTTGTCCTCGGTCAGCGGACTCTCCGGCACGTAGATGAGATGCGGCCCATCCGCTTCGTTTCGCCGAGCCAGCGCCGCCGCGGCCGTCAGAAATCCCGCGTTGCGGCCCATGATGATGTCGATCTTCACGCCCGGCAGCGACCGATTATCGAAATTATCTCCCAGCACGGCCGACGCCACATATCGGGCCGCCGAGCCGTAGCCCGGCGTGTGATCGTGAACCAGCAGGTCGTTGTCGATCGTCTTGGGAATATGGAAGACGGCCAAGTCATACCCGCTCTTCTTGGCCAGTTCCGAGACGATACGCGCCGTGTCGGCCGAGTCGTTCCCGCCGATGTAGAAGAAATACCGCACATTGTTCTTGGCGAAGGAGGCGAAGATCTTCTCGCAGTAGGCGGCATCCGGCTTGTCGCGCGTCGATCCCAGCGCCGCCGCCGGCGTCTGCGCGATCCGCTCCAGCAACTCCACCGGCACGTCGTTGAGTTCCTGGAAATCCTCGCTGACAATCCCGCGCACGCCGAACCGGCTTCCCAGCAGCCGCCCGATGTGCCCGACCTTGCGAGCTTCCTGAATGACTCCCACCAGCGACTGATTGATAACAACCGTCGGCCCGCCGGATTGCCCGATGACCGCATTTCCTTTTTGTGTCTGGCTCATTTCGATTCACTCTCTTCCAAAAGAACAACAACCCCCCGGCCGCACACATGATAGAAATGCCGCCGCTCACCGCAACAGGCCCGCCCCCATGTCCGAAAGGCATCCGCGACCGCCGCCACGCCCGCGATCAGACCCGCCGCGCCCCGACGATTTCCCCGGCCTCGGCAAAGGCCGCACGCAATGTCCTCTTCCCCCGGCGAACTGCGGAAATCTGTGGCCAACATGCATTTGCTGTGCGCCCCTGCGCCTGCTCCGAAAATAAGGCAAATCAACCGCAGATGAACGCTGGTAAACGCAGATAAATCCAAACCTGATCATATCCGCGTCCATCTGCGTTCATCTGCGGTTCCATCGCCTCCAATGAGTTTTCATCCGCTGGGGGCGAGCGGCTCGCTCATGTTCACTCTGCATGAAATTCCTCCTAACTGGATTCCCACGCTGTATTTACGGCCGAAGAGTGCCGCTGCGCCTCTTTCGGCCCACCCGCGTTTTCAGCCGGATATCGCGGTTTCGCCTCCCAACTGCGACGAAAAAACGTCCCAAATGTCTCGAAAAAGTTCGAACTTGGCCTGGAAAAGTCTGACCTTGGCCCGGCCGAGTCCAATCTGGGCGCGCCAGAAACGGCAAATTAACCGCCGAGCCGCCGAGAGCGCCAGGTAGGTTGCGTCCATTGTCCACTGTCCATTATCAACTATCCATTGCCGTCCATGTCCCGGATGCAACCGAATGCAACCGAGGGGGGGTGGGGGGGTTAAGATGGGCAATGCGAGCTTGAAGCTCGCCGGTTGCCCATTGTCCATTATCAACTTTCCATTGTCCATTGTCATCAACCCTTACATTACACGAACAGCGAATTGACCGCAAGAGGAAAATTCGGAACTCCCCGGCAAGGCTGCCGGGAACGCCACGGGGGAAACTCCGAAATTACCCACGGCGAGCCGGCGCGAGTTGGGCCAAGACGCATGTCTGCACCGGTCGGCCGAACGAAAGGCCTTTGACCGTGCAACATGTTCCACGCTGCGATAAAGCACGGCTTCAGTGAGATGCTGGATATGACCGACAAGGGACACATCAAAACCGGCTCGGTGGTACTCGACGAGCCAATTGCCCTGCCGGATGGGGCCGAGGTCACCGTCGATCTGGTCCCCGTTCGTCCGATGCGTGAATACCGCGGCTTCCTGCGCGGCATGGACACGACCATCGACCGCGAAGACCACGGACCAGCGACCCGCCCACGATGCGCTCGACCTGGGGCGTGACATTGGCAAACCCCATCCGGGCCGGAAGATTGAACGGCAGGTATTCGGTTTTGGATCTCATGGGATGGGGTCATCAACCTTGCTTGGGCGGTTTTCCAAAGCTCCCGCCTGCTCGATCTTCAGCTTCTCCCGGATGTACTGCGCTGCATCCTTCGGCAGATCGTCATACTCGGCGCGGTGTATCCGGCTTCCTTCGAAATCAATTTTGACGTCCTGGACAAACTTCCTGAAGTTTGGGTTCTGTTCGGATAGCTTGTTAATAGTCTCCCAATCAAGTGAGGGCTTGCGCTGCGGTGGATATAGGACCGAGGAAGAGTCGATATCCTGAAGATCCAGCTGAATTATGCCGATGCCGTGGGCTCTCGTGAGGCGCCCTAACTCGTCACGGAAATCATCATCCTGCTGGACTTCGGCTGCGACCAAGTAGCCCTCGTGGGCCCAGGAGGAGTTGGAGACCGCTTGGAAGTATGCCTCCCTGTAGTTGGCCTTGGTAAGCGCGCGTTTCAGCTCAAAGGAGAACAACCGGAGGGAGTTGTTGTCCGACAGCCGGTTGAGCTTGATCACGTCCTCGCTCCAGTCATCAATCGGCAAATGGAAGCCGACCATATCCGGATATACCCACTCATTGTAGCCCTTTTTCAAGGCAACCTCATGGAATATGGTCTTTGTGTAAATCGAGCGCCCCCGGTTAAATCCTGGATTCGAGTTGGCGAAATACGCGAGTAACGGATGCAGGTCACGTTCTTTGTAAGCGGCGGAGCCGACCGGTTTCCTGGATTGTTCGCGCTCAACACTCTCAATGGCCCCAGTGCCTATATCCGACTGTCGCTCCTTCAAGAAGAATCGGGTGGGCCTCCTGCCGACTTTGACGAACCGGGAATTCGGGTCGTCCCGTACATCGACGTACAGGCGCGCGCCCAGGCTTTGGTCGGGCGTTTTGCCAGTGGTCTTGAGCTTTGCCGCAACACCCGTGTTCTTGGCAGCTTCCCAAATCTCCTGGTAGGTGAGCGGAAGCTTCGCGTCACTCAGAACTTCGTACGCAAGGTCAAGGCTAGTGTACGCCATATGCCGGTTCTCCTTCGGGCCGTGGGCCGCGGCAAATATCTTAGCAGTTTTCAAGTCGACTTGATAATCATCTGCCACGCCATGACGCAATGCCGGAGGACTTGAGCCATGTTCCCGCGGCCACCGCTTCTCCGCGATGCACGAATTCCAAAACCGACGCAAAATTCTACTCGACTCCACGAGCTCGCCTGGGTATAATGCTTCCAGCATCAGGAATGGTTCGGCGAGAGCCGGATCTGCCAACCGGGCAGGAGTTTGCCACGGTGGCTTGGCGGAGGCTTGTGAGCTTCGGCCGATGTGCGAGCGGCAGTTGCCGCTTGAACAATTGACTCCACGCAGGTTGAGCCGCGTATCCCGATGTGGAGCGCGGCTCGTTTCGTTGGTGTCCTGAATGCGGAAAGGACACGGTTTTCCCATGGCGCAGCTACCCGAGGTTATGTTGCAGGTGCAGCGGTTCTTGAAAAAGCCGGGCTTCATCGCGGAGTTCGACGGCGACTCGCTGCGAGGACAGGAAATCGGGCACAACGCTCAATGGCAGTGGATCATACGGTTTTACAGTCGGCGCGGAGGGATCGTGGTGTGCGGCGCTTATTTGCCCGTGAAGGTGCCGGCCGGCCGACGCGCAGCAGTGGCTGAGTTTATGACTCGGGCCAACTGGTCGCTCACATTTGGCAACTTCGAGATTAGCTGGTCCGGTGGCGAGGTGGTTTTCCGCACCAGTATACCGGTGACCGATGCGGGCGTTTCGGAAACGGCGGTTGAGCATTTGATCCAGGCCCCCTATTACGCGATGGACCGCTACATGCCGGGGCTGCTGGCGGTGGCACTGGGAAACGTGGACCCCGCGAAGGCCATTGAGGAGGCAAAGAGCGCTCCCTCGGAGGCGCCGACGGAGGAACAGGGCCCCGCCGAAGCAACCGCCGGACCTGATGCGTCCACCAAGCCGCCAAAGTCCACGGAGTCCGAGGATAGAGAGCGGGAGCGCCGGCGCAGGTTATTTGGCGATGAGAACTGACCTGGTGCGCGGCAGTCGGGTCATGCGCATTTGGGAAGACGTTGCAGTCGAAGACAGCGGATCGCGGAGCGTTCACGATGCCTTGCGGGCCTGTTGTTCGGCCCGCGCCTCGTGTTTGGCCCGCTCCAGAAGATCGGTGAGTTCCTCCTCGCCCATTCCGCTCTGGTTGAATTCGGCGCGGAGCGGCGCCAGGACTTCGTCCAGCGATGGGCGGGTCGCGATGCGCTCAAGGGTTCTGGCCGCGTAGGTGGCGATATCGACGCCGGCGGCGGCGGCCCTGGCCTTGAGTTTGGTCTCGGCTTCCGGGGAGATGGTGAGGCTCAGAACCATAATACTCCGATCATACCACCAAACCCGGCCTACCTCCACACCGCCAATTCGGTAAACGGCGTACCGGCGGCCGCCACGTCATGCGCATTTGGGAAGGATAATCTTCACGTCCGCGCCTTTGAATCGTGCGATGATCTCCAGCTTTCCGCCGAGCGCGGTAACGATCTTGCGGAGCGTGGCGATCTGCATATCCGGCTGGCGCTCAAGGCGGGAGAGATTGGACGGCCGGATTCCGGTCTTTCGGGAAATCTGCGCCTGCGTGATTTTGAGGCTTTTGCGCAATTCCGCCAGGATCATCTCCCGGCGAAGCTCCTGATATCGAGCCAGGGCTTTCTTCTTCACGCCAGTGGGAAGCCGGCCAAACACGTCTTGGAATGGGGTGGTCTTCATCGCTTCACCTCGATTGCAGGTATTCGGCAAACAGCGCATCGGCCTTTGCAATCAACTGCCTGTAGAATCGCTTCTCATCGACTCCGCGTTTGTCCCCGGCCACAAGGATGAGCGCCTGGCGCTTGGGATCAAACGCGAAGGCAATTCGTATTTCCGCATCGCTCGTCTTGCAGCGCAACTCCTTCATGTTGGCGAATCTCGACCCCTTGAGCGTATCGGCGTGGGGCCGGGAAAGCCGATGCCCGTATTCGCGCAGCAGCAAGATCAGCGCAGCCGCCTCGGCCATCACTTCGGCAGACTGCTCGCCAAGCCAGTCGTCGAACACGGATGTCGTGATGACCGTGAACACGCCGCGATAATATCATTTACGATAACAAACTGCAAGCCCCATCACCGCGCCCCATCAGCGGAGTGCGCCCGAATTTCCGGGCGAGGGTAACTCGATGCGGAGCAACCCCTAACCCTCCCCTTGTACTCAGGGGGAGGGTTGGGTGGGGGTCGACCGCTATGGAGTCGGTCGCGGCTTCGAAATGGCAGCACCTCTGGCGAAGAACCCCCACCTCCGTCCTCCCCCTGAGTACAAGGGGAGGAGGAAAAGACAGGCTCCCGGAAAATCGGGCGCCCTCCATCAGCGAATAAACGGAACATACGCGCGCACGCGCGAGCGATAGGCGGGGAAGGAATCGGCAAATCGCCCGGCCAGGAGGCGGTCTTCGGCGCGGATGCGGATTTCGGTGCCGGTCAGGAATGCAATCAGGCCTGCCACCGTCATCGGCCACCAGGTTCTTGCCAGCGCCGTGGCCAGGAACATGCCGAGCATCGAGGCGTAGATGGGATGGCGAATCCAGCGGTACGGGCCGGTTTGGATCAGCTCGTGATCCTCAACCAGCGCCGCCTCGAAGCGCCATTGCTTGCCAAGATGGCGGGCGGCCGCCCAGGCCAGGGCGGTCGATGCGGGGCCGAGAATCATGGAGGCGATCAGGACCGGCCGGGGCATTTCAAAACCAACCGGCCGAACGTAGGCCCACACGAAGGCGAAACCGAGCGTTTGCCAAATGATGCCCCCTTTGGACGCCGGCGCGCGGGCGGACACATTCTGGCCGGCCGCCTGTTTGCGCGGTTCCACAAAGGCCAGCGCCCAGGCGACCCAGCAAAGGACGAGTTCGACAAGTGCGGCGGTTTGGAGCATGTGATATTGCAAGCGTTGCGCAAAGCGCCCCCCCCCACCTCAATCCTCCCCTGAGTACAAGGGGTTCAGGAAAAGGCCGCCGGGCGGGCATGACCAGTCACCTTGTCACCCAGTCACCTTGTCAGCAATTCCTACTTCCCCGCCGCCAGTTCGTCGAAGCGGGTGTCGGCCTGCCGGCAGGCGGGGATGGTTTCGTAGCGGCCGAGGATCTCCTGGAAGGCGTATTCGAGGGATTCGGGGCGCGGGTTGTGGAAGGCTTCGGTCAGACGGGCCAGGAGGCCCTCCAGGCCGTAGCGGTAATGGCTTTCGTCGTGCAGAGTTTCGGGGATCAGTTCCTTGTAGACGCCCTCGCCGGGGACGATCGGCCAACAGCCAGCGGCCACGGCCAGGAGAAGCTGGGGATCGAACATCACGTCGGGCTTGATGCTCAGGACGATATCGCTTTGGCGCATGGCCTGAAACTGGGCGGGGATGTTGGTCTGCGAGACGCTGGTCACGGGGATCAGCGGGTCCAGGCCGGTTGTGGGGCCGATGACGTGCAGCGAAAGCGCCTCACCCTGCCGCATCAGTTCGTCCAGAGTGTCGTTGAGGACGGCCAAGTCGGCGTCGCGGGTGTCGACGTAGATGGATCGCGGCTCGCGGACGGCCGCGTCGGGAACCTGGCGCAGCAAATCCAGCCCGATCGGCGGGAACATCAGGAACGACTTCTCGCCCAGGGCCGGCATGGGGTTGCGCGATTTGAGTTCGGGATAGCGATCGACCAGGACTGCGGCTCGATAGAGAAACGTCTTGATGTGGAACTCGGAATTGAACCAGATATCGTGAGCGGCCATGGCCGAGTTGAGATTCACCAGATCCAGGGCGTTGTCGCCGATGGCATCGGGGTGGGGAAGCTGGTTGGAATGGAAATAGACGACGAGTTTTTTGTCGGCCAGTTCGGGGACGAGGCGGATGAGATCGACAAGATTGAGGGCTTCGCTGGCGATGACGATATCGACGTTGCCGCTCATGTGGCGGGCGAGTTGCTCCTTGAACCAGTGTGCGGCCGTGGTGAGGCGGCGCTCGATGCGGCGAGGCGGCAGCGTGTGCAGCGACCAGCGGTGGCGGCTGCAGCGGATCATGGATTCGAGCATGATGCGGCGTTCGACGCCGTAGAACGGCTCAAGGGCGAGGATGTCCAGTATGGCCGGCATGACCCTTGTAGACAGCTAAACACCCGCTGAGAGGCGGCTTTCCGCATCCAGATGATCGACCAGGAACGACCGCACCTTGTCCAGGGCGATGCGCTCCTGCTTGCAGTCATCGCGATGGCGCATGGTGACGGTCTGATCCTGCGCGGTCTGGCCGTCGATGGTGACGCAATACGGCGTGCCGATTTCGTCCATGCGGGCGTAGCGTTTTCCGATGGCCTGCTTGGGATCGTATTCGCAGACGTAGTCCTTGCGCAGGTCGAGATAGAGTTTTTCGGCCGTTTCCGGCATGCCGTCCTTGTTGACCAGCGGGAATATGCCGAGTTTAACGGGAGCGAAGCGCGGCTTGAATTTCATATAGAGCTGGCTGGGGCGGCTGGGATCGGGCGTATAGGCCTCGCACAAGAGCACCAGCACTGCGCGGGTGAGGCCGCTGGCGGGCTCGATGACATTGGGGACATAGCGGCTTCTTGCCTTGACCTGTTCATCGGGAACGCCCTGCTCCTTGAGTTTCAGTTGCAATTCCTGATCGAAATAGTCCAGACGCAGGCCGGAGTGTTTGGCGTGCTGGGTGAGATCGTACTCGCCGCGATGGGCGATGCCTTCGAGTTCGCCGAAATCCGGGGCGGTGAAGGGGTATTGGTATTCGATATCGACGGTCATCTTGGAATAGAAGCTGAGCTCGTCGGGGGTGTGATCGCGGAAGCGGAGTTTCTCGGCCGCGATGCCCAGCGAGCGCCACCAGGCCATGCGCTGGGCTTTCCAGAATTCGTACCATTTGGCGGAATCGTCCGGCGGGCAGAACCATTCCATTTCCATCTGCTCGAATTCGCGGGAACGGAAGATGAAATTTCGCGGCGTGACTTCGTTTCGGAAGCTCTTGCCGATCTGGGCGACACCGAAAGGCACCTTGACGCGCGTGGTGTCCAGGACGTTCTTGAAATTAAGGAAGATGCCCTGAGCGGTTTCGGGGCGGAGATGGGCCTCGATCGGATCGACGGCGCCGATCTTGGTGGCGAGCATGAGATTGAATTGGCGCGGCTCGGTGAGGGTGCCGGGCTTGGTCGCGTCCGGGCCGATGGTCTTGTCGCGGTCCTCGACGGACAGGGACATGAACGGCACGTGCTGCACGTCCGGCGAATCGCTGGTCAGCAGTTGCAGGGCCTGCCAGACGCGGATGTGGACGCCATCGCGCAGGCGATGGGGGATCTTCTTTTGCGCGAAGAATTCGGTGAATGCAGCTTCGGCCTCGGCCTGGCCGCTGGCGGCCGTGGCGAAGAACCAGGTCTTGCCATCGGATTGCATCTTGCGGACCCAGAGATGATCGGCGCGGTAGCGTTGCTTGGATTCGCGGCAATCGACCATCGGATCGCTGAACCCGCCGACGTGGCCGGAGGCGACCCAGGTTTTGGGGTGTTGGATGATCGCCGTATCAATGCCGACCATGTCGATGGGGTGGCCGTCGGGGCCGATGGGCGGGCATTCGACCATGCTGCGCCACCACCAGTCGCGGATGTTGTTTTTGAGTTGAACGCCCAGCGGGCCGTAATCCCAGAAGCCGTTGATGCCGCCGTAGATTTCGCTGGCTGGGTAGACGAAGCCCCTGCGTTTGCAGAGGGAGACGATTTGTTCCATCACGGTGGCGTCGGCCATGAGGCACTCCGCGAGTGAGAGTTCAACGAAATGCGCTGCACAACGATCGCCCTTATGCGGTGGCCGGCGCCGCGGTCTTGCTGGCGGCCAGCGCGTTCAATCGACGTGTGAGTCGGCTGCGACGGCGCGAGGCGGCGTTGGGATGAATCGTGTTCTTGGCGGCCACTTTGTCCAAACGGCTGACGGTCTTGTTCAACTCGACTTTGGCCTTTTCGACATCGCCGGCCTCCAAGGCAGCCAGAAAGGCCTTGGTCTGGTCCTTGATGAGCACCTTGCGGGCGCGATTTCTCGCGCGGCTTTTGACATTCTGGCGAACACGTTTCTTAGCCGACAATGAATGAGCCACGAATCATCTCCTGCGTCCACGAATAAACAGCACAGCCCGACCGGCAGTGCCAAGGGTAGACAGTCTAAAGGTTTAGGGCCGAATTGTACAGCGCGGAAGGTTGGCGCGGCGCAGTGTTCCGTCGGCGCCGTCGCGTTTGATTGAGCCCGCTCGCGGATTCCACCCGCGAGACGGTATAATTACCAACAGAATTACCGGAGGCATTATGGCCACGATCACTGTTAAGATACCGGACCCGACCGAAGAGACTCTGCGCCGGCAGGCGGCCGCGGCTGGTAAGCCGGTCGAACAGTTTGTTTGCGAAGTGCTTGAGGTCCAGGCCGCGTCGGCCAAGACTCTGGGCGAAATCAGCGGCCCGGTCAACCAGCGGTTTCTGGAATCCGGGATGAGCGAGGAGGAATTGGCGGAACGTCTGGAGCAGGAAGACCACGCCGCTCGCGGGGTGTCTTACGATGACTGATGTGGTCGTGCAGGCCGTCTTTGATTGCAATATCTTTGCCCAAGCCATCATCACGCCATTGGGAAACGCTGGTCGATGCGTGGAACGCGTGCTCGACGGAAGGGTCGGCCTCTATTGGAGCAGCTATGTTTTGGCGGAAATCCGAAGCATTCCTGAGAAGCCGACGCCAAAGCGGTTGGGCGTCACCGCAGATCAAGTCGAATCACTGATAGCCCGGCTCATTCCCGTTGCGCATTTGCTTGAGAATCCGCCCTCGGTCTACCAACATCCGATAGACCCAAAGGACTCACATTATGTCGACTTGGCCATTGCGGCCGACGCAAAGCTTATCGTGAGCCGCGATAAACACATGCTTAACCTCGTGAATCCAGCGAAGGCAGCATCGTGGCAATTCAGGGCGAGATTTCCAAACTTGGTCGTGTTACAACCCGAGCAGCTACTGGAGTTGCTTCGTGCAACTGCGAGTGGTTGAGGGTTCGGACGCGGCAGGAGGAGGATTCATGTCCCGGGCCAGGCTTACTGCTGTAGCGTTGATTGCCGCGTGCTTTGTCGCACTTGCGGCCGTGAATCGGTGCATTGGCGCCACGACGCGGCCGGCGGCCACGTCGCCCTCGACGGCCGCAGCGACCAATCCGACATCGGACGATTACAAGTTGGTCTGGGCGGATGAGTTCAATGTGGACGGCCCGCTCGGGGCGAAGGACTGGTCCTTCGAACAGGGATTCGTCCGCAATCAGGAACTTCAATGGTATCAGCCGGACAACGCGGTCTGCACCGGCGGGAATCTGGTCATTGAAGCGCGTCGCGAAGAGAAGCCCAACCCGCGTTATCGAGCGGGAAGCACGCAGTGGCAGACCAGCCGGCAGAACATCGAGTACACCTCCGC
>Ga0181520_10006588_pt1 | contig 17654 bp, 18 predicted proteins | sample PEATcosm2014_Bin_29_FD_132451 | JGI IMG/M metagenome (GOLD analysis project Ga0181520, IMG submission 132451) | Peatland microbial communities from MTU Mesocosm Facility, Houghton, MI, USA - PEATcosm2014_Bin02_30_metaG | ecosystem: Environmental > Terrestrial > Soil > Wetlands > Peat | place... | reverse complement strand
CGGCCGGAAAAAATCGGTCACGCCGTACGCGCCGGCGAACGCCGGATCCAGAATGAACCGCCGCGCGATTTCGTCGACGAAGTTGAATTTCACCTGGCGGTTCGGTTCGAGTTCCGCGTCCGCCCAGAAATATACCCATTCCGGCCGCCGCGACAACGAGTAGGGAATGTCGAATTTCTGGTGCCCGCGCACGTGAATGTCCGGATTCGGCGGCAGGTGCGCGATATGGCGGTCCGTGACGCCCAACAGGTCGTGTACGGCGACGTCCGGATTGAAAAAACCGACCGCGCCGATGTACATCACCGCGACCGTCTCGCCGGGCGGCACGCGTTGCGCGAGCCAGCGCGCCGAATCGACGAACCGCCGGTTCGCCTCGATGAACATGGCCGCGTTCTGCTGCAGATAAAGCACGCTCGCCGCCAGCGCGACCACGGTCAATGCCGCGAGTGCGGCGCGCGGCAGCCGCGGCGCGGCCGCGTACGCGAGAATCGGCGCGGCGGGCGCCAGATAGCGGAACGTCAGGCGGTCGTCGCCGCCGACCGCGGCGAGGATGAGCAGCAGCAGCGCCAGCGCCGGCGGCAGCCAGTCGCCGTCGCGCCGCCACGCGCGCCAGACGCCGACGAGCAGCAACACGGGCAGGGCCGGCAGATAACGCAACAAACTGGAAAAATAGGGGACAAACGACTCGCGCAGCAACTCCCACGAGGGCGTTTTTACGTAGAACGTGTTGGGCAGCAGATCGCCGAAATAAAACCACCGAAAGATGAGGTAGGCGGCGCACGGGCCAAGCGCGATGGCGACGTTCGTCGCCGAAATGCGGCGTTCGCGGCGGATTTGGTCGACGAGCGCCACGACGACGAGCAGCGCGCCCTCGGGCCGCGTCAGGCCGACCAGCGCCAGACCGATCGCCGCCCCGCGAAAGTCGGACGCGAGCTGGCGCCGCACCGCGAAAAGGAGCGCGGCCATCAGCAGGCCGGTTTCCAGACCGTTGCCCGCGGCGAGCGCGATGGGCGCGCTGACGAGCAAGAGCAGCGGCCCGGGAAAACGTTTCTCCGGATCGGCCGTCAAGAACAGGATCCCGAGCCAGCACACGCCGCCCAGAACCGTCGCGGCCATCATCGGCGGCGCCTTGTACATGTGCGCCAGCGACAACAGGAAGAGCCACAGCGGGCTGGAGTAGCCTTCGACAAATTCGCCGCGATTGAACGCCAGGCCCCAGCCGCGCACGAGGTTGACGGCGTAGCGGCCAAAAATAAACGCGTCGTCGCCGTATCCGAGCCACGTGGCGAAGACGATTTGCCCTAACCCGAGAACGACGATCAGCAGCAGAACGGTTTCACGCCAGTTGACCGGCGACCGCCGCGCGGCCGGGGTCGCGTGCGGGTTGTCGAGCGTTTGCGGCATGGGCGAAGACCCGTTCGTCATTGCGTCAAATGCGCCTTTGTTTTGCGGCCTGGCGGCGAGCGCGAGACACTCGTTAACTATATATGCGGCATTTCGGCGAAGATTCAAGGGCCGCGCCAAAACGCGGGCGGCGCAAAAAGTTTGCGCGGCTCTGGCCTGCCCGGTTATTCGTTCTTAATATTGCTTGACGCACGCGAGGGAACAGGGTTATAAGAGCGCTGGCTATTAAGTAATGGCATTTATTCTCAATAAGAAGAAACCATCATGTTGCAAGAGTCGACGCGACGCTTTCGTATGACCCGCCAGCGCGACGTAATTCTCCGCGTGCTGCGCAATCTGCAATCTCACCCAACCGCGGACGAGTTGTACCACGCGGTGCGCAAGCAAGTGCCGCGCATCAGCCTGGGCACGGTCTACCGCAACCTCGATGTGTTGTGCGAGCAGGGCCTCGCGTGCCGGCTGGAAATCGGCGGCGGCCAGCGGCGGTATGACGCCGGGATGTGCCCGCACCTGCACGGCCGTTGCGTGCGCTGCGACAACGTGATCGATCTGCCGGCGGAAACCGCGCCGCCGGTGGAGATCAAGCTGCCCGACGATTTGGGCTTCCAGTTGACCGAATACCGGCTGGAGCTTTTCGGCATCTGCCGTTCGTGCCAGGAAGAGGCCGCGCACGCCGAAAACAAGAATCGCCGGCGGCTGTCGACGAACTAACTCGGCGGAGATCGTCGCTGATTTCCGCCCGTCCATAAATGAAGGAGGAACCATGGCCGCTTTGAAAGGTACGCAAACCGAAAAGAACCTGATCACCGCTTTTGCGGGCGAGTCGCAAGCGCGCAACCGGTATTCCTATGCCGCGGAGAAAGCCAAGAAAGAGGGCTTTGTCCAAATTTCGCAAATCTTCGAAGAAACCGCCAACCAGGAACGCGAACACGCCAAGCGCTTCTTCTCGTTTCTCGAAGGCGGCGACACGATGGTCGAAGCGGCGTTCCCCGCGGGCGTCATCGGCAGCGTGAAGGAGAATCTCGCGGCGGCGGCCGGCGGCGAACATCACGAGTGGTCGGAAATGTATCCGGGCTTTGCGAAAATCGCCCGGGAAGAAGGCTTCGCCGACGTGGCGATGGTCTTCGAGCTGGTCTCCGTCGCCGAAAAACAGCACGAAAAACGCTATCGCGACCTGCTGGGCAACCTGGAAAAGGGCCAGGTGTTCAAACGCCCGGCCAAGGTCAAATGGCGTTGCATCAATTGCGGTTACGTCCACGAAGGCGTGGAAGCGCCCCAGAAATGCCCCGCCTGCCAACACGCGCAGGCCTATTTCGAACTCCTCGGCGAGAATTGGTGACGGGCGGCCGGCCGTGAACGCGCCCGCGCTCGATCTGGCCGCGGCGATCGACCTGGCGATGCAGGCCGAACGTGAGGCGGAAGAGTTTTACGCCGCCGCGGCGCAGGCGACGACCGAACCGCGCGGCCGCGACATGTTCGAAAAGCTGGCGCAATTCGAGCGCCATCATTTTACGAGCCTGCAGCGGCTGCGCGAATCGCTGGGGCAGGGCGCGTTCGCCGGCTACGCGGGCGCCGGCTTGCTGCCGGAACAGCCGGCGGCGCCGGCGCGGCCTCTCGACGACGGGCAGCGGCAGAACGATCTCGAGGCGCTGACCGGCGCGATCGACGCCGAAACGAAAGCGCAGGCGATGTATCGCGAACTCGCCGCGCAGGCGCTCGACGCGCCGGTGCGGCGCATGTTCGAGAAGCTGGCCGAGGAAGAAGAATTGCATCGCAAAGTGCTCGAAGACCAATTCTACGCCCTGACGAATCAGGGCCGCTGGATCTGGGGCGATTAGTTCGAGGCTGCGACGAAAAGCCAACGTTTTTTGCAAAAGGAGAGTTACGCAATGAAGTACGAGTGCATGGTGTGCGGTTACGTGTACGATCCGGAAAAGGGCGACGTGGAGAACGGCGTGGCGGCCGGCACGCCCTTCGACAAGCTGGGCGCCGAATGGGTTTGCCCCGTCTGCGGCGCCGGGAAAGACCAATTCGAGCCGAATTCCTGACGCGCGGCTTGACTTGCCGCCGCTGGTTCTTACTTTCTGTTAAACCATTTCCCAAGGAGCGACGACCATGGAACGCCTGCAAGTCATTCAATGTCAGGATGCGGATTGTCACAATTGGCTCGAAGTGCTGGTCGGCTGCGACTGCGGCGACGAATGCGAGATCGCCTGCCACGACACGCCGATGAAAACGCTGCCCGTGCAAACGGCGGACAAGACGACGGAAAAGCACGTGCCGTTGATCCAAAGCGTGCCGGAAGGCACGAAAGTCGTGGTGGGTTCGACGCTGCACCCGATGCTCGAGAATCATTACATCATGATGATCGAGTTGATGGACGGCGATTACGTTTATCGCAAATATCTCAAGCCGGGCGAGGCCCCCGAGGCCGTGTTTCCGATCAAGGCGAAGAACCCGGTCGCCCGCGAACTGTGCAATCTGCACGGGCTGTGGAAAGGATAATTCATGGCGAAGTTGAACAAAAAAGTGCAAACGGCGCTGAACGATCAACTGAATTTCGAGATCGCGTCGGGCTATTTGTACTGGGGGATGGCGGCGTATTTCGAAACGCTGAACCTCCCGGGGTTCGCACACTGGATGGCGGCGCAGTATCACGAAGAGACGAACGTGCACGCGCGCAAGCTGTACGCGTTTCTCAACGAACGCGGGGCGCGTGCGGAATTGCAGGCGATCGAAAAGCCGCCCCTGACGTGGGATTCGCCGCTCGCGGCGTTCGAAGCGGCCTACGCGCACGAACTCAAAGTCACCGATCGCATCTATAAGATCGCCGATTTGGCGCGGCAGGAAGGCGATTGGGCGACGGTCGAATTTCTCGATTGGTTCATTGCCGAACAGGTCGAGGAAGAGAAGCAGACCGACGACGTCGTGCAGATGCTGAAAATGGCCGGCGACAAGAACGTCAACGCGCTGTTCGTAATCAACGCCAAGCTCGGCGAACGCAAATTCGGTTGATGGCGCGCTTTCCGTAAAAGTTGAGCAATTCCTCCCCGCCTGGGGAGGAATTTTTTTAGAAAACAAAGAGGAGGCGACCCGTGGACGCGACCTTGCTCGCCCGCATTCAATTCGCCGTGACCGTCAGTTTCCATTTCATTTTTCCCCAATTGACCATCGGTATGTCGTGGCTCTTGTTCTGGATGATGGCCCGTTGGGTGCGGACCGGCGACGCCCGCTACCGCACCATGGCTCGCTTCTGGACGCACGTCTTTGCCCTCGGTTTCGCGGTCGGCGTCGCCACGGGCGTGGTCATGGAGTTTCAATTCGGCACGAACTGGGCGGCGTACGCCCGCTACGTCGGCGATATCTTCGGGGCGCCGCTCGCCGCGGAAGGCGTGTTCGCCTTCTTCCTCGAGTCGACGTTCCTCGGCATGCTCTTGTTCGGCTGGAACAAACTTTCGCCGAAGACGCACCTGTTTTCCTCGGCGATGGTCGCGCTCGGTTCGACGTTGTCGGCGTTCTGGATCATTGTCGCCAATTCGTGGCAGCAGACGCCGGTGGGCTACCACCTCGTCAACGGCCGCGCCGAGATGACCAGCTTCGCCGAGGTCGTCTTCAACCCGTCGACGATCATTCGCTTGCTGCACACGGTCGACGGCGCGTTGATCGCCGGTTCGCTGTTCGTACTCGGCCTTTCGGCGTGGTTTCTGCTCCGCAAACGGCACGTGGCCTTCGCCGTCGATTCCATGCAGTTCGCGCTGATATTGGGGCTGGTCGCCACCGGCGTGCAGTTGTTCATCGGCCACGGTCACGCGGTGCAGGTGTATAAGACCCAGCCGGCCAAACTGGCGGCCTTTGAAGGCCATTTCAACACGGAAGCGAACGCCGACCTGCTGGTCTTCGGCGTGCCCGACGTCGCGGCGGAGAAGACCTATTTCCGCATCCCGCTGCCGGGCATGCTCAGTTACGGCGTGTCCGGCGACTTCTCGACGCCGATCAAAGGCTTGAAAGACTTTCCGCGCGACGAGTGGCCGCCGGTGCTGCTGACGTTCTTCCCGTTCCATACGATGGTCGCCCTGTGGGTGATCATGCTGCTCGTGACGATCTGGGGCGTCATCCTGCTCTGGCGCGGGACGCTGCCGGACAACCCCCTCTATTTGCGGCTGGCGCTGTGGGCGATCCCCGCCCCGATCCTCGCCAGCACGCTCGGCTGGATGACGGCGGAGGTCGGCCGCCAGCCGTGGATCGTCTACGGCCTGCTGCGCACGAAGGACGCCGTATCCACGACGGTCGGCGCCGGCGAAATCGCCTTCTCGTTGGTCTTCTTGTCGCTGGTGTACGCGGCGCTGTTCGCCGTCTGGATCTTCCTGCTGCGGCGCCGGCTGGCGCTGGGGCCGGAAGAAGCGGAAACGACCGGAAAGGGGGCGACGGCATGAGCGCGCTGCAAGTGATTTGGTATTTCCTCGTGGGCGTGTTGCTCACCGGCTACGCGCTCCTCGACGGCTTCGATCTCGGCACGGGTTGGTGGCTGCTGCGCGAAAAGGATCCGCAGCAGCGCCGGCGGATGCTCAACGCGATCGGGCCGGTCTGGGACGGCAACGAAGTGTGGCTGCTCACCGGCGGCGGCGCGCTCTTCGCCGCCTTTCCGCCCGTGTACGCCTCGGTCTTTTCGGGCATGTATCTGGCGTTGATCCTCGTGCTCTTCGGCCTGATCCTGCGGGCGACGGCCATCGAGTTTCGCAGCCAGATCGAGAGCCCGAAATGGCGCAGCTTCTGGGATCTCGCCTTCGGCGTCGGCAGTCTGCTGCCCGCCTTGCTTTTCGGCGTGGCGCTCGGCAACGTCGTGCGCGGCATCGATCTCGCGCCGAACGGCGACTATCTCGGCTCGTTTTTCGATCTGCTCAACCCGTACGCGCTGTACGCCGGCGTCTTCGGCCTCGTGGTCTTCATCGTCCACGGCGGCCTCTACCAGTTGGTGAAACTGGACGGCGACGCCGAGGCGGGCATCAAGAAAAGCCTCTATCTGTGGTGGCGCGCGTACCTGGCGCTGTTCATCCTGATCGGGCCGGCCACGGCGATTTTCGCGGGCCACATGTTCGGCAACTTCATGCGGCATCCGCTGCTCTTCTGCGTGCCGTCGGCCATCCTCGCCGGGATCATCATGGTCTGGATCTACCTCCAGACCGGGAAGTATTTCAAAGCGTTCCTCGCCAACTGCGTCGCGATCGCCTCGCTGCTGTTCACCGTCGGCACGATGATGTTCCCGAACCTCGTGTGGGCGAAAGACAAAGCGCTTTCGCTGACGGCGTACAATTCGTCGTCCTCCGAATTGACGCTGACCGTGATGCTCGTCGTCGCCCTCCTCGGCGTGCCGCTGGTGCTGCTCTACAACCTCTGGGTCTACCGCACTTTCGCCGGCAAGATGAAACAGGAAGAGTTTCATTACTGAGCGCCGCGGCGCCGGAGTTTGTGCATTGATTTTTTGACGAGATCGACAGGACTCCGGAATCTCGATTTCAGATTGCGGATTGAGGAAGGTTTTTGACAGGATCAACAGGATCAATGGGCCTGTTTCAAATGTAGTCGAGGGGATCAATTTCCTAGACTCCGTTGTCGCGCCATGGTGTGGCGAACAAGCGCCATTGTTCATTGTTCGCTGCTCACTGATCCCGTTGATCCTGTTGATCCTCCCCAAAAAGACCGCGTTCAAACTCATGATCTTGCCGAAATCGTCCCGCATTGACTCAGGACGGTGTTTTGAGTATGGTCTGCCGCCGTCGTGGACGGCCCGAAACGAATCCGCGTGATGCCGCGCGCCTCTGGGATTGCCGAACAAATTCCAGAAATTTTTCGCCGATGCGGAATACGCAGAAATGAAACTCGTTTGAAAGCAACGTCATGATTCGAACCAAATTCCCCGTCCGGCGGCGGGAGAACATCCGCAATATCGCGATCATCGCGCACGTCGACCACGGCAAGACGACGCTGGTCGACAAGATGCTGGCGCAGTCCGGCAGCTTTCTGCGCGGCGAGTCCGATGTCGAGCAGGCGCTGGATTCCGGCGAGTTGGAGCGCGAACGCGGCATTACCATCCTTTCGAAGTGCACCTCGCTCGATTTCGACGGCTGCCACATCAACGTCGTCGACACCCCCGGACACGCGGATTTCGGCGGCGAGGTCGAACGCGTGATGCGCATGGTCGATTCCGCCCTCCTGCTGGTGGACGCGTTCGAAGGCCCGATGCCGCAGACGCGCTTCGTCACGCGCAAAGCGTTGGCGCGCGGCCTGCGCCCGATTCTCGTCGTCAACAAGATCGATCGGCCGGGTTGCGACCTGCACGCGGTCGTCGACGCCGTGTTGAACCTGTTCATTTCGCTGGACGCCACCGAAGAGCAGTGCGACTTCCCGGTCCTGTACGCGTCGGCGCGGCTGGGTTACGCCATCCGGTCGCCGAACGACTCGCCCGTCGATCTGACGCCGCTGTTCGAAGTGATTCGCGACCACGTGCCGGCCCCCGAGGTGGACCCCGACGCCTCGCCGGCCTTGCAAGTCACCACGTTCGGCCACGACGAATATCTGGGCAGCATGGCGATCGGCCGCGTCGAATCGGGCGTCTTTCGCCCCGGCGAACGCGCGCTGCTGATCCGGCAGGACGGCCGGCAGGACCCGTTCCGCATCAACAACGTCTTGGCGTTTCGCGGCCTGCACCGCTTCGACATCGACCAGGGAACCGCCGGCGACATCGTCGCCATCACGGGGATGGACGACCTGAACGTCGGCGAAACCATCACCTCCGTCGAGAATCCGCGCGTGCTGCCGCTGATCGAGGTCGATCCGCCCACCGTGCGCATGGCGTTCATGACCAATACTTCGCCGACGGTCGGCAAAGAGGGGCGGTTCATCACCAGCGCGAAGCTGAAGGAACGGCTCGACCGCGAAAAGAAATCCAACGTCTCGCTGCGGGTCGAGGCCACCGAAACCACCGACACGTTCCTGGTCAGCGGGCGCGGCGAACTGCACCTTTCGGTGCTGATCGAGACGTTGCGGCGCGAAGGTTACGAGTTCATGGTGTCGCGCCCGAAGGTGGTGACGAAAACGGCCGACGACGGCACGGTCCTCGAACCTTACGAAGAGGTCGTCATCGACCTGGAGACGGCGCACACGGGCACGGTCATCGAGTCGCTCGGCCAACGTTTCGGCCGCGTCGCCGCCATTCGCGATGTGGGCGTCGGCCGCTCGCGGATCGAGATTCTCATCCCGACCCGCGGCCTGTTCGGCTATCGCTCGCGCTTTCTGACCGACACGCACGGCACAGGGGTCATGAGCGCCGTGTTCCATCACTACGGGCCGTGGGCGGGCGAGATCAAGGAGCGCGCGAACGGCGTCATGATCGCGCAGGAACCGTGCACCACGGTGACCTACGCGCTCTGGAAACTGGAAGACCGCGGCGAGTTTTTCATGGGCCCGGGCGTGCGCGTTTACGAAGGGCAGATCATCGGCTTGCACACGCGGGAAAACGACCTGGTCGTCAATCCGGGCAAAGCGAAAAAACTGACCAACATGCGCGCCGCCGGCAGCGATGAAAAGAATTTTCTGACGCCCGTCCGCGACATGACCATCGAGGAAGCCGTCGAACTCATCAACGACGACGAACTGGTGGAGTTCACGCCGAAGTCCATTCGTCTGCGCAAGAAGATTCTCGACTACAACGAGCGGCGCCAGGCCGAAAGGGCCGACCGGCCGAAAATGTAAGGGCGATGCTTGCCATCGCCCTCCGAATCAGGGCGAACGCAAGGTTCGCCCCGGCTTGCCGCCGTCTCGCCGATACTTATTATTTGGCGTTGGCAAATCGCGAGGCAAACCGGAGGCGAAATAGCATGAAGGTCATTCTCTTTGGCGCGACCGGCATGGTCGGGCAGGGCGTGTTGCGCGAATGTCTGCTCGACCCCGAGGTGGAGTCTGTGCTCGCGGTCGGGCGGCGCGCGACCGGGCAGCAGCACGAAAAACTGCGCGAACTCGTACACAAAGATTTCTTCGATTTCTCGTCCGTCGAGGGCGAACTCACGGGTTACGACGCCTGTTTTTTCTGCCTCGGCGTCTCTTCCGCCGGCATGAACGAAAAAGACTACGCGCACGTGACGTACGACATCACGATCGCGGCGGCGCAGGTTCTCGCGCGGCGCAACCCCGGCCTGACGTTCATTTACGTCTCGGGCGCCGGAACCGACAGCACCGAACGCGGCCGCATGATGTGGGCGCGCGTCAAAGGCAAAACGGAGAACGCGCTGCTCGGCATGCCCTTCAAGGCCGCGTACATGTTCCGGCCGGCGCTCATCCAACCGTTGCACGGCATCACGTCGAGCACGCGCATGACGCGGGCGCTCTACGCGGTTGCCGGGCCGCTGTTCCCCGTGGTGAAAGCGCTTTTCCCGAAATATGCGACGACGACGGAGCGGGTGGGACGGGCCATGATCCGGAGCGCGAAAAACGGCGCGCCCAGCCACGTGCTCGAAAACCGCGAAATCGACAACCTCGGCGCCTGACGCGAGGCCGTGGAAATCGCCGTTCGGCCGATCGCGCGGCCGGCGCGGCTGCCGCGGCTAGGCCGGCGTTTCGGCCGCCGGCATCGCCGCGGCGCGGCGCAGCCGCCAAGCGTTGAGGGCGAGGCCGCCGGCGACCAGCAGCATGCCGACGCCGATCCATTGCGAGGTGGAGAGCGGCCCGTATTGGCCGCGATCGTCGTCGCCGCGGACGAATTCGATGGCGAAGCGCGCCACGGCATACCACGCGATTTGCAGCGCGATCAATTCGCCGGGTTGGCGGCGCGGCAGGCGGCGCCAGGCGAGCAGGGCGGGGAACATCAGCAGCACGGCCGCGGCCTCGTAAAGCTGCGTCGGATGCACGGGCACGGGGCCGAACGTGGCCGTGGCCGGGGCCGCCGGCGGGAAACGCACGCCCCACGGCAGCGTCGTCGGCCGGCCGAAACAGCAGCCGGCGCAAAAGCAGCCGACGGCGCGATGCAGGGCGAGGCCGAGCGGCATATACGTGGCGGCGATATCCAGAAAGCGCAGCACCGGCTGTTTGGCGATCCGATAAAAGAGGCTCGCAAAAATGACGGCGCCGAGGTAGCCGCCGTAAAAGACGTGGCCGTAGCCGATCTTGGTCAGGCTCGCCGGGTCCAGCCGATACGTGCGCCAATTGACGGCGATATCCATGGCCTTCGACGCGAAAAAGATCGCGATGATGCCGACAAACAGCCCCTGCAGCATCCGGTCGGCGTTGAGCTTTTCGAATTCGGCCCGCCGCACCGAAAGCCCGGCGCAGAGGATGATCCCCGCGGCGAAGGTCAGGCTGTACACATGAATGGGGAAACTCCCCACGCGAAAGAGAATCGGATGCATGCGGTGGGCGTCTCAGTTCGTCGTCAAAATGTGGTCGTCGTACCACGTTTCGAGCATGTTCTTATGTTGGCGTTCTTCGTGGGCGAGACGATCGAACAGCGCCTGCGCGACCGGGTCGGCGGTCAGGCCGCCCGCCGCGGCGTAAAACGATTCGGCGAACGCCTCTTTCTTGATCGCGGCCATCAGCGTTTCCTGCACCGTGCTCGCCGCGGTGACGCGGATGTCGGGCATGAACTCCGCGAGGCCCAGGTCGGCGAAGCCGCGCGGCACGCCGATGAATTCGAATTTCCCTTCGGTTTGCGCGCGCACGAGCATCGTTTCGTGGGCGACTTCTTCTTGGTAGAGGTCGCCGAGCATCGCTTTGCCCCCGGGATCTTTCACCAGGGTCTGCGCGGTCCGATAAAACGCCTGGGCGTCGCGTTCGCGCTCGATGGCGAAGGCGTAGATTTCGTTGAGGGGCATGTCTTTGACGGCGGCAAGCAGGCGTTGCGTATCCATCACGCCACCTCGTGGAATTTTTCTTTGGCGGCCTGGCAGATCGGGCATTCGTCGGGCGCCTCGCCGTCGCCGATGTAGCCGCAGACGCTGCACACGTAATACTTGGTCTGGCGTTCTTCCATCAGGTGATCGAGCGCACGTTTGTAGATATTGGCGTGGAACTCCTCGACGTCGCGGGCGCGCGAGAAGATCAGGGCGGCCGGCCGCTCGCCTTCCTCCTCGGCGTCTTTGATCAGCGCGGGGTACTTCTCGTTCTTCGCCATCAACTCGCGCTCGAAGGCCGCCTTCAGGTTCGTTTCCGTGTCCTGCACGACGCCGCGCAGCCGCAGGGCGTTGCGGCAGTGCACCGCTTCCGCGTCGGCGATGGCGCGGAACATGTGCGCGATTTGCGGATAGCCGTCTTTCGCCGCGCGCTCGGCGTAGGCCGTGTTGCGGAAAAACGCTTCGGCTTCGCCCTGAAACGCGAGCTTCAGCCCGGCTTGCGTCTTCTCACCCATGGCGTCACCCCCTTCGGCTGCGGTTATGGTCCGACGTGGATCAGGTCTTCGGTGTCTTCGAACCACAACGGCGCTTTTTTGAAGAAATCCATCTCGGCCTTCAGTTGCCGTTCGTGGCCGCGTTCGAATTCGACCAGGTAATCGAGCATGCGCCGGCCGCGCGGATCGGCGCTGATTTTCGCCGCCTCGCTGTACAGCTTTTGCGCGTCGCGTTCGGCCGCGATGGCGAATTGCAGCGCCGCGTCGACGCCGAATTTTTGGAAGTCGAACTTTTCGTCCCGGGCGAACTCCATCGCCGGCGTGGGCGGGGCCTTGGCTTCGCCGGTCATTCGTTTGTATTCGGCCAGGAGCAGCGCGCGGTGCAGGCGTTCGTCTTTCGCCAGTGCGAGGAAGCGGTTCTTGACGATCGGATTGACGATGTGCTCGGCGAGCTTGCGATAAAAGGTCGCGGCGTCGAGTTCCTTCTTGATGGCGATGCCGAGGATCTCGATCACGGTCAGCCGGGCGTACAAATGCGGCATGCTGTCCCTCCGGGCGTCAGTCTTCGACGTGGCCGGCGTAGTCGACGTCCAGCCAGTAAAAATCGCCGGTGACCGCCGCGATTTCGGCGCGCACGATGGCGAAGTGGCCCCATTCCTGTTCGGCCAGCGCCTGGCAGAGGCCGCGCAGGCGGTCGTCGCCGGCGTCGATCGCCATCGCTTCGTAGAGCGTGGCGGCGGTTTTTTCGTGGGCGAGCGCGAGCTCGAGGGCGTCGACGGCGCCGGATTGCGTGTCGATGGCGATCTCGATTTTCTCGACGGCCCCCGGGTCGATTGGCGGCAAGGCGCCGAACTGCTTCGCCCACCATTCTTCCAGCAATTTGCGGTGGCCGATCTCGTCCTTGGCCAACTTCGCGAAGGTCTCGGCCCCTTCGGCGCTTTTGATGCTTTTGGAAAGCCGGTCGTACAAATCGAATGCGGCCTGCTCGCGGCAAACCGCCTCGATCCACAACTTTTTCGTGCCCATCGCTCGGAACGCCCCCGCGTTTTTGGTCCGGCCGTCGAACGCGACCGAGAATAACATAAGCACGGCGGCGCGAAAAGCCGAACACCGTGAAGAACCGAGAGCGAAGAACGAAGAAGGAACGAGGAAACAAGCTGCCCTGACGCGCTGCTTGCATTCGCCGGGCGGCAGCGCCAAACTGCGCCATCCAAGCATGCTTTTTGACCCGGGGGACGACCGTGAACTTGACCAATATGGCAGGCCCGTGGGGCCGGGTGGCGCTGTTCGGTTACGAGCGCTTCATTGCACCGGGGGTCGCGCCGCTGCACTGGATGATGACCGACGACTTCTTCGCCGACCTGCCCGCCGGCTGCCGCGTGCTGGACGTCGGCTGCGGTTCGGGCGACGTGCTGTGCCGGCTCGCGGCGCGGCTGCCGCAGATCGAGGCGCTGGGCGTGGACTTCTCCGCGGCTCAGATCGTGCGGGCGCGGCGGCGCGCGGCCGGCATCGCCAATGTCTCGTTCGCGATCGGCGACGCCATGAACCTGCCGCTGCCGGATAGCTCGCGCGATCTGGTCATCTCGATTGCGGCGCTCAAGTTCTGGCCCGATCCGTTGCAGGGGCTCCGCGAGCTGCGGCGCGTCTGCCGGCCGACGGGGCGGGTCTGGATCGCCGAGGCCGACCCCGAATGCTCGGAGGCCGACGCCCGCGCGTTTACGGCCCGGTGGCGCGGCGTGGCGCCCGGCCTGCGGTCGTTCGTCGCCTGGGGGTTCCGCCGGTCGATCGCCAGCCGGGGCGTGAGCTGCGCCGACCTGCTCGACCTGTTCCGCCGGGCCGGCTTCGCCGAGGCCTATGCGCGCCCGGCGCCCGGCCTGCCGCTGCTGATCGGCGTCGCCGGCGACGAGCCGTTGGCGCGAAACGCGGTTTGTTGATGCGGGCAGTCCGTATTCCGCGTCCGAGGCTGCCTCAGCCGAGCCCCTTTTCCCCATAACGATTGTGATGGACGAAATCCGCGATCTCGCGGCGCACGCGCAGCGCGGGGCCCGGCGGCGCGGCGAGATAGCCGACGCGCACGGCGAAGGCGATCGTCAAAGGCTCGGGAATGCCCAGGATGATCTTCACCGCTTTTTCCGCCGGCGGGGCGGCGAGGGCGCTGATCACGTGGCACGCGATCCCCAGCGATGCGGCCATGAGCCAGATGTTTTCGAGCATGCAGCCCAGGCTGATGATGCCGAGGAAATCGCCCGGCGAGGCCGGCGGGCGCCGCTGTTTTGCAGCGCGCCGAATGTCGTGCGCCCCGCGCACAGCAGCGGCGCGGCGGCGGCCGAGGCGAGTTCGTCGGGAATCGCGGCGAGCACCTCCGCGCGGGCGATCATCCGCTCGGCGTAGCCGCCGTCGGTGGACAGCCCCGTGGTCAGCGCCTTCTCGCAGTCGCTGAAGGCGCCGCAACGGCAGGCCGGGCAACAGCCGCAGTGGCCGGCGTGCCAGCCGACGCCGACCCGCTGGCCGACCTGCCACCCGAGGTCGGGCGCGCCGACTTTCTCGATCGCGCCCACCACTTCGTGGCCGGGAACAAGCGGGTACTTGAGGTTCGGGAAGTGACCTTCTTTGGCGATGGCGCCGCCGTGGCAAATGCCGCACGCCTCGACTTAAGGTGAGGGGAATTTCCCATGCCGTCACGGTCGACCGACCGCGGCAATATCCCGGGAGCGCGGGTGTCCCCACCCGCTCCGGGACCGCCGGCGTCCCGCCGGCGTTGCACTTGCTGGGAGCGTCTAGCCTGCCCTCGCGAAAGCGGGGATCTCCGTCGGCGTTGAATAATCTTTCGTCGCCAATGGGGCCGTTAGCGCTTATACCAACACCGATTTGAACACAGGACGGGCGAAGAGATCCTTAAGGGATCTCATAGCAGCGCCCGGCCTGTGGATAAATCGGGTCGCGGCTGGCAAGATTTTTTCTTTCCAGGCTGTGCACGTGCGCGGTCAGGCACAGGCGATAGTGCGCAACCGTCGTGGACGTGGAAATGACGGCGATCACCGCCGGGTAGATGCGCAACGGCCAAACCGCCGGGCGCCGGCGCACGCACGTGCCATGGATCCCCAGCCCCCAATCCCCAAACTGTCGGTCGGCTCGCAGGCCGAAGCGGCGCTTTCTTGACGCCTTCTCCGAGTGTCGCCACGCTTTCGGACAATGGAACTATTTCGCCCGTGGTCGCGTTCGCCGTTGGCGAGATACAGGGAAATTCTCAACACAGAGGGCACAGGGAGAACCACAGCGCGGCAAAGCCGCAACCGAATTTCGGATTGCGGATTGCGGATTGCGGAATGAACCGGCGCGGGGCCCGCGTGGTTTCATTGCGCCCGGTTGGCGAACGGGCACGGCGCCGACAATCCCATGAGTCCCATTGGTCCCATAAGTCCCATTATTCCCAGGCGCAACAACGGTGCAACGAAAATCGTGGCGCAAGAACAAGAAACGAACCGTTAGTAGTACAGAGTCGGCGCGCATTCGCAGCGCGACCGCGCGCCACGGATGCGCGCCGCTGCGCTCCCTGTGCTCTCCGTTCTCCCTCTCTGTGGCCTCTGTGTTTAAAGTTCCCGCCACCGCCGAACAACGGCTTGCGGCTGGCGCCCACTTTATTTCGTCCCAGCCGCAGTCGGCTCGGGCGTCGCCGGCGGCGCCGCGGCGGTCGGGGGTGCGAAGTCCGTTTCGGTAACGTCGCGGACGCAGCGAAATCCGACCGAGTTTTCGCGGTGGTCGGGTTCAAACGAAACGCGTGTGGATGCGCGGACGATTCTGGAGCACACGACCCAACTGCCGCCGCGCGCGACGCGGTGTTCTCCGGCATCGGGACCCCGCGGATCGTTCGCGGACGCGGTCTTGTAATACTCTCTGTCAAACCAATCCGAGCACCATTCCCAAACGTTGCCCAGCATGTCGTAAAGCCCGTATGCGTTCGGCTTTTTCTGGCCGACGGGGTGACTCTTTCGTCCGGAGTTGTCATCATACCAGGCAATTAAATCCAGGTCGTCGTACTGCGGCCCACGAGTCCCACCGCGCGCGGCGTATTCCCACTCCGCCTCAGTCGGCAAGCGTTTCTTCGCCTCCAAGCAATAACGGTTTGCATCATACCACGACACATTTTCAACGGGGCAGAAAGCGCACCGATTGAAATGACTCGGATTATTCCGCGTCTTGACGAAATACGCCGCCGAGGTCACCGGAGTTGCGTCCATCCAGAAACTTTTCACCGTTACTTGATGGCCGGGGGTTTCCGTCCCGTCGCAGTCTGAATCACCTGGCGAGCAACCCATTGCAAATGTCCCGGCGGGAATCCTAACCATTTCCGGGCCGGCGTACCGCGTCGGCGACAATCCGCCGTTTCTCAACAGGGAAGTCAGGTTCGCGGAAACAATGGAAATCGCAAAAACCAAGCCAAAAGTCCGCACAAGCGACTTCCCGTTTGGGGATGTCGCCGGTGCGTCCGCAGGGGGCTGAGCGTTTTTTCGCCGCCGTTCGGCCACGACAAAATTCCTTAAATAAAGGCCGGCGATCGTGCAATTCAATAGGTAGCTGGTCACGACAAGGGACGTTAGCGCATAGTACGTAACCATCTTCACCGGATAAATATATATTATTTGAAGGTACGCGGCCACGCCGGACAAAAAACAATAATAGAGCAACGGGAATTTAACGCTCCATTTTTCATTCCGGCCCCAGGCGGCCAGCACGATCGTTCCGACGGTAAACATGATGAGAAAGGGGGAGATTCGAATCTGCGCTTGCTCGCTCAGCAAAGAACGCCCGAATCCACCCGAGGACGCCAGAAATGCGAGCGCAAAATCAACGTGGGGGTACGCAAGATTCACGCCAAGGGCCACGACAACGGCGAGGATGCGCCACACGTACCGGATTAGCATTTGATTGCCCCAAGGAACATCGATTCCCCTTTTTATTTCTCTAGTCACGCGGAAGATTCGACAACGGACCGGCTTGATCCAAAGCGAAATTCGTACCAGCCAAGGCCGAGCTTCCACAATGGCACAGATCGAGGCACGAAGCCTGCGCGTTGAGTACCTTGTCCCAATCGGTCGTTGCATTTGTTCCGGATAAGCACAGTTTCTTCTCGCCAAAGAAACAGGACAAGATGCAACTCACGCAATTCTTGAGATCCTGGTATGTAGTAATGATCTTTACGGCTTTATCCCCCCAATCCTTCAATGTTTTCGCAATGTTGTCCCCTTTGTCCCCGTTGCCCGATGAGTCAAACTCACTTAAAGGCTTGTTATCTGCATATCCGTATCCGTCAAAAAGGCGAGATTTGTCCGGCAACCGATTGTCCCGCGCAATCGGATCCGCCTGCAAATACCTCCCCGCGACCGGGTCGTAGAACCGGTGCCAATTGTAATACAGCCCCGTCTCCTGATCATAATACTGCCCCGGCCGCCGAATGTTCATCGTCACGTGCGTGCCGGTATTGCCCGGGTCGTCATTGAGGTCGGCGGTCTCGCCGAACGGCGCGTACCACGTTTGCCAGACGACGCTGCCGCTGGCGTTCGTCATGGCAATCGGCGAGCCGAGGTTGTCGGTGTGCACCCAATACGGAGTGTACGTCGGCTGCACGAGTACTGTCCCCCACGAACGGCCGGCGAAGGCCGCGAGGCCGGCCGTCGTTACGACGGTCAACCCGGCTACCACCGTCAATTTTACTTTGCCGCGCGCATCATACCGCCGCCAGCGCGGCAGGATCAAGCAACCCGACATCGGCAAGAGCAGCCATGCCAGTTCGAGCGGCGACGAATGAGTCGCACGGCCCGCCGTGCGGATCGCCGGCGTGCAAGCGAACGGGTTGTTCGCGCTCCATTGGCCGAGGTCG
>Ga0181520_10006586_pt1 | contig 17656 bp, 16 predicted proteins | sample PEATcosm2014_Bin_29_FD_132451 | JGI IMG/M metagenome (GOLD analysis project Ga0181520, IMG submission 132451) | Peatland microbial communities from MTU Mesocosm Facility, Houghton, MI, USA - PEATcosm2014_Bin02_30_metaG | ecosystem: Environmental > Terrestrial > Soil > Wetlands > Peat | place... | reverse complement strand
GCGGCGCGCCGTAAAGCGGAGCTGTTCAGTTGGGAGAGATACCGCAAGACACTGCGCGCCGGTGTATTCGCCGCTCTGTCGGGGCAGGCGATCAAGCTATGAAGATTCTCCTCATCGGGAACTATCTCCACGATCGCCAGGAGAGCATGCTGCGGTTTTCGGCTCTCATGGAGCGCGGCTTGGTGGAAGCGGGCCACGAGGTTCGCGTCTGCCGTCCGCCGGCGCTCGTCGGGCGCCTGCGCGTCTCCGAATACGGAGTCGGTAAATGGCTGGGTTATGTGGATAAGTTTGCGGCTTTTCCGGCCGTGCTCCGGCTAGCGGCTCGCTGGGCGCATGTCATTCACATCTGCGACCATTCGAGTGCCATGTACGTCCGGCATCTCGGCAGGCGCCCACACGTGGTGACCTGCCACGATGTGTTAGGGATTCGCGATGCCCTGCTGCATCGGACTCGCTGGACAGGCAGGCAACTCCAGCGAATGATTCTGGACGGACTGGCGCGGGCCCAACACGTCGCCTGCGTTTCCGAGGCGACCCGGGCCGAGTTGTTGCGGCTGACGTCGCTTCCGGCAAGCCGCGTGTCGCGAATCTATAACGGCCTGAATTATCCATACTCACCGATGCCGCAGCATGAGGCGGCCTCTCGAGTGCGCGCCCTGGGCGTGGAACCGGAGCATCCCTTCGTGCTCCACATCGGAGGGAATTCCTGGTACAAGAACCGCGAGGGCGTGTTGCGCATCTTCGCCGCCCTTCGCCAACGCACGGGGGAAGGCGGCGCCAAGCTGGTGATGGCCGGCAAGCCATGGACGCCCGCCATGAAGGCGTTCGTGTCTGAGGCGCGGCTGGAAGGCGCCGCGATGGAACTGGGCGGGGTAACGAACGAAGACCTGCGGGCGCTCTATTCGACGGCGCGGATCATGCTGTTCCCGTCGCTTGAGGAAGGATTCGGCTGGCCCATTTTGGAAGCGCAGGCGTGCGGCTGCGCGGTTATTACCAGTAACCGCTCCCCGATGAATGAGGTGGGTGGCGCCGCCGCGGTTTACGTGGACCCGGAAGACACTGAAGGCGCGGCCGCCGTTGTCGCGGACGCGTTGCGCTGCGCCGACCAGAGACGAAAACCAAGTGTCCAGAATGCGCTTCGGTTCAGCACGGCAGAGATGCTGCGGGCGTATCTCGAGCTGTATCGAAAGGTGGCCCATGAATATTCTTGAGGTGATCCCTTCCGTGGATGCGGCCTCTGGAGGTCCCATCGAATGGACCAGGCAGTTCGCAACTGCCGCCTTGCGCGAGGGCCACAACGTGGAGATGGCGTCGCTCGACGCGCCGGACGCGCCCTGCGTCCGTGCCTTTCCACTAGCGGTCCATGCATGCGGACCGGCCAAGGGCTTGCCCTATGGTTACACCCCGCATTTTGTGCCGTGGATGCGGCGGAACGCAAGCCGCTATGACGCAGTAGTCGTCAACGGCATCTGGGCGTATCACAGCTTCGGAGCCTGGCGTGCGCTGCGGAACTCGCGTACCCCGTATTTCGTGTTCACGCACGGAATGCTCGACCCCTGGTTCAAGCGCCGATATCCGCTGAAGCACCTGAAGAAGTGGCTCTATTGGCCGTGGGCCGAGTATCGCGTTCTCCGCGATGCCAGCGCGGTTCTGTTTACCTGCGAGGAGGAGAAAATCCTCGCGCGAAAGTCATTCTGGCTCTACAGCGCCAATGAGGTGACGGTAGGCAACGGAACGTCCGCGCCGACCGGCGAAGCGGAGGCCCAGATCGAGGCGTTCTTCCTGCGGTCGCCGGCAGCCCGCGGCAAACGGATCGCGCTCTTTATGGGGCGCATTCACCCGAAGAAAGGGTGCGACCTGATTCTCGATGCTTTCGCCCGGATTTTGGGCAGCGACCCGGCATGGCACCTCGTAATCGCCGGCCCCGACGACGGCGGGTGGCAGAGAGAATTGATGGGACAATCGGCGGATCTCGGCGGTCGCGGGCGGATCGCCTGGCCGGGAATGCTCACAGGCGATGAGAAGTGGGGAGCCATGCGGGCAGCGGAGATCTTTCTACTTCCATCGCATCAGGAGAACTTCGGCCTTGCGGTTGCCGAGGCCCTGGCGTGCGGCGTGCCGGCGCTAATTTCCAGCAAAGTCAACATCTGGCGCGAAGTGCAGCAGGATGGCGCCGGGATCGTTGCCGCGGACGATCTGGAGGGAACCTGCGCTATGTTGCGCGAATGGGCCGGCCTTACGCTAGAGCAGCGAACCCGGATGCGCGAGCGGGCGCATGGGTGCTTTCTCCAGCGGTTTGAAATCGGCAAGATCTCCCATTCGCTGCTGGAACTGCTGGCCTCGACCGGAAGTGACCGGCGCGTTCTCCGCGATACGCGCAACCAGGCGACGCTGGCGGGAGCCTGAAAGGGTATTATGCAACGGGTCTTTGTAACCGGAGGCTCAGGCTTCATCGGGACGAATCTGATGGGGCGTTTAGCGGATCTCGGGATTGAAGCCGTCAACTTCGACTGGAACGCGCCACGGGACCCCACCATGGCGCGGATGCACGTGGCCGGCGACATTCTCGACTGCGAGGGTCTCGCCGCCGCTATGAAACGTTTCCAGCCCGATGCCGTGATTCACCTTGCGGCGCGTTGCGACCTCCGCGGCGCGACACTCGAAGATTATCAGGCCAATACGGTTGGCGTCGAGAATGTAATCCGCGCGGTTCGGACGACTTCATCGGTCTCGCGCGTCATTTTCGCTTCGTCGCGATACGTGCACCGCAACGATGTTCAGCCACGCCGTGACGATGAATACAGCCCATTCACCATGTATGGCGCAAGCAAAGCAGAAGGCGAGAAGATCGTTCGCGCCAGCAACCTCGATGTGCCCTGGTTGATCATACGGCCGACGTCCATCTGGGGCCCTTGGTTCGATGTCCCGTATCGCACTTTCTTCGACGCGGTTCGCAAGGGCGTCTACGTCCATCCGCTCGGCGAGCGACTCTATAAGTCCTTCGGTTTCGTCGGCAATGTCGTACACCAGATATGCGCAATGGGCATGTTACCCATCGAACCGTTCGGCAAGCGCACTCTCTATGTGGCGGACTATGAGCCGGTTGAGGTCCGGTGGATGGCGGAGCGGATCCGCTCCGAGTTTTCGGCGCCCGCCGTTCGCGATGTGCCTCTGCCGGTGCTACGGGGTGTTGCCCGGCTCGGCGATCTGTGCCAGAAGGCAGGCTGGAAGAATCCGCCGCTCACCTCGTTCCGCCTGACCAACCTCCGCTGCCAGATGGTTTACGACATGTCGGCTACCAGAGAGGTGGTAGGCGCGGTTCCATACAGCATGGAAGAAGGCATCGCGCGTACGGCTGCATGGATGCGCCGGACGAACTAGTGGAGCGACTGTGATCTCAAATCGGGAACGGAAATTTCAAGACCTCAGCCGGTTTCGCGTGCCACCGACGTTCCGGGGCCGACCGGCCTGGTTCGTGCAGCTTTGGTGGGTGGTCGAGGACACGCTGTTCCGCTGGTCCCCGCAGGTCTGCTTTGCCTGGCGATCGTTTCTGCTCCGGCTGTTTGGAGCGCAACTCGGGAAGAACGTGAAGTTCCGTTCCACCGTGCGAGTGACATATCCGTGGAAGCTGAAAATCGGCGATGACGTATGGATTGGTGACGACTGCGTGCTCTACAACCTTGGTCAAATTACCATCGGTTCCGATGTGGCCCTGGCGCACGGCGTCTATCTGTGCACCGGGCTACACGATTATACACGCGTCGAGTTTCCCATACTAGCGCGGCCCATCACGATCGAGGACGAGGTGTGGCTGACCAACGACGTCTTTCTCGCGCCCGGAGTCACCGTAGGCCGGGGCGCCGTGGTCGGAGCGCGAAGCACCGTGCTTCACGACTTACCGGGCGGCATGATCTGCTTCGGCTCGCCGGCCCGCGCGGTAAAGCCGCGCCTCGCGACATCCGCTGTTCCTGATACCCCAAGCTACATCTCGGCGGCCCCATCGGCGCAGCCGTAAAAGCGCAAGCCGATTCGAATCCCGGATCCCTTATGAGAGTTCTCATTCTTGGCATGAATTACGCGCCTGAATCTACCGGCATTGCTCCCTACACGACAGAGTTTGCCGAATATCTGGCCAAAGCCGGGCATGAAGTGCATGTCATCACCGCAAAGCCTCACTTTCCACAATGGAAAATCTGGGACGACTATCGGGGCCGGCGGCGGCGCACGGAACGGGTCGATGGCGTCTGGATCCATCGGACCTATGCATATGTACCCCGCAAACCGCGCAAGGTATGGAACCGCATTCTGTACGATAGCGTTTTCAGCATTTCCGTTCTGCTGCGCGCGCTTTTTATGCGGCGTTTCGACACCGTATTCGTCGTCTCGCCTCCCGTGCAGTTGGGGCTGACGGGCTGGCTGCTTGCACAGAGGCACCGGGCGCCTCTGTTCTTCCATATCAAAGATATTGTTTCCCTAGCGGTGGTCGGAACCGGCATGGTGCGGTCATCTTCGATGATCAGCCGAATGGCCCGCGGGGTGGAGGATCTGACGCACCACTGTGCGGACGCGATTGGAGTGATCTGCGACGCCTTCGAGCAATACTTACGCGGCTCGGGCGTTCCGGCGCGAAAGATCGTCTTCTTTCCGGACTACATCGACACCAGCCTCCTTCAGCCCGGCCCGCGCGTGGGTCCGTTCCGCAACCGGCACAAACTGGGCGAAAGCGAGTTCGTCGTGATGTATTCCGGAGGCATCGCGCAGAAACAAGGGCTCGAGACGTTGGTGGAGGCGGCCGGGCACGCGCCGCGCCTGCGATTCTTCATCATCGGGGAAGGTCCCACCAAGTCCGACCTGGAAAAGAAAGTGCAGACGGCAGGATTAGCCAACGTGACGATGCTTCCGCTGCAGCCCAAGGCAACGCTCGGACAACAGCTCTCCGCCGCCGATGTCCTGGTGCTCACACAAAAACGAACGATCACCGACGCCGTCTTCCCGAGCAAGCTGCTCGCGTACATGGCTTGCGGTCGCCCCGTCGTAGTAGCGGCCGCGGACAATAGCGAGACGGCGCGCTTCGTTCGCCGGCACGATGTCGGAATCGTGGTTCCGCCCGAGGACCCAGCCGCCCTGGCGGCTGCGCTCACGACACTGGCCGAGAACCCGGACCGGGCCGCTCAGCTCGGGCGCAAGGGGCTGCGGACGGTACTGTCCACCTATGAGAAGAATATCGTACTCGAGCGGATGAACGACATGTTGACTCGCCGTCAGTTCGCTACCGGATCCGAAACCATATGACGTCCATTGCTTGTGTCGAACAGGCGCCCGCCTGCCGCGATTTATTCCGTTATCGCGTCATCAAGCGCGGCATCGATATCACAGGTTCCGTCATCGGGCTGCTTCTCGCGGCGCCGCTCTGTCCGTTCATCGCAGCGGCCATTAAGCTGACCTCCGCGGGACCAGTCTTCTACAGATGGAGGGTGGTCGGCGAGGGAGGCAGGCCGTTCCTCGGGTACAAAGTGCGCACTATGGTGGCGAACGCGGACGCCCTGCGCCCACAGTTGAATCGGTACAACGAACGGCGCGGCCCGGCATTTAAGATGCGAAATGACCCGCGCATCACCCCCGTGGGCAAGTTCCTGCGCCGCTTCAGCATCGATGAACTGCCGCAACTGGTCAGTATCCTGAAGGGCGACATGAGCTTCATTGGTCCGCGCCCGCTGCAGGTGCACGAATGGCAGCAGTGCACGGTTTATCAGAAGCGACGCAACAACATCAAGCCAGGCGCGATCTCGCTCTGGCATGTATCCGGCCAGCCGCCGGCGTTTGATGACTGGATCGAGCTCGACCTACGCTATATCGAAACATGGAGCCTCCGCCTGGACCTGGCGATTTTCCTCAAGAGCATCGGATACATTCTCGGCGCGAAGAACCGTTAACCACAAAGCTCTGGCAGGCGCCAAAACGACCGTCTATCCCACAGTTGAGATCTTTATGATTGCTCCGAATCTCAGTCAAACGAAGCTTTCCAGGAGCGTCCCCGGCCTGAAGGCGCTGGTTCTGGCCGCCGGCGAGGGGAGCCGGCTTCGCCCCCTCACGCTCTCAAGGCCGAAGCCAATGCTGCCGATCGGCGGCCGGCCTCTGCTCGAGCACACGCTGCGCTGGCTTCGGTCCTATGGAGTTGAAGAGGTTGTTATCAACCTGCACTACCGGGGTGACGTCGTGACGTCGTATTTTGGCGACGGTTCCGGCGTCGGCGTGCGGCTCCAGTATTCTCCCGAGGAGAAGATCCTCGGCACGGCCGGCGCGGTGCGCAAGCTCCTCCCGTATTTCGACGGCCCGGCCCTGGTCGTATATGGGGACCTGCTGACGAATATCGACTTGGAGCGGTTGTGGGCGTTTCACGCCCGAAATACGCCGGCCATCACGCTGTCGCTTTACGAGCCGCAGAATCCCCAGGATTGCGGCATCGTGGAGCTGGATAAAACCGGGGCCGTGGTTCGCATCGAGGAGAAGCCTGCAGCCGATCGCTTGTTCAGCGCCCTGGCATTCTCCGGCGTGATGCTGCTTCACCGGTCAGTCATCGAGATGATTCCGGCGGATACAGTCTACGATTTCGGGTACCACCTGTTACCGCGCGCCATCGGAAGCGGACTGCCCGTCTACGGTCTGCCTATCGGGAAATCGGAATACGTCATCGATATCGGAACGCCGGAACGCTATTCCCGGGCGTGCCGGGAGTGGGCGCTCCGGAATCCATCGGCGCGGGCGGAAGGAGGTTCTCTATGCTAATAGCGCGAGCACCGGTACGAATTAGCTTTGGCGGCGGCGGCACGGACCTGCCGGCATTCTATGAAGACTATGGCGGAGCGGTCCTGAGCACCACGATCGACCGGTATGTCTATGTTCTGCTCAATGTCACACGAGGAACAGAACTGCAGATTACCTCATCGGACTATGGCACGTTCTACCGTCACAACAGTCAACTGCCGTTGCGATGGGACGGCGATCTGAGCCTTCCCAAGGCCATCCTTCACCAGTTCGGTATCCAGCGTGGAATCCGGATGTTCCTCGCGTCCGAGGTGCCGCCGGGAACGGGTCTCGGCTCGTCAAGCGCCGTGGCCGTGGCGATCATCAAAGGGGTCGGCACGGCGTGCGGCATCGACATGTCCCGCCAGGAACTCGCCGAGTTCGCCTGCGACATGGAGATCGGCAAAATGGGAATGCCCATTGGCAAGCAGGATCAATATGCAGCGGCGTTCGGCGGCTTCAACTTCTTCACATTCACCGCCTCGGGCGTGCAGGTCGAGCCGATACGGGTAGCCGCAAAGACACTGGAGCGGTTCCACCAGAGTATCCTGCTCTTTTACACCGGCGCATCGCGGAATTCGAGCACGATCCTCGGCGAGCAGACCCGCAGGAGCGCCAGCAAGGACGCCGCCGTTGTGGCGGCGCTCCAGGCCGTCAAGACGGTTGCGTTCGAAGCCAAACGGCTGCTTGAACGCGACCGTGTGCGCGACATCGGCGAGCTGCTGCACGACTCCTGGCAACAGAAGAAGAAGTTCGCTTCGGGAATCACCCGGCCGTTTGTCGACGAGAGCTACGAAATCGCCAGAAGTCGCGGAGCGATCGGCGGCAAACTGACGGGCGCGGGCGGCGGCGGCTTCCTCATGTTGTTCTGCGAGCCGCAGCGCCATTCCGGTGTGACCGAGGCCCTGGAAGCCCGTGGCCTGAAGCGTATGGAGTTTAACTTCGAGCAAAACGGGGCGCGCGTCCTCGTCAACGGCGCAGGCCGGCTGACGCGCACGCTTGCCCGAGCCGTATAAACGCGAGGAGACATACGCATGAGAAGCTCCAAACTAGTGATCGGATATCTTGTTCTCCTGGACGCGGCGGGAATCGCCTTGGCAATGGTCCTTTCTTACTATCTCCGCGTGGCAGGCAACGTAATTCCGTATTACGGCCCGCGAGATGTGCCCGGCTATCTCGGCATCGCCTTCTTCATCCTGCCGGTGTGGCTTGCTGTCCATGCGCTGAACCAGCTCTACTGCCTGGACTTGCTGTTCGACGGCCTTGAGGAATACATGCGCGTGATTCGGGCCAGCAGCTTCTGTTTCGTGGCCCTGGCGGTCGCAAGCTTCTGGGAGCGGCGGACCCTACTATCGCGGGGCTGGGTTCTGATCACATGGTTCTCCTGTATTGCGTTCGTGGTGGGAGGAAGGTTCTGGTTTCGCCGCTGGATCTACCGCCAGCGTGCACGCGGCCGGATGGCCACATCCGTCCTGCTGGTCGGAGCTAGCGAGCGCGGTATCGCCATGGCCCGGCAACTGCAAGAAGCACCGCGCCTGGGTGCCAGAGTCGTCGGGTTCCTGGATGACGATCTAGCGGTCGGCGCCGTGGTCATGGAAGATGTCGAGGTGCTCGGTCCGCCGCGCGATCTCGAATATCTGGTCGCTCAGAGTAAGGCTGACGAAGTCATTGTTGTGCCGGATGGCCTGGCTTGGGAGAGCCTTCAGGAGATCGTGCGGCGCGCTGCCGCCTTGTCGTCGAACGGCGTTCGTGTTCGCCTTTCGCCGGGCGTCTACGAGAGCCTGACCACCGGGGTGCAGATCTATCACAAAGCCTCTATGCCACTGCTGACCATTCACGACATTCGCTTCACGGGGACCGACGCGGTCTGCAAAGCTGCGCTCGATTACGGTTTGGCCGCAGTTCTGCTGGCCATCAGCATTCCGGGCATGCTGCTCGCGGCAGTCTATCTCGGGTTGAGCAACTCGACCCCGGTGATCCACCGCCGGCGAATGCTGGGTCTGAACGGCGCTCCGTTCACGCAGTTTCGATTTCACACCGGGGCGGACGCCGACACCCGCCGCACGCTGGCGCGGAGCTCGCTATGCCCCGGCTCGCATTCCTTTTCCGGGGTCGTCGGCCGGGTGCTTTACTTGACGGGGTTCGACAAAGCGCCGCAATTATGGAATGTCCTACGCGGCGAAATGAGCCTGGTTGGGGCACGGGCCTCCAAGGCAAGCGACCCCATCCCGGAAGACACGCTGCTGACCAGGATACTCTCCGTCAAGCCTGGGATGACCGGGTTGTGGGCGCTTACGGACGACACCTCGGTCGATTATGAATTGCGCTCGACCTTGTATTACATCCGGAACTGGAACATCCTGCTCGATCTGCAGATTCTCCTTCGCACGATGACCGTGGCTCTCTTCGGAAGACTCAAAAAGATGCACGTGGAACCCGATCCGCAAGAGCTGATATCCAAGATCGCGATCGCCCGCTCGAGCGCAACGGCCGAACCGGCAGCGTGACGCGGGGGGGTGGCTATGCCTCAACTGCGGCGCTGCGTGTTTATGGATCGCGACGGCGTCATTAACCGGAAGCCGCCGCCCGGAGAATATATCCGAACCTGGAAGGAGTTTACCTTCATCCCAGCCGCGGTGGACTGGATCCGGCTCTTCAACGCCTTGGATTTACTCGTGATTGTCGTTACCAACCAGCGCGGCGTGGCGCTCGGCCGGGTCGCCCACGCGGAACTACAGCGGATCCACGACCGCATGCGTGCGCACTTGGGGGAGGCCGGCGCCAGGATCGACGATATTTTCACCTGCCCACACGAGAAGGATACTTGCGAGTGCCGCAAACCAAAACCGGGCCTGGTGCTGGACGCTGCCCGGAAGTGGAATATCTCGATATCGGATTCCCTGATGATCGGCGACTCGGCATCCGATCGGGCCCTGGCGATTTCCTGCGGCCTGCGTTTTGTGCCGGTAGCAGAGGGCCAGATCATCGACGATCTCGTCCTGACCCGGGCCCCCGGGGAACTTGGGGACAGGTGAGACCTTCACTGGGTACCGGCGGATAGCCGGTTCGCATTAGAAACAAGAGTTCATGGAATGGAGACACTTATGGACAGAATACTCGTGTGTGGAGCCGGCGGTTTCATCGGCAGCCACTTAGTAAGACGCCTGGCGGACGAAGGCTTCTGGGTCCGCGGCGTGGACCTGAAGAAGCCCGAGTTCTCCGCATCCGCCGCGAGTGAGTTTGTGGTGGGGGACCTCCGCGACCCGAAGGTCGTTCGGGCGGTTGTGCGGGGAATCGATCGGGTTTACCAACTCGCGGCGGATATGGGTGGCGCCGGTTACATTTTCACCGGCGAGCACGACGCCGCAGTGATGCACAATTCCGCCACCATCAATCTGAATGTCCTGGAATGGGGCACGCGAACAGGGGTGCAGCGGTTTTTCTATTCCTCATCGGCCTGCATTTACCCGGAGCGCAATCAGATGCACCCTGACCATCCCGACTGCTCCGAGGCGTCCGCTTATCCGGCGGCGCCCGATAGCGAATATGGTTGGGAAAAGCTGTTCAGCGAGCGCCTCTATCTTTCTTACATGCGCAATTATGGCGTCGCTGTGCGTATCGCGCGGTTCCATAACATCTTCGGGCCGGAGGGCACCTGGATGGGGGGCAGAGAAAAAGCGCCGGCCGCTCTGTGCCGCAAGGTGGCGGAAGCTCCCGACGGCGGTGAGATCGAGATCTGGGGTGACGGTTTGCAGACCCGCACATTCCTCTATATCGACGAGTGCCTGGAGGGCGTCAGGCGGCTCATGGACTCCAGCGTGACGGGGCCCTTGAATGTCGGTTCTGAAGAGATGATCACTATCAACCACCTCGCCGAAACCATCATGGGGATCGCCGGGAAGCAACTACGCATCCGCAATATCGCCGGGCCCACCGGCGTCCGCGGACGAAGTTCGGACAACCGGCTTATCCGCGAGCAACTTCATTGGGCGCCTTCGGCTCCCTTACAGCAAGGCATCGAAAAGACCTATTGGTGGATCGCCGGAAAGGTCCGCGAAATGCAAACCGGAAAGACGATTGTGGCTGGGGTGGCATCGTGATCCCGGCAACCGCAGTTCGATCGGGCTCAACGGCCGAGGGGCGGCGGGCCGGTCTCCTCAGGATGCGGGGCGCCAAGAACTTCCTAACAAGTTATCGGAATCACTTGATCGCAACGGTCTGCGCGATTCCCCTGGACGAGGTGAACCGCGCTATCGAATGGCTCAAGGATGCGCGCGATCGCGAACGCCGCATCTTCACCTGCGGCAACGGAGGCAGTGCTGCGACCGCATCTCACTTCGTCTGTGATGTGATTAAGGGAGCGAGTTTCAATCGCGAGAAGCGCTTCCGGATTGCAGCGCTCACGGACAACCTGGCGACCCTGACCGCGTATTCCAATGACATCCACTACGATTGCGTGTTTGTCGAACAGTTGAAGAATCTCGCGGAATCGGGTGACATTCTTTTGGGCATCAGCGGCTCGGGCAATTCACCTAATATGCTGCGCGCATTCGAATACGCCAACGAGAGCGGATGCCGTACCATCGCCCTGACCGGGCGCGACGGCGGCAAACTCGGCAGCCTTGCGCAGTTGAATATCCAGATACCCGTGGCGCACATGGGCCGCATCGAAGATGCCCATATGAGTGTCTGCCATATGATCGGCTACTACTTCATGGAGGTGGAACACGCTCAGGCCGCCAGCGACTGAACGGGTGCCGAGCTTCGGTATTTCCGGCGGTCGAGTGAGTCGCGCCCATTCCTCCCGCCGTTTGCGCCGCCTTTCGGTCTGGTGGGTGCTTACCCTGCTGATCGGATCCATGCTGCCGGCGCGGGCCAAGATCGCGCTCGGCACAGTGGGGATGGCACACGATGCCGTCCATGTCGCCGCTTTCGGGGGCGCCGCGGTCCTCCTGATGCTTTGGGCCAGGACCAGACTCCAGGAGCTTGGCCTTGCCGTGATGGCGCTGGCCCTCGGGGCGGGTATCGAAGTCGCGCAACGTATGGTAACCGACAATGCCCTGGAATGGACGGACATCCAGCTCGATGCGCTCGGCGCCATGGTAGCGCTACTCTGCATGCAATTCCGCTCCATCCGGAGAATGATCGAAATCTTCGTCGGCCTCGATGATAGCTTCCCCTCCGATTGATCTGTTATATGCGCAAACTCATTCATATCGTTCCGGGCCTCCGTCCCGATGTCGACGGAGTGGGAGATTACGCTATTGCCGTGGCCCACGCCCTGCACCAGCACCAGCAGGTGGACAGTCTTTTTGTCGTGGCGAACCCGGGTTCGTCCGCGTATGGATTCCAAACAGTTGAGGGCTTTCCGGTTGTGGCCGTCGAACAGCGGGATCCGGCAGGCCTGTGCGAAGCATTGCGGAGAATTCTGATGGTATCTGGGGCGCCTCCCGACACCCCCCTATTGCTCCATTGTTCCCTCTACGGGTTCGCGAGCCGCGCACGGGCATTCTGGTTAGTGGATGCGCTCCGGCAATGGAAACAGCGCGTGCCCGCTCCCCTGCTGATGACCATGTTTCATGAGTTGGCGGCTTCAGGTCCGGTATGGAGGAGCGCCTTTTGGCTCCACGCCAGCCAATGCCGAATACTCAAGCGCCTGGCTGGCGAATCGGCCGCGCACTTCGTCAGCAACACCCGGTACTCCCGAACCCTGGCCCGGATCGCCGGCCTCGACAGCCGCCCGATTCACCGCCTGCCGATGATCTCAACCATCGGCGAGCCCGAGACGGGCGCTCTCCCGCAAACGGCGACCCGGAAGAGGCAAATGATCGTCTTCGGACAGAGTCACTCGCGCGACATCGTCTTTGCGGACAACGGTAGCCTACTGGCTGCTGCCTGCCGGACGCTCGCCGTCGAGCGGATTCTAGAGATTGGACCGGGCCGGAAACATCGGAACGTCGGCCCCATAGCCACCGAGCCATTGGGGGTCCTCGATGCGGCTGAAATCAGCGCGGTGTTGCGGGAATCTCTGTTCGGGTACATGGCGCCGAATGCCGATCTGCTCGCCAAGTCGAGCGTATTTGCGGCCTTCTGCGCCCACCGCATGGCGGTTATCGTCGCCGGCCGCGGGCAGCCGGAAGACGGCCTGGAGCCGGGAGTCCACTATCTCCGCGCCGAGGGTCTGAGCAGCGTGAACGACCGGGAGATCGCGTCCGCCGCCCGATCGGCCTGCGATTGGTACGGCGGGCACACTTCCCCGGTGCACGCCCGAACATACGCCCAGATCGCCTTCGCCAAGCCCGACACCGAAATGCTGGGGAATGCTGGAAACTGCCGATTGCTGGAGGAAAAGAATGCCTGAGGCCCTTGCGCCCTCGGAGTTCTCAAAACTCACCGCGGCGAACGCGCCCCCGCCCCGGTCTCACCTGCATCTGCCAGCACTCGATGGGATCCGCGGACTCGCCGTCCTGCTGGTGCTCTTCTATCATTTCCTGTGGTCGAATGAGGCTCTTACCAACTCGCGCCTGGTGAATGCGGTTATGGTTGCGCGCACCGCCGGCTGGATAGGCGTCGATCTCTTCTTTGTCCTCTCCGGCTTTTTGATCACCCAGATTCTACACGAAACCGTCGACAAACCAGGGTATTTCCGAAACTTCTATGCGCGCCGTTTTCTGCGCATTTTTCCGCTCTATTACGGCGCCCTGCTGATTCTGCTGGTATTCACCGCCCCGCTCGGCATTCATTGGGACGGAGGGCAATTCGCGTTGCTCGCGTACCTCCAAACTGCGCCCCATTGGATCGGGCGCTTTCATCCCACGGTCGATAGCTATGCGGGCCACTTCTGGTCTCTCGCAGTGGAAGAACAGTTCTACTTGGTATGGCCTCTGATTGTCTATTCTGTTCGGAATGTTCGCAGACTGATGATGGCCGCGCTTCTTCTAGCCGCCGCTGCGCTGGCCCTGCGCATCTTCGCCGTGAGCCGTGGATTCGACTACGACTTTACCTACCGCTTTACGCTCTGCCGCATGGACAGTCTGCTCATCGGGGCCTGCCTGGCTCTCCTCATGTATACTCCAGCCGCTCCAGCGGCCCGCAGGATCGGTTTCGGCGTCTTCGCGGCGGTTCTTGCTGTAACGCTGTTCACGAGCTTCTTTCTCCATTCGGAGAGCTTTGACCCTTCGCGTAGCTGGTTTTTCAACTCTGTAGGTTATTCGCTTATCGCCCTCGCGTTCGCCGGATTGGTCGCAAGCGCGCTGGATCCCCGATCCTGGACCAATACGGCCTTTCAGATCCCTCTGCTGCGCTGGTTCGGACGATATAGTTACGGTTTGTATGTCATTCACTACATAGTCATGGGAGCAATTGGGACCGCCCCCCGGCATTACCTGGCTGAGCGTTTCCATTCCAAGGCTGTCGGTGTTGTGGGCGGAGCCGTTCCGGCTATTGGCGCCACTCTTGTGCTGGCTTGGCTCAGCTTCCGATTTTACGAATCGCCGTTTCTCAAGCTGAAGAAATACTTCGAACCGACGGCCTCGCCGCCCTCGCACATCGCCGCCGTCGCCTTCCCTCCTTCGCCGGTGGGCGAAGAGTCTGCATAGTTCCGCAGGCACGCGGCCGGCGGTCTCATCGCGGCGGCAGCGTGCCCAAAGGGCAAAATCAGTACCGGATCTGTAAGGGCTGCCCCAAGAGCAACTGGGGTGCCGGCGGGGTCGCGCTCGAATCTGGCAGAACGTATGTCCTCACACCTTTGAAAATCGCCAGGCCTTCCACGCTCAAATCGGCGCTTCCGAAGAGGCTGTTGTTAAAGAAATAACCGCTGAAGATCTGCCCGATTGGGATGTCTTGCGAAATGCAGTTATAGAAGGAAGTCACGCCCGGAGCGGTCTTAGAAAGCATCGACGCTGCTCCCTGCGCCCCCTCGAGGAATGTCGATCCCTCCACCGACACACTACCGCCGAATATCGCCTGCCCAAGAGCCCCCGCAGTAAACCGGCTGCCCACCACGTTCAGATTGTTACCATCGTCGGATAGCACCGCAGCGCCGCCGTTGTTCACGAAATCCGAATTTGCGATAACCGGGGACATATTCCCGGCCAACTGCATCGCGCCGTTCGTATTGCCGGAGAACAGGCTGTCAGCCCAGATATCGAGGTTGTCCGGACGCACTGCCGGCAGATTCACGGCGATCCCGTTGGCGATGAACTGGCACTGGTAGAACAGATTCTTATCCAGGTAAGACTCACCGTTCGCTTCCCCACCCGGATAGGTCGGGCTGACCCGTTGCAAGATGCCCGTTGCGTTGTCGATGAAATTCACGTGATCGATCATGTTGTTGTCCCAGCCGACAATCGAATCGACGAAGATGCCGGCGTTGGACATGTTGCGGAACGTCACATGAGACAAGTAGATCGAACTGTACTGGGCGCCCGGCCCAGACCCGGCGGGGTCATGGTGAATTCCGTTGGCGCCGCCCTCGAGAGTTAGATCGCTCAGCGTGAGCATTCCCCGCGAGCAGAACGCGGTAGAGTGGTCATCCCCGATGATCATGTCGATGGAGGGGTCCTTGGCGATGATGAGTGTGCTTCCCATTCCGGCACCGATCAGTCCCTGGGTGGACTTTAACCGTAATGGCGCCGAGATGTAATAAGTGCCTGCCGGCAGAAATGCGATTCCCTGGCTCTCGATCAACCCTTGGATGTAAGCAGTGGAGTCCTTCTTAGAGGCCAGATTTGCGTTCCACTTGCTGCCGCCCGGATCCGGCACCGCATCATAGACCGGAGCCTCCCAGGGCACGGCGCCGGTGGCCACGGTTGCCGTTCCGAGAACGGCATTCCTCAGTGCGATCGCGTTGGCGGACGAGCTTACAACCGGCGTCACCGACGATACATCCTGATTGGCGGCGAACAGCGCCGTAGCCGGGTTATCCTGCTGGAACCCAGTCCCGAAATCCTGTGGGTATACGCCGAACAGCGAGGCGGACCCCACGGTCGATTCCAAGAGCAGTTTCGGCTGATGGGCGGAATCGGCGATGTCGTTGTAGAGGAGAAAGGTGCCTCCTCCGATATCGAAGTATCCTGTGGCTGCCGGGTCGGTTGAAGTATGAACGCCGTCTCCGCCGTTCGCTACAAAAAACCGCAGCGTGTTGACGTCGCTGGCCGTGGTAATGACCGCATGGCTTCCAAGGTCATCGTAACTCCACGACTCCGCGTCGACTCCGACGAAGGTGAGGTCGGTCAGCCCCGAAAGGTCGGTCGAATCGCCATGTGGTGTCAGGAAGTTGTAAAAGAGGAAAACATTCCCGTGGGAAGGAGTGGAGCTGTTTCCCTTGAGGCGTAGGTAAGGGTTGTCGACACCGTTTTCATGCGTGCGGATGAATCGGTTGGTCCGGAAATATCCGCTGGAACTGTCGTCGAATGCATAGGCGCCTACCCAGTCGATAAAGAGATTGTTTTCCAGCGTTGCACCGGTGGCAACCCCCTTGGCTTGGACGCTAAGGAACAGGTTGTCGTGCGTGCTGGTCGCCGATGCCGGAAACGTGACCGTAGCGGTTTGCAGGCGGCTGAGGACGGCTGCGTGCGTCCCCGGCGTGATTACGATCGGCGGCACGATCGTGCCCGGCAGACCATAGATCTTCTGACCGGATTGAATCACCAGGCTAGCCACACCGCCCGCCGTATAATCAGCACCGGGATCGAGCCGGATTGTCTTGTAGGTGTTGAGCTCGGTCTGCAAGGCTGCCCGGTTGGCGACCGGAGTGTAATGCGCGATGACGGCATAGCCGCTGACCGAGACAGCGTTGGTCTGGCCGTGGCATAGTATCGGAAGCAGGTAGCAGAGCCAAGTCATTCGTCTGAGGAGTCGGTCAACACCGGTCCTCTTCTTGGGGACGTTGGGGGAAAAGGAATCGTTAGATTTCGGAAAATCCCGACTGGGGTAACAACCATTTCGGCCGACCGCAACACCGTCGCGGACGACAGGTCTACTTCGGTTATTGTACATTATGTAATCAGGAATCGCTTGCAGCCCAGCGGAGGAAAGCAGCGAAGACGACATAGCCGCGGGGGGTGAACAAGAGAGGATCCGCACTACGATCCGCTACCCGGACTGCATATTCGTTCCTTCAACCAGTATGTATGTTATTGCACATTACTCTATGCTAACTTTAGTAAGTTAAGAGTCGATGTACTCGTCCACCAGGCGATTCTGAAGGCTTGGGAACCGAGAGCGCTCCTGCGCGCCGGCTTCCGCGGTCGGCCGCCTATCACGCCCCCGAGCGGCCGCGGCCGATCACGAGCGATGAACCGCCCAGGGCCGATCGAACCGCGCCGGGCCTCGGGCGACAACGGAGACCGTCCCGACCGCCAATGGCGCAGCGACCACGGTTGCCGCGGGCAGCGTCGCGGCGTTCAGCCGGCAGCTCGTGGAAGCGCTCACTTGCGCTCGTGGGCGATACGGCGCCTCGTACGCGCCGTACGTGCCACCGAAGCGGCGGCGGGAGGCCAACCTCCTTCCGGCGCGGCCTGCATCGCGCGCTCAGCAGTCCGAGACGATCGGCGAAGCGTTCAGGGCATCTTGTTCAGTCGCCGCCGGCAGCGCCGCGGCTTTCCGGCCGGCGGCGCGCGAAAGAGCTCTTCTACGCGCTTACGCCAAACGCCATACGTGGCGCGCAAAGATCGCGACATGTCGGCGGTTCGGCGCTCGCACGTCGCTGCGTGACGGCCCGCGGACGCTGCCGTCGCCGCGCGGCGCAGTGCGCGGGCAGCGCGCCGACTTCGTGAGCACCACCCGCCCGACCAGGCCATATGGCTTCTAGCGACATCGTCATCGACCAGAGTCGCCTTTCGGCCAAACG
>Ga0181520_10006585_pt1 | contig 17661 bp, 11 predicted proteins | sample PEATcosm2014_Bin_29_FD_132451 | JGI IMG/M metagenome (GOLD analysis project Ga0181520, IMG submission 132451) | Peatland microbial communities from MTU Mesocosm Facility, Houghton, MI, USA - PEATcosm2014_Bin02_30_metaG | ecosystem: Environmental > Terrestrial > Soil > Wetlands > Peat | place... | reverse complement strand
CCGCGCTGCGCGGAACATTTCGTCCTGCCCGGACGCCCTCACTAGATATCAAAACTTCCATGGCGTTGAGCAGATTTCGCGAGACGCCCCTCAACTCTTCTCGAATCCACGCGAATGTCGCCAGCGCTGTCGAATGTTGAGCCGGGGACGGGGTCCGTCTTTATCGCCGGAGCAGGCCAGCAGCCCTGCTCCGGCGGTTGATGCAGCTACTTTTTATGTGCCGCGGCCTTCTTGCGCTCCGCCAGATTCCTCTCGTCGAGAAGAATCAAGGCATCGGAAGCGTTGAACGGATACCGTTGCACCGATTGTTGGCCCGTGGTGCTCAGGGTGACGTCTACACGGCGGTTTTTAGCCAAGACAATTGCGGGCAGTTCGTGGAGAAGTTTCTCCCGCTCCGTGTCGCTCAAATCAGGATTCTGTTTGACCGCGTCTTTCACCTGGGCCGCGGTAAGGTCTTCCTGTTTGCCAAGGCCGAGCGTTTCAATCTTGGTTTCGGGAACACCATGTTCAACCAGGAACTGCTTTGTGCGAGCGACACGGCGTTCGGAAAGCGCCTGGTTGTACTTGACTGATCCGCGCACATCCGCATGTCCGGTCAGAGTCAGGTGAGCATCCGGCCTCAATTCGAGGTACCTCTTGAAGTCCGTCGCGAGGGTGGTCAGTGTTCCCTCCTGGCTGCCCAACAGGCCGCCATTGGGATGCTCGATCCTGGGCTCATCGGTCTGGAAGAATATACTGTGCAGCGCCAGGCGTGTCTCGAGTTGCTTTATCTCCGGAGATTCCGGAGGAGGCACATACGGGGCCGATATGGTCACGCTGGTGTTCGCGGTTGCCGTCTGATTCTTGTCGTCCATCACGTTGCAGTTGATCCCAACTACGCCCGCCTGCGCGCCCGTCGAATCGTAGGTCGCCGAGGCGCCCGTGCCGCTGATGGTCCCGGACGGAGCCGAGTAGCTGTAGGTCAACGGACGGTTCTGTGGGCTCACGCCGCTGGCCGTCACCGTACTCGTCTCGCCGGGTTTTATCTCGCTGGGGCTGGCAGTGCAACTGATTGTCGGCGGCTCAAACGCCTTTAGCGTGAAGTTTGCCGTAGCTGTGGCAGATTCCCACGGCTGCATGCCTTCCTTGCCGGGTTTGCCTTCCCTGACACCGCAATTCACCGTGTATGGGCCGGGCGCAAGCGTTGCGGTGGCCACCGTGGCCGTCGCGCCCTGCGCTGTTACGCCGGAACCCGTCAGGCTGTAAACCACATTCAGCTTGGGATCGAGGCTGCCGGCCGTCGCGGTCACCATGACCGGGTCGCCGGGGAAGACCAACGCCGGGTTGGCGGAACACGAAAGGGTCACTTGCAGTGGAGGCGCGGCATGTCCGCCGAAGCGGAAGACGATTCCGGAAGATAGGCGCATATCATTCTGCGAAGAACTTGCTCCGGTGGAGTAATCCTGGAACCTGGTCATCAGGTATTCGGCTTGAATGATGCGGATGGCAAGATGACGGCGCAGATTAAAGTCCAATCCGCCGCCGGCGGTCCAGGCAAATGAAGTCTCTGCTGGAAGGGGCGTGCAACCTGCGCCCATGCAACCCGAGGAAAGTGTCACATCGCTGGCATGAATGGCTCCAAAAAGAGTCTGAACGAATGGTGTGAACCTCTCGTAATTCCGGAAGGAATATCGTGGACCAAAGAGATAGGTGTAGACTGACCCGCTTGAGTCTGGCGTGGTGCCTGTCCCTTGGAGCAGGAGTTGCGTGTCACCAAAGCCGCCAAAGTCGCCAACCAGCCCCAGGTGGCGAGTGAAGTTATAGGCGATGGACGTGCTGCCGCCATTGAGCCACACCAGGCGGTTTCCGTCGGACGGCGCAGGCACGGCGCGCAGATACGAATAGCCCACAAACAGTTCCGCCTTGGGCGTGCCGTCGTTTGTGCCTCTCGAACCCTGCGCGCGAATCATCAACGCAGGGATTAGTAGCGCGCCAAATACCGCGATCGCAATGATCCTTTTGCTCAATCTCATTGTCGCCTCCTGAACTGCATTTCGCTTTCAGCGAAACACCAGCAGCGGGTTAACTCTACGTAGACAGAACTTACCGAACCAGGCATCGTCCGAAGCCGGCTGAGACCGTCCCTGAGGACGGTCTCAGCCAGACCTTATGGCACATTGATTACGGTGTTCACCATGGTGGTCGACGCATTCAAAGCCAGTACTCTGCCGTTGATTGTCGTTACCGTCGCCGACGTTGACTGTCCCGGACTTGAAACCGTGATTCCCGGTTGAGAGATGATGGTTCCAACCATCGTCCCGCCTCCGCCGTAGTTGATGACCGCTCCCGGAAGGCCCCCAACCGCCCAGTAGACGTTGCCGGCCTGGGCGCCGTTAATCAGGATGACACTCTCAGAGGATGTCGGTGTGCCTACGGTCAGAGATGACCCGATCTGGAAAACCCAAGTCGCATTGGGATTGCCCTGTGCGTCGAGAGTAAGATTCCCGATCGTTATGCCAACTGAACTGGCGTTTTTATAGACGCCAGGGTAAATCGTTGTACCACCCAGTTCCGCTGCCAGAACGCCGGTTGAGGGAAGGCCCTGAAGCGTGACGTAAGCGGTTTGAGCTTCAAGCTCGGCTTCGGTGGCGACCGCCATGGTATGCGCGGTGCCCTCGTCGGAGCAATTTATCGTAGGCGGCGGCGGAGCGGTATCAATGACTCCGTTCACTTGCCCCATATTGAGTGGAGTTTCCGTATACGTGCATGGCCATACCGCGCCAACAATCGGAAGAGTAGTGTCGTGGAACCCGGTTATCAGCGTCGAGGCGCCCGTCGTCGCGATCCCTCCGTTGTTGATCACCGTGTGGATTCCCTGGTTGGTTACCCCCGCTCCGCCGCCCAACGCGCCAAATAGCGAGATAGTTGGCCCCAAGACGACGGGCGGCGTAATCACTCCCGTTCCGGTAGTAAAGGTCCAGGGATTCGGCGGCGGCCCGATGTTCACCAGAAGAGGATTGCCATTCAGATCCTGGGCTCCGGTAGTCACCGTTACCGTATACGTGGTGTTGGCGGTAAGCAAGGCCGTGGGCGTGAGTGTGGCAATAAAGTTGGTCGGAGCATAGGTGATCGTTGCCGGGATCGGGGTTCCGCTCAGCGACGAACCCTGATAAAGCAGGAAGGTTGCCGTGGTGAGGGTCAGTGGATTCATCGCCTCAGTGAAGGTTGCGCTGATGGCCTGATTCAGAGGCACGTTTGTAGCCAGGTTTGCGGGGATTGTCTTGACCAGCCCTGGCTGGGTTAAGCTGCTGGCCGTTCCGGTCTTGAAGATCCAGCTATACAGGCTGGCCATTGCGACGCCACCCTGGCTCTCAACCCCGGTCGTGATCGTGGCTGTATACGTGGTGCTGGCCGCCAGGTTCACTGACGGCTGGAATACCAGCGAGTTTCCACTAGGTGCGTATTCAAGCTGACCGGCCACGGGAGTCTCGCTACCCAGTTCCACCAGCGTAAAGTTTGCCGTGCCGGCGATCGTGGCAGCGCTCATCGGTTCACTGAACGTGGCGCTGACAACCTGATTGAGCGGCACGGTCACGTTCTCCGGTGAAGTTACAGGCAGGGTTGAAATGACCGTCGGCGCTGGGGTAAGAGCTGGCGGCGTGGCAATAGTGGTAAAAGTCCACACGTAGTTGGTAATCAGATGAGTGCCGCCGGAGCTCGTCGCTCCTGTAGTGATCGTAGCTGTGTAGATCGTTCCGTAGGCCAGAAAGGCGCTCGGCGTAAACGTCGCAACGGTGCCGGAGTACGTGACTGCTCCCGCCACGGCAGTGCCGCCTGGGCCGGCGACCGTGAAGGTTGCGGTGTTAATCGATGCCGCGCTCATCGCCTCGCTGAAGGTCGCGGTGACGGTCGAATTGATGATCACATCCGCAGTTCCCAGAACTGGGGTTACAGACACTACGCTGGGAACTATTACCGTTTCTTGACCGCAACCGGCCACAAAGGCGACCAGCAAAGTCGCCAGGGAGCACACGAATCCTGTCCTGTATTTGTGCATTTGTAACCTCTCGTCCAACTGCGGTGGCACGGTGTCCAGCGAGCACGGTCTTACAGGGTTCACGCGGACTACCCGTACAATTTGATTCTGTAAAAGTAGCAAGCGAAAAGTAGAGAGGTCTGTATAAATATGCTCTCCTCAGACGCTCGATATAAAACGCGATAAATTCGCATTTGTGAACAGGATTGACCATCTTTGTAGGAGCAGGTATGTCTGGTGCAAGCCAGGCGCTCAATCTGATTCAGAGCGCAATCCGGGCCGGAATGTATTGCGGAAAGCGATCAGGATGCAGGTTGGGAAGCCTGAATTGGATGTTCTCAGAAAATAAATAGAAAGAGCGCAGCGGACTCTACGGTCGCATGGTTCAGAAAATCATTCACACTTCCATGAATCTGCGCAACTAATCTTTTAACGTCACATTAATCTTCCGTACGTCGCCGCCTGCCGAAGTTATAACAATCTCGCCTGTAGCCTTCTTGCGAATGCTCTTGAATTTATCGCCCCACTCCACCAGCACCAGCGCGTCCGGAGTGAGCAATTCGTCCAGCCCCAACGTCTCCAGTTGCCGCTCGCCTTCCAGACGGTAAACGTCCAGGTGGTAGAGCTTCACCGCTTGGCCCTCGCGCTCGCCAGCGTACTCGTGAACCAACGTAAATGTCGGGCTGGTCACCTCGTCCGGCTCGGCCGCGTCCAGCGCCTGTGCAATGCCCTTCACTAACGTGGTTTTGCCGGTGCCCAAATCGCCGCGCAGCAGCAGCAATTGCGGCGGCACCAGCAACTGGGCCAGTTTACGGCCCACTTCGATGGTCTCCGCGCCGCTCTTGCTGGTAAATTCATGCGTCCGGGCAAATGCGGCAGGCGCTGCACTGGTCATTGATAATCCTCGTGAAAGGCCGCGGCCTGTGACAACTCCGCCGGCAGCCCCTGTATCCAAAGATAACCGTTCGGACCTCGTGTTTGAAAGCGGAAAGCCCGCGTAAGTTGCGCAAGACTATCTGTCGCAAGCAGCGTGTGTTCATTTGCGCCCCGAACGGTCAAGTCCGCGGCCAATCCGTGCAAATAAACTGCCGCTTCCACTGCCCTCGCAGCCTCTGCAGGGTACTGCGCAAGCAGGCCCGCAATCAATCCCGTCAGCAGATCGCCACTGCCGCCTTTCGCCATGCCGGGATTCCCCGTAGTGTTCACAGCCACGCGTCCATCGGGGTGTGCAATCAGCGTGCGCGCGCCTTTGAGTACCAGCGTAACCCCGGTGCGCTGCGCAAAACTCCGCGCCACTCCCAGCCGGTCAGCCTGCACCTCGGCTACAGTAACGCCGGCCAGCCGCGCCATCTCGCCGGGATGCGGCGTCAGCACCAGCGTGCGTCCCTTCGTCAGTTTGGTCAGCAGCACCGGCTTGGCTGCCAAAATATTCAGCGCATCGGCGTCAATCACCGCCGGAATATTTGTCGCCGACAAAAGTCCCGTAACAAATTTGACCGTCTCCGGATTCTGTCCCAATCCCGGTCCTATCGCCAACACAGTTTTTCCCGCCGTGAACACGGAAAGAAATCCCGGCGCAAGATTCTCCGCCGAAATTTGTCCCGCCGCATTTGCAGCCAGAGGCCAGGTTATCAACTCCGGCGCGATTGCTGCCACCGTCGCCAGCGCCGGAGCGGGAACCGCCGCCGTCACCAGTCCCGCACCGGCCCGCAACGCGCCCAGAGCCGTCATCGCGGGCGCGCCGGCTTTGCCTCCGGCAGATCCAAATGTTCCGCCCACCACCAGCACATGTCCGAAGCCGCCCTTGTTGGCCGCTGCCGCGCGAGGCGCTTGCGTCAGGATGAGCGACTCACCGGCCCAACTCAGATTCAGGCTCGAAACCATAGACTCTTGCGGAGATCCGATTGGCGCGACAACAATCGGCTGCCACCAGTGCCGCGTCAGTTGCCCAAAGACGTGCGCTGGCTTGGGCGCGGTAAATGTGATCACGGCGTCCGCGCGAAAAACCGGGCTGCTCACCGTGGCAGCGGTCTCGTCCGCCGGCCAGCCGGAAGGCAAATCCACCGCCAGAACCGGAGGGCGCCCCATTCTCGCGACGTTTTTGTTTTTGTCGCTAGGGTGGGAAGGGCCAGATTCAACGCTCGCCTCCATCCACTTGAGCGCCGCCAGCGCCAACCCCTTCAGCGGCGGCTTGAATCCGGTGCCCACCACCGCGTCGATAATCAGATCCGTCTCCAGTGCAGCCTTGTGCGCCTCCAGATCCGCGGCCGTCTCAATAATGTGAATTAGCCCGTGCGCAGGGCTGGTCAGGTCGCGCCATGCCGTGGCCGCATCGCCCGTCAGCCCATCGCGCCCGCCCAGCAGCAGCGTGGTCACTTCCAGGCCCGCCGAGGCCAGCAGCCGCGCTGCCATCATGCCGTCGCCGCCGTTGTTGCCGCGCCCGCACAGCACCGTCACTCGCCGCGCATGCGGAAATTGCTGCCGCGCAAACGCCGCCACAGCAGCCGAAGCCGCACGCATCAGCTCAATCGATGGAATCCCGAACCTCTCGGTGGTCAGCCGGTCGCATGCCTGCATCTCGGCCGCGGAAAGAACTTGCATGGCAACCATAGTAGCCCATGAAGCTCACAGGTCAAGCACAAGTTGCCCGGTCGCGGCCTCGCTCGAATTTCTCAGAACTCAATTCTCGCCTGAAATGCAATCATGCGCGGCGAACTGTCGCCGCCCAGTCCTACGCCTAGCAACCCCGTCGGCGGCGAGATGGTGCTTTCCAGCGTGCCGAATTTCTCCGGAATATATACTCCCGGCACTCCGGCCTCTACGTTGCTCGGCAGGGCAAAATTGGGATGATTGAACGCATTGAAAAACTGCGTATCGAAGCGCAGCGACACCGCGCCTTTAAGCGGAATCTTTTTCGTCAGATAAATGTCAGAATAAGTGAAGTGCGGCCCGCGCACTGTGTTGCGGCCCGTATCCCCAAACTGGCAATTGGTAGTCGAGTCGCCTCCCGTGCAGGCGCCCGTGGTTGGATCGACAACCGAGACGAAAGCCTCCGGATTCAGCCACTGCTTGGTGCCCGCCTCCGTCACGCCGGAATAGGGAGTCTTATCATAGAGCGGCACACCGGCGACTCTGCGCGCAAATTGCGGCCCGCTGCTTTGAAAAACGCCGTTGCCATTCGCCGTATAAGGCTGGCTGAGTACGGTGAATGGAAGTCCGCTGTGAAAAAATGCCGTTTCGGAAAACGACCAACCGCCGAAGACCGTCCGCAGCAGCGCATGAGAAGACGAAAACGGAATCGCGTATATTCCAAAAGCCGAGACGTTATGCCGCACGTCATAATCGCAATCCCCATACTGGCGTCTCAGCTCGCCCGGCAGCGGCGAAAGTATCCCCTGGCTGGAAAATGAGAGCAACCCTCCATTCGATACCTCGTCCAGGCAATGGCTCAGGGTGTAGTTGGCTCGCAAAGTCAGGCTGCCGATCTGCTCGGTCAAATTTGTCTGCAACCCAGAATAAATGCTGATCGCGCTGGTTTGAAACTCATTCACGCTACCGAATCTTTGATCGAGCGGCTGTTGATATGGATAGGGAGCAAAGCATCCGTCGCATACCGTCTGGTACCCGTTCAACTCTACTTGGTACGGCTCATGGACGCCGCGCGTGCCCACGTAGTCGATGCGCGCCGCGCCCTTTGCGCCCACGCGCTGTTCAACTCCGAAGTTATATTGGTAGTAATAAGGCGTCTTGAGCGTGCCGGTGGGGAAGGTGTTCATGCTCACGGCCAGAGGGCATGTGGGCGCGCCCGCCGCAATGCCCGCGCAGGGTGCCGCGCCCTCACTAAAAACTTTCTGAAAGCTCTCGTTGGCGTTAGCCGCCGCGTCCACCGCGCTTCCCGCCACATTCGGCGCTATCCCAACGCCACCCACCTGGCCGCCGATGCCGCCGACAAAGGTTGGCGCGTAAGGAGCATTGGTCGCGGCAAGATCGGCTACCTGCGCGGGAATAATGTCGTTGAAGACACCAAACCCCGCGTGCGCCACCAATCCCCTGGTAAGCTGGTAAGCCATCGAAACACGGGGCTGCCACACCACGAGCGGCGTCGCTGGAAAGAGCCCGCTAACCCTGGTCTGAATCACTTGATCGAGTGGCTGGCCTAAGCTGTGCGAAAGGTCGAGAAACGACCCTGCCGGGCGCGCAAACAGCCGTTGTTGATTCACCGGATTTGTATTCCATGTTGCCCGCATTCCCACCGTCAGCGTCGCGCGTTCCGTGGGCTTGTACGTGTCCATCGCATAAAGGTCAAGATTGCCGGCTGCAATTCGCTCTTTCAGTGAAACGGGGAACGTCTGGCTCGCAGTGTATGCCGCTCCATAAGTGAACTCGGCAAGATCGTTGTAAGTCACAGCAGGTACAATTCCTTCGCCAAGGTCGTAGTCGCTTGCGTCGATGCGCCGTGTATTGACGCCAAATTTGTAAGTGTTCTTGCCCCGCGTCCAGATGAGGTTATCGTTAATCTGCCATTGCGTTACCTTGCGCCCCTGCGGATAGGTATTGTCATTCCCTCCGATGGTTGTGAATGGTGCGTCGTTGGTGCCGGCAGTCAGCACGATGGGAAAGTTCTGCCGGACCTCGGCATAGTTGTTCGGCTCGAAGATGCTCGAATACCAACTCGCCCCAGGATTGAATTGGTTGACAAGATTCTGACTGAACAGATGAGTGTAGCCCGCAACCAGCGTGTACTGCGGCTGCGGAGAGTATGAGTTGAACATGGAGTTAATAGGATCGGTGTAAGCAGCTTGTAAGCCTGTGTCACTTTGAAAGCGATACCATACGCTATTGTGCGCATTGATCGTGTGGTCGATTTTCACCACGATAAGATTCTCGGTGTCGCTGTTGGTCAACGATTCCTGGCGCTGATTTGCGCATCCGCTTCCATTTAACAGGCTGCCGCTCGTCTGCGCGTCCAGCAACGCTCCGCTCGCATCCAGCGGGCACGAACTCACCGGAACTGGGGTTCCGGCTGTATTGCTGTAGAGATTGAACATCGATTGGTAAAAGGAAATCTCCTCGGGCTGCGCCGGCAGAGCTGCTCCGGTAATCGGATCTGTTCCGCCCTGCGCCAGTTGTCCCAGCACATAACTCTCATAGGCGGTCGTTGGAACCACGGCCTGCGAAACCAGAGGCAGCGCAATCCTGATGCCCTCGTAGTGTGTAAAGAAAAATAACTTATCTTTGATAATTGGCCCGCCCACGCTGACGCCGAACTCATTCACCGTGGATCGCGGCTTTTTGGCGATGTTATTGGTCGTGTCATTGGCGTGAAGAAAGTAATTCTCCGCATTCAGCAAAGAGCCGTTCCATAGCTCGTATAAGTCGCCGTGAAACTTGTTGGTCCCTGATTTAGTGAAGTAATTTACTTGCGACGCGCCATATCTTCCCTGATCCACCGAATAGGAATTCGTATTGACCGTCGCTTCTCCCACCGCATCCAGACCGATGACGAGGTTCGTCGATAGCCCGATATTCAGTCCCAGCCAGGGATCGTTGCTGTCGTAGCCGTCCAGTATGTAGCCGTTCGATGTCGCCGGAAGCCCGTTGAATTCCACGTTTCCGTAGCCGCCGGCCGCTTTTGCGTCGTTGGATGATCCGGCTGTATTCATCAGCGCTCCTGGCGAGAACTGAACAACATACGTCAGGTCCTGGCCTGGATTGGGAAGGCTCGCGATAGCTTTTGCTTCGAGCGTGGTGGTAGTGTTTGGGTTTTCAAGGCTGAGCATCGCCGGTTGCGCCGTAACTTCCACGGTCAGCGTGGTTGATGACAAGGAAAGTTTGAAGTTCAAGGTTGCGGTGCGCCCCACTTCAACGACCACAGGAGGCGATGTCTGCTCCGCAAACCCGTCGTACTTCACTGTCACTGTATAAGTGCCCGGATTAAGCTGGGAAAAAAGATACCGCCCGTCAGCGTTGCTTTGTCCGGCGCGCTCGGCTTTCGTATCCACATTGATTACTTTGACCAGGGCATTCGGTATCGCGGCGCCGGTCGAGTCCGTCACAGTGCCTGAAATGGCGCTCGATGTTCCGCTCTGCCCCTCGAGTAAAAGCGAGTTAACTATAGTTAAGAACAGAAAAGAGAGAAAGAAATTCCGAATTATTTGTTTACCTATCATGAGTAGCCTCTTTGGGAAAACGAGAACTTATGCTCTACCTTGCGCCATCAAAATCAGCAGCCAGCCATTCAACCCGGCGATGAGCACAGCGACGAACCAGGCGAGCGCCTTCAACCAGCGGCCATTTACAAACTCGCCCATCATCTTCTTGTTGCCTGTGAACAGAACCAGCGGCACCACGGCAAAGCTCAACTGCAGCGACAGAATCACCTGGCTCAGGATCAGCAGCTTTTCCGTGCCCTGCTCGCCGGTGACCGCGACCACGATGATGGTGGGAATGATGGCCAGCGAGCGCGTGATAAGCCGACGCAGCCACGGCGAAACCTTCAGGTGGATGAAGCCCTCCATCACCACCTGCCCGGCCAGCGTGCCGGTAATCGAGGAGTTCTGTCCGCTGGCCAGCAGCGCAACGGCAAACAGCGTGCTCGCGCCGGCCGCTCCCACCAACGGACTGAGCAGCTTGTATGCGTCTTGAATAGCAGCCACGTCGTACAGTCCGCGGCGATTGAAAACCGCCGCCGCCACAATCAAAATAGCTGCATTCACAAACAGCGCCAATGTGAGCGCCAGCGCCGAGTCCACATTGGCCATGTGTATGGCCTCGCGCTTGCCCTTCGGTGTGCGTTCATATTTGCGGCTCTGCACAATCGAGGAGTGCAGATAAAGATTGTGCGGCATCACTGTCGCGCCCAATATTCCGATGGCGATGTAGAGCATGGCGGGATTGGTGACAATAGCTGTCGAGGGAATGAAAAGGCTGTGGAGCGCCGGCCAGTAATCCGGCTTGGAAAGAAACATCTGCACGGCAAACATGCCCAGAATCGTTCCGATCAGCGTGATGACCAGCGCCTCAACGTAGCGGAATCCCCAGCGCTGCAACACCAGAATCAGCAGCACGTCCAGGCCTGTGATGAGCACGCCGTAAAAAAGCGGAATATGGAAGAGCAGCTCCAGTGCAATAGCCGATCCGATCACTTCGGCCAGGTCGCAGGCAGCAATGGCGATCTCCGCGCCAATCCACAACGCGTAGCTCACCCTCGGCCCGTAGCTCTGGTGACAAAGCTGCGCCAGATCGCGCTCCGTGGCCACGCCCAGCTTGAGGCTCAAACTTTGCAGCAGAATGGCCATCAGATTCGAAGCCATAATGACAAAAAGCAGCGTGTAGCCGAAGCGCGAGCCGCCGGCAATGTCCGTGGCCCAGTTGCCGGGATCCATGTAGCCGACGGAAATCAGAAATCCGGGGCCGAGAAAGCCCAGCAGCCTCCGCCAATACTGCGGCGACCGGGAGATGCCCACCGTCGCATGAACCTCTCCCAGCGAGGGCACCTGATGTTCGGCGCCCGGCGCGAGGCCAGGGATTTCCGGCAGGGGGATTTCGACCGTAACACTCATATAATCGAGTATGCCACAACTAGTTAACTATGGTTAACACATTCTCTTAAATTAAATTATTTCCTGTTTTCCGGCCGCAACCAGACCGCCTCCGCCGCTGGGTGGCCAAGAATAGAAATTCCCGCAGGTAGCTCAATCGAAACGGTTTTATCGTAATTCTGGCTCACCACGCGCAGGCTTTGGCCGGGGCCGATGCCGTTGCTGTGCAAAAAAAGCAGCAGTTTGGTGTCGCGCTCGTGCAGGCTGATGACCGTGTACCGCCGGCCCTCGACGGCCTCTGACAATTGAATCTCGCCGCGCTTCTTTCGTTCGGCAGGGCTCTCGGGCAACACCTGGTTGCCGTGCGGGCAGGCGCCGCGATCGCCCAGTTTCTCTTTAAGTTTGGCTTCAAAGGCCGGCGAGACGGCGTGCTCCAGCCGCTCGGCCTCCTCGTGAATCTCGTGCCATTCCATGCCGAACAGCTCGCTCAGCATGCGCTCGATGAGGTGATGTCGCAGCGCGGTGCGGTAGGCGGTTTCGCGGCCGGTCGCGGTCAGCCTCACAATGCCGTTCGCTCCCACCTCCACAAGGCCGTCGCGCTTCAGCCGCTTGAGCGCCATGGTCACTGCCGGCGCTGAAACCTCCAGCCAATGAGCCAGCGTAGCCGAAATCACCTGCTTGCCCTCGGCCTCGGCCTCGAGGATCGCCTTCAGGTAGTTTTCCTTCGATACGGGTATCGAGTCTTTCATGGCTTATTCAGCCTCTGGTTAGCGGCTAAAAGCTGCTCCTTACTTCACCCGCACACTCGGCTCGACGGACAACCCCGGCCTCAACTCGTGATTGGGATCTTCGTTTGCCAGATCGGTGAAGTCTACCCGCACCGGAACCCGCTGGACGACTTTTACATAATTTCCCGTCGCATTTTCCGGCGGAAAGAGCGACAGCACTGAGCCGGTGGCGCCGCCGATTTGCGTCACCTTGCCGTGATAAGTCTTGCCCGTCGAGTCCACTTCAATCTCCACCGGCTGGCCGGCAGCCATATGGCGGAGCTGCGTCTCCTTGAAGTTGGCCGTCACCCATATTCCCTCAAGAGAAACCAGCATCAGCAGGTTCTGCCCCGGCGCCACGTTCTGGTTGATCTCCACGCTCTTGCGAGTGATAATGCCCGCTGCCGGAGCAACAATTTTCGTGTAACTCAGGTTGAGCTTGGCCTGGTCGAGCTTGGCCTGCGCTTCCTGCACCTGGGCCTGGGCCTGCTTGGCGCGTGCAGATTGCGCGGCCACCTGTTCAGGCCCGGTCTGGGCGTACTTCAATCCGGCCTGGGCTTGGGTCTCGCGCTCGAGGGCAACCTTCACTGCATCAACGGCAGCCTGCTCGTTGGCGCGGGCGTCAGCCACGGCGGCTCTGGTCGCGTCGGCTGCGGCCACCGCGGCATCATACTGCTGCTTGCTGATCACGTCCTTTTCAACCAGTGGTTTGTAGCGCTCAAGATCGGCCTGCGCCTTGGTAAAGTTGGCCTGGGCCTCGGTAACGCGAGCGTGCGCTGCATCCAGTTGCTTCTCTGCCTGCCCCACGCCGGCCTGCGAACCGGTCAGGTTGGCGTCGGCTGAGCGTAGATTGCTCCCCGCGTTCACGGTGGTAATCGGCACGTTCACATTCGCCGCTGCAGCATTAGCCTGTGCACTCTCGAGCGCTGCCTCGGCGTTCTCCACCGCGACTTGATAATCCGACGGATCCAGCTCGGCAATCGTGTCACCCGCCTTCACCACCTGGTTCTCATCCACGTAAACCTTGGCAACCTGGCCGGAAATGCGCGCGCTCACCTGAATCAGGTGCCCATTTACCTGCGCGTCGTCGGTGCTTTCGCTATAAGTCGAGTGCCACCACAGGCCGATGGCAACCAGCGCGACCACCACAATCACCGCAATAATAATGCCCCTGCGGCGCGATTGCGGCTGTACGCTCTCAATCTCTTCATCCGCATTGTTTGGGGGTGTTGGAATCGAATCCGCCACGGTTACTTTCCTCCTACAAATTTTCTGTAGTCCTCGCCTGCTCCCAGAGCACGGGCCAAACTGAGCTTGGCTACATTGTGCCGGTAGAGGCTGGTCACGTATTGATCGTTGGCCTGGGCCACGGATTGCTGGGCCTGGCTGACTGCCAGATTATCGCTGACGCCGTTGGCATAGCGTTGCTGGGCCTCGCTGAGCGCCTCAGTCGCCAAATCGACTGACGACCGCGCAACCTCCACCTGCTTCTGCGCGGAGGCAATGTCCAGCAGCGCATCGCGCACGTCTGCGTCCACCTGCGCATTCTTGTCGCTCAGTTGAGCCTGCGCCGTGTCCAGTTGCGCCTGGGCAACCTGTGCCTCGCCGCGCAGCCCGTACTCCCTGAAAAGCGGAATGCTGAGCGTGCCCGATGCGTTGCCGGTGCCGTGCGAGGTTTTCGGATTCACGCCGATATCACCGTAGTCGCCGTTGAGTGTGAGTGTGGGTAGCCGATCGGCAGTAGCCGCCTTGCGCTGCTCCCGGGCCGCTTTGGTCTGCTCCACCATCGCCGCCAGGTCCTTGCGGTTGGCATGTGCATCCCGGAGGGCTTTGTCCACATCAATCTCGTCAAAGGCCGCGTAGGGCGCCTTGTCGGCCAAATTGAAACTCTGCGCCAGAGGAATTCCAATCGCTCGCGCCAGCGCCAGCTTGTCTTTTTCAAGCGCGTTCCGGGACACAATCAATTGCTGTTCAAGCGACTGGTAATCCACTCGCGCTCTCAGTTCATCCAGCAGCGGCGCGGTCCCCGCCTCGTGATTGGCAACCGCCTGGTCGAGCGAAACTTTCGCCGTGGCCACCTGCGCTTCCACGCTGGCCACAAGGGTTTCATCGGCCAGCGCCAGCAGATATGCGTTGCCCGCCACCAGCACCACCATCTCGCGCGCATCCTGCGCCGACAATTGCGCGGCGGCAAAGTTGTGCCGCGCGGCCAGGTAGTTGCGAAGCGAAGCCACATCAATCAGCGACCAGCTCAGCGAAGCACGCAGATCGGTAAATCCAAACGGTCCGATGATTTTGGGAAAGCCGGGAATGCGCAACCCCTCGGCGGGCAGGTCCACCTGCATCACCGTTTCCTTCGCGCTCGCGTCCACCGAGGGCAGCAGAGCTTGCAACTGGCTCAACCGTTCGCCCCGCGCCGCCGCCGTCTGCGCGCTGCTCAAAATCACGCCCAGATTGGCCTTCAGTGCTCTCTGAATCGCGTCGTCGAGCGTCAGGTCAATGGGCTGCGCCGAGACCTCGCCCTTTGCCACGCTGCCTTGAAAGCTTTGTGCAGTCGGCTGCATCGATGCGCTGGGCGGCGCTTGCGCGGCCAACCCCATGGGAGCCAGCACCATAAGGCCCAGAGCCAGGGCACAGGCTGTGGGCCGAATCGAGCTGTTGTTTGAATTATTTGAGGGCATCAAAACCGTTCGACTCTCAGTGAAGCGCTGCTGACCCTGAAATTGTTCGCTCTCTAGTAGATGCGAAAAGCCGGCGGCAAGGTTCGTATATGTAGTGTATCGAATCAACGTGCCAAGTCATGATTCGCCATCAACCTGAATGTAGCGCCAGAGGGAATGTAGCGCCGGCCTCCCGGCCGGCTGTCGTGCGGGCGTCCCCGCCCGCACCCGCCCGGAGCAATTACTGGATTACGCGGTCGCGATACTCGTCCCTGCCTTCTCACCTTTCAACAGAAGCATGCAGCAGTTGCGAGGCCAGCGAACACAGCCCCTGGCGAAAGACCCCGCGCACCCCCTCCGGCGTCCATGCGCAAGCTTGCGGCCCGCCATGCGTCCGCAGCAGCGTGGCAGTCTCAGATGTAGTGAACCCGGCCACTGCGCGCAACACAAAAACCGTCCGTTGCGCCGCAGGCAGACTTTCCAGCCAGCTTCGCACCCGTTCGCGCTCCGGCCCGCCAATCATCTTTTCCAGTTCCGCGGTCGAAATGCCTGCCGAGGCCAGATCGTCATCCTCAATGCACGCTGACGCCGGCTCCAGTCCATCCGGCGCAGTCAAGCTCCCGGGATTGCGCTTGGCGAGCAGGTCCAGCGCCGCGGCCACCAGCGCCCGCCGGCCGCTTCTGCGCGCCTCTTCCAGGTCGTGGCAGGCAGAAACCTCCGCATTGGCGATCGCGTGCTCCACCAGGCGCACGCTCTGTTCGCCTTCGCCCACCATCATCGAGGCCATGCTGTAAAGTTGGGCGGCAATCAATTCCACCGCGTCGTCCATGCCGGCGATGGGAGAGGCCGCCTGAGCAGCGGTCGCGCTCTCCTTCGGCAGATTGGATCCTGGGGGCATGGGGACCCTCCTTTTGAGCGAGCGCAGCGAATCGAAGATACTGCATCTTCCGGGGAATAAAGCAAACGCTCTCTATTTTTATCCTCAACCCGCCGGACCGCGCCGGTCAATCCCGCTCGGCGGGCCGCAGGTAGCCCAGGTTTGAATATCAGAGATCAGGTGCCCCGCTCATCAACCCCAAAAGTAACCCTGGTGACTTGAGAAGCTGTGCCCCGTTCATCGCGGTTCTCTATCGCGATGAGCGGGTCGTAGTGAGCCGCGTATCCCATCCTTGCATCGCTTTTTGATTCAAGGGTGGGATATCTCGAACCTCTACAATCATTCCCGGCGCAGGGAAATTGGCAAGGGTTAGCAGCGAAATTGGAAAGGAAAAATCGTTCGCGTTATCATGTTTTTTGTATGTCTTTTCCGATCAAAACCTGCGTCATTTGCTCCCAGGAGTTCGAGTTGCACCCGAACAAACCCGGCTTCGCCAACCGCTGCCCCTCGTGCAGTGAACCGGAGTCCGTCGAACCCGTCGAAAATAGCCCTCTGGACCCCATCGCCCGCAAAGCCGAGAGCGAAATGAACGAAGCCAGAAGGCGAACCATCCGGGACATGCTCTACCGCAAGGAAAGCTGACCGCGCAATCGCGAATCAACCCATTTTTGCGCAAAAAAGCCTCTCTTCCCGCGCACAGCCCTTTTCGCGCGCCCGGTTCGCTATTCCCTAGCCCTTGGCCCCTACTTTTGCCCCTATTCCCTATTCCCTGTTCCCTATTCCCTGTTCTTTGCCTTCCCAGTTTTTCCAAAAAGCTGTAGACTGCCAACTACGGCGCACGGAACGGAAGCAATGGCCCGAACGACACAGAAACAAAAGCTCTTTAACGGCAGGGACCACTCCTGGATGCAGTTCAACAGGCGTGTGCTCGAAGAGGCCGAAGACCCCGCCAACCCGCTGCTGGAGCGGGTAAAGTTCCTAGCCATCACCGGCTCCAACCTCGACGAATACATTGAAGTGCGCCAGGCCGGCCTCATGCAGCGCATCGAGGACGGCTACCGCGAACCGGGCTACGACGGCCTCCGCCCCGACGAATCCCTCGCCGTGCTGACCGCCGAAATCCACAGCTTTGTCAATGCCCAGTACCGCTGTTGGAATGAGCAACTTCTGCCCGAATTGCGCAAACAGCGCGTCCGGCTGCTCGAGTGGGACGAGCTGGATGAAGAGGCCCGCGCTTTTGCACAAAGCTACTTTCAGCGCGAAGTTGATCCGCTGTTGACCCCAATCAGCATCGATCCCGCCCACCCTTTTCCGCGTGTGCTAAACAAAGCCCTCTGCCTGGCGCTTCTGCTGCGGCGCAAGCGGCGCAGCTCCGGCCCTCAGGTCCTCGGCGTCGTCACTGTGCCCCGCGCTCTGCCTCGTTTTGTCCGCCTGCCCGGCGCTGAGGGCGCATACGACTACCTTCTGCTGCAGGACCTCATCGCGCATAACCTCAGCGGTATGTACCGCGGCTACGAGGTGCTGTGCCGCGCCGCCTTCCGCGTCACGCGCAACTCCAACCTCTACTTCGAAGAGGAGGAAGCGCGCTCGCTTCTCGAAACCATCCGCGTCGAGCTCCACAACCGCCGCAAAGGCGATGCGGTACGCCTGGAGATTGAGACTGGCGCCGACGAGGAGATTGTCGAGCGGCTAAGAGTCAACTTCGAGCTGGACGAGGATCAGGTTCTGCGCGGCGACGGCCCGGTGAACCTCTCGCGGCTCATGTTCTTTTATGAGGACGTGCACCGGCCGGATCTGAAAT
>Ga0181520_10006584_pt1 | contig 17661 bp, 13 predicted proteins | sample PEATcosm2014_Bin_29_FD_132451 | JGI IMG/M metagenome (GOLD analysis project Ga0181520, IMG submission 132451) | Peatland microbial communities from MTU Mesocosm Facility, Houghton, MI, USA - PEATcosm2014_Bin02_30_metaG | ecosystem: Environmental > Terrestrial > Soil > Wetlands > Peat | place... | reverse complement strand
GCAAGGCGCGCTCTTGGTCTTCGGTCAATTCAACTGGGGGTGCAACACGCATGCGCTCGTCTCCTGATTATAGAGACGCTGCGTTGTGGTTATCGGTTACTACTTCCGCCGCACTACACTAGTTTGGTGGTCGTGATGTCTAATCAGTTCTTGTCGAGGATCCGGTGAGAGTGGTATTCGTAGCTCACCAGCAGCAGATTGGCGAACCGGCATTTGACCACAACCTGATACGCCGACGGGAAGCCATGTGCGCCGTCGCCCGCCAGGCGGTTTCGCAAGTCCTTGAGGGCGCCCGGCGAAGAGAAGTACTCGGCCGCGCCCTGAGTGCCGGTCGATGTAATCCCCGAAAAGACCACCAAGCCGAGCTTCCCACGTTCGGATTCCCGGTTGTTCATCACCGTGACCAGACCATAAACATCGACAAACTCGCCACTTGTGTCCTTGGAAGGCGCAAGGGTCTGGCGCTTATCGCGGTCCCGGATGACAAACTCCCGGATGCTGGATTCGTAATCCACCGTCAGCGGCGCCTTTTCGAGCACGGAAGTGATTGCCGTGCTGTCCACCGGCGCCCCGAACAGGATGGCGCTGTGGTTGCGAAGTGCCGAAATCGGCGTAATTCGTTCCGGCAGCACCTGGTAAGAGGCACCCAACGACCTTAAAGTGTTCACGGCGGAGATGATACCGTTCATCGTGCCGATACCCAGCACGTTGTCGGTGAAGATCAGGCCCAGCTCCGCTCCCGGCTCCAGAGGCCGGTGCTGGCGAAAAAGGGGATACGTCTCTGGCGGAGCGGGATAAGTATTGCTGCCCGCCGCCTGGTGCGAAGCCGGACCCACCACAAGATGGAGGGGCGTCGCCGCACAAATCATGACGTCAGCATCCGTCCGGCCGAGCGGTCCCCACGCTTCTCGGACTATGGGGTCCGCAGCCGGTTTTCCGACGCGAAGTGCCAGATAGGTGATTGCGGAGCCCAGAGCCGCCGCCGCCAGGCACATCCCCAGTATCAGCCGGCCGCTCCACCCGGACGCCGCGGACGGCTTCGATAAGGGGTTGGGCGGCGCCACTTGCAGTTGACCGTTAGAGTTGTCTACTCGAATGAACTGAGGGGAATACGCTCCCTTTGGCAGGACTATCCGAACCTCGGAATCACGCAACTCCGATGCGTAGAGCGTCTCCAATTTGTGACGCAGCTCGTAGGCCCTGGTGCGAACGCCCGAGTCTTCCGCGGGAGAGTAGCCCTCCGGCTTGTGGAGTACCTCAATTCCGATGATGTACTCCGTCAGGCGATGGCGTTGGCCCTGAAGCTCCGCCTCGCAGATGAAGCGCAGAAAGGTCCGCAACTGCTCCGAGCGGGCCAGGGTGCGGCTTTGCAACGCCAGTTCCAGCGCTTCGCGTTTCTCGTCGACGGTGGGCGTAACGGGCAACTCACAGATTGTACCCCTTCCGCAGCCGATGTTAAAGCGGTCTCGTAACATGTTGGCAACCGTCGGGAGACGTTGGACGGACTTGTGCCGGAAACAGCTAAGATCAATACTTAGACTCTTACAGCGTATGCTCGCCGGCAGCTTGGAGGGAAGAGGTTTGAGCGTCCCAGCCGGGCGAACGTGGGCTATCGACGCGAAAGAGAAACGGGAGAGGATTCATGAAACTGCGTTTCCGGGAACTCGGTGCCGCCCTATTCGGCGTGATTCTGTTTGCGGCGGTGCCGGTCCGCTGCCAGCAGCCGGACCCGCCCGGACAACCCAAGGGAACCAAGCCCCAGTACGAGGCCTATCTTTTCAACCACATGGTGGAAGGCGATTACGGGCGCCTGTATTACTCGGTGAGCCTGGATGGGCTGCACTGGAAGCGGCTGAACGGCGGTAAACGCGTCTTCGAGGATTACCACGGCCACTCCACTATCGTAGTGGGCCACGACGGCCGCTATTACCTGGTCGGGAACCGCAGCGATTCGGCTCCGGACATTAACTTCTGGGTCTCGGACGACCTGATCCACTGGACCAAGTACGGCGATTACACGCCCAACCTCTCCAAAACGCCGGACTACCCGCATCCGCTCCAGCGCATCGGCGCCCCCAAGCTCGATTACGACAAGTTCACCGAGCAATACCTGCTGACCTGGCACACTCCCAGCGTCGAGGGGACCCAGGAGGATCCCGAACGCTATTGGGCCAGCCAGAGGACCCTTTACGTCACCTCCAAGGACCTGAAGACCTTTTCCGATCCTCCGCGCCGCTTGTTTCCCTGGGAAATCGCCACCATCGACGTCAGCGTCCGCGCGGCCGGCAACCGCTACTACGCCATCGTCAAGGACGAGCGCTACCCAACGCCGGAATTTCCCACCGGCAAGACCGTCCGCATCGCATCGGGCGCCAGCCTGACCGGACCCTACTCGGAGCTATCCTCGCCCATCAGCCCCAACTTCCGTGAGGCTCCCATGCTGATCCCTTCGCCCGACGGCAAAGCCTGGTACCTCTACTATGAGCAGTATCCGGGCATCGCCTATGGAATATCGGTGGCGCTCGACCTGAATGGCCCCTGGTACCAGCTCTCCGGATACACGAACGTGCCCGCCTGGAACAAGTACTCGATGCCGCCCAACCTGCGGCACGGCGGAATGCTGCCCATTACGCGGGAGCGCTACGACGCGCTGGTAGCGGCGTTCGGAATCGAGAACTGAGGAATCTATGCCGGCCGAGATCACACGCCGAAATACGCTGAAATTGTTAGCGGCTACGGGTGCCGTCCTGGGAGCCGGTTACCCGGATCTGGCTCGCGCCCAGAGCGTGCCGGTCCAAGTGCCCGCGCCGCGCGGCGACGATGTGTCGGCGGAAGCCAAGGCGCTCCGCAAAGCCCGCTGGACCCCGGAACGCGCCAACCGGCATATGGCCCGCTTCGGCGTCATCAAGGGTTGCAACTATGTCACGCAAGACGCCAGTTCCCCGCTGGCGGAAGCCAGTGAGCGGCTGGTGGACCGCGAACTCGGCTGGGCGCAGGATGTGACCCTCAGCAGCATCCGGGTGTTCATTTCGGCCATTAATTACCAGGAGATGGGCGATGGCCTGTTTTCCCGGCTGGATCGCCTCATGGATATCGCGGCCAAACATAACCTCAGCTTTATCCCGGTCCTGGTTACCAACAACATTCGCGACATGTCTTATAAGCCGGACCCGGCCGCGGCAGCCGAACCAAGACCGATCCCGGATTTTCTTCCGGGTGTGCACGGCGGACCCAAGCGGCCGCCTCGCCCCGACATCGTCAGCGCACGGCAGGACATCGAGCGTGTCAAACCGGTGGCCAAGGAGTTCGTGCAGGCCTTTTTGAGGCGCTATTCCAAAGACCAGCGGATTGTCTGTTGGGACTTGTTCAACGAGCCAGTTCCGGTAGATCGGCCCATGGTCGAATACGTTTTCGGGTGTGCGCGCGAGGTCAACCCTTCCCAGCCCCTCACCGCGACGTGGCAGGGCGAGGATCTCTCCGACGTTTACAGCTTTCATACCTACGGACTGCCCGGCAGTCCCAAGGGCGGCGAACCGGAACTGCTGCCCTTCGACGCGGAGCTGAAACAGGCCCTCGATTCCGGTCGGCCCCTGCTCTGCACCGAGTGCCTGGCGCGCACCTTCGGCAATACGTTCGAGGCCTTCCTGCCCTACTTCTCGAAATACAACGTGGGCTGGTACATCTGGGGCCTGTGCGCGGGCACCGCGCAGCACCACTATCCGTGGCGTTGGCCGGTGGGTGCGCCGGAACCGAAAAACTGGTTCCATTGCATTCTCTACCCGGATGGAACGCCATATCGGGATCGCGAAATCGAGCTCATCCGCGCCTTCAAATACAGCTCCTGAGTGCGCTCGCAAGCGCGGCCGTGCCATGGTCCGAGGTTTACAGCATGGCCCGGCAGTGCCCTCTAACCGTACAGTCCTCCGGCGAACGCGTCCGGCTCGAACTTTCCGAAATGCTATATTCGCAAGGTGGCACTCGGAGGGAAGCGCGAGCTCGTAGCTCGCGCATTGTTTTGGACTGGCGCCACGTCCCTGCTGGGCCGTCTTCAGGCGCGGGATTCGTTGCTGGTCCTGAATTACCACCGTATCGGAAACGCCGACGAAGATCCCTTCGACCCTGGCGTTTTCTCGGCTTCCGGCGATCAGTTGAACGATCAGATCGCGTATTTGAAGCGCCACGTCTCGCTGGTCACGCTGGAGGAGGCCATGGCTTTCGCTCATGGCACGCTCCAAGAGAAGGCCCCCCGGTGCCGTGTGCTGATCACCTTCGACGATGGTTACCTCGATAACTACCAGATCGCCTTCCCCATCTTGCGCTCGCATGGGGCGCAGGGCGTCTTCTTCCTCGTGACAAGCCTGGTGGGGTCCGGCTGCGTGCCCTGGTGGGATCGCATCGCCTTCGTGATCAAGACCGCCCGGCGCCGCTGCTTCTCTTTGCATTACCCCGCCGAGCTGGCCGTCGATCTCGATGCCAGCGGCGTCGCGCAGAGCCTGCGAGATGTGCTGAACCTCTATAAGAGACCCGGAAACGCCGATCCCGAGCGCTTCCTCGGGGAGCTGGACGACGCGGCGAAGGGTGACAGCATCCCGGGCACCCTGCGCCGCTTTCTGAACTGGGATGAGGCTCGCGAGATGATCGCCGGGGGGATGGCCATCGGGTCGCATACACATTCCCACCCCGTGCTGGCGCAACTGGGACCCGAGCAGCAGCGCAACGAGCTCGCCCAATCGCGCGCCCTGCTGATGGAACACCTGGGCATCCCAGCCGACGCGCTAGCGTATCCGGTCGGAGCCGCCAGCAGTTTCTCGGATCAGACCCAGCAGATAGCCCGCGAGTGCGGCTATCGGGCCGCCTTCTCGTATCACGGCGGAACGAATCTGCCGGGCATGGCGCGGCCTTACGACATCAAGCGAGTCGGCGTCGGCGACCAGAGCTGGCGCCGCTTTCGGGCGCAGACCGCCGTCTGCCGTTGTACGGGCAGCTACTGGCCTTGATGCCCGCGGCGGGTGAACCGCGGGTTTCACTGTAAAATCGATGAAGGTGGAACTGACGCTCAATCAGGCACTTGCCACAATTAAAGCGCAGCCGGAAGGGGTCTCGCGGTCGAAGATCTTCCTGGTCTGCGGTTTTCAGCCGCTGCACCTGGCGACGTTCCTGAAGGCTCATTACGCGCTGCGTTTCCCGGATCGTGCGGCGGATGTCCTGGAGGGGCATTACGGCGATCTGGATGGCACGCTGGCCGTCGCCACCAAATCCGACGCCACGGCGGCGGTGGTGGTCATCGAGTGGGGCGACCTGGATTCGCGCCTGGGTCTGCGCAGCAGCGGCGGCTGGGGCCTTTCCGTTGAAGCGGACATTCTGGCGAACTGCGGCGAGCGGTGGGCCAGGATCCTCGCGAGGTTGGAGGAGCTGGCCTCCCGGATGCCGGTGGCCGTGGTCCCGCCGACTCTCCCATTTCCCTTCCTGGGGCATACGGCCGGCTGGCAAATGAGCGCCACCGAGGCGGATTTGCACAAGCAGGCTGCCGGCTTTCTTGCCGAGGCCGCGCGGCTCGCGAACCTCCGAGTTCTACATCCGTCGCGGCTCGCCAAGGTAAGTCCCGAAGCGTCGCGCCGCGATCCGAATATGGAACTGGCGGCCGGCTTCCTCTATAGCCTGCGGCACGCTTCGGCGCTGGCCGAACAGTTGGTCCAGTTGCTCTACCCGCCCAGCCCCATGAAAGGCCTGATCACGGACCTGGATGAGACGCTGTGGTCCGGAATCGTGGGCGAAGTGGGAGTTCGGGCGGTGTGCTGGGGAGTGGGCGAACATGCTCAGATTCATGGGCTTTTCCAGCAGCAGTTGCGCCATTTCTCGGAGATGGGCGTGCTGCTGGCCATCGCCTCGAAGAATGACCCGGCGGTAGCGGAGGAAGCGCTTCGCCGCGAGGATCTGCTGATTCCCGGCACCGCTTTCTTCCCCGTCAAGGTGAGCTGGGGACCCAAGTCCCAGGCGGTGGCCGAGATTCTACAAGCGTGGAACATCGGCCCGGAGAGTGTCGTATTCGTGGACGACAGTCCCATGGAGCTGGCGGAGGTCGGGGCGGCATTCCCGGCCATGACTTGCCTGCCGTTCGACAAGCGTAATGCAGCCAAGGCCGTGGAATTGTTCGAGCAGCTTCGCGACCTGTTTGGCAAGCCGGCGGTGCACCGCGAAGACGCGCTGCGGCAGGCCAGCATCCGCGCGAGCGCGTCTATACGGGAGGCCGCCGCACAGTCCGACGACGGCGATTTCGTCCGCGCTTTGCAGGGTAAGTTGACCTTCGACACACGTAAGAGCAGCGGGAACAAGCGGCTTCTGGAATTGATCAACAAGACCAATCAATTCAACTTGAATGGTGTGCGCATCGGCGAAGGCGAGTGGCTGCGGCATCTGGAAGACGAGTGTAGTTTCGCCGTGGGAGTGGCGTACGAAGACCGGTTCGGGCCGCTGGGCACCATCGGGGTTTTGGCCGGACGGCAATGCGGCGGCCTGGTGGAGGTCACCAGTTGGGTGCTGAGTTGCCGGGCGTTTTCCCGCCAGATCGAGCACCATATGCTCGAATATCTGCTCGGCCGTCCGGGCGTCACGGCCATCCGGTTATGTTTCAGGCCCACCGAACGCAACGGGCCGCTGCAGGAGTTCCTGCGCTCGAAAGGTCTCGATTGCGGCCAGCCGGGCATTTTGGAGCTGACCCGCGAACACCTTCATACGCAATTACCCCACGAGGCGCGGACGCTAGAGTAACAAGGGATTTTGGGCAGGCTAAAGCATGCCCCACCCACGAACATGACTGACATCGAATCCAGAGTCACCACTTGCTTTGCCAACGTATTTCCCGATCTCCCGGCCGAGGAGATTCCTCAGGCAAGCCAGGAATCGCTCGCGGGCTGGGATTCCGTGGCCCACATCACGCTGCTCTCGGCTATCGCGGAGGAATTCCAATGCGAGTTGGATACGGAATTCCTCGAAACGCTCTCTTCTTACAAACTCATCGTCGAGTTCTTCGAAGCCCGCTCGGTCAATCGCTGATCCGCCGAGGTCTCAGGCCCACAAACCGCCGTGCAAATAGGCGGCGTCGCCTTCGAGCATCTGCACACGCAGGTTCCCGTCCGGCAAGCCCCGTTTGGCGCAATCGAGTAGGTGCAACTCCGAACCGCCCCGATCGTGGCAGCCGCACCACTCGAGCGACTCCCGCGTGATCGGGTCGCTGCACATGGTGGCGAACTCCACGGCCTCCGGATGCTGCCGGGCCTGCCGCATGGCGAGCAGGTGGAGCGCGCGCCAATCCGCGGCGTCGCTCGAATTCACCCACGATTCGACCAGACGGACCTGGCGGCCGGCAACGGCCAGAAGGAAGTATCCGCGCGCTTCCCCGTTCTTGCGCACCGCATACAGCTCGAAGGGAATCGCCGGACAGCGAAGATAGTAGCTCAAGCTGGCCGTGGAGCGCTCAAAGACCGCCATTCCGGGCGTCGGCACAGGCTTCGGGAAAGCGGTGGAAGCGAGCTGATCCGCCGTCACCCGGCTGGCCTCCCAGCCAGCGGGCACGGATGAGGGCGCACGGAGCGACCACAGGAGTCCACGGGCGAAGCGCGCCCCGGCCCGCCAGTCCGCGTCGCGCTCAGCCAGCAGGCGCCGGAGCGGTCTGAGCGGGCGCGCGTAGCTCCGGTAAGATCCCGAGTTCTTTGCGCCGAGCGCGGCGAAGATCTTCAGCGTCACCGCCGTTCCGCCGACCGCCATCACCGCATCCGCCATCTGCCCGATGCGCTTCATGAGCACCACGCCGCTGCCCGGCGGCTTCTCCCGCGCGCACCAGTCGATCACGCGGACCACCCGAATGCGGCGCCCTTCCCACAGGCAGGTAAGCGGAACGACCGCGCCGTGGGCCACGATCTCGTCGTCCTGCGTCAGCACATAGCCGCGCGATTCCGGCCAATCGGACCACTCATCCCAATACTTCCACCGCATGATCCCGGGTTCGAGCGAGGGGTTCTCCGGGCCCATGCCGAAGGTCTTTTCGAGCAAAGCCGAGATCGCCGCGGCATCATCGGGAGAGGTGGATCGGAACTGCAATTTCATAGGGAGCATCGGCACCGGCGGCGGGGATTGCTGGTGGCGAAGGTGGGGGTCGAACCCACACGTTCAGTGAAGAACGACGGATTTTGAGTCCGTTGCGTCTGCCAATTCCGCCACTTCGCCGCGTGACGCTTCTCATCGTACCACGAGCCGCGCGGGGCGCCCCTGCCAGCGCTGGGACGCTTTGACTTCGCGCGCGCGGCGGCTAATCCTGGAGTGGTGCGGGCCGGATTCGGAGTTCGCGCGCTGGCTGTCCAGATCGGCTTCACGGCGGCCATCGCACAGATCGTGCTATTGCGCGAGCTGATGGTGCTCTTCCACGGGAACGAGATCTCCGTGGGGCTGGTGCTGGCCTGTTGGCTGGCCTGGACGGCCGCGGGCGCGGCGCTGGCGGGGCGGCTGCGTAGGCCGCGCCTCGGGATCGTGGTCTGCGAAACCGTGCTGGCCGCGGCGCTCCCCGGCGCGGTCCTGGCGGTGCGTGCGGCGAGGCCCGCGCTCCAGACCGTACCCGGAGAGAGCCTCGGCCCGATGGCCATGCTGCTGGTGTCGCTGGCTGTGCTCATCCCGGTGTGCCTGCCGCTGGGCGCCCTCTTCGCGGCGGGCAGCCGCTGGTGGAGCGCGCGAACGTCGCTGGCGGCGGGCGAGGCCGGCGGCGCGGTGTACCTGCTGGAAGCACTGGGATCGGCGGCCGGAGGCTTGCTGGCGGGCCTGGTGCTGGTGGAGCGCGTGGGCCCGCTACAGATCGCCTGGGCGCTGGGTGGCGTGGCGCTCATCGGCGGTATTCTGGCCTGCGAGCGCGCCTGGAAACTGGTCCCGGCGGCCGCATTCTGCCTCTGGGCAGGGCTGGCCCTGGCGCTTCCCGGCGTAGACGCGGCTTCGGTGGCGCACTCCTGGCGCGGCTTCAAGCTTCTGGCCACGCGCAACTCCGCTTACGGCAATCTGGCAGTAGTGGATAACGGCGGCAGCCGCAGCCTCTACGAGAACGGCCTGGTGCTGTTCACCGCGCCCGATCCCGCCGCGGCCGAAGAGGCGGTGCATTACGGGCTGCTGGCGCATCCCGCGCCGCGCCACGTGCTGCTCATCGGAGGCGGCCTCAACGGCAGCCTCGCGCAGGCGCTGGGGCATCCCAGCGTCGAGCACATCGATTATGTGGAGCTCGATCCGGCGGTGCTGGACCTGGCCCGCCTGTACTTCCCCGCGTTCTGGAAACCCATCGAGGCCGATCCGCGCGTCGATGTGCACGTCACCGATGGCCGCTGGTTCCTCAAGAGCGGCAGCGCACGCTACGACGTCATCATCGTCAATCTGCCTGACCCTCAGACAGCCCAGTTGAACCGCTTCTACACCGTCGAGTTTTTAGCCGAGGCCGCGCGGCGGCTCACCGATTCCGGAGTTCTCGCGTTTCAGCTCACCGGCTCGGAGGATTATCTCAGCCCGGGCTTGGCAGATTTTCTTCGCTCCATCCGCAAGACGCTGGGCACGGTCTTCCCGGAGGTGGCGATGATCCCCGGCGACCCCATCCATTTTCTGGCCGCGCGGCGCAAGGGCGTGCTGCCGGCGAGTGCCGATGAGTTCCTGGCGCGCCTGCGCGAGCGGCATCTCGATACGCGCTACGTGCGCGATTACTACTTGCCCTTCCGCATGATGCCGGACCGCGTGGCGGATCTGGAGGCGCAGATCCGTCCCCAGCCGCGGACGCCCGTAAATCGCGATTTCGCCCCGGTGGCCTACTACTTCAACCTGGCGTTTTGGAGCGGGCGCTTCCGGCCGGGATATGGCGTGGCGTTCCGGGACCTCGCGCGCGTCGATTACGGCACGGTGGTGGCGGTTGTGGCGGGGTTGCTGGGCTTGGCGGCCCTGGCACTGGGCAAGCTAAAGCATGCCCCACCGGGCTTCGCTACGGCGGCCATGGGATTCACCATGATTGGGCTCGAGATCCTGCTGCTGCTGGCGTTTCAGGCGATTTACGGGTCGCTCTATCGGCAGCTCGCCATCGTAATCGGCGCGTTCATGGCGGGGATGGCCGCAGGGAGCTGGCTGGCCCTTCGCCGCGGCGGGCGCGGCTCGCTCGCGGCACCGCAGATCCTGGGAGCCGCTGCCCCGCTGGTGCTGACGGGGTTGTGCATGGCAGTGGCGCACTGGGCCGCGAGCGCCCTAAGCCAGTGGCTCTTTCCGCTTCTGGCGATCTTGTGCGGCGCGCTGGGCGGATACCAATTCCGAGTGGCCAGCCGGGTCTTCTTCGGCGGCGAAAAGGGCGGTAATCCGGGAGCACCGTATGCCCTGGACCTGGCCGGTTCGTGCGCCGGCGCGATTCTGTTCAGCGTCTACCTCATCCCGGTGTTCGGCTTCGTGCGCACTGCCGGGCTTATGGCCTTGGTGAGCCTGGCGCCCCTGGCCGTGCGGCGTCGGTCCGGCTAGCGGGAGAATCCTCCGCAGGGAAGATAGGTTCCGCCGGCTTGGGGTCGCCGAAGACCAGCGCGGTGAAGCGGAAGAGATCGGCCGAAGGGTCCTGCCACGCGTGCGCGGGCAGGCCGGCCTTGAAGCAGACCTGCTCGAGGAATTGGGCGCGGTCCCACTTCTCCTCCACGGCCACCTGCGGCAGCAGCAGGCCTTCCACATCGCCCTGGCGGATCAGCAGGCCGTCGGTGCCCATGCGAATTTCCTTGGGGTCCATCACGCGCCGCATGGGCGAGAGCACCGAAACTTCGTACTCCAATACCGGCAACTCCGCCGCCTTGACCGGCCGGAAGCGCGTGTCTTTCAGAGCGGCGAACAGGGCCACATCGCGCACAGTGACCCACAGCGGTTTGAAAGGCGAGACGTAGCCGATGCAGCCGCGCAGCTCGCCGTGCTCGCGCAACGTCACGAAGGCGCCGCGCTCCTGTTCGAGCGCGCTCATGCCGGTGGCCGGGCTGCTGTCGGGCTTGCCCTGTTTGACGGCGGTCTCCACGGACCGGCGGGCGATTTTGAGCAGCTCGTCGCGCTCATTGCGGCTGAGCGAAAAGGCTTCCTCGCGTGAGGCGCCGGTGCGCGCCGCTTTATAAAACGCCACCGCGCCGTAACCGACCACGCGGCTCTTATCCCCGGCCGTGTCGCCCGAGTTCAGGTACTTCAGAACCTTGGCCTGAGTGGCGCCCAGCCGCTCGCAGGCGATCATGGCCGCGATGATCGGTCCGCCGCCGCAGGCTTCCCAGACACGCTGGTCGAAATTGCGCGACATGCTGAGGTAATCCCACTCCTCGATGGCACGGAGCGTCTTGCGGTCGATCTTCACGGCGTCGTCGTAGGGGTGATAGTGCGAGAGATCCGAGCTGGCCACGATCAGCGTGTTGGTGCCCTTCACCAGTTTGGCCAGCGCCACGCCCAGCGCGCGGCAGGCTTCGTAGCTCTGGTCGCCCATGATGATGGGGACGAGCTGAAACTTGCCGATGGTCTTCTGCAAGTAAGGAAGCTGCGTTTCGAGCGAGTGCTCGGGCTTATCGCGCGAGGGCGTGTGGCCCGCGCCCGAGAGCCTGATGAGCGAGCTGGCGCCGGCCAGCTTCGCGGCAAACGCATGGTCCACGGGAACCTGGCCGAGCGGCGTGGTGTAGGCCGCGCCATCGTAGACCGAGGCATAGTCGAACGCTTCGTAATGCGAGGGCGCGATCACCACCACGCGGTCGAACGTGCGGCCTTTTAACAAGGCATACGAGTAAGCCGCTACCGGGCCGGCATACTCGTAGCCGGCGTGAGGAGAGACGATCGCCACCACGTCGTTCACGGGCGGCGGCGTGGCTTTGGCCAGGAAACCGTCGATCATCCTGGAAAGCTCCGCGGGGTCGGCCGGATAGAACGATCCGGCCACCGCCATCGGCCGCACCTTCTGCGATTCCGCGTGGGCAATCTCCTTCTCATAAATCATCAGGAATCCCGCCACGAACACCAGGACCCCGATCGGGCTGACCACTGAATATCTCATGAGTGAAGCGACCCATCCCACATGCCCGGGATGGCCTCCTGGCAGTGCTGGCACCTGCCGTGGTTGAGATGAACGGCTTTCACCGTGAACCCGGCGCGCTCCACCACCGCGCGGCGGCACTTCGGACAGTAAGTGCTTTCGGCGGGATGGCCGGGAATGTTGCCGATATAAACGTAATGCAGGCCCTCGGCGTCCGCGATGGCCTTGGCGCGCTCCAGCGTCTCGACCGGCGTCGGCGGAAGGTCCTTCAGCAGGTACTCGGGATGGAACTGCGAAAAGTGCAGCGGAACGTCCGGCCCCAGCTCGGATTTCACCCAGTGCGCCAGGCCCTTGAATTCCGCCTCGGAATCGTTGAGCGTGGGGATCACCAGGTAGACGATCTCGCTCCACTTGCCCAGCTTGCGCAGCGTCGCGAGCGTGTTGAGGACCGGCTTCAGCTCGCCGTTCACCACCTCTTTATAGAACTTCTCGGAGAAGGCCTTCAGATCGACCTTCACGGCGTCCACGCGCCGGCACAACTGCTTGAGCGGCTCTTCCTGGATGTAGCCGCCGGTGATGACCACGCTCTTCACGCCCGCCGCGCGCCCGGCCTCGGCGGCATCCAGCACGTATTCGCAGAAGACCACCGGGTCGTTATAGGTGTAAGCAATGGAGACGCAGCGGTTCTCGCGCGCCGCTTCGGCCAGCTTATCGGGCGGCAGATAAACATTGCGCACCTGCTCGGGCCGCACCTGCGAGATCTCCCAGTTCTGGCACATCTTGCAGTTCACGTTGCAGCCCGCCGTAGCCACCGAAAACGCCAGGCTGCCGGGCGCGAAATGGAACAGCGGCTTCTTCTCGATAGGGTCCACGTGGAGGCTGCATATGCGCGAATGCACCAGCGAATAGTAAGTGCCGCCGCGGTTCTCGCGCACGCCGCAGTAGCCGCGCTCGCGGTCGTCGATAACGCACTCGCGCGGGCAGAGCTTGCACTTGATCTTCTTGTACGGCAGCTTCTCGTAGAAACGGGCCTCCACGACGAAGCGCGCGTCGCTCTCGGCCGCGCCCGCCAGCATCGAGGGAATCGAGCCAACTAAGAACGTTCGGCGATCGAGGGCCATGGCGTCATACCTCCAGGATTTCTATGGACGCCGGATCGTTCGCGCCGATGCGGTGACGCGCATCCGCCGCGCGTGCGATGTAGAGCGGCTCGCGCTTCATCTCGCCGAGCGGCTTTAGCCCCAGCTCGGCGCGCTTGCGTTCGATAATGCGCCAGCCCGTCGCGTCTAGTGCCACCGGGTCGCGCGAAGCCAGAACGCCGCGATACGGCCACACCCACTGCGGCATGTAGGAAGGCCCGCCCTCATACTGCGGCGCCAGGGCGTCGCAGATGGTCAGCCGCACCTTCTGGCGGATGGGCGGCAGCATGTAGACATCGGCCACGTAAGGGTCGCCGCCATTCAGGTGGTATTTGTTGGGATTGTGAATCGCGCCGAAGAGATTCTTCAGCGCCATGGTCACGCCCACGATGCCGTGGTCCTTCAGCACGGGAAGATTGATGACCGCGTCGCAGGTGCGCGTCAAGGTATTCGAGAGCAGGCTGCCCACGCTGCCGAAGACGGCCAACTCGCTTTCGTAGCCGGCTTCGTCGTTGCCCAGGCAGCGTATGCGATCCTTGCGGGCGCCGGTGCGATGGCCGGCTTCCTCCAGGTCGGACGTGAGGCGGTCCCAGATGACGATATTGCGCGGCGGAATCCCGGCCTGCTGGAGGCGCTCGCACACGGCCTCGACCAGCGCGATGCTGGTGGAGCCGCCCTTGCCCGAGAGGCAATTCACCTTCAAGCCGACCGTTTCCCCGGGATGTGCGATGGATTTCCAGGCTTCGAGAGGCGCATCGCGATTGCAGGCAGCCGCCACGGCGCGATCCACGAGCGCGGCCAGATGCGAGGCATCCGGAGGCGCGGCAGGGTTGCGCGCGATCGCTACGCGGGATTTGCCGGGCAAGCTAAAGCATGCCCCACCTACGCAGGCGCGCAGGAGACTGCGGCGGCTGCTGCCGTTAATTGACTGCATGGCAAAGCTCCCGCTGGTGGGGCACGCTTGAGCCTGCCCGCCTGGCGCCTTTCGGTAATTCCGATTCCTTTATATCACGCGGCCCGCAAACAGGCGTAAAACACGACTCCGCGCCACGCCGCGTTTGGGCGGCCAACTCCTCGGTACAATGAACTTTAGTGCCACTGACTTGTTATCTCGACGCGTTCTCCGGGATCAGCGGAGACATGCTGGTGGGCGCGCTCGCCCATGCCGGCGCCGACCAGACCGCCATCGTCGACGCCATCACCTCGCTTCAAACCGGCGCCACCGTCTCTTTCGAGAAGGTGAAACGCGGCGGCATCGGCGCCACCAAGTATCACGTGAACGTCGAGCCTACCCACGCGCACCGGCATCTCTCGCATATCGTGAAGATGATTGAAGGCGCCGCCTTAACGCCGCGCGCCAAGCGGGATGCCATCTCGGTTTTCCGCCGGCTGGGAGAGGCCGAGGCCGAAGTGCACCAGGTCTCCATCGAGAAGGTGCATTTCCACGAGGTGGGCGCGGCCGATTCCATTGCCGATATCGTGGGCGCCTGCGTGGCCTTCGACCTTCTGGGCGTCGATACCATCGTCTGCTCGCCGCTGAACGTGGGGAGCGGCACGGTCAACACCGAGCATGGCCTGCTGCCCGTGCCGGCGCCGGCCACCGCGCTGCTGCTCTCGAACGCGCCGATCTACGTGCGCGGCCCGGCGGTGGAATTGACCACCCCGACCGGCGCGGCCGTCGCCGTCACCCTGGCGCAATCCTTCGGCGTGTTGCCGCCCATGAAAGTGAGCGCCGTCGGATACGGCGCGGGCGGGCACGATTTCCCCGAGCAGCCCAACGTGCTGCGCGTAATCCTCGGCGAACCCACCGGCGCCAGCGAAGCGCTCACGGTTTCGGTGATCGAATCGAATATCGACGATTCCAATCCCCAGGTGCTGGCCTATACCGCCGAGCGGCTGCTGGAATTCGGCGCGCTCGACGTGCTGATGCTCCCCGTGACCATGAAGAAGGGCCGGCCCGGTACGCTGCTGCAAGTGGTATGTAAGCCCGAGAATCGCGAGGCCCTGGCACAACTCGTCTTCTCGGAGACGTCCGCCCTGGGGCTGCGCATCTACTCCGCCGAAAGGCGCGTGCAGGCGCGCACCTGGAAAGAGGTCGAGACCACCTACGGCAAAGTGCGCATGAAGGTTTCGGGCGAAGGCTCCTATGCGCCGGAATATGAGGACTGTCGCAAGCTGGCCATCGAATCCGGCGTGGCCCTGCGGCAGATTATCGCGGAAGCGAATCACGCGTACTTGAACCAATCCAGATGAAATACTACCTGACTACGCCGCTTTACTATGTGAATGCGGCTCCCCACATCGGCCACACCTACACCACCATGGCGGCCGAGACCATCGCGCGCTTCAGGCGCATGCAGGGTTACGACGCGGTGATGTTCACCGGCACCGACGAGCACGGCCAGAAGGTCGAGCGCGCCGCCCAGGCCGCCGGCAAGACGCCCCAGGCTTTCACCGACACCATCTCGGCGGAGTTCCGCAAGCAGTGGGAGAAGCTCAATATCCGGGTCGACCGCACCATACGCACCACGGACCCGCGCCATCACAAGGTGGTGCAGTGGCTCTTCGAGCGCTGCCTGGAGAACGGCTACATCTATAAGGGCAGCTACACCGGCCAATACTGCGTCTTCGACGAGCTGTACGTGAACGAAGCCAAGGCCGGCGATCCCTGCCCGGAGTGCGGACGGCCCACCGAGACGGTCACCGAGGAGAATTATTTCTTCAAGCTCTCGGCCTTCACCGAAAAGCTGCTCGAGCTGTACGAGAAGCAGCCCGATTTCATCCAGCCCGAGACCCGCCGCAACGAGGTGATCTCGTTCGTGCGCAATGGCCTCAACGATCTTTCGATCAGCCGGACGACGCTCAAGTGGGGCATCCCGCTGCCGGTCGAGGGGCATCACGTTTTCTATGTGTGGTTCGACGCGCTGATCGCCTACGTGAGCGCGGTCCAGGGCGAAGAGCTGTGGCCGGCCGATTTGCACCTGATCGGCAAGGAGATCGTGCGGTTCCACGCGGTCTTCTGGCCGGCCTTCTGCATGGCCGGCGGCATCGAACTGCCGAAACGCGTCTTCGCGCACGGCTGGCTGCTGTTCGAGAACGACAAGATGAGCAAGTCGCGCGGCAACATCGTGCGCGCCGAACCCATACGCGAGGTCATGGGCGCCGATGCGCTGCGCTACTTTCTGCTGCGCGAGATCGTCTTCGGGCAGGATGGCAGTTTCAGCTACGACGCGCTGATCAATCGCTACAATTCGGACTTGGCCAACGGCCTCGGCAACCTGGCCAGCCGCACGCTGACCATGATCCACCAGTATCGCGGCGGCATCGTGCCGGAAGGTTCCGAGCCGCAGATCGCCGCGCTGGCGGGCGAGACCATCAAGAATGTCGAGGCGGCCTACGACCGCTTCGAGTTCTCCAAGGGGCTCGAGGCCGTCTGGGGGTTGATCTCGGAAGTAGATCGCTTCATAGTAAAGCAGGCGCCCTGGAAACTGGCCCGCCAGTCGGGCGACGACGCCGCGGCCCAATTGAATACTACGCTGTACACGGCCGCCGAGGCGTTGCGCGTCGCGACGGCTCTGCTGGCCCCCGTGCTGCCGCAATCGGCGCCCAAAATCTGGACGCAGCTCGGCATGGCGGAGCCGCTCGAAGCGGTGCGCTTCGCCACGCTCGCCTGGGGCGGACTGCCGGTGGGGCAGAAGATCGGTGAAGTGGCGGGCGTCTTCCCGCGCATCGACGTCAAGCCGGCGGTCGAGCGCATGCGGGAACTCGAGGTGCGTGCCACCGAGGAGCAGGCCGCCCTGATGGGCAAGAAGGTCGAAGCGCCCGCGGCCGCCGCGGAAGCCAGGATTCCCATCGAGGATTTCTCCAAGGTGGAGCTGCGCGTGGGGCTGGTGCTTTCGGCCGAGCGCGTCACGGGCTCCGACAAGCTGATGCACATGAAAGTGGATATCGGCGAGCCCGAGCCGCGCACCATCGTGGCGGGCATCGCCGAGGCCTACACGCCGGAGGCCCTGATCAACCGCAAGGTGGTGATCGTCGCCAATTTGCAACCTCGCAAGCTGCGCGGCATCGAATCGAACGGCATGATCGTAGCGGCTTCGGTGGAGGGGGGAAAGCCCGTGCTGGCCGGCTTCCATGAGGATGTCCCGGTCGGAGCCCGCCTCAAGTGAGGCTGGTGGATTCGCACGTCCATCTGGACGATCCCAAATTCGATCCCGACCGCGACGCGGTAATCGAGCGCGCGCGGGCCGCGGGCGTAGAGCACATGATGGCCATCGGCACCGGCAACGGCCCACCGGACCTGGAAGCCGGCCTGCGGCTGGCCGCGCGTTACCCTTTCCTGTACGCCACCGTGGGTGTGCATCCGCACGATGCCTCCAAGGCCGGCGAGGATGTCTTCGCCCGGCTGCGCGAGTTGGCCGCCGATCCCAAGGTAATTGCCCTCGGCGAAATCGGCCTGGATTACCACTACGACCTCTCGCCGCG
>Ga0181520_10006583_pt1 | contig 17663 bp, 11 predicted proteins | sample PEATcosm2014_Bin_29_FD_132451 | JGI IMG/M metagenome (GOLD analysis project Ga0181520, IMG submission 132451) | Peatland microbial communities from MTU Mesocosm Facility, Houghton, MI, USA - PEATcosm2014_Bin02_30_metaG | ecosystem: Environmental > Terrestrial > Soil > Wetlands > Peat | place... | reverse complement strand
GAAGAGGAGTGGACCAGCATCCTCGACACCAATCTCACCGGCACGCTGCGCGCCTGCCAGGTCTTCGGCAAGCACATGCTCGAGCGCGGCTACGGACGCATCATCAACATCTCTTCTCTCAATGCATTTGTCGCGCTCAACGAAGTGGCCGCCTACGCCGCAAGCAAGGCCGGCGTCGGCTCGCTAACCCGGTCGCTCGCCGTCGAGTGGTCGAAGCGCGGCGTCACCGTGAATGCCATCGCGCCGGGCGTCTTCCGCACCGAGCTCAACGCCCAGTTGCTCGACAGCACGCCGCGCGGCCAGGAACTGCTGATGCGCACGCCCATGGGCCGCTTTGGAAGAACCGAAGAGCTGGTCGGCGCCGCAATCTATCTAGCCTCCGACGCTGCTTCCTTCGTCACCGGTCAGACGCTCGTGGTCGACGGCGGTTTCCTCGCCAGCGGCGTCAACCAGTAATCGAACCCGAAAATGCGAGTTGCAGTAACCGTTAAGATGGACCTGAAGCATCCACCGTTCAACGCACGGAGACCTTATGCCCGAGCCAACTTGCGATATCGGCCTCATCGGCCTCGCTGTCATGGGACAGAATCTCGTCCTCAACATGAACGACCACGGCTTCAAGGTCGCCGTCTTCAACCGCACGGTGTCGAAGGTGGACGACTTCATCGCCGACGAGGCCAAGGGCACCAACGTTGTGGGCGCGCACTCGATAGAAGAGCTCGCCGCGCTCCTCAAACGGCCTCGCCGCATCATGCTCATGGTCAAGGCTGGCGACACGGTCGACCAGATGATCGATCACATCCTGCCTGTGCTCGAGCCCGGCGACATCCTCATCGACGGCGGCAACTCGCTCTTTACCGACTCCAACCGCCGCACCAGGACTCTCGCTGAAAAGGGCATTCTCTTCGTCGGCACCGGTGTCTCCGGCGGCGAAGAGGGCGCGCGCAACGGCCCCTCCATCATGCCCGGCGGCAACCCGGCGGCATGGCCCCATGTAAAGGACATCTTCCAATCCATTGCCGCCAAGGTCGAAGACGGAACGCCCTGCTGCGACTGGGTGGGCGAAGACGGCGCAGGCCACTACGTCAAAATGGTGCACAACGGCATCGAATACGGCGATATGCAGCTCATCTGCGAGGCCTACGACCTGCTCCAGCGCGGCCTTGGCCTCACCGCCGACGAGTTGCACACGGTCTTTGCCGACTGGAACAAGGGCGAGCTCGACAGCTACCTGATCGAGATCTCCAGCCAGATTTTTGCCAAGAAGGACGAAGACGGCTCGCCTATCGTCGACAAGATCCTCGACACCGCCGGACAGAAGGGCACGGGCAAGTGGACCGTCTTCAGCGCGCTCGACCTTGGTCAGCCCGTCACGCTCATCGGCGAGTCCGTCTTTGCGCGCTGCCTTTCCGCACTCAAAGAAGAGCGAGTCAACGCCGCGAAGATCCTCAATGGCCCGTCCAATACAGCTCCTCCCAGCGACCGCGCCGCGTTTATTGAAGAGGTGCGCTGCGCCCTTTACTGCTCCAAGATCATCTCCTACACGCAGGGCTACATGCTGCTCCGCGCCGCCGCCAAAGAGCACGGCTGGAATCTCAACATGGGCGGCATCGCGCTCATGTGGCGCGGCGGTTGCATCATCCGCAGCCGCTTCCTGGGCAAGATCAAGGAAGCCTTCGACAAGAATCCCTCCCTCGATAACCTGCTTCTCGACAGTTTCTTCTCCGACGCCCTCAACCACTATCAGGGCTCGTGGCGCAAGGCCCTCGTGCACGCGATTCAGCTCGGTGTACCCACGCCGGCCTTCTCCACGGCGCTCGCATTCTTCGACGGCTATCGCACTGCTCGCCTGCCCGCCAACCTGCTTCAGGCGCAGCGCGACTTTTTCGGCGCCCACACCTATGAGCGCGTCGACCAGCCGCGCGGCCAGTTCTTCCACACCAACTGGACCGGCCGCGGAGGCCGCGTCTCATCCACCACGTACAACGTTTAGCCCCAAGCCGCTCTGTCTCGTAGCGCCGGTCTCTAGACCGGCTGGCCCTCAGAGGCCTCGCAGGATTTTGAATTCGAGCAATCGCGCAGTCTGGGAGAACTCCGGCTGCATCTCCGTGGGAGTACACTGATTCAAACCTCGATTCATGGCCAAAACGCTCAACAATTCGCAGGAGCGCGCTCACGTCCCGGCCGCCCGCTTCTCGTTCACAAACAAGCTCAGCGCCTCTAACAAGACGCCCCGCCAGATCAACCGCAACCTCATCTTTAACCACATCCGCGCGCGCCAACCCATCTCCCGCGCCGACCTCTCGCGCGTCTCCGGACTGCAACGCAGCACGGTCTCTCTCATCGTGGAAGAGCTGCTCGCCGACCGATGGGTCGTGGAAGGATCTATGGGCCGCCTTCCCCGCGGCCGCCGCCCCACCTTTCTGAATGTCTCCAGCCAGCGCGGAGTGCTCGCGCTCGACATTCACCCCGCGCAAACCACGCTGGCTATCGCAGACCTCGGCGGCCAAATCCTCGTCGAAGATCAGATCGAGCTACCTGAAAATCCGCAGAAGGTGGTCGGCGCCATCGTCACCGCCATTCGCAAGATGATCGCCGCCAACACAGACCGCTCTTTCGACGGCGTTGGCATCAGCCTTCCCGGCCGTCCCCACCAGCACCCGGGCCCATCCAGCTCTGCAAGGCAAAACGAGGCAAAAGCCATCTTCGCGCCCAACGTCCGCTGGCCCATCGGTCAGATCAAGTCGCGCGTAGAACAGGCTACGGGACTCCCCACCTTCGTCGACAACGTGGCCAATGCCTGTGCTCTCTCCGAAGTCTGGTTTGGCGACAGCGATGGCAACCACGATCTCGTCGTCGTCAACGTCTCCGAAGGCCTGGGCACCGGCATCTTCGCCAATGGCCGCATTCTGCGCGGCGAAGGCGGATCGGCCGGCGAGTTTGGCCATGTACAGGTCGACCCGCTCGGCCTGCCCTGCGGCTGCGGCAGTACCGGGTGCTGGGAGACCGTCGCTTCCAACCGCGCGGGCATGCGCTACTACGCCGAAATCGCCGGCCGGCCGTCTCCCCCGTTCGAAAGTCTTCTCAAGCTGGCCGCATCGGGCGACCCCGCCGCCAGCCAATCCATCGATCGCATGTGTGCCGCACTTGGCCGCGGCATGCACATGATCGCTTCCGCGCTCGCGCCGTCTGAGATCGTCGTGGTCGGCGACATCACCACCATCTGGCGCCTCGCCGGCCCGCGCATCGAGCAGGAGATGCGCCGCATCCCCATGGTCCGCGTCCCCAGGCTGCGTCCCGCGCAAGACGGTAACAAGGCACGGCTGCGCAGCGCCGTGGCCCTCGTCATGCACGACAACCAGGTTTAAGGCACGCGGCCGCTCGACCTCAATCCGGGTTGCGAGGCACGGCCCCTTGCCACCCATCGCACAATCGGAGAACAATCCCGTGATCCTCGATTCCTTCCGCCTTACCGGCAAGAATGCTCTCGTCACCGGTTCTTCGCGCGGCATGGGAGCCGCCATCGCCGTGGCCCTCGCCGAAGCCGGCGCCAATGTTGCACTGCACGCCTCGCAGTCGGTTCCCGCCGATGTCGTCGCTCAGGTCGCCGCCACCGGCGTCCGCCACGTCGCGCTCACCGCCGACGTCCGCCATCCTGAACTTGCGGTTTCGCTTGTTGACCAGGCCGCTTCGGCCTTCGGATCGCTCGACATCCTGGTCAACAACGCCGGCATCACCCGCCGCGCTCCGGCCGTCGACTATCCCGTTGCCGAATGGGACGAAGTTATCGCTGCCGACCTCACCACCGTCTTCCGCCTCTGCCAGGCCGCAGGCCGGCTCATGCTTGCGCAAGGCTCCGGCAAGATCGTCAACATCGCTTCCCTGCTCAGCTTCCAGGGCGGCATCACCGTCCCCGCCTACGCCGCTGCCAAGGGCGGCGTCGCCCAGCTCACCAAGGCCCTCGCCAACGAGTGGGCCTCCAAAGGCGTCTGCGTCAACGCCATCGCGCCCGGCTACGTGGCCACCGACCTCACTGAAGCCCTGCAGAAAGACCCCACCCGCAATCGCCAGATCATCGAGCGCATTCCCGCCGGCCGCTGGGGCTCGCCCACAGACGTCGCCGCCACCGCGGTCTTTCTTGCTTCCCCGGCCAGCGACTACGTCAATGGACACGTGCTCGTTGTCGACGGCGGCTGGATGGGCCGCTAAATCAATGCGATTGAATCCCGCGCATTCCTCCTCTCTCAACCGCGAACGAGCCTCATCCATCCCTTTCACAGCCGCCTACGGATAGATGCCGCGAATCTGCACGGTCTCAGCCACGCGCCCGATGCCGAGCGTGTTGGCAGCAATGCGCATGGGCACATTCTTGTCCAGATGGATCTTCAGCACATCCTTGAAAGCCGACTTCATCACGCGCTCCAGGCGGTCGTAGACGTCCTGCGCCTCCCAGAAGAGGTGCTGCTCGTCCTGCACCCATTCAAAGTACGAGACCGTCACTCCACCGGCGTTGCACAGAATGTCTGGAATTACGAACACTCCCTTGCTTTCCAGAATTCGGTCAGCAGCCGGCGTAACTGGCCCGTTGGCCGCTTCGCCCACGATCCTGGCGCGTACCGCGCCGGCGTTCTCTGCATCGATTGCGTTTTCCAGCGCTGCCGGCACCAGGATGTCGCAGTCCATGGCCAGCAACTCCTGCGCAGTGATGGGCTCGCTCTCAGGGAAGCGTTCCACTTTTCCGGTGAGCGCCTTCAAGTGCATCAGTTCCGGAATGTCCAGCCCGTTCCCGTTGTAGACGCCGCTCGTCGAATCGTTGACCGCGATGACTTTCGCTCCCGCTTCATGCAGCAGTTGCGCGGCGATCGAGCCGGCGTTGCCAAAGCCCTGCACGGCGACCTTTGCGCCCTTGAGCGTCATCCCGAGGTGGTCGCAAGCGCTCTTGATCGTGTAAAACACGCCGCGGCCAGTGGCTTCATTGCGTCCCAGCGACCCGCCCATGCAGATGGGCTTGCCCGTAACCACGCCGGGAATCGGATAGCCCTTGGTCATGCTGAAGGTATCCATGATCCATGCCATGGTCTGCGGATTGGTGTAAACATCCGGCGCAGGAATATCCTGCTGCGGCCCAATCAAGGGAAGAATTGCGCTGGTGTAGCGCCGCGTCATGCGCTCCAGTTCGCCCTTCGACATATGTTTTGGATCGCAGGTGATGCCGCCCTTTGCCCCGCCAAAGGGAATATTGACCACGGCGCATTTCCACGTCATCCATGTGGCCAGCGCCTTCACTTCATCCAGCGTGACTTGCGGATGATACCGGATGCCGCCCTTTGCCGGGCCGCGCACCTGGCTGTGCTGGACTCGATAGCCCTCAAAGCGATGAATGTGCCCGTCGTCCATGCGCACCGGCACCGTAACTGTCAGCACGCGCTCGGGATACTTGATCATCTCTCGCGTATCGTTGTCGAGGCCAAGAACGTCCGCTGCTGCATCGAAATTCTGCAGAGCAAGTTCGTAGGCATTTTCTGTCTTGCCTGTTTTCAGCATTGTGTTTCCTCCTTGGCCGAGCCGCTGTACCGCACGCATTCGGCAGGATCACCCTTTCATCCGGCGCTCAATCCTGCCGGCAAAGTCTGCTCCTGCTCGACATTCCTCTGCGCTTGGTAAACCGGCGCAAGCCAGTTTCTGTAATTCCTCAACTTCCCGCGGGTGGCATCGAAATACAACCGCTGTAATTCCGATGCAACCGCTCCCAGGTTTCCGTCTCCCACCGCCCGGTGATCGACGCGCGTAATCGGCGCCACACCCACTGCCGTGCCGGTGAAGAAGAGTTCCTCACACGTGTACAACTCGCTGCGATCGATCGGCCGCTCCAAAACTTCCAGGCCAAGCTCCCGCCGCGCCAGTTCCATAACCGAGTCTCGCGTGATCCCCTCCAGCACGTTCTCGGTCACGGGCGGCGTAATCAGCTTGCCCTTGCGCACCATGAAGATGTTGCACGTCGCTCCTTCGGCGACATGGCCGCTCTCGTTCAGAAAGATGGCCTCGTCGAATCCGCAACGCCGCGCCTCGTCGCTGGCCAGCGCGCTGTTCGCATAGGCCCCGCAAATCTTCCCGCGCGCCGGAATCGCGTTGTCCTCGATGCGCCGCCATGAGCTCACACCTGCATGGAGCCCTTGTTCTGCATGAAGGTAGTCGCCGTACGGAAGCACGACGATCGCAAAGGCATCCTGATCGTCGGGGCTGACCCCCACACGTTCTGCACTCTTGTAAGCAAGGGGCCGGACGTATACGTTGGTCCGAAACGCATTTCTTCGCATCAGCTCCAGCGTGATCTCCGACAACTCCTCCGGCGTTGCCGGAACAACGATCCGCACAATGCCGCAGTTCTGTTTCCACCTCTGGTAGTGCTCCACGGGGCGCATCACAAACAATTCCTGCTGCGCCTCATCCCAATGCGCGCGAATCCCTTCAAACACCCCCGTTCCATAATGCAGAGCATGAGTGAGGATCCCCACGCGCGCCTCGCCAAGCGGCATATACTCGCCGCCAAAGTACACGATCAGTTTCGGATCAGCTTCAGCTTTCATGGAAACTCCTCGCCTCCTATGCAAGAACAGAAGGCTTCGGCGCCAGGTAATGAGCGCGCACCGCAAAGTCCTCCAATTCATTCTGAAAACGTGGATCGGCAATGGCAATCAACGCCTCCGCACGTTCACGAAGCGTCTTCCCATGCAGATACGCGATCCCGTGCTCGGTAACCACGTAATGAACATCCGCGCGCGAAGTAACCACGCCGGCGCCCGGCTCCAGCATCGGCACAATCCGCGAGACGCTGCCATGCACCGCCGTTGCCGGCAACGCAATGATCGGCACGCCGCCCTTTGAGCGGGCCGCGCCCCGTATGAAATCCACCTGCCCTCCAAAGCCGCTAAAGGGCCTGGTGCCGATCGAATCCGCGCAGACCTGTCCGGTAAGGTCAATCTGCAGCGCGGAATTGATTGCCACCATCCGATCGTTCTGCGCGACAACAAACGGATCGTTCGTGTAGCAGATCGGCCGGAACTCGAAGCTCGGATTGTCATCGATGAAATCGAAGAGGCGCTTCGATCCGAGTACGAAGGCCGTCACTGCCTTGCCGCGGTGCAGCGATTTGCGCTCTCCATTCATCACACCCGATTCCATCAGTTCGATGATCCCGTCCGAGCACATCTCGGTGTGAATGCCAAGATCGTGCTTATCGCCCAGACACGCCAGCACAGCATCCGGAATTCCCCCAATTCCCGTCTGCAGCGTCGCTCCGTCGGGAATCAGCGAGGCCACGTTTCGAGCTACACGCAGATGAAGCTCGGTGAAGGGCTCAGGGTAGAGTTCAAGCAGCGGCCGCGATGTCTCCACGATGTAGTTGATGTGGCTCATATGGAAGGTCGTGTCCCCATGCGTGCGCGGCATTTGATCGTTCACCTCGGCGATGACCACCGGCGTATTGCGCGCAGCGTTCAGCGTGCAGTCCACGGTCGTGCCCAGGCTTACAAACCCGTGCGCGTCCGGCGTGGAAACCTGCATCAAGACCACGTCCAGGGGAAGCGCCCCGTTCTCGAACAAGCCTTCAATCTCGCTCAGAAAGATGGGCGTGTAGTCCGCTCGCCCCGCCGCCACGGCCTCGCGCACATTGGCCCCCAGAAACAGCCCGCGATGACGAAAATGGCCTTCGTACTCCGGTTTGGTGTAGTCGGCGTTCCCCAGAGTCTTCATGTGCACGATCTCCACGTCGCGCAACTCCGGAGCTCTCGCCACCAATGCATCGACCAACACCGATGGCGTACCGCATCCCGACTGGATCCAAACGCTCGATCCGGAACGAACCACCCCCAGGGCATGTGCCGCGTCCACGCACTTTCTCTTGTATTCTTCAACCCAGCTCATATCCCGCTGCCTCCAGTGCAAGATGTTCCTGGCCACAACGCGGCCTTTGTTCTGTCCCCGCTCCCGCGGAACCCATCCGACCCGGTCTCTTCCCCACCGGCTGGCTCCTTCTGGAAGCGGCAAAAACCGCTCTTATAGCCCGAGGAATGCTAGGACTTGGCCGCGGGGGGCACTGTGACACCTATCACAACCCGCGCACAGGGGAATTACGTCTGTAATTACCAAAAACTGAGAAACCCCTGCTCACTTTCCGCGAGATCGCCCTGCCCCAAATGTGAGAGAGTACTGTTTGACTCTCATGGACCCGATTTCCCACGGCCAAACCGTCTCCTCCGCACTCGCTCGCTACAACGCCTTTCTCCTGCTCGTTGCCGGCCTCGGCGGCCTGCTCTACGGCGTCGACGTCGGCATCATTGGCGGCGCATATCCCTACCTCGCGGCCACCTCCGGCCTCACCCCGCCGCAGCTTTCCGAAATAGTCGCGGCCGTCCTGCTGGGCAGCGTCTTCTCCACGCTTTTCGCTGGCCTCCTGGCCGACTGGATGGGCCGCAAGCCGCTCATGATCCTCAGCGGCGTTGCTTTCGCCCTAAGCATCCCCATCATTGCCCTCTCGCAGGGCTTCTGGGTGCTTTTTTATGGGCGCCTGCTCCAGGGCATCAGCGGCGGCTTCATTGGCATCGTGGTTCCGCTCTATCTTGCCGAGTGTCTCGGCGCATCAAACCGCGGAAAAGGCACCGCCATCTTCCAGTGGCTTCTCACGCTCGGCATCGTTGCGGCTGCACTCGTCGGCATCTACTACAGCTATCGTGTGCAATCCGTCGCCGCGGCCTCCGACGCAGCCACGCTCTTCGAATTCAAGAAACAGGCCTGGCGGCGCATCTTCTGGGTCTCGCTTCCCCCGGGCATTCTCTTTGTTCTGGGCAGTTTCGCCGTCTCCGAGTCGCCGCGCTGGCTCTTCCTTCGCGGTCGTCGTGACCACGCCCATGCCGCTCTCCTGCGCTCTCGTACGCCCCAGCAAGCCGAGCTTGAGCTCAACGAAATGGCCGAAGCCTCGCACCAGCAATCGCAAAAGCTCGCCGGCCAGCGCACCCGCGAGCGCCTGCTCCAGCGCAAATACGTCATCCCCTTCCTGCTCGCGCTCGTGATCCTCTCCTGCAACACCGCCACCGGCATCAACTCCATCGTCGGCTACAACGCCGGCATCCTCATGCAGAGCGGCCTCTCCGATCTCCAGGCCCACTGGGGCTACGTCCTCTTCACCACCATCAACTTCCTCATGACCATGGTCGGCATGTTCCTGGTCGATCGCAAGGGCCGCAAGTTTCTGCTCATCGTCGGCACCAGCGGCATCATTGTCTCGCTCATCGGCGTGGGCACTCTCTTCCTGCGCACCGAAAAACTCAACGTTGATAGCGGCGCACAACTTCAGTCGCTGGTCACTTCCAATCAAGACCTGACCCTGCGCTTCGATCCGTCCGCAGCGCAAAAACTGCTAGCCAACGCCGGTCCAGCCGGCGCAGCCATCGACACCAATCACGCCTCGCTCGCTGTCATCTACTCCTACGGCGACTTCACCTCCACCACCAACTACGCCCGCTCCGACGACACCGCCGCCGTGCCCATCCACATCGACCGCGCCGACTCCATCCCCTCCAACGGCGTCGAGTCCTTTTTTCAGAATCCCTTCGCCGACCTCAATGCCGCGCGCACCGCTCCCCTCCGCATTCAGAAGGCGCTCGTCGGCCAGATCCCCGGCACAAACCACGGGTGGATCGTCGCGCTCTGGCTCTATCTTTTCGTCGCGTTCTACGCCATGGGACCCGGCGTCTGCGTCTGGCTCGCCCTGTCCGAACTCATGCCCACCCGCATCCGCTCCAACGGCATGAGCATCGCGCTGGTCAGCAACCAGCTCGTCTCCACCACGCTTGCTGCCATCTTTCTGCCCTTCGTCAGCAAGCACGGCTACTCGTCCATCTTTTTCCTCTTCGCCTGCTTCACCGTGGTCTACTTCATCACCGCGGCATTCTTCCTGCCGGAGACAAAGGGCAAGACCCTCGAAGAGATCGAAGCTCACTTCGAAGGCAAAGTGACCGCCTGACCAAGCGGTGAGTCATTCGCCCTCCGTGTTGTTTACTGGGTGCCCCATTCACAAATCCAACCGCCGCGCACGGCGACAACGCAACCATGCATCAGCTGCCGCATGAGCTTCGCTGCTCTCGTTCGGCCTTCTTTTATGGAATTAGGTCTTTTTGTCTTGGATTCTTGATCCCCATTCACGTCCGTGCTCGGAGTGAATGGCGGGGACGACGGGGCTCGAACCCGCGACCTCTGCCGTGACAGGGCAGCGCTCTAACCAACTGAGCTACGTCCCCAATAGATGGGTTTGTCACTCGCGCTTCTAACCGCAGACGCCCCCCACAGCGAGCCTCCCAGGTGAACGCGACATTTCAAAGTGTAACAGAAAGTGCGGGCCTTTAAGACCCTCCACTGCTCGTTTTCGACACCTGCTCCGGCATCGGAATCGTCTTCAATTCAGAACGTCCCCAACAGGCCCCCGCGATTCGCCTCGCTTACGCCGACCAGGCAGCCCGGTTCGCGCGGCCGGCCGAGCTGTAGCCCATATCCGCCGAAATGCCGCGCACGCACTGCAGCAGTTGGTTGGCAATCGTAGGCAGCTTCTGTGCGGTCACGCGGAACGACGGCCCCGAAATGCTCACCGCCGCAACCGGCAGCCGCTGCGCGTCCAGCAGAGGCACCGCAATACAGCGCAACCCCTCTTCGAACTCCTCATCGTCCACCGCATAGCCGCGGCGCCGGGTCTTTTCCATCTCCGTGCGCAAGGCCTCGGCCGTAGCCAAGGTCCGCGTTGTAAACCGCTCAAAGCGCGTCTTCTTGATCACCTCATTGGCCCGATCCTCGGGAAGAAACGCCAGCATCGCCTTGCCCACCGAGGTGCAATGCACCGGGTTGCTCGCTCCGATGCGCGTAATCATGCGCACCGACCGCGCCGGCTCGATCTTGTCGATATAAATCACGCGAGCGGCCTCGAGAACGCATAGGTGCGCCGTCTCTTCAGTCTCCGCTACCAGTCGCCGCAGGTGCGGCTGTGCGCGGTCCCGAAGATCGTACTGCTCGATCGCCCGGTTGCCAAAGTCAAACAGCCGCAGCCCCAGCCGGAACTTGCCGTTGCCTGTCCGCTCCACCATGCGATGGCGTTCAAGCACCATCAGAAAGCGGTGAGCCGTGCTCTTGTGCAACTGCAGCGAAGCCGCCACTTGCGCCAGGCCGAGCGGCGTCTCGCTCTCCCCCAGCAAATCCAGAACCGCAAATGCCCGGTCCAGCGCCTGGACCTTATATGTGCCTTGCACCGCAGCATCTCGCATTGTGAACTCCCTTGTCGCCAAATGAACTCCTTATCATTTTGTGACATTTGGAATTCCGTGTCAATTGGTGAGACGCAGTTTCTTTGAATGAAATCAACCGGCAAGTGCACAAGATCGCTACTGCCGGCAACCCTGGACGGCGATGAATTCCTTCTTGGACTTTCACACGCGATTCACCGCGACTGACGAGCGGTCCTCGGACCAGACAGTCGAGAAGGGATGTTACGTAGGAACGAATGGGCAATGAGAGCCAAGCCGGCCCAAACCAAGCGCCCTACCCCTCCACCGTGTCGCCCTCGCCCGGCGCAAGAAACAGATTCGCCTCAAGCCCATGCTGACGCGTATAGAGGTCGTGGTACCGGCCGCTCATCGCGTACAACTCCGCATGATCGCCCCGCTCCACAATCTGCCCCTGCTCTACAACGAGGATCTGGTCGGCGCGGCGAATCGTCGACAGCCGGTGCGCGATCACAAACGTCGTCCGCCCTTCCATCAGCTTGGCCAATCCCGCCTGGATCATCCCCTCCGACTCGGAGTCGAGCGAGCTGGTCGCTTCGTCCAGAATCAGAATCCGCGGCTCCGCCAGAAGCGCCCGCGCAATCGAAAGCCGCTGCCGCTGCCCGCCCGAGAGCTTCACCCCGCGCTCGCCCACGATCGTCTCGTACTGATCGGCAAAGCGCTCGGCAAACTCGTCCACGCGCGCCGTCCTGCAGGCGGCCAGAAACTGCTCCTCGGTTGCATCGGGCCGCGAAAACAAAATGTTCTCGCGAATCGATCCATCGAACAGAAAGGAGTCCTGCAGCACCACGCCCAGTTGTGAACGGTAGGTATTCAGGTTCACATGCGCGAGGTCGATTCCGTCCACCAGCACGCGCCCGCTTGTGGGCGTGTGAAACGCGCAAATCAGGCTGATAATCGTCGACTTGCCGGATCCCGACGAGCCGACCAGCGCCGTCACCGTCCCCGGCCGCGATTCAAAGTTGATCCCATGCAGCACCGGCTTGTCGGCCTCGTAAGAGAATTGCACGTTCTCAAACTTCACCGTCCCCTGAATCGGCGGCATCGCAATCGTGCGCCCCGGCGTCTTGTTCTCCTCGACCTCCGCCATGATCTCGTTCGTGCGGTCGAGCCCCGCGAAGGCCTCCGTCAACTGCGTGCCGATGTTCACAATCTGGATGACCGGCGCGATCATGAAAACCAGAAACATGTTGTATTGAAAGTAGTCGCCCAGGGTCCACGCGCCCCGCAGCACGGCGTGCCCGCCAAAATACATCACCAGCGCGGATACCAGCCCGGCCATCGTCGTCGACGCGGCCCCCAGTGTGCTGGTCATGGTCAGCGACTTCATCACGTTCTCCAGCAGCCGCTGCACGCCCTCCGCAAACACGCTGTGCTCGCGCTCCTCCGCGTGGTAGCCCTTCACCACGCGCACGCCGCCCAGCGACTCCGTCAACCGCCCCGTCACCTCGGCGTTGATCTTGCCGCGCTCGCGAAAAATCGGGCGAATCGTCTTGAACCCGTACTGCAGAATTACCACAAATACGGCCAGCACGGAAAAGACCGTGAGCGTCACCGGAACGCTGCGATGCATCAGGTAGATAAAGGCCAGCACTGCTGTCAGCATTCCGCCGGTGAAGTCCACCAGCCCCGTGCCCACCAGGTTGCGCACGCCTTCCACGTCCGTCATGATGCGCGCCACCAGCGTGCCAGTGCGGTTCTCGTCATAGTAAGCAACCGACAGCAGCCCAACGTGCCGTTGCACCTTGCTGCGCAGTTCTGCGATCAGCCGCTGGCCCGCCTTGGAGAGCAGCTGGGTAAGTGCATACGACGTAATGGCCTGCGCCAGCATCGCGCCAAATACCAGCCCGATCATCTTGGGCAGCAGCGCCGGATTGCCGGTGGGCGACAGCACACGGTCCAATAGCGGCTTCGCCATGAAGGGCATCACCAGCCCCGCCACCCGGTTCACCACCATCAGGCAAAACCCGGCCAGAATCAGCCCCTTGCGCGGCGCCATCAGCGCCCAAACCTCCGGACCCACCTTCTTCAGGTTTACCTTTTTCTTGGGCAGGTCCGCAGCCGCGCCACGCCCCGCACGGCCGCCGCCCGAGCGTTCCGCCTTCATGCCCATGCCCATCCCGCCGCGCATCGTCCCCATCGGCTAGGCCTGCCTTGCGCGGCGCACCGCGATAAACGACCTAACACACATACCCACGTAAATCCCCATCAGCACAGCCATCGTCACCTTCGAAGCCAGCGCAATCATGTCCGGTGAATGTCCCTGCGAGGTTGCAGAAACGTATCCGCGAACAGCCTCAATCGCCCCACCCAGGAATCCGATCAGCCCGATGGTCACGTTGATATGCATCAACGTCATCCGGCCCTTCTCACTCTTCGCGCGCAAAGCCAGAAATCCGAACAGCCCGAGCGCCAGCCCAAACCACACTGGAATCAGCGCCGTCTTGTGCAGGCTGCCAGTCCCCAGGTAGCCGGCCTCGCCCAGCACCACCATCAAAAACGCAAAAATCAAGGTTACTCTTGCCATGCGACACTCCTCTTCTTCACCGTCATCAAGGGTAACAGCCGTATGATGCGCCAGCCCACTCGCCCGATGCAGAGTAGTACTTGCACACATTGCGCGCGAAAATGCCGGGCGCCCCATCCTTTCCGCGGTGTTTCGAGGAAAAGATGCGAAATGGGTGGGTTCCAACATCTCAATTCTTGGACCAGACCAATCGCTCAGCGCCCGCCCAGCACCTGCCTCATGTCCCCCAGCACCTGCTCCACCGTCCACTCATTCCCCTCGTAAAACTTCACCACCTTGCCGTCAGGCCCGATGAGCGTTGTCGAAAGCGTGTGCGTAATGGTGCCGTCGGACTCGTTAGTCAGTCCCACATCGAAAAACTTCGCCATCTCGCTCAGCACAGCCTTGTCCGGCGCCGCGAAGTCCCAGTGCGCAAATGCCGTCTTCGCGTCGCTGCCGATGTAAGTCGCCCCATAAGCCCGCAGCCGCTCCGGCGTGTCGTTTTCGGGGTCGAAGCTCACGCAAAGCAGATGAGTCTTTGCCAGCGCAGCCGGCGTGGCCGCGAGGCGCTTCTCAATCTCCGCAAAGTTCCGCGTCACCCGCGGGCAAAAGTTCGGCAGCGGACACCGCGTATAAATGAAGGTCACCAGCAGCGCCTGCCCCTTGAACTGCGCCAGCCGAATCGCATGCCCATCCTGGTTGCGCAGCTTGAAGTCCGGCACTTGATCGCCCGCCGTGGGCACGTGATATTGCACCGTCGGCCTGTAATCCGGCTTCGCCTGCGCCACCACCACGATGTGATCGAGAAAAACGTCCGCATTCGGATCCTGCGAGACCAGCACGTCGGCGGTAATCACATCGCCCGGATGCAGCTCGCTCGCAATGCTCGCGTCCTTCAACTTGTAAGGCATCGTCATCGCTTCCATGAAGCCGGGAATCGCCTCATGGTTCACCGTAACCTCGCCCTTGGCGCTGTCGCTCCGCACCACTTTGCCGCGGAGTTTGTACGTCTTGAAGTTCGGTCCGCTGCTTGCCCCGTCCGCGCCCTTCTGCCCCGAGTGGCAGCCGCACACCAGAACCAACACCAATCCAAAGCCAATAAAAGAACGCCGCATCTCCGTTCCAGTTTAATTTGTGTGCCGCAGCCGTGCCGAGCCGGATGCTCGCCCACCATTTCCTCAGCCCGCAAGCGTATAACGCTGGAATGGGGTCGCCAGCGTATAACCCTGAAATGGAGCCGCAGGCAAATATCGACGCGTGGCTCGCCCACGGGGGCCTCGTGGTCGCCGCCAGCGAGCGTGCCGCTCGGGCCCTCACCGCGGACTTCCATCGCAACCGCCAGCGCGAGGGCCTCACCGCCTGGCCGGCCCCCGAGATTCTCGATTGGCACAGCTTCGTCGAATCCGCCTGGCTCGAACACTCCGCCGATCCCCGTCTCATCCTCAATCCCCTTCAGGAACAGTCGCTCTGGGCCGCGATCGCCCGCGAAAGCGACGTCTCGTCCGCAACCCTTCTTCCCGGCCCGCTCCACCGGCTAGCCGCCCTTGCCATGGAAGCGCACGGCCTGCTCTGCACCTATGCGCCCAAGCTTCTCCGCACCGCGGCCCGCGCTGGCTGGGTCAACGACCCCGCCGCTTTCAGCGGCTGGCTTGTTACGTTCGATCAAGCCTGCCGCCAAAAGAACGCGCTAAGCCCCGCGCGACTCCCCCTCGAACTCATTCCCGTCCTTATCCCCATCCTTGAGCGCTCTTCCGCCAGCCGCCCGCCGTTGCTCCTCGCCGGCTTCGACCGCATCACGCCCACCCAGCGCGCTCTCTTCACCGCTTGGGGCGAGTGCCGCGAACTCCCGCACCCGGACTCCACCCCTACCATCCATTTTCATCGCGCCGTCCACGAGCAGGCCGAAATCGAAGCCTGCGCGCTATGGGCTGCCGAGCGGCTCACCGCCAACCCCAGCTCGCGAATCCTCATCCTCACCCAGGACGCATCAACACGCCGAGGCGAGCTCGAGCGCGCCTTCTTTCGCCATCTGCCCGCGCCCGCGTCTGCACCGCTTTTCGAGTTCTCCCTCGGCGTACCGCTCCGTCAGATTCCACTCGCCCGCGCAGCCCTTCTTCTGCTCCGCTGGCTCTCCGAATCGCTTGCCGAAAACGAGCTCGACTGGCTGCTCGCCTCGGGCCACGCCTGCGCATCTAATCAGGAGACTGCTGCCCTCCAGGCTCACATGCGCGCGCTGCGCCGCCGCGGCCTTGAGCGCCCCGAGTGGACTCTTCGCGCCTTCCTCGACTCCGCAGCCTCACACGCTGCGCCTCTCCCTGCCGAATGGGTCGCCCGCGTTAACCGGGCCCAAGCTCGTCTCGCCCAGGCCAGCCGCCAGCCGCAAAGTCCCCTCGAGTTTGCCGACCTCGTTCCGCGCCTCCTCGAAGATCTCGCCTGGCCCGGCGCTTACCCCCTTTCGAGCGCGCAATTCCAGGCTCATCGCCGCTTCCAGCAGGCCGTGGATTCTGCCGGATCGCTCGGCTTCGATGGCCGCCGTATCCAATGGAGCGAGTGGGTCTCCACTCTCGCCCGCACGCTCGATCAAACACTCTACGCGCCTGAGTCACGCAATGCGCCCATCCAGATCGCCGGCCCCGCCGAGTCCGCCGGCCTCACCGCCGATTTCATCTGGTTCCTCGGCGCCAATGAAGATCGCTGGCCCGCGGCAGGCTCCACGCATCCGCTGCTGCCGCTCGAAGAGCAGCGCGCTCACTCCATGCCGCACGGCACGGCTCAGCTCGATTGGGACCTCGCCCACGCCATCACCGACCGCCTCATTCATTCAGCAACTGAAATCCGCTTCAGCTATGCCTCGCTGACAGAGGGCGTCGAAGCTCTGCCCTCGCGCCTCATCTCCAATGTCGCCGATCAGCCTGTGCCCTTGCCGCCTGAGCTTGCTGCCCAGCCCCATCCAGAACTACCGAATTACTCCTTTAGGGACGACAGCATCATCCCTTACGCGCCCGGGCCGCTCCATGGCGGGGGCGCCGTCCTCACTGCTCAGTCTAACTGCCCATTCAAGGCCTTCGCCACCGCGCGCCTCGCCGCAGAGGGCTGGAACTCCGCCGAGGCTGGCCTCACCGCCAGGCAGCGCGGCCAACTTCTTCACTTCGTGCTCCATTCCGTCTGGGCTGGTCCGCCTCTTGGCATTCGCTCCTCCGGGGAACTTCTCGCCAAGATCCACTCCGGCCTCTCGTCCTTCGTAGCAGACCACGTCCAGCGTGTCTTTCGCGACAAACTCCCCTCCGGCGTGCGCGACCGCATGCCCGCCCGCTATCTGGCACTCGAACACGAACGCCTCATCGCTCTCATCACTCAATGGCTCGAGTACGAGTCAGCTCGCGTTCCATTCCAAGTTGAGAACACCGAGGTCCCTGCCGCCGTCACCATCGCCGGCCTCGAGCTGCGCCTCCGCCTCGACCGCGTTGACCGTCTCATCGACAAGACGCTCCTTGTCATCGATTACAAGACCGGCGACGTCGATCCAAAAGACTGGAACCCTCCCCGCCCCGACGATGTGCAGCTCCCTCTCTACGCCGCTTTCGCGGTCAATCCGAATGAAGAGCTCGGCGGCCTGGTCTTCGCCAACATCCGCCCCGGCCAGAACAAATTTGCCGGCTGCGTCGAAGACGCCAAATCCACCTTGCTCCCCAAACTGCGCCCCAATACCAACCTCGTCAAACGCCCGCTTACGCCCGACCAGCTCTTCGAATGGCGCGAACAGATTACCCAGCTCGCGAGCGACTTCCTCGCCGGACGCGCCGATGTCGACCCCCGCGCTTTCCCCGACACCT
>Ga0181520_10006582_pt1 | contig 17663 bp, 14 predicted proteins | sample PEATcosm2014_Bin_29_FD_132451 | JGI IMG/M metagenome (GOLD analysis project Ga0181520, IMG submission 132451) | Peatland microbial communities from MTU Mesocosm Facility, Houghton, MI, USA - PEATcosm2014_Bin02_30_metaG | ecosystem: Environmental > Terrestrial > Soil > Wetlands > Peat | place... | reverse complement strand
CCTCCCGGCAAGGCCGTTCGCTTCAAACCCGGCAAGGAACTGCAGTCGATCGATTAGTCCCGAGGTGCCGGGCCGTTGTTCCGGCGAGCGTCTCTCCGATGTCTGAACCTATCTTCGACTCCATGCCTGAGGACGCGCTGCCGGTGGCCACCGCCGCGCTTCCCGGCGAGCACGCCTACAGGCTGCGCTATGGCCTGCCGCTGCTTCTGCTGCTCTTCACCTTCTGCACCACCGCGCTCGTCGGCTCGCGCCTGCAATACAACTTCAATCACAACCTGGAGGCCTTCGCCAGCGGCGATGAACTGGTGCCCATGTTTCCCGTGCAGTGGCTGTGGCAGAGTCCCCGCCAGCTTCTCCTGGGCATTCCTTTTTCGCTGGCCATCATGGGAATCCTGCTGTCGCACGAGCTGGGACATTACTTCTATTGCCGCCACTACGGGGTACGCGCCACGCTTCCCTACTTCATCCCCGCGCCCACGCTGATCGGTACCCTTGGCGCGTTCATCCGCATTGGCGGATACATCGAATCGCGCGCCGCCCTCTTTGACATCGGCATTGCCGGCCCGATTGCAGGCTTTGCGGTGGCCGTGCCAACCATGTTGGCCGGACTTGCCATGTCGCATCCCGTCATGGGCATCTCCGATCCCGATCTTCAGTTCGGCTTCCCGCTGGTCTTTCAGCTCGGCCACGCACTGCTGCATCACGGCGGCCCGGCGCTCACCCACTACTACCTGCATCCGGTGGCGCTGGCCGGTTGGGCCGGAATGTTGGCGACTGCGCTGAACCTGCTCCCCGGCGGACAGCTTGATGGTGGACACCTCGTCTTCGCCGTCTCTCCCGGGCTGCACAAGTATCTCTCCTGGGCCATGGTGGGAGCCTTAGTGGTGATGGCGTGGTTCTTCTGGGTGGGATGGATGGTCTGGGCGATTCTGCTGGCGCTGAGCGGTCTGCAGCAACCCAGCGTACCGCGCTGGCCAGGGGTTGGACGCGCACGCGGCAAGCTGGCCTTGCTGGCTGTGGCCATCCTGGTACTCACCTTTACCCCCGCGCCGGTGACAAACTCCACCTTCCCTCAGGTGGCGCACATGATCAAGCACGGAAGCCGGTAGGAGTTGCCGGGAGCTAGAAGCGGCTGCGCATGTGGATCTCCGCGCCGCCGCGTTTGAAGCGTACTTCGTCCATCAGCTGATTGATGAGGTAAATCCCGCGACCGTGAGCCTCGTACAGATGTTCGCCCTCGGTCGGGTTTCCCAGCCGACTGGGATTGAATCCCGGTCCCGGATCGCTGACCACGATCAGCACGCTGTGGTCGTCTTCGAACACCACCGAACACTGCACATACTTGCTGGGATCGCCCGAGCAACCGTGCTTGATGGCGTTGGCCAGCGCCTCGCGCAGCGCCGTCTCGATCTCCATTTCCTTGGCCGTCGCCTGCCGGCGCACCGCGGTCATCACGGCTTCCACCAGCGGCGAAATGGACGAGATCCGCGCCGGAATCGTCACATCTATTTTTAGTGTAAATTTGGCCGGAGCGCGGCGGCGGCGCGGCTTGGCAGTTCGTACTTCTTCCGGTGCCCGCGGCTTGGATGGCAAGTGCATCTCCACGTCTGTTCTCATTGTCTCAAGCCAATAGCAGCTTTGGCTAGTGAGGTAGAAACCCGTGCCCAGCGGAAAAGTTAGCCGACTCCGGACTCAGGCCCTTACGACAATGACATCGCATCCACATCCACAATGATGTTTGTGCGGGGAATCTTGTGCTGCTGCGCCGTCGTCAGCATCGCGCACAGCAAAAGGTTCAACCGCTCGCGGCTCCCCGCCTTCAGCACAAAGTGGAAACGGTAGTCCTTCTTCAACCGCGCAATCGGCGCGGCAGCCGGTCCCATCACCCGCACGCCTTCGTGCCGCACTTGCTCAAACCACCGCCCCAGCAATCCCGTGTAGCGCAGCGCCTCTTCCTGCTTGTCGCTGCGCAGCACCACGTTGGCCAACGCATCGAATGGCGGGTAGTGCATCCAACCGCGGAAGCGCAGCTCTTTTTCGGCAAAGCCGTGGTAGTCGTGGTGCGCCGCGAACTGCACCGCATAGTGCTCCGGAAACAACGTCTGCAGCACGACTTTGCCTAGCATCTCACCTCGTCCGGCGCGGCCCGCCACCTGGGTCAGCAGCTGGAAAGTCCGCTCGGCAGCCCTGAAATCCGGCAGTCCCAGCGCGCTATCGGCGCCCACCACGCCCACCAGCGTCACCCCATGCACGTCGTGACCTTTGGCGATCATCTGCGTGCCCACCAGCAGGTCAATCTCACCGGCCTGGAACGCGCTCAACATGCGTTCAAAGTCGTCGTGGCCGCGCACCGTGTCGCGGTCCATGCGGCCGATGCGCGCCCGCGGAAACGCCGTGTGCAGCATGTCCTCCAGCTTTTCTGAACCCGTCCCCATAAACTGCACGTACTCGCTACCGCACTTCGGACAGCTCTTCGGTACTGGCTGCTGAAAACCGCAGTAGTGGCACAGCAACCGGCGCTGGCGCTTGTGAAACGTCATGGCCACCGCGCAATCGCGGCACTGGATGGTATCGCCGCACGAGCGGCACATCACCCACGCCGAGTAACCACGCCGGTTCAGCAGAATCATTGCCTGCTCGCCGCGATCCAGGCTGGCCGTGGTCTCTTCGATCAATCTGCGCGACAGCACGCTCTCCTTGCCTGTCTGCTGGAACTCTGCGCGCATGTCCACCAGTTCCACCTCCGGCAGCGGACGCTCCTGCACCCGGTCGGGCAACTCGATCAGCGCGTACTTGCCGCGTCCGGCGTTGTGGAAGCTTTCCAGCGAGGGCGTTGCCGAGCCGAGCACGACGGTCGCGTTCAAGGCCTTGGCCCGCATCACGGCCACGTCGCGCCCGTGATAGCGCGGTGTCTCCTCCTGCTTATAGCTGTTGTCGTGCTCTTCATCCACAATGATCAGCGCCAGGTCGTGCACCGGAGCGAAGATCGCCGAACGCGTGCCCACCGCAATGCGGGCCTCTCCGCGGCGGATGCGGTGCCATTGTTCGGCGCGCTCGGCATCGCTCAGCGACGAGTGTAGAATCGCAATTTCCTCGCCGAAGATATTGTACAGGTCGGCGGCAACGCCGGGTGTCAGTCCGATCTCCGGAACCAGCAGAATCGAGCCCCGCCCCGCCGCCAGCACCGATTGCATGGCCGCCAGGTACACCGCCGTTTTGCCCGAGCCCGTAACCCCATGGAGCAGCGCAACCTGGAATCGCCGCTCCTCCACGCTGCCGCGAATCTGCCGCAGCGCCTCCTGCTGGCGGGCGGTAAACAGAAACTCCAGAGTGGTGCGCGGCTTCATCTGCGGCGCTGCCTGCCCAGCCGCCTCCTCAACAATCTCCACCAGGTCGTGTTTCACCAGGGTCTTCAGCGAACTCGGCGAGGTCCCCGCCTCGCGCAACTCCTCCAGCGGCATCCGGCCCTGTGAATCGCGCAGCAAATCCAAGATGCGCTGCTGCGCCGCGTTGAGCTTCTGCGCCGGCGCATCGACTGCAGCTTCGCGCCGCACCACCACCTTCACCAGCCTGCGCGCATCGCGCACTCCGGAAAGATCTTCGCGCACAATCCACTTCTTCTGCAGCAGCGTGCGCAGGACTTCGCGTGTGGCGCCCGTCGCCGTGCGCAGCCGCTCCTCGCGCACCAGCTCTTCATCGGCCAGCGCGTCCAGCACCGCATACTCGCTCATCTGATGTTCGGGAGTTTTCTGGGACCGCCGCGAGGAGCCCTCGTTGGCCGAGTCGTATAGCGCCTCCGCGCCCAGCTCGGTGATCCGGTATCCGAAAGCCTGCCGGAACTCGGCCTGTAGCGGCAGCATGGTGCGATACACTTCGCCGATGGGCGCAAGGTAATACTGCGCGATCCAGCGCCCCAGGGCCAGCAGGTTTTCGTCAAGTACCGGGAGCGTATCCAGAACCTGCAGCACGCGCTTCAGCTTGCGCGTTTCGGGAGGCTCATGGTGTACCCGGGTCACAATGCCGGAGAGTTTTTTCTCCGCACCCTTGCCGAATGGCACCACCACTCGCCCGCCAACAATCGGCTCCAGTTCGCCTGCTTCGTAGGTAAAGATCACGTCCAGCGGCACCGGCAGCGCCACATCGCAATAGACGGCCTGCGTCTCGGGAAGCAGCAACTGTTGCGTGGCGGCTTCGGCGGGCATTAGGCCTCGGTGGTGCGCTTGGGCATTGGCATTCCCAGATACTTCATCACCATCTGCAGGTCCAGCCACGTCTCTTTCTTCTGCCTCGGATCGCGCAACAGGTAGGCCGGATGATAGGTAATCACCAGCTTGGTCGTAAATCCCGGATCGTGCTCCGCTGCGGCGTGCGGCAGGATGGGATGAAAGTCATAGATGTGGCCGCGCAGATTGCCCATCGAGTCCGTTGCGCCCAGCAGAAACTTCGCCGCCGTCGCCCCCAGCGCCACAATGATCTCCGGACGCACCACCGCAATTTGCCGCATCAGGAACGGGCCACAGGTCTCGCACTCATCGCGTTCCGGCGCGCGATTCTTCGGCGGACGGCACTTCACGACATTGCCAATGTACACGTCTTCGCGGCGAATGCCCATGGCCTGGATCATGTTGTTAAGCAACTGTCCGGCCCGGCCCACAAAGGGCTCGCCCTGCGCGTCTTCATCCGCCCCCGGTCCTTCGCCCACAAACATGATGCGCGCCTGCGGATCGCCCACGCCAAACACGATATTGGTGCGCTGCTGGCTCAGCTTGCAGCGCGTGCATTCGCCAATCTCCTCACGGATCACGTGCAGAGCGGCTGGTTTGTCGCTGAGCATCCGTGCCAGTCTCTCGCTGTCGGCCGCAGCTTCTATCGGGAGCAGCGGTTCCGCCGCGGCCTCCCCGGCAATCGCCGCCAGCTCTTCGCGTGCGATCGCCTGCCCAAAGCTCATGCCCTCGGGCACTTCGCGCTGGTAGAGATCGTAAATGCCAAGCTCGCGGTAGTAGCGCACCGTGGCCGCAACGGCCTTTCTGCTCTGCTCGTCCAGGACTTTCGCCATGCTTATGCGGTCACCTCTGGAGCCTTCTGCCGCGTGCGCAGCTTGACCACCGCATCCAGAATGAGCCCAGCCATCTCCAGCTTGCTCATCTCCGGAATCGCCGTCGTCTCGCCGGCCGTAATGATCTCGCCCGCATTGCGCTCCGAGCCGAACCCGATGCCGGGCTGCGAAACATCGTTGAGCACGATGGCGTCCAGGTGTTTTCGCGTCAGCTTCTGGCGGGCGTTTTCCATTGTGTTCTGCGTCTCCGCGGCAAAGCCGATCAACAATTGTCCCGGTGCGCGCCGCGCGCCAAGCTCGGCCAGAATATCTGCCGTCGGCCGCAGATCGAGATTCAACGCGCCCTCGCGCTTGATCTTCTGCTCCGCAACCTGTGCCGGAGCAAAGTCCGAAACCGCCGCCGTCATAATGGTGATGCTGGCGTGGCCAAAGCGCGCCAGCAGCGCCTCGCGCATCTGTCCGCTGGTCTCCACCGGCACAAATTCCTCTACCGCCGGAGCGGTCAACCCAACCGGTCCGCTCACCAGTGTGACGCGTGCGCCACGCCGCACCGCGGCCTCCGCCAGTGCGTATCCCATCTTTCCGCTGGAACGGTTCCCCAGGAAGCGCACCGGATCAATCGGCTCATACGTTGGCCCAGCGGAGATCAAAACATGTTCGCCCTTCAAATCCGCCGACTGCAAAATCCGCCCCAACACCGCCTCGACGATCGCCTCGGTCTCGGCCAGCCGTCCCTCGCCGGTCATCCCGCAGGCCAGATAGCCCTCGCCCGGTTCCACGATGCTCACGCCGCGCCCGCGTAAGATCTGCAGGTTCGCCTGGGTTGCCGCATGCCGCCACATGTTCACGTTCATCGCCGGAGCCACTACCACCGGAGCCGTGGTCGCCAGATACAGCGTGGAAAGGAAATCTTCCGCCAGCCCGTGGGCGAAGCGCGCCAGCGTGGCTGCCGTCGCCGGAGCCACCAGCAGCGCGTCAATCGACTGCGCCACGCCAATGTGTTCTACCGAGGAATCCAGCGTCGAGTTGGAGTCGCGCTGCGAGAACATCTCGGTGATTACCTTTTCGCCTGTCAGCGCGGCAAATGTCAGCGGACGCACAAACTCCTGCGCCGCATGGGTCATGATGACCTGCACGCGCACGTCGCGGTCCTGCAGCCGGCGGGCAATCTCAGCGGCCTTGTATGCCGCGATCCCGCCCGTAACTCCCAGTGCGATTTTCATGGTCAATCTTCAGTTGGATTCGATGCGGCACACGTAAGGACGGTCGCGGCGAAGGCTCCTGCCACAGTCCATACTCTTGGTTCCCCGCTACGCTTGAGTCTAGAACAATTCCAGAGCCGCTGTAACATGGCGTTGCTTGCTCTTACGTTATCACTCCGGGCAAGGTGAGGAATCCCTGCACCGTTCAGCTACCACAATGGTGCTCCAGAGGCGACTCGGCGTCGAATTGCCTCTGGCCAGTTTTATTTCCTGTGAAACCCTATTAGGCTGCGCCTGACTTCGGAGGAGCGGGTACCGCGGTTGGCTGCAGTGGATTGGCGGACCGCAGAGGCGTGGTCTCCCACTTCACTTTGTCGGCCTCCAACTCCTGGGCCGCGATGCGGCATGGCTTGGTGGAATCCGTCGCAACCAGTGGGTGTGCGCCAGACTGCAACTGGCGGGCGCGCCGCGCTGCCACCAGAATGTAGCGATAATTGCTGTCGAACCCGTTGTATAGATCCACTTTATATCCCCTTGTGAATTACACGGTTGTCTTTCGAAAGCTCTCAAGAATCGGATTAAGACTTGGCCGGACACGCTCCAGCATGCGTCCTCGCGCCAGCTCTGCGAGCTTTTGCTCGTCGGCTCGCGTCGGTTCGCGACCAGCAGCACGCAGGCGCTCAGTAAGGATGATCGCCTTTAATGCGTCAATGGAATCGTCTAAATGGTCGTTCACAAGAATGTAGTCGTATTTTCCGTATTTTTCAATCTCCCGCGTAGCAGTTTCCAGCCGGCGCTGGATCACCGCCTCATCGTTCATCCGCTCGGCAGAGCTGCGCCGCCGCAGCCGGTTCTCCAGTTCCTGCTTGGTCGGCGGCAAAATGAAGATGCTGATCGCCTCCGGCAGCCGCTTCTGCAACTGCGACGCGCCTTGCACGTCAATATCGAGCAGCAGGTCGTGGCCGCGCACAATGGCATCGTCAAGAAACTTTTTCGCCGTGCCGTAGTAGTTGCCGAAGACGTCGGCATGCTCCAGAAATTCGCCATTGGCGATCATGCGCTGGAAAACTTCACGGCTCGTGTAGTAGTACTCGCGGCCGTTCTCTTCGCTGCCGCGCGGTGGCCGCGTGGTGTAGGAAACCGAGAAATCGAGCTTATCCACCAAGCGCTTGATCTCGTTCACCAGCGTCGATTTACCACTCCCTGAGGGAGCCGAAATAATAAAGACCAGACTCATTCGACGTTTTGCACCTGTTCCCGGGATTTTTCAATATCGCTCTTCAGCGCCAGCCCAAGCTCGGTGATGCGCATCGCATCGCCGGCCAGCCCCGTAGTCTTCGAGAGCATGGTGTTGGCCTCCCGGTTCATCTCCTGCAGCAGGAAGTCGAGCTTCTTGCCCACGTCCTCGCCTTCCTCCAGCAAGCCACGGAAATGCTTGATGTGGGTCAGCAGCCGCACAATTTCTTCCTGCACATCGCTGCGCTCAGCCAGCAGCGCCGCCTCCTGCAGAATGCGTTCAGGCTCGGCCTGGCCTTCCAACAGCTCTGCCATGCGTGCCCGGATGCGCTCCAAATGCGCCTGCAGCACCGCGCCCCGCAGCGTCTCCACCTCGGCCGTATTGCGCTCCAACTGGTCCATACGCGACTCCAACTCGGCGCACGTGTGGTCGCCCTCTGACCGGCGGTTCGCATTCAGCAGGTCGATCAGCTCAGCGGCGGCGGCCAGCAGCGTGGCCTGCAGCTCTGCCTCCTCCGGCATCTCGCTGGAGCCGGAAAGCGCGCCATTCAAGCGGAAGACTGCGTTCAGATCCACTTCACCGTGCAGGTCAAGCTCGTCTGACAGTTGGCGGAACGCCTTCACGTAGCCCGCCACCAGTTCCTGGTTCACGCTGATGCCCGAGGCTCCAGCGTACTCCAGCGTCAGTGTCACCTCCACATGCCCCCGGTGCATTTTATCCTTGAAGAGCTTGCGCAACTGCTGCTCAAACAGCTCCGATCTTCCCGGCAGGCGCAGGTGCAGATCCAGGAAGCGATGGTTTACTGATTTCGCGGCAAACGTGTATGCGGTTCTCCCCTGCTCCCCTTTGAGCTGGGCAAAGCCGGTCATCGAGCGGATCGTCATGGTTAGTCTCCGCCTCCTTCCACGGGCGCGCTCTGCTTCGGCGCGTCAAGATCGACAAACTGCAAATCATAGAGGCGGCGATAGGTTCCCAACCGTGACAGCAGCTCATCGTGTGAGCCCTGGTCGGCAATCAGTCCGTCTTCCAGCACCAGGATGCGGTCGGCGCGGCGCACCGTCGAGAGCCGGTGCGCGATCACAAACACCGTGCGTCCCGCCATCAGGTTTTGCAGCGCGGTCTGTACCAGCACCTCGCTCTCGGAATCCAACGCCGAGGTCGCCTCGTCCAGAATCAGCACCGGCGCATTCTTCAGCAGGGCCCGGGCGATGCTCAGCCGCTGCCGCTCGCCGCCGGAAAGCCGGAAGCCGCGCTCGCCGATCACCGTGTCATAGCCCTCCGGCATGCGCAGGATGAAGTCATGCGCCAGTGCCGCCTGTGCCGCGCGCTCCACCTCCGCCAGCGAAACGTGCGGCTGCCCGTAGGCAATGTTGTTGCGCACCGTGTCGTTGAACAGCATGGTCTCCTGCGCCACAATGCCAATCTGCCCGCGCAATGACGCCAGCGATACCTCGCGCACGTCATGACCATCCACCAGAATGCGTCCACCCGTCACGTCAAAAAAGCGAGGAATCAGATGCACCAGCGTCGATTTCCCGGCCCCGCTGCCGCCGACAATTGCCAGCAGCTCTCCGGCCTTCACTTCCAGATCGATCCCCTTCAGAACCTCGCGCGCGTCCTCGCCATCGTTGTAGGAGAAACGCACGTTCTCAAATCGGATGGAGTCGTGGAAGCCCGGCAGCTTACGTGCCAGCGCCTTCTCCCGCACTTCGTCCTTGGCGTCCATAAACGTAAAGACTGATTCCGATGCCCCCAACGCCTGCTGAAAATTGTTGTAGAACATCGCAAACTTGCGCACCGGCTGGTACAGGCTCATGGTTGCCGCAATAAACACCATGAAGCCGCCAATCGTCATGGTTCCGTGGTTGATGCTGTCGCGCCCCAGCTTGATCAGCAGCGCAATGGCCACCGCTCCCAGCAGATCCATCAGTGGAGAACTCAGGGCCAAGGCGATCACCGAGCGCATATTCGCCGAGAACAATCGCTTGGCCGCCGCCTTAAACCGCATCGTCTCCCAGATCTCCATGCTGAAGGCCTTGACAATGCGATTGCCGCTGATGGTTTCATGCAGAATGTTCTGGATCTCGGCCAGCTTGTCTTGTCCGCGCCGTGTCGTGCTGCGCACCTGCCGCCCAATCTTGCGCGAGCTGAAAATGATCACCGGCAAAAACAGCAGCAGAATCCACGCCAACTTGCCGCCCGCCGAAACCACCAATGCCGCCGTAAACACAAAGGTGAAGAGCTGCTGCAGAAACTCCGCCAGCACGCTCGACATCGCAAACTGCACCTTGTCAATGTCGTTGATAATCGCCGAAACCAACATCCCTGTCGGATGCTTCTGGAAGAACGCCGCCGAGCGCCGCAGCACGCTGCCGTAGATCTCGTTGCGCAGGTCGGTTACCAGGCCAAAGCCCGCGTAGTTCACCAGGTAGGTGCCAACGTAGTCGAAGATGCCCTTCAGGAAGACCGATGCCACCAGCGCGAATGCCACCACCGTCCAGGGATTGTGAAAGTGGCTGGGAACCAACTGCTCCAAATAGATTGTGTGGTGTGTTCCGGGAATGCCGAACAGTGCCATGGTGCGCCCCGGTGTCTCCGGGGTTAGCACGCGATCAAAGATCGGGCGGAACAGCGCCAGCCGGAACGCCTCCAGTAGTCCGACCAGCGAGAACAGCGCAACACTGGCAAACAACTGGGGCCAGTATGGCCGGACGTACCACATCAAGCGTATCAGTCGGCGCATGAACTACTCATAGGATGGTGGCCCATCCGGCATGGGAATCTTGGAGTCAAGTGTTGATTCTACATGGAAGTGGCTGCCTGGAAACAGGCCAATGCAGATTAGAATTCCCGCCCGTTAATTCGTCCGCAAACTATCGCGGACTGTCCCGATGCTCGACCTTTACCCGGTAGCCCGCCTTGGCCAGCCGCTTCTTAATCTCTTCGGCCAGAAACACCGAGCGATGCTGCCCGCCGGTGCAGCCAAAGCCAATCGTCAGGTAGCTTTTCCCCTCGGCCACGTAATGTGGCAGCAGGAACAGTAGCAAGTCCATCACCTTGGCCATGAACTCCTGCGTCTGCGGAAACGAGCGGATGTATTTGGCCACCTGCGGATGCCTGCCGGTGTAGGGGCGGAACTCGGGAATAAAGTGAGGATTGGGCAGAAAGCGCACGTCGAAAACCAGGTCCGCGCTCTCCGGCACTCCGTTCTTGAAACCGAAGCTCAAGACCGATATCAGCAGTGGCTGGGGCACGTCGCCACCGCTCTTGAAAAGTTCCACCAGGTGCGTACGCAATTCGTGTACGTTGAACTTGGAAGTATCGATCTCCAGGTCGGCAATATTGCGGATCGGCTCCAGCCGCCGCCGCTCGCTCGTAATCGAACTCGATACCGAAGCCGCCGAACCCAGCGGATGCGGGCGTCGCGTCTCGCTGAAGCGCCGCACCAGCACCCGGTCGCTGGTGTCCAAATAGATCAGCTTCACATCCAGCCGCTTTTTCAGGTCGTTGATAATCGCCGGAAGCTGCTCCAACCGGCTGCCCTCGCGGATGTCCACCACAATCGCCGCATTCTTGTTGTCGCGCGTGTCCTGGATAAGCTGGCCAAAGCTGGGAATCAACTCCGCGGGCAGATTGTCCACGCAGTAGTACCCCATGTCCTCGAACACTTTCAGCGCGGTGATCTTCCCCGAGCCGCTCAATCCGGTGATCATCACCAGTTTGGCCTTTGCCCCTGGACTCTTCCGCTCCGCTTCTGCCCCGGGCTTCAAAGTCCTGCTGGAACCACCTTTGCGATCCGTACGAGCCATACGCGTAATTTAGCAGCAGAAGGCAACCCAGAGAAAGAGGCAAAGTACGAGCGGCTGCGAAGCAAAGCGCCGCAAAAGAGATGCGCCGGGAAGCCTGCTCCCCGGCGCGTCCGTGATGAATCTCTGGGATGCTGCGTTTATGGCACTTCGATCAGTTCCAGCTTGCCATCCTTGCGCCGGTGCAGCACCCGCACAATGCCCTTTTTATCGCGAAATATAAAGACTCCCCGGTCCCGGAACTCACACTCCTTCACGGCCTCTTCAATGGTCATCGGCTGCAGTGCCACCGACTCCTGACTCCGCACCAGGTGAGCCTCCGTCACCTTGGGTTTGGCCGGAAACTTATGCACCACCACCGGAACCGCCGTCACCGCGGACGTTCCTACCGCGATCGGCAGCTCCACCTCCGGCGCCTCGCGCTTCCACACCGGCTTCTCCGCCCGCTTGACGTCGCGCTTGCGCGTGTTCAGCTTCAGCGCCTGCGTCTCAATATGCCCCAGCGCCTCGTCAATGGCCACCAGAATATCGGTGGCCTCGCCGTGCCCCACCAGCTTCCGGGTCCGCCGCGTCACCGTGATCTCTGCAATCCGCCGCTGTTTCTCCGCCGTCAGGATCACTTTGCTGCTGCAGCGATCGCCTACTATTTTTTCAAGCTTCGCCAGTCCCGCTTCCACTTCCTTGCGAATCTTGGGAGTGATGTCGAATTGCCTACCGGTGTAATCCACGTTCATTCGAATTCTCCTCCAAGGAGGCCACGCCTCCGCCCCGCGCCACGGTAAAAAAACAACCGTGGGCGTCTGGTTATATCAGATGTGGAGAGGCGCTGCTAGTCTTCGGCCCTGTGGAACGAACGAATTTACTTCTTCACCCGCCGCTGATGGGTTGAGGGAATTTTCATGTCCTCACGGTATTTCGCCACCGTGCGCCGCGTCACCTGGATACCCTGCGATTGCAAAATCCGCGTAATCTGCTCGTCGGTCAGCGGCCGCGACGGATCTTCTTCCTCAATCAGCTTCTTAACCCGGCGCTTCAGAATCAGCAGCGAGGTTGCGCCGCCCTCCGGCCCGTTCACGCTTTCGCTGAAGAAATAGCGCAGCTCGAATACTCCCTGCGGCGTGTGCGCATACTTGCTGGCCACCGCCCGGCTCACCGTCGAGGGATGCACCCCGATCTCTTCCGCCACTTCCTTGATCATCATTGGCTTCAGGTAGTCGATGCCAAAGTCGAGGAACTCCTGCTGCCGTCCGATGATCGCGTAGCAAACCTTCAGGATTGTCTGCTTGCGCTGCTCAATGTTCTTGATGAGCTGGATCGCGCTCTTGTAGCGCTCCTTCACGTAGGTACGCACGTCCTTCTCGTTCCCGTCGCGGCTCAGCAGCTTCTTGTAGGTCGGATTCAACCGGAGCTGCGGCATATCGTCGTCGTTCATCATCACCAGGTACTCATCGCCCTGCTTGATGATCGCCACGTCCGGCTCAATCAGCCTCGTCTCCGGAACGTTGTAGCGCAGCCCCGGCTTCGGGTCCAGGGTGCGGATCAGGGTCACGCAGCGCTCTACCCGTTCCATACTCTTGCTCATCGCCCGGCCAATTTCGCGGATTTGCTTGTTCTGCAGCAGGTGCAGATGCTTGTCCGCAATCACCATGGCGTCTTCCAGCAGCTCCGGCATATCCGGCTCGCCGCCGCGCTCGTCGTGTACCCGCAGCAGGTCCTTGAGCTGTGCCATCAGACACTCGCGCAGATCCCGCGCCGCCACGCCCACCGGGTCCATCTGCCGCACCAGGTCCAGTGCCTCGTGCAATGCATCCCGGCCAAACAGCGCCTTGCAAGGCAGCTCCGGCTTCGGCACCAGCTTCGGGCGCTCCGCCGCGGCATCGTCTCCGGGCTGCGTGCCAAGTTCCTGCTCCAGCGCGGCTCCGCCTTCCAGCACACTCAGCGAACCGGTAGCCAACTCCAGTAACTCCTCGTCGCTGGCCAGCAGGTAGCCGTCGTCGCTCAGGTTGCCGATAATCAGTTCCGCCGCCGCCAGCACGTCGTCCTTCACGTGCATGGCCCCGAGCTGCCACATCAGGTGGTCGGTCAGGGTTGTCGGCTTGGAGAGAAAGTTCTCAAATGAGGGCTTCTCAATCGACTCGATCTCGGTATTGCTGCGGTATCCCGGGTCCAGGTAGTCGTTGAAAAACGAGCCGAAATCAACCTCTTCGAACGGATCGCGCTCTTCCGGAGTAGTTTTTGGCTCCTCTACGGTGGCGGCGGCGCTTTCGCGCTCGCGCTGCTCCTCGCGGGCGGCAATCTCGTCGATCGTCGGCACCGCATCCAGGTACTCGTCCAGTACCGGATTTTCAACCATCTCTTCATTGATCATGTCCTTCAGCTCAAGCTTATTGAGCGCTAGGACACTGACCATCTGCACCAGTCCAGGAGTGAGGATCTGGCGTTGCGAGACCTTGAGGTTCAGCTTTGTCTGCAGAGATACCATGCACCAACGAATGAGGGGAGATTTCCCAAACTGATTCTAAACCAGAAAGTTCAGTTCTAGACGGACGTTCGGCAATCAAAATGCTATAAGAACAAATTTTGATCTGAACGCGGCCTTAGACCAAAGTGAAACTCTCGCCCAGGTACACCCGTTTGACCTCCGGATCGTTACCCAGCTGCTCCGGAGTGCCCGCGCGAAAGATTCGGCCTTCATTGATGATGTAAGCACGATCGGTGACCGAGAGTGTTTCCCGTACGTTGTGGTCGGTGATCAGGACTCCGATCCCGCTCTCTTTCAGAGTAAAGATGATCTTCTGCAGGTCCAGCACGGCAATCGGATCGATCCCACTGAACGGCTCATCCAGCAGAATGAACGTGGGATTGATGCACAGCGCCCGCGCGATTTCCACCCGCCGGCGTTCGCCTCCGCTCAGCGCGTAGCCCTTGTTCTTCCGGATGTGTGCCAGCCCAAGCTGGTCCAGCAACCCTTCCAGCTTGCCGCGCCGCTCCTGCCAGGTGGAGCTTTGCGTCTCCAGCACCGCCAGGATGTTCTCCTCCACGCTCAGCTTGCGGAAGACCGAAGCCTCCTGCGGAAGGTAGCTGATTCCAAAGTTGCGCGCCCGCAGATACATTGGAATGCCGGTAATGTCCACATCCCCGATCATCACCCGCCCCGTGTCCGGCGGAATCAGTCCCACAATCATGTAGAAGCTGGTAGTCTTGCCCGCGCCGTTCGGACCGAGCAGGCCCACGACTTCGCCACGGTCCACCGACAGCGAAACGCCGTTGACCACGCGGCGGCCGCGATACGATTTGCCGATCTCTTCGGTGGAAAGCGTCTGCATTAGTGGGAAACGTGGGTGTGAGTTACGGTTCGCGAGGAACCATTGCCCTCGACGACCACCCTATCATCGTGGCTGAAGAAGGTCAACGAATCGCCACGCACCGTGCCGTTCACCGGATCGCTCAGGACCGGCGTGCCTCCGGTCATCACAAAACTGCCGTTCGATGCCGTGTACACCAGCTTCTCGCCCTCGGCCCGCCGCTCCTGCTGCTGCACCAGCACCCGCGTGTTCGCCGTGATGTGGTCGAGCTGGCTCGGCCCGGTGGTCCGCGTGGCGCTCGCCGCATTCAGGAATACATCGGCGTGGTCGGCGGTCATCACGCCGCCCTCGCCGCGCGCCGTCACCCCGCCGGAGTAGCGCGCCTCGCGCTCGTTATCGGCATAGCTCAGCTTCGGCGCGGTCACCAGCATGGTTGAGGCCACGCCCTTGCTGTCCACCTGCAGGAAGACGCTGTTCACCGGACGCTTCCGGTCGCCTACGGCCACAATCGTTCGCGCCTTCTGGTCAAAGTCAATGGTCTGCGCCTCCACAATGTTCGAGTTCTGCCACAACCGCGCTCCGCCCGTGTAGTGCGCCAGCCCGGTGAGTTGCAGTGCGTTCATCGCGCGGGCGGTCACGTGGACCGGGTCTGCTGTCGCCAGCAGCGCCCCATTCGGTGCGACTTTCAGCTCGCTATAGGTGGTCTTTACGTTGCCTTGCGCAAACGCCTCACCGCTCCGCCGCAGCAGCCGGATGCTGTCGGCCGTCACCGTGATCCCGCCATCCACCACTCTCGGGCTGCCCTGCAAGGTCACGGAATCGTCCTGCGGCGAGTACACTGCGCGCTCGGCGTAGCTGGTGCGTCCGCCCAGCTCATTCGGCGAGCTCTGCCCTTCCTTGTAGCGGAAGCTGCCCTCCTGCAACACGCGCGACATCTCGCCTCCCGGAGCGAACTGCGCCACCATCGTATCGCTGCTGCTCAGCTTGTCCGGCTGATTGGGAATGTGGCTCACCACCCGCACCGCGCCCGTTCCATGCACGGTTCGCAGATGGTTCTGCTCGCCAAACTCGGCCGTAAAGTGCTGCGCGTCGATCACCGTCTGTTCGCCTGCGTTCTTTGCCGACGCTGCGGTGATCACCAGTCGTCCCGGAGCCTCGGTCTGTGCCGAACTCAACAGGTTTCCCGCGCTGACGTGGAACGTCATCGCCTCGGAGCTCAACGCAAAGGCCTGCGGATTCTGGCTGCTCTCCCGTGGCGCCTGCCGCAGCGTCGCCTTCTGGCTCGCGTAGATGGACTGCAGACGCGACGGGCTTCCGCTGGATTTTTCCCCGCTCTTGCCTGCGACCTGGCGCACCTTGGCCGCGCCCGGAACCGGGACAAACCGCATCAGCATCTCGCCTGAGTGTCCGCTCGCTCCTTCTTTGGACGACTCGAAATCCACTCCACCCGTAAACAGCGCCGACTCCATCGCGTTGTTTGCGCCCAGCTTAAGCTCCGCCCTAGGCGAGCGCACCTGCACGCCGCCAACGTCGCTCATCCGCACATTGCCCGTAGCGTCCACGTGCTGGATTGAATTGTCTTCGCCCAGATCCACCACCGCATGATCGGCCAGCACCTTGCGATCTCCGCCCGTCAGTTCCACTGACTCCAGGGTCAGCACGCGCGGCTCCTTGGCAATGGCTCCGCGAGCCGCCACAATATGGGTCGGCTGCGCGCCCTCGGTAACCACGTCGATCGCCGAGTGCATCGTCAGTTCGTTCTGCTTCGAATCGTAGGTCGCGCCTTGCGCCGTCCCGGACGCCTGCGGCACGCGGAACTCGACCCTGCCATCGGTCTCGGCCAGCCCCGTCTTCTGGTTGAAGGTCATCCCCTCGGCGCGCAGGTGGATGGGATTCTGCATCTCGTGCGGCGGGGCTTGGTCGTCCAGCTTCTGGCCTTCCGCGTTGCCTTCCAGGTCGATGTGTACCTCTCCCTTGGCGACCACGGTTCCTGCCTGCTGGTCGTACTCGAAGTCATCCCCGTAAATCTGATCGAAGCGGTCGGACTTCCGCCCGTACACGATGATGTTCACGTCGTGCAGTTCGGCCCGTCCGCCCTGCTTGAACTGGGTTGCCTTCGAGGCATGAATCGTGAACAGCGTACGTCCGCCCTCGCTTTTGGAAAGCGTGAAGCCTTCGCTTGTCTGCTGAATGTCGATCCCGACTTTTCCCGGAAGGTTCTTCAGCGCCATGCGCATCTGGACGCGAGCATAGAAATAGAAGCCCGTCACCACCACCACAATGGCCAGTGCCATCGCGGCAAACCAGATTCGCAGTCGAGGGATCGATACAGGCATTGCCTTTCCAGTGTACGCGACCCACCTCGCCGCCGCACCATTCCCCAATGGTGAATTCCGTTCCCCGTCTCACCCTGCAAGGGTCGAGCTGCGACGGTTACCCCTGCGGAGGATGATGATGCTATCCGGTCACGCCAGAAGCCGCCGAGACCTTCGTCTCCGCATCCCCCGCAACCCTGGCCCGCCGGAAATCCGAAAGCACCAGTTGCAGGCCGCCGCCAAAATCCTTGTGCGTGTTCTGCTCAATGCGGAACACCACGTCCACCTTTTCGCCTCCCGCCAGCGGTTCCGCCTCCAGCCGACCTGCCATCCGCCACCCCAGCGCATCCAGCCCACGAGTCAGAACCCGAGCACCAGGGCCACCCGCCGGAGCGGTAGCCGTTGCCGCATACCCGCCAGGGCCACCAACCGGAGCGGCGTCTGTTGCCGCGTACCCGCCAGCGCCAGTGCCCGGAGTTCCCGCGCCTTCCCCTATTCCATCGCCCCCTGCGGCGTCCGTCACTCTTGGAGTGGTATACCGCAGCAGCTTCAGCTTCAGATGTTTTTCGCGCATGACCTTCGGTTCACCCGCCAGAGCCACGCCGCGCGCCACAAACACCGGCTCGGGATTCCCCATCCCAAACGGTTGTAGCGCTCGCAGTTGCTCCCAAAAGCGAGGCGTCACCTGCTCCATCGTCAGTTCGCCGTCATACTCCTGCACCGGCTGCAACTCTTCGCCTTG
>Ga0181520_10006581_pt1 | contig 17663 bp, 16 predicted proteins | sample PEATcosm2014_Bin_29_FD_132451 | JGI IMG/M metagenome (GOLD analysis project Ga0181520, IMG submission 132451) | Peatland microbial communities from MTU Mesocosm Facility, Houghton, MI, USA - PEATcosm2014_Bin02_30_metaG | ecosystem: Environmental > Terrestrial > Soil > Wetlands > Peat | place... | reverse complement strand
TTGACGGACGTGACCGCGCCCGCCTGGGCGAAGTAGTCCTGAAGATCGCTTTCTCCCGTTTGAAACGAGAGATTGCCCACAAACAGTCGGTTTTCGTTCATAACATTGACGCTCAAAAAACCAGGTGGGAGGTCTGCACCGGCAGGTTCACTGAATGCCGCCTTCTCTTTTACGATTGGCGGACAATCTGTCATTTTGACACCAACACTGTTCGTTTTTTGAACGAGTGCGGTTTTTCTAACAAAACCGCCGCCGGAGTCAATCAGGTTTTTTCCTCGATCAATTCCCGCCGCGCGCCGCCGAGCAGTTGCTCGATGAAACCGGTGGAATAAACGCCGCGCCGGAAATTCGGCTCCTGCATGATGGCCTGCTGGAACGAAATCGTCGTCTTGATGCCGGTGATCATGTATTCGGACAGCGCGCGGTTCATGCGGTCAATCGCCTCGCGCCGGTCCTTGCCGGTGGCGATGAGCTTGCCGATCATCGAGTCATACGTCGGCGGAATCGTGTAGCCGGCATAGACGTGCGTGTCCATGCGCACGCCGCGGCCGCCGGGCTGGTAATACATCTCCACCCGGCCGGGACTGGGCCGGAAATCATCAAACGGATCCTCCGCGTTGATGCGGCATTCAATCGCGTGCCCCTTGAACTCGATCTGGCTCTGCGAATGTTGCAGCGGCTCGCCCATGGCCAGCAAAATCTGGTAGCGCACGAGGTCAATGCCCGTGACTTCCTCGGTGACCGGATGCTCCACCTGGATGCGCTTGTTGACCTCGAGGAAATAATAATTGCCCTGTTCGTCCACGATGAATTCCACCGTGCCGGCATTCGTGTAGCGCGCGGCCTCGGCGATGCGGACGGCGGCCTTGCCGATTTTGTCCCGCAGCTTGCGGAATTTATTTTCCAGAAACGGCGACGGCGACTCCTCAATCAGCTTTTGATTGCGGCGCTGCACGGAGCAATCGCGCTCGCCCAGATGGATGATGCGGCCCTTGTTGTCGCCGAGAATCTGGATTTCGATGTGGTGCGGATTCTCGATGTATTTTTCGATGTAAACGCCCGAATTGCCGAACGCCTTTTCCGCCTCGGATCGCGCCGTGTGATAACCCTTCACCAGCGACGGATCGTTGTGCGCCACGCGCATCCCGCGTCCGCCGCCGCCCGCCACGGCCTTGATCAAGACCGGATAGCCGATTTGTTTGGCGACGGCCAGGGCGTCCTGCTCCTTTTCAACAACGCCTTCCGATCCCGGCGGCGTGGCCACGCCGGCTTTTTTGGCGAGCGCCCGGCTGACCGCCTTGTCGGACAGCGCCTGCATCGCGCGGGGGCTGGGGCCGATGAACCGGATATTGCAACTCTCGCAAACCTCGGCGAAATGCGTGTTCTCGGAAAGAAATCCGTAGCCGGGATGAATCGCATCCACGTCGGTGATTTCCGCCGCGCTGACGATGCGGTCAATGCGCAGGTAACTTTCCGACGCCGGCGACTTGCCGATGCACACCGCCTCGTCGGCCATTTGCACGTGCATCGAATTGGCGTCCACCTCCGAATAGACCGCCACGGTGCGGATGTTCAGCTCCTTGCAGGCGCGAATGATCCGAACCGCAATTTCTCCGCGATTGGCGACCAGAATTTTTTCAAACATGGGTTTTCAAAACGTGACGATTGACAGGTGGCAAGTGACGGGGCAACGGCGCGTCTTGTCACGCGCCACTTGTCACTGGCCGCTCAACCAGGCCGCACCTTGAACAGCGGCTGGCCAAATTCCACCGGCTTGGCGTTTTCGACTAGAACCTGGGTGACCACGCCTTTGACCTCGGCTTTGATTTCGTTCATCACTTTCATGGCTTCGATGATGCACACCACGGTTTCAGGGGTGACTGCGGAGCCGACCTCGATGTAATTGCCCGCTTCCGGCGATGGCGCCCGGTAGAAAGTGCCAATCATGGGAGATTTGATATCCACTTCGCCCGTCGCCACAGGAGGCGCCACAGCCACGGGAGCGGGTGCTGGAACGGCAACCACTGGCTGTGGCGGCGCTGGTATGGCAGGAATGTAATCCTCCGTTTGGGTTGTCGCCCCCCCGCCATTCAGCCCGCGCTTCAGTCTGATTTTTGAATCCTGACGCTCCAATTCAAACTCCGTGATGGAGTTCTTTTTCATCAGGTCAATGATGGCTTTGATGTCTTTGAGGTCCACGGCGCGTTTTCGTTAAAGTGACTCTTGATTTTGTATTTTCGGTCTGCAATCCCAAAAACAGCAGCCATTTTGTGACCCTGCTTTGGAAACAGTTAAGTTGACTGATACCTTATCCATTTTCACGCCGACAGTCAAGCTGCAAAAAACAAAAAACTCCGACACAAAATCTGCACAAAAAACAACTCTAAACTGCCTTTTTTTCAGATTTATTGACTTCGTTAACGTGAACGGAGGCCTCCACTGCCAAAATGTAAGATTTCGACCCAAAGCCGGCGATTTGTCCTCGGCAAACGGGTGCGATCAGAGATTTCTGCCTGAATTTTTCCCTCGCATGGACATTGGAAAGATGGATTTCAATCGTCGGCAGACCCACCGCCGCAATGGCGTCACGCAGCGCAATGCTGGTGTGGGTGTAGGCGGCGGCATTGAGCACAATCACGTCGAATTTCCCCCTGGCCTGCTGAATCCAACCCACCAGTTCGCCTTCCACGTTGGACTGCCGGAAATCAATTTTCGCCTTCAACTGCTTTGCACGCTGGCGCACCGCAGCCTCAATGTCCGCCAAGGTCTCGCGCCCATAAACTTCCGGCTCGCGCTGGCCGAGCAGGTTCAGGTTCGGGCCGTTGAGGAACAGGATTTTCATTTCGCCAAAAGATTAGCCAGCCGCCGGTTTCTTGTCGAATTGATTTCCGGCCAACGCCAGCGAGCAACCCAGCAGCGTGAAAGCCGTCCACGCCAGCGCCGGAATATAGAGGCTGAATTCGCCGATGCCCTGCACAAACCAGCCGAGCAGCCCAATGAAAATGGCGAACGGAAGCGTAGGCGGCCCGCCCGCGTGAATTTCAGACTTCCAGATTTTTCGTCCAATCGAAACCAGCGTTAGCACAATCCATGCCGAATAGAAAATCCCGCCGGGAATTCCCGAATCCGAGAATTGTTCCAAGTAATCGTTGTGCGCGAGCCGGGTCATCTCGGCCTCCGGCGATTTAATCCGCTCGTAAGAATTCTTAAACGTGCCCGGCCCGCTGCCGACCAGCGGGTTTTTCACAGTGGTTTGGACGGCGGCGCTCCAATAATCCAGCCGCGCGCCCGCGCTGGTGGCGCCCGCGGCAAAATAATTTTGGAAGCGAACCGCAAAAATACCCAGGCCGAGAATCATAATGGCGGCGAGCGCGGCGATTTTCAATTTCGCCGGCCTCTTCAAACGGAATAAACACAAAACACCGAGCGCGATCGCAATCAGCCAGCCCAGCTTCGACCCGCTCCAGAACAATCCCGCGCCGCCCAGAAAACAAGTCAGCACAACGACCATCGCCCGGATCGCCGGGCGCAATTTTTTTGCGCCGAAGGCCAGCGTCAACGCCAGCGGCAGCAGCAGCAGAACCGCCCCGGCCAGCGCGTTGGGATAAACCAGCGTGCCCATGACCCGGCCTTGCGCGAATTTCTTAAGCAGGACCGGATTCGCCACATCTACGCCGTTGGTGGTGACGACGGCGTTTTCCCGTTTCATTTCGAGCAGCATTGACGGCGACACATTTGTCCAGCCGGAGCGCTCGCCTTCCACCAGCAGCCGGTGGCTTTGCGGAAACTCCACCAGCCGCTGATCCACCGCCCGCACAAGGCAAAACGTAAATGCTGCCAGCACACCAACTAACAGCCACCGCAGCGCGCTTTCCCGGCCCAAAACGAGCGCGCCGAGAAAATAGCACGCGACGCAGCCGAAAAATTGCCAGAGCGTCGCCGCCGTCAAATCAGCTCCAACGGATTGTGTAGCAGAAATGAACTGCCATCCAAACCACAGCAACGGCAGCAGCCAAAGCCATTTGGTCGCCGGCCAGCGGATTATGTTATTGAAGGCAAAGGCTGCGCCGACAACTGTTAGCGGCAGAAAAATCCAGTTGGCCCAGTGCGGCGGCCACGCGTCGCTCCAAAATTCGGAGGGCGTGGACGGCGGAATGATTTTGTGGTCGAGAATGACCGGGTCGCCGAACTTCCAGATGGCCAGCCCGAGGAACAGGCCGAACGCGAGCGCGAAAAGGCGGTCGAGGGTCGAGGGTCGGGGGGCAAGAGCGGAACGGTTGTCTTGCTCCCGGCTACCGGCTCTCGACTTTCGGCTCATTTAGAAATGCAATTTCAGCAAACCGACTTCCAGGGCAAGCGCCTCCTGCACGTTGGTGTGCAGCAACCGCTGCGTCTGCTCCAGCGTTTGCAAATTTTCCAGCGCCTGGCGCGACGAAATTTTTTTGGCGACGGCTTCCGCGCCTGTGATTTTCGGAAAATTCAGCAATTCCCTGCCGGCAGCCACGGAATGGAGCCACACATCGCGCAGCCAAAATTGAACAAGCAGGAGCAGGTCGGCGCGCTGCCGGCGGTATTCGGCCTCGACGGCGGCGGCCAGTTCATCCTCCCATTTCTCGCGCAAATCTTTTTCTACCTCGTCGTATTTTTCGAGCGGCGAGCGCGCGGCCAGCGATTCTTCCGTGCGCGCCCAGATTTCGCCGAGCTTTTGGAGCAGCACGTCGAGCAGCCGGTAGCGGCCCAGCAGCGTCTTTTGTTCCGACGCGGCCAAACCGCCGAATTTTTCCAGCCATTCGGTTTCGGCTGGATTCAATTCGCGTTTGCCGTCGCCGTAAAAATTCAGCCGCAGACAGCGCGACAAAATGGTTTCCAAAATCCGCTGCGGCTCGGTGGAAAGCAGGATCAAAACGGATTTGGCGGGCGGCTCTTCGAGCGTTTTCAAAAAGGCGTTGGCGGCTTGTTGAGTCAGCCGGTCAGCCGCAACAATCACGCCGATTTTGTATTCGGCCTCCGTCGGCTTGAGATTGACAATCTCGTTGACAACGCGGGAGGGGCTTTCGTCGCGGCGCGTAATTTGTTCAATTCTGATCTGCCGCATTTTTGACTCGGGGCGAACCCAGAAAACGTCCGCGTGAATGTCGCCGTCAATTTTGCGGCATGCCGGGCATTCGTCGCAGCAATCCGTCGCCGCGCCGCCGGTTTTGACCGGCTTCTGGCAATTCAGCGTCTTCGCCAGCGTGCGGGCGAGCGATTCGAGTTCCTCCAGATTGTCGCCGGCGAAAAGGTAGGCGTGGCCAAGCCGCCCGCGGGCGAGCGAGCGTTGCAGCAGTTGCACGCCCTGCGCGTGCCGGTCAAAAAGTGTGAAGGCCATTGCGTTTCGGGAACAGCTTTGCGCATTCCGCGCCGCGTTTCAAGTTTTCCGGCAGCACTTGGCGAAATTCAAACAAAGTCGCGGAGCGACTGACGACGGTAACCGTGGCTTTTCAAGCCACGGTTCAAAGTGACAAAAAACACCGCCATCGCGGAGCGATGGTTGAGGCATTTCAACACAATTCAAATGTCGCTCCGCGACGCCGATCCATTTTGATCGTTTGTCCGTGGGATAAATCCCACGGCTGCCGTTAAATCTTGCTCCGCGAGACATCGCTCAAGTTTCGAGACGCGCCAGACATGTCGAATGGACAGGTTACTCGATGACAAAACCCAATTGCCGGAACCGTTGCAGCTTGTAAATCAGCGAGCGGCGGCTGATGCCGAGCGCCTTCGCGGTTTCCGTCCGGTTGTAATTGTGCTGCTTGAGCGCGGCCAGAATCGCCTGCCGCTCGATCTCCTCCAGCCGTTCCAGTTCGGCGGCTTCCGGCGGCACGGATGGTTTCGCGGCGTCACGCACGCGCGTTGGCAGGTGCTCCGGCAAAATCAATTCGCTTTGGGAAAGCAGCGCTGCCCGCTCCATCGCGTTGCGCAGCTCGCGCACGTTGCCGGGCCACGGATAATTTTGCAGGCACGCGACCGTCGCCTCGGCCAGCCGCGCGCGGCCCCGGGCGAATTCCGTCACGAACAAATTCGCCAGCGGCAAAATGTCCTCGCGCCGCTCGCGCAACGGCCGGATGTTCAGCTCCACCACATTCAGCCGGTAAAATAAATCCTCGCGAAAACGCCCGGCCTTCACCTCCTCCTCCAGATTCCGGTTGCTCGCGGCGAGGATGCGGACGTTCGTCTGGATTTCGCGGTTCGAGCCGACGCGCTGGAATGTCCCGTTTTGCGTCACGCGCAGCAATTTTGCCTGGAGCGCCGGCGACATCTCGGCGATTTCATCCAGAAAAATCGTTCCGCCGTTGGCCGACTCGAAACGCCCGATGCGCTGCGCCGTCGCGCCGGTGAACGAGCCTTTTTCGTGGCCGAACAATTCAGCCTCCAGCAGTGTTTCGGGAATCGCGGCGCAGTTGACCTTGGTCATCGGGCCGGCGGCGCGCGAACTCCATGCGTGAATCACGTCGGCCACGACTTCCTTGCCCACGCCGCTTTCGCCGGTGATGAGCACGCGCGTTTCCGACGGCGCAATCAGCGAAATGTCCTGATACAGCGCCGTCATGGCTGGGCTGCGCGCAATGACTTCCGGCGGCAGGGATTTGTCGTCGCGATAACGCGGCGCGGCGGATTTGGCGACGCCCGTGGCCTGCTGGACGGTGACGAGCAGTTCGTCGAGGTCAATCGGCTTGGCGAGATAATTGACCGCGCCGTCGCGCATCGCCTCGACGGCGTCGCGGATGTCGGTGTAGGCCGTGACGAGCAGGACGGGCAGCGATGCGAATTGCTGCCGCACGCGGCGCAGCGTTTCCAGCCCGGTCAGCCCCGGCATCCGCACGTCGGAAATCATCATGTCGAATTTTCCGGCGGAGAGGATTTGCAGCGCGCGTTCGCCGGAGCTCGCCGTGACGGTTTCAAAATCCTGGGTGCGCAGGAAGGAATCGAGCAGGCTGCGCTGGCCCGGATCATCATCCACTATGAGGATGCGCGGCGGTTTGACGTGATTGTTTTTGCGCGGTTCGGTGGCCACGCGGGGAAATTAACCGAATTGGACGGCGGCCAAAAGGAATTTTCAAGCCGCCGGCTTCAAATGGGTGATGCGGAAGATGGCGCCTTTGGGCGTGTTGGCGAGGCACTGGATTTCCCAGCCGTGCGCGAGGACGATTTGCGAGACGACGGCGAGGCCGAGGCCGGCGCCCTTCTGGTTGGTGGTGAAATACGGCTTGAAAATTTCCTGCCGGCGTTCGGGCGGCACGCCAGGGCCGTCGTCGCGGATTTCGAGCGACACCTGGCCGGGACCGTCGCGCTGCGCGATGATTTGAATCTGTCCGTTCACGCCCACCGCCTGGATGGCATTGATGAGCAGATTGAACAACACCTGCCGGAACAATTGTTCGTCGGCCTCGATGGACAGCGATTCGCCGCCGGTCTCGACGCGCAATTTTTTTTCCTCAATGTCGTGGTTCAGGGTGCGCAGGACCTCAGCGATGGCGGAGTTGAGCGGGATTTTTGAGCGGCGCACCTCGCGCGGGCGGGAGTAATTGATGAACTCGGTGAGCTGCGCGGTGACCTTGTCGGTCTCGTCCATGATGACGCGGGTCTTCTCGCGGATGTCCGGCGGGGCGTCGGTCTGCTTGGAAAGCATTTGCGCGAGGCCGCGGATGATGTTGAGCGGGTTGCGGGTTTCGTGCGCGAGGCCGGCGGCGGCGAGGTTCATTTCCTTGAGGTGCAAATTCAATTCGCTGGCGCGGACGAGGCGGATTTGCAGTTCCGCCGTCTTGGAAACATTGCGCAACGCCAGCCCGGCGCCGGCGGCGGAAATGCCGGCGAAAAAGATGATGATGAAGCGCAGCCAGAGGTCATCGCTGATGCTGGCCTGCAACGATTCCGTGGACAGCGTGAGCGCCAAGCCATGCAATTCGTGTGTGGCCGTCATCTCCTGCAATTGCTTGTCGTCGAGTCCACGCGCCCAAAATGGACGGCGCGGCCCCGGGCCACCTGCGCGCGGCGGGCCGGGAGGTCCGCCCGGTGGCGGCCCGAAACCACGGCCCGGCGGAGGCCCGGATGGCCCGGTGGCATTCGTGCCAAAAACGTTGGTCATGCCTAGGCCGAGATCGTTCGTCGTTCCCACATCGCCCGGACGGGGTCCGCGGCGCGGAAAGCCGCCGCGCATCGAGTTGGTAGGCTGGTCAATGATAAGCGGCGCCTGGGAATTGGTGTTGCCCTCGGGATTCAAGAACACGCCTTCGACCGGATAAACCCGGGTCATGCTTCGCAACCCCCAATGCTCGCCAGCCTGAAGAATGTCCGTTTGCTCCAGATCAATTGTCCTGCCGGCGGAAGCCATGACGCCATTCGTCGAGTTCAGCATCGCGATGGAAATAACCTCGCCAGTGGCCAAGCCGTTGGTCTCGCTGGCGACGAGTTCGTCCAGGATGGGTTCCAACTGGGTGCGGAACACCGCGCCACGGAATTGCTGCCCGCGCACGACGGCGCCGATGCTGATGGCGAAGTCTTCGGAGCGTTTCCGCCAGTCAGCCCTGGCCGCTTCGCGGACGCGAATGTGCTCCTCGATTTGCCATGCGACGACCAGCACCCAGACTCCCAGCAGAAGGCCGTAAATCAAGTTGCTGTTTCGTCTAGGTTGCATCCGTGGGTCTAGTTATGCGCCATTTTGCGAAAATATCAATCCTATTCGGTCAATTATTCTTGACCGGCAGGCGGTCGAGAAAACGATCCATTTCCTGCTCCGAAATCGCATTGGTATTGGTGATCAATGGTGTCTGGCCTGTTTCATGCACGGACATCGCGGCAAGCTCCGACGGCATCTGGATGATATGCGGCGTAATGAATATAAGCAGCTCATCCTTCGCATTCGCCCGGTTGGTGAACTTGAAAAGGTTGCCAAGCACCGGAATGTCGCCCAGCAGCGGCACCTTGCTCTCACTGAAAGCCTTGTTGTTGGAAATGAGGCCGCCGATGACGACGGTCTGGCCGTCGGGAGTCACGACCACGGTGTTGGCGGAACGCTTGAGGAGATTGGGCGCATACACGGCGGACGAAAGTATGCTGCCGCCCTGAATCACCTGGCCGGGCGTCGAGCTGTCAATCTGCGTGATTTGCGGCTGGAGAATCATTGACACCAGACTGTTCATCCCGATGAACGGCGTGACATCCAGTTGAATGCCGACGTTCTGATAGGAACCGTTGACAGTCGGAACGGTGGTGCCGGTGCCGCCGACGGCAGTCAAGCTGACACTGCTGGGCAGATAGACGCTCTGGCCAACGACAATCTCCGCCAACTGGCCGTCGTGCGCGAGAATGGACGGACGCGACAGCACCTGCGCCTTGCCGGAGGTGGCAATGGCCTGGATTGTCCCCGTGAAATCATTGCCCATGATCTGATAAAGCCCGCCATTCCCGGCCGATCCCTGCAGGGATTGGGGCAGGCTAAAACCGTTGTTCACACTGTAACTCGTCGTCAACGGGGTAAGGCCGCTAGGCTCGATGGATGGAGTCCCGAGCGTTACTACTGAGCCACCAGTTGTAGGGTAAGTAGTTGTTGTAGGGGTGTTAAGACTGTAATTGGTTATATACCCCGTGACCACCCCGAAGCTTTTGCTGAAGCCGTTGTAATTGCCCTGAACGCCGAGATCAAGCGCCTTGTTGTCATCCACTTCGATGAAAGCGGCCTTGATGAGCACCTGCGGTTCGGGCGCGTCGAGGCTGTCAAGAACCTTCTGGATTTGCGCCATGGTCTCCTTGTCGGCGATGACGACGATATTGTGCGTCATCGGATCCACGGTAATTTCCGGGGCGGTGCCCACCTGGCCGTTGTTGTTGTAGGCGCTGTTGCCAGCAGTGCTGCTAGTGCCGCGGCCTCCCGCAGCACCGCCGCCACCGCCGAAGCCGCCGCCGCCAATAGCAGCGCCGCCGCCCCCGAAGCCGCCGCCGCCCCGGCCACCACCGCCCCCGAAGCCGCCGCCGCCCCGGCCACCACCGCCACCACCGCCGCCGGCATAGACTTGCACTGCGGCGCAAAGCAGGAACATCAGAATGCCGCCGAATTGTTTTTTGAAATGATTTGTTTTCATATTTTTCGTTTCGTTAATTTTTTTCGTGATTTGGAACCCATTACGGCGTTGCACCGGTGGTGCCGATTTGCTGGGAGGTGCTGGCGCTGCCCATGCTTGACGCGCTGCTTTGAATGCGATTCTGGATCGCGCTGTTTTGCCCGGTGCTGCGCGCATTGCTGCTTCCAAACATATTTTGCAGCACCTGCACCGCCTGGTTTGGATCGGCGTTTTTCACCTGGAAAACATAAACGTCCTGGTCGCGATCCGAGGGCACGTCCATTGACGCAACCACATCCACGATTTGGTCCATCAAATCCGTCGGCGCGGTCACGATGACCGCCTGGATGCGGGTATCGGCCACGACGTTGACCTGCTGCGCCTTTTGAAGGCGCTGGCTGGTGGCGTTGTTGCCGCCGCCACGACCGCCAAAGCCGCCACCACGACCGCCACGACCGGCAAACTGAACCGGCGTCTGGGCGCCGTTGGCGCCCGGGAAAATGCTGGCCAGTTCGCTCGCCACATCGGACGGGCTGGCGAACCTCAACGTGAACACCTTGACCATCGTTTCCATCTCGGCGCTGTCATCCACCATCCGGATGATTTGGGCCAGATGCCGGATGTTGGCCTGGGTGTCGGTGATGATGATCGAGTTGCCGTTCGGATCGGCGACAATGGTCGCCTGCTCCGAGACGAACGACTCCAATTCCGTGACCAGTTGGCTGGCATCCACAAACCGGATGGGAAGAATCCACGTCGCGATCTCGGCGTTGTTTGGAATGTTGGTCCATGTAGTGCCGGTCTTGACCGGGGTTTGGCGCATCTTCGCGTCAGTTTTGGTCATAATCGTCAGTGTCCGCCCCTCGCGGATGGCCGCGTAATTGTTCCGGTTCAACTCGGCGTTCAGCAAATCCACCGCCTCATCCTTGGTCAGGTGCTTGCCCATGACCGTCACACGACCGTTGACGGTCGTCTGCTGATCAATGACGAAACCCGCCGCGTCGCTCAAATAATTCAGCACCATGTCCAGCGAGGCGTTCCTGAAGTTCAAGGTCAAATCGTTTTGATTCGTGCCCATGATCCCGGCGGGCGCCGCGAAGTCCGACGACACGGTCTCCTCCTCCGGCGCGTTTCCCTTTGGCAAAATGACCGCGGGGGTTGCGGACTGTCCATCCGCCGGCGTTTCAACCGCCGCCGTCGCGTCCGCTTGCGCGGCAGCGGGCTGATCCGGCGGCGCGGCGTCCGGTCCGCCTCCGGGTCCCATGTCCGGTCCGCCGGGTGGCGGCGGGGGCGGCGGTTGATCCTGCGTTGCCGCCGCGTTGTCGTTGGCCGGCGGGCCGGCGGGCTGGGCGGCTGCCGTAAGCAGCAGCCCCGAAATGCAGATTGCCGTGAGTATGGTTGTGTTTATGATTTTCATTTTAATTCCTGTAGTCTAATTGCCATTGCCTAATTGCTTTTGTCGTTGCTCCATTAGTCTTTTCAAAATGTCGTTTCCTTCGATGGCCGCGCCGGGGGTGGAACTCGATTCGGTGGTGGAGGCGCTTCCCGTCGCCGCCGGAGCGTTGTCGGCGGCCTCGGTGTCCATGAAGGTGGACAATTCCCCCTGGGACAGTTGCCAGACGCCGTTATTCTGCCTCATCACATCGCCGATTTTCATCTGCAACGTCCGTTTTTTGTCGGCGGTCTGCAACTGGACGCCTGTGGCTGTGATTTGCGCCACCGTGTAGCCGGCGATGCTGTTGGTGTCCGATTGGTAGAGCACTTTCCGGTAGCTGTAATTGTTCCCGTCAAAAAACGCGAACGTCCCCTTCTCGTAGCGCATCGTGCCGACCAGCGAGAACTCCGGCCCGGATTGCCGCACCCGCGTGGTGATTATCTGTGCCGGCCCGGAAAACAGCGCAAACCGGTTCGGGTTGAAAATGTTCCGCACGGCGATGAACCCGCTGAACGCCGAATAATTCGTCGGGCCGGGCACGTTGCTGCTGTTCCCCAATCTGTTGTTTCTGAACCCGCCGTTGTTCCCGAACCCGCCACCGTTGTTCCCAAAGCCGCCGCCATTGTTTCCGAACCCACCGCCATTGTTCCCGAAGCCGCCGCCGTTCCTGTTCCTTTGCGCGGAGACAATTGTCACACTGGCGAGCAACGCCAGCAAAATTCCAAGGCAAAAGGGAAAATTGAAATGTTTTTTCATTGGAATCATTTTCATCGTTTCACCTGTGTTGTTGGTTTCGTTGGTTGCAACAGCGCCAGCCCGCTGATTTGCAGGCCGAGCGTGATTTGCTGCCCGGCGGTGTCATGCGCGGCCAGCTCCACCGAGTCAACCTTGAGCGCCATCTGGCCTCTTTCAACGTTGTAAATGAACTGGCTCAAGTTTTGGAGCGTGCCGGACGCTTCCAGGCGGCAGTTCAGCGTCCAGTAATTCGTCGAGTCGTATTTCCACTGCGGCATGATGCTGGAGATTTCCGCGCCGCTGCCGCGCGACCAGCCGTTGAGCGCCGAAATCAACTGGTTCTCGGCCACCGAGGTGTTGTTCGTTAGGGCGTTCGCGTTCATGTCGCCCCACTGGCGGCGGAGATTGGCCTCGGCCTTGATCAAATTTTTCCCGTCCGCCACCTGCAGGCGCAATCCGGCGATTTTCTTCGAGCGCGCCGTCCACATTTTGCCGAGCGGTTCAAAGATGATCAGGTCGCACAACCAGAGCGCGACAACCGCGGCGAACACCACGATCAATAATTGCTGGCGATTATCAACTTTCATAGTGGCCCTCCGTTTTCGTATTGGAAGTGAAATGTGAATTGCATGGGATTTTTTCCGTGAATCAGGTCCACCTTCAAGTCGCTCACGCCGGGCGCGCTGCGCAATTTCGTCTGCATGTCCAGCACCGACGCGGTGTCCTGCGTGATGCCGGAGCAGCTCACCGCGCCGCCTCCGTCAATTTGGATGGTCTTGGCCGTCACGACGCCGGTTTCGGGAAACGCGATGGTGAGCAGCCGCAAAACCGACAGGTCGCGGAACGTCCCGTCATACCACGGCTGGAATTGCCGGATCCGGCTCTGCACGCCCCGCAAGTCATTGACTTGTTGCTCCATGCCCTTCCACTGCGAGTTCAGCCGCATGAGCTGGATTTGCTGGAACGCAAACATCCCGCCGACAATCAGCACGACGCCCGCCGCCACCGCGCCCGTGGTCCGCAGCCGGCCCGATGAATACTTCGCGGCAAACTGCTCGATCAAGGTCGGCTTGACCGGCAAAAATTCATACGCCGGCGGCTCGTCCACCAGCGCGCGCGCCGCGAGGCTGAACGCCGCCGACAGCGACGCCTCCGGCGGAAGCTGCGCGCCAAATTCATCCGGCTTGTAGGCCGCGACCACCTCCACGCTCAAGCCCATCGGCTCGAAGCGCAGTTCCATTTCATCCGCCAACTGCCGCGCCAGCTCGCGCGGGCCGAAAATGCGGATGCGCTTCACCGCGTCGCGCAGCTCGGCGGGCAACTGGCCCAGCGTGATGCGCGATTCGCGCGCGACCAGATCGGGCATCAGCGCGGGCCGGCCGTTGGGACTTTCAATCGCGCCTTCGAGCGCGCGCAGCGCCGCCACGCCGCCGCCGCAGGTGATTTGCAGCGACACCGTGTTTTCGCCGATGGCCAGCGCGAGGACGCCGTTGGAATTTTCCGCCGCCGGCGGCTGCAACGCCGCCATGCCGAGCGCGAAGCTGGCCGGCTTCAATTTCGCCGCCGCCAGCACCTGCTCCAGCGTCGCGATGTGCGCGCCGGGAATGCCCGCGAACAGAATGTGTTTTTTGTCCGCCGCCAGCGGGCAGCTTGAACTGGCCAGTTGCAGCGTCGCCACGTCGGTGGGAAAACCGCGCTCGGCCTCCATTTGCAGCAGGCTCGCGGCGTCGGCCTCCGGCAGCGGCGGCAGTTCCGTGTGGGCCGTCAGCACCCATTTCAGCGGCACGCCGAAGATGCAATGGCGCACGCGCACGCCGGCGGCGTCGAGCTGGTTGCGGATTTCACGGCCGACCAGCTCCGGCGCAGCGGTCAGCGGATCCAGTGTGAGCGCGGCGGAAAAGCTCTGCTGCAAATGCAGCGAGTCGTTCGAGCGCCGCAGCACCACGCCTTCGAGCCGGCTGCCGTCGAGCGCCAGACCGAGCACGATCGGCAGTTTTTTTAGTTTCCGAAAGTTGATTTTCAGGATGTTGTTCATTGCGTTGTGTTGTTTGCCAGCAAAGTCTGCCGCGCCTTGTCGCCCAGCGCCCAGCCGAGCCGGCTCAAGTCCTGGCGGTAAAGGATGATGGGCGTGCCTTCGCTGGTGTCAAAAATAAACTTCACACGCCGGTAGCCGCGCCCGAACGGCCCGACCGCCGCGATGTCGGCGGTAAATTGAAAACTTTTCGTAGTGACGTAATTGCCGGCCGCCAGCGCCGTGATGATCGGGCTGTTGTTGCCCAGCGCGTCAATGAGCCACCAGACGGTGTCGAGGTTGCCCGGATTCTGCGTGCGGTAGGTGATGAGCGTGTCCGCGGCACCCGCGGCAATCTCCTGGCTGATGTTGTTGGTCAAGCCCATGAACAGCGCCGTCAACACATCGCTGCCGGCGGTGTTGACGTTCACCCGTCCGTAATAATAGGTGTTCGTGCTCGTGGTGATGTCGTTGTAAATCTTCTCAAAATCCGCCTCGCTCATGCCCGCATACTGCTGGCAGCGGATGGCGAAGGCCAGAAGGCTCGCATAAGACCGGTTGGTCAACTGGTTGACACTGGCCGTGTTAAGGCCGAAATTTTGGAACAAGGCGAGCATCGTGTTGTGGCTGGCCCTGCTCACATTCGTCAGCGACGAGCCGTCGGAATGGAAATTCGGCTCGCGCGTCCAGACCGTTGTGTATTCAAACAGGCCGGGATTCATCTGGCCCGTGCCGGTGGAATCCTTTTCGTTCGCGTCGAGCACGCCGTTCCGGTTCAGGTCGTCGCCGGTCAGCAAATCCACCGTCGCGCCATAGACCAGCCGCAGTTCGTCCTCGGTCTCGAACGGCGCGTATTTGGGATAGTAGCCGAGCGTCGAGTAGTCGAGCGCCCCGGAGCCGTTGGTGGAGCGCCAGTCCTCGATGGCTTGCGCGAAATCCACCGTCATGTATGGCAGATAAGAAAGCGTGTTCGTGTTGACGTAATTCAAATCCAGCTTCGAGGCTTCGTCCACCAGCCCGAACGTCGGTTCGGTGGCAGCCTGGCCGAGCGCCGCGCCCTGCCCGGTCGTGTCGCGGCCAATGAGCCAGAATTTCGCGTCGCCGACGGGCACGGCCTCGCAGGAGAACTGCGTGGAATCCGGTACCGCGCCGTTGGTCGCGTAATTGTAAAGGACATAGCTGACATAGCGCGTCGCACCCTCGATGGCCTGGTCCGCCGCGAGGCCGCTGACGCGGTTGTCCGACGCGCGCAGCTCATACGTCATCGAGTTGGCGAAATACAGCGCGATGCTCACCAGCCCGACGCAAACCCACAGCACAATGATGAGGACGGAGCCATTTTTGTAACATCCAACATTCAACATCGAACGCCGAACATCCAGCGCACCCGCCACCCGGACACCTCCGGGCGCTGGATGCTGGCTGTTCGATGTTGGATGTCTAAATCTCATTTTCAATTTCCGGTGGCCGTGGTTCCGGTGGCCGTGGCCGGCACCATGTTTGTGCGCGCCTGCACGTCAATGGGCACAAACATTTCAATCGGCTGCGGGTTGTTGTTGTTATTGTTGCCTGACAATTGGATGTCCACGCGAATGGCGACCGGCAGGTTCGTGTTGACCGAGTTCAGGCTGGTCGTGTCCCAAGTGTCCTGCCATTGCGCGCCGTCGAAACAACTGAACTTGATGTCCTGAACGCCGCTCAACATGAACTGATCCTCCACGTCCGGCGTCGTCATGTTCAGCAGGTTCCTGACAACGCTGCGGATCAAATCCTTGCCCACGGCGTTGCGGTCGGTTGGCAGCCTCAATTCGTAGGTCACGCGCTGGATGTCGGCCCACGGCGTGTTGGCGTTCAACGCGCCGGTCGTGGTGAACATTTCAATCGCCACCGGCTCCGTCACGCCGGCGCTGCTCAATTCGCCGACCCGGAAATCGCCGGACAATACCCCGCTGGTGACGTTTGTCGGCATCACAACGCACTGCAAATCGCGGCGTATCGTCGCCACCGTCTGATCCAGCGGCAGGGCGGCGTCCACGGTGTCCGCCGTCGTGTCGCGCAGGCGCAGCGCGGCGAACAGCACCGCGTTGACGGCGATGAGCGCAATGGCGGCAACTCCGATTGCCAGGACCATTTCAATCAGCGTGAACGCGTGCATGTTTTGTGTCTTGATTTTCAAAATTGCAAACCCGTTGTTGTCGCCGGTTGCGTTTGCGGCGTCGGCGAACCCGCCAGCGTGTTCAATGTCACCGAGTAATCGTTGCCCTGCGCCAGAAAATCCACTTTCGCCGTCAGCATCACCAGCGACCCTTGCGCCATGTTTTGCACCGGGTTTTGCACCGTGCCTTTCAGCGAATCCGGCGGCCAGTTCTCGCTGGTCACCGTCCAGTTGAAATCCAGCGGGCCTTCCGAAATCACGCCGTTCTGCGGGCCGTTGCCCCAGTTCGTCATGATCAGGCTCTCATTCAAAACCCGGTCGGCAATGCGCGCCGCCGCGCCCTTCCGCGCGGCCACCTCGCCCGCGAGGCTGGAAACGTGCAGCGCCTCGACCGCCACCGGAACCACGATGGCCAGAAACAGCATCGCCGCCATCACCTCGGCCAGCGTGAAACCGGACAGGTAGGGACGCCGCGCTGCGGCGTCCGGTCGGCGCGGCACGCCGACCCTGCCTTTATGGTTTCGTGTCGCTAACTTCATAACCCGCGTGATTCGGTGTCTCAACCAGCCAGCGCGTGACGCCGGCGGAATCGCTCAACTGCAATGCCTTTGGACTGTCCTCGTCCACCGTGCCGTCCGGCAAAAAATGGATGGCCGGCAGGTTGTTGAACGTCGTCGGCGCGCTCACGGTGGTGTCCAACACCGAGATTTGCAATGTGTCGTCCACCGTCAAACTTTCCGCCTTCGGATCGGCGTTCTGGCCGCTCGTTTCCGCCGTGAGTCCGTAGGCGCCGTTTTTTCCGTCCACCCACAGCAGCATCGGCACGCCCTCCGAAACCGCGCGGCTCTGGGCGGCGTGCGTGAGCGCAAACAGCCGCCGCGCCTCGGAATCCAGCGCGCGGCCGCGGATGAAAGTCGCCATCGCCGGCGCGGCCAGCGACGTGATGACCACCAGCAGCGCCAGAACCAGAACCAGCTCGATGAGCGTGAAGGCTGCGCGTCGAGGGACGAGTGCCGAGGGTCGAGGGCAGAAAAGTCTGTTCGCGCCATTTGCTGGCACTCGACTCTCGACTCTCGACTCTCGACCTGTGCATTTCATTCATCACTCCCAATTTACAATGTCATCTCCAGTTCCCGGCTTGCCATCCGGGCCGGCGGAAAACAAGTCATAGCCATTCGTGTTATGCTTGCCGGGATATTCGTAAATATATTTGTGGCCCCACGGATCAAC
>Ga0181520_10006580_pt1 | contig 17664 bp, 12 predicted proteins | sample PEATcosm2014_Bin_29_FD_132451 | JGI IMG/M metagenome (GOLD analysis project Ga0181520, IMG submission 132451) | Peatland microbial communities from MTU Mesocosm Facility, Houghton, MI, USA - PEATcosm2014_Bin02_30_metaG | ecosystem: Environmental > Terrestrial > Soil > Wetlands > Peat | place... | reverse complement strand
TGCTCCAACGAAACATAGCTGAACATCCCATCTTGTACTCGCTCATCTCCACGCATAACTATTCGATGAATCGGAAGACCCACATGACGCGGAAATCTAATCGAATTTCAACAAGTTCCTAGACGGAAGACTTGTAGAAAGGAGATCGCCTGACTCTGGCGGCGTCTCATCAGCCCCGGAATCTTCGCAGGCCTGCTCCGCGCACACTACCGCCTGCCGCGCGCCCGACTGGGATGCACGGCTGCGGCGGGTGCGGACCCCGAGGTCCACGCCCACCAGCACCGCTCGCTCCGGACCGCTGCCGGAACTCGGCGTTCGGTTCTCTTCATCGGCCAACTGATGCCGCTCCCCGCCTCCTATCGCGGCTCCCCAATTGCGGGAACTGCGGACGGTGCGGCGGCTGGAACAGAACCATTGAACGCGGCCACTGGACGGAACTCGCTATGAAGCACACCGCGGTTGCTCACTACAGTTGATATGGCGTGCTTGAAGATCAACTGCTCCTGACTGTTGTTTTCCAGAAGCACGGAGTACTTGTCGAAGGACCGGATCTTTCCCGTCAGCTTCACTCCGCTGACCAGATAAACCGTGATAGGGGTTTTGTCCTTGCGGACGGTGTTCAGGAATGTGTCCTGAATGTTTTGTGCCGGCTTGTTCTCCATTTGCCGATCTCCTGCTTTCCTTGGGGGGTTGGATGCAATTTGAATCGTGCGTACTCCTGTAGATCAACGGGGGCGGCGCCGGAAGGCCCGAAACCGCCCACTCTAGCAATGGCTCAACGATATAAGGCTTTTGCGTCCTTTTCAACCCTGTTTTTGCAAAAACTTGTTTGCCAGGCTCTTTTTCGCTCTTGCCCCCTCATCCGGCAGAGTGCCCCAGACCAGGTGGCCCAGCTCCCGCTTTTGGAACCTGGGAAACAACTGTGTCGGCTGCCCCAGGCCCGGGTCCCCACGAACAGGTCTTCGTTCGTGGGGTGTAGATCCCGCTTTTGGGACCTGTGAGACCAGGATGCTGGTAGCATAAGCTTGTGAAAAGCACGCCGAATCCGCCTCAGAACCATCCTCCAACCGCCCAGCCAGTGCCCATGCTGGACCTAAAACGCCAGTATCTTCCTCTCCACCAGGAACTTCTCGAGGCGGTCGGCGCTGTATTAGAGACGCAGCAGTTCATCCTTGGCGAGCCGGTAGCCGCCTTCGAGCGAACCGCTGCCGCCCAACTCGGCGTCGCCCACGCCGTGGGATGCTCCTCCGGCACCGACGCCCTCTGGCTGGCCCTGGCCGCTGCCGGCATAGGCCCAGGCATGGCCGTCGTCACCACCCCCTTCAGCTTCTTCGCCTCCGTCAGCGCCATCCTCCGCGCCGGCGCGCAGCCTCTCCTAGCCGACATCGAACCCACCACCTTCAACCTCTCCCCGGCTGCCGTCGAAGCCCTCCTTGACGCTCCGCATACAGCGGTGATTCGAGCCATTCTCCCCGTCCACCTCTACGGCCAATGCGGGCATTTCCATGCCTTTTCCCGTCTTGGTCAAGAGCGTGGCTTGAAGATCATCGAAGATGCCGCCCAGGCCTGGGGCGGCGATTGGCAGGGCGTGAAGGCCGGCGCTCTCGGCGATGCCGCAGCCTTCAGCTTTTATCCCACCAAGAATCTCAGCGCGGCGGGCGACGCCGGCATGATCACAACCAACTCGAACGATGTAGCCGAACGCGCCCGTATGTTGCGCAATCACGGAATGCGCCGCCGCTACTATCACGATGAACTCGGCTGGAATACCCGCATGGACGGTTTCCAGGGCGCAATCCTTTCGGTCAAGCTCAAGTACATCGACGGCTGGAATCAAGCGCGACGCACCGTGGCCCGGCGCTATCACGCGCTCTTTCATGCGGCGGGTCTGGTCGAGGCCGGTCCCTATCCAGCCCACGGCATTGTCCTGCCCCACGAGGTCGCCGGCGCCCATCACGTCTGGCACCAGTATGTGATCCGCTCCAATCGCCGCGACGGCCTCCGCCAGTTCCTCTCCGAGCGCAAGATCGGCTCCGAGATCTACTACCCCGTCCCCCTGCACTTGCAGCAGCCATTGCTGAGCCTCGGCTACAGCCAGGGCAGCTTCCCCCAGGCCGAGCGCGCCGCCCGCGAAGTCCTCGCCCTGCCCATCTTCCCCGAACTGCGCGAAGACGAGCAGCAGACCGTAGTAGCCGCCATCGCCGAGTTCCTCAGCTAGTCTCCTGAGTCATAACTTCACGCAACCAATTCACTGTCATCCTGAGCAGTCCGACTCACCGCGTCGAGTTACGGTCAGAAATGTACAAGCCACAAAAGCTGGGTGCCCCATCCTTGCGACGTTCTTGTTTTTGTTGCAAGGGTGGGAAACCTCGAACCTCAATCTGCCCTATTCATCCTGAGCCGTGCCGCAACGACCGCAAAATCAACGTCGGAGGGAGACGGGGGTTTTACCCCCCGTGCAAAGGCAATTGAATCAACGAGGACTGTAGCCCCGGAGGGATTGTTGGATCGCTGTTCGGCGATCCTTCAATTTTGTACCCGAAAACCACGCCGTGAGGTGGCTATTGAACCCAACCATAAGCCGTCCCCGGCGGCGTTGGTGGCTGGAGAACCGACCTGGTTACTTGGCGCCGCCCGTCCGCAGGGCGCGGATTCGCTCGATTGCGTCGGTAACCATCGGACGGCCGGTCTCCTTTGCCATGCCTTTGTCGATCAGAGAGTCGATAAATTCCTCGATGGACAAGTTGCGATCCTGAGCCGCGCGTATTACCGTGTCTGGAACAGTGATAGAGACAATCATGGGAGCGGGTTCCTCTGTTGTTGTATCGGCAGCGGAGAAGATGAATTGAGTGAAATCGGAGATATTTCCCGAATCGCGGCAAAAAACTCAGCCGTGCGGTAGGCTATCTGTATGTACGAAGAGTTTTGCGTTACCGACCGCTGGAGTGGAGAAGAACTCCAGTGCCGCTGGAAGGGCACCATGGTGGCCATCGCCACCCGCCACGCCGACGCCGTAGACGTGCGCTTCGAGGTCAACGGCCGCCCCCTCTGGGTGGCCCTGCCCCTCGAGGCATGGGGGCAGCAAAAATTATTGACAGGAAAAGTGATCACCGACCAGCTCGCAGCCCAGATCGCGGGCCGGTTCCTGAAGAAATCCATCGAAGAAGGCTACGACTCGCGCCGGGAAATCTGCACCATGACCGTTGCCGAAGTGCTCCAAGGCCTCGAAGCCGTGGTCGCGGAAGCCAAAGCGCAGGGCGGGATGCCCTCGCTGCCGATCCTGGCGGAATGACACTCCCAGCTGCTATCTATTCCCTGCCGTCGTTCAGCCAGCGCTTCGTATTCAGCATCTGCCTCTGATCCAACGCCCATACTTTGCCCGTCAGCTCATCCGCGCCTTTGCCTTCGCGGATGCATTTGTCGAATTCGTTTTGAACGGCTTGCATCTTGGCGTCAAGATCGTCAATGAAGCTCAGCGCCAGTGCCTCGGGAATCATCGGCAGCTTGGGCGAGCCGAACTCCAGCTTGCCATGATGCGACAAGATCATGTGCAGCACAAGTATCTTGAGCTTCGGCGGAAATCCCGGCAGGCTGTCGATCGTCTTCTCGGTGAGCGCCGTGCCGATCTGAATGTGTCCCAGCAAACTTCCCTCGACGGTGTACTCGAAGCCGATCTCCCAGCTCAGTTCGCGCACCTTGCCGATGTCATGCAGAATCACGCCGGTCAGCAGCAGATCGCGGTCGAGTAGTGGATAATGCGGGGCGACGCGGTCGGCCAGCGTAAGCAAGCTGATAACGTGCTCCAGCAAGCCGCCAAGCCAGGCATGATGAAGCTGCTTCGCTGCGGGAGCCTCGCGATACGCCGCGGCCAGCGCTGGATCGTCGAGCATCGTGGTCAGCAGCCGCTTGAGGTCAGGGTTGGTGAAGCTGTCGATGAAGCTGTGAAGCTGTCGCCACAGCACGGCCACATCGTAGCTGGTCGACGGCAGCAGATCCGACTTGTCCACCTCGGCCGGTTGCGCCAGTCGCAGTTGATCGATCTTCATCTGGATGCGGTCGTCAAAGCGCGAGGCCGAGCCGCGTGCCTTCACGATGTCGCCCCGCTCAAAGTCTTTGGCGATGCGCGGGTCTCCAGGCTCCCAGATGCGTCCCTCGAGTTGGCCGGTCTTGTCGCCGAGGATCAGGTTCAGGTACGGCTTGTTGGTCTTGGTTGTGCGCTGCTGCTTGGCCAGAACCAGGAAGAAGCCGTCGAAGAGCTTGCCTTCGTCGAAGTTGGCCAGATCGGCGATGTAAATGTCTTTCATGCTGCGGTCAGCTTAACGCATGGGAGAGGAAATGAGACAAAAATACTTACAAAGAAATCAAAATCTATAGCGGCCAGCCGTGAAGGCGTCCGGCGTCAAGCTCTCTCGGTTCCTCATCAACGAGGAACCGAGAGAGCTAGTCGTCACGCTTCGGCGGGTTGCTCCGTGGCGTCGTCCCCGCGCCTGAGCAGCCTGCTCAGAATCACGTAGAGCACCGGTATAAAGATGAGGTTGAGAACGGTGGACAGCAGCATTCCCCCGACGATCGTCGTGCCCACAGACCTGCGTCCCAAGGCGCCCGCCCCCGTGGCGAAGACCAGAGGAAGAACGCCGAGAATAAACGCGAACGAGGTCATCAAAATCGGCCTGAGGCGAAGCTCGGCGGCTTCGATGGCCGCGTCCGAAATCGAGCGGCCCTTGCGGCGCAGTTGCTCGGCAAATTCGACGATCAATATTGAATTCTTCGCCGACAAGCCGATCAGCATCACCAGGCCAATCTGGCAATAGACATCATTCGAGTAGCCCCGCAGCGCAACCAAGCCCAGCGCCCCCAGCACCGCCATCGGCACCGCCAGCAGAATGATGAAAGGCAGCGCGAAGCTCTCGTAGAGCGCCGAAAGCGTGAGATAGACAACCAAAATACCCAGGCCAAAGATGATCAGCGCCTTGCCGCCGGACTCGATTTCGTCAAGCGTCAGCCCGGTCCACTCGAACTTCATGCCGTGCATCATGTTCTGGCCGGCCAGCTCCGCCATCGCCTTGAGTCCCTGACCGGAGCTATAGCCCGGAGCAGCCGAGCCGTCAATCTCCACTGCGCGGAATAAGTTGTAATGTGTGATGACCGGCGGCCCTGAGCTCTCGACGACTTTCGCCAGGTTGTCGAGCGGCGCCATCTGGCCGCTGTCGGAGCGGACGTAATAGTTGTGCAGATCGCGAGCCGACATGCGGAACGGCTGATCGGCCTGCACAAAGACGCGATAGGTGCGGTTGTTGTAGTCGAAGTCGTTGATATACTCTGAACCCATGAAGACGCTGAGTGCGTTGGTGATCTGCGAGAGCGGTATGTTCATCGCCTTGGCCTTCTCGCGATCGATGGTGACCAGCACCTGCGGATCGTTGGCCGAAAATTGCGTGAACAGGCCGGCGAGGTCCTTGCGCTGGCTGCTCGCGCCCACCATCTGATGGGCCACGCGGTCCAGATCGCCCAAGGTGTTGTTCCCTTCATCCTGCAGCATGAACTGGAAGCCGCCGAAGCTGCCCACGCCTGACACTGCAGGAGGCTCGACCATCATCACCAGTCCGCCGTTCGGCGCGAACATCAGCATTTGCAGTTGCGGCGCCAGCTTGGCCACAATGTCCGCCGTCGTGTGGCCCTTGCCGCGTCGCTTGTCCGAGGGCGTGGTCGAAATAAACATCATGCCCGCGTTCGAGGCGTTGCCCGCGAAGCTGAAACCCATCACCGAAAAGGCACCGGCAATGTCGGGATTCTGGCCGATGATGGCCTCCGCGCGATCCGCTAGCGAGGTGGTGTAGGCCAGCGAAGAGCCCGGAGGAGCCTGCACGATCACCATCAGAAATCCTTGGTCCTCCTGGGGAATAAAACCGGAGGGAACGTGCTGATACGTCCAAACGGTCGCGCCCAGGCCTGCGAAGAAGAGAACCAGCAGCGCGTAGCGGAGCTTGAGCGCCACGTGAACTGACTTGGCATACGTGCGCGACAGCCAGCTGATCTGCCTGTCGGTCGAGTGAATGAATCGCGAGAAGAGGCTCGAGACCACTTCAATATGCAGAAAATCGAGCTGCTTGGGACGATCCTCTTCGCCGCGCAGAAACATCGCCGACAGCGCCGGCGAAAGCGTCAGCGCGTTGAAGGCCGAAATGGCGATGGCAAACGCAATCGTCAGCGAGAACTGCCGATACAAAATTCCGGTGGTGCCCGGAAAAAACGAAACCGGCACAAAGACAGCGATCAGCACCAGGGAAGTCGCGATTACCGCGCTGGTCACCTCGCCCATCGCTCGCGAAGTGGCGGCGTGCGGATCGGAGTGTTCCATGTGAATGTGCCGCTGCACATTCTCGATCACCACGATAGCGTCATCCACCACCAATCCCGTGGCCAGCGTGATCCCGAACAGCGTCAGCGAGTTGATCGAGAAGCCGAAGAGCTTGATGAATGCGAAGGTCCCGATCAGCGAAACCGGAATCGTGACGGCGGGAATGATGGTGGCGCGCCAATCAAGCAGGAAGAGGAAGATCACGGTGATAACGATGAAGACGGCGATGCCAAGTGTTACCAGCACTTCGCGGATCGAGTCGCCCACCACCGTCGTGGTGTCGAAGGCGATGGCGTATTCCAGCCCCGGCGGAAAGCTCTTCGCCAGCTCCGCCAGCGCGGCCGTGGCGTTGCTGTCCACTTCCAGCGCGTTGGCGTTCGACAGTTGCATCACCCCGATGCCCATCGCATCGTGGCCCGCGAATTTCAACGAGGAGCTGTAGTCCTCTGCGCCCACCTCCGAATGGCCCACATCTTTCAGCAGCACCAACCCATTGGCGGAGTTCTTGACGATGATATTGTCGAAATCGGTGGGCGAGGTGAGCCGGCCCACTACACGCACCGGCACTTGAAAGGCCTGCTTCTGATCCGAGGGCGGCTGGCCAAGCTGGCCTGCGGGAATCTCGATATTCTGCTCCACCAGCGCGTTCACCACGTCCGTGGCCGTCAGAGAGCGGGCGGCCAGGCGCTCCGGATCAAGCCAGACTCGCATTGCGTACTTGCGCTCGCCGAAGATGATTACGTCGCCCACGCCCGGCACGCGCTTGAGCGCGTCCTTCACGTAAACATCGAGATAGTTCGAGATGAACTCCGGGGAGTAGCGGCCGTCGCGAGTAAAGAAACCGGCGCCGAAGACAAAGTTGAAGTTGGTCTTGGTGATGCTGATTCCGGTCGCGTTGACCGCCGCGGGCAGGCGTCCTTCGACGCTGGCCACGCGGTTCTGAACGTCCACCGCGGCAATGTCCAGATCGTAGCCGGTCTTGAAGGTCGTCGTGATCGAACTCGTGCCGCTGTTGGTGCTCGACGAGCTGATGTAGCGCATTCCCTCCACGCCGTTGATGGCCTCTTCGAGAGGAATCGTCACCGCCTTCTCGACCGTGTCGGCGTTGGCGCCCACGTAGTTGCAATCCACCTCCACCTGCGGAGGAGCCAGCGTCGGATACATGGCCACCGGAAGGTTGGGAATGCACACTGCGCCTGCCAGAATGATCAGCAGAGCGCAGACCGTCGCAAAGACTGGCCGATGAATAAAGAAATCGACAAACAAGGCTTCTTCCTTTCAAGTAATGCTGTCATCGTTTCTAAAAGCACGGTATCACTAAAGCACTGTCGTCCTGAGCGGAGTAGGTCGCCTTTTTGCGACCTGCCCATCAAGGCTCGCCGCGGCGAGTCACCTGTGAAAAAGCAATTCAGAAAACTCGAAGTGGGCCTTGTTCTCGGCCTTCGATGAAATAATCTTTTGCAGAGAATTAACTTCCGAGGGCGCACAGTGAAAATATGAACCATGAACACAACCGCGGGCTTTTCCTGACCACTGATCACTGTCCACTGACCACTGAGGGGTACCCCCCTCCCCCCCTCTAAATTTCCTTCAGACCATGCACATAATTTCGCGGAATGGTCGTCAGTTTTAAACAGGCCCGTCATTGTTGAGCGTTTCACTCGATTCTTCAGTTGTTGTCAAGAGAAAAATGTCAAATTTGCCCCAAAAACCAAATTCTCATTTATTTCGCCTGGCAGGTGGCCCGCAAATGTTACGTGATCCATCCTTGCGACTGTCATCCTGAGCGAACGAAGCGAGTTGAAGGACCTGCTTCTTGATATCTTTGTCGCAAGATTCGGATACCACCAACCTCAACCGCCCATCGGCATCACAGGCATCCCATTCACCAGGAACTGCGTCGCCGAGACAATCACTTTATCGCCCGCATTCAATCCGGAAGTAACAGCGTAGTTATTGCCCACCGTATCGCCCAGTACGACCGCCGTCTGGCGAGCCATAAAGTGGCCATTCTGCGCCTGGGCCACAAAGACAAAGCTCTGCCCGCCCTGGCGCGTAACCGCCAGCACTGGAACCACTGCCGTCGGCGAACTGCTCCAGATCACCCGCGCCTTGATCATCTGCGCGTTGCGCAACACTTCCGGCGTGGCATGAACCGGAGCCTTCACCAGAATCCCCTGAAGTGTGCTCTCCACCTGCGGCGAGAGAAAATCGATCCTGGTCTTCTCCAGCAGCTTGCCGGAGTTGTCCATCAGTTCCACAGCCAGTCCCAGCCGCGCCTGGCCGGCGCGCTCCGTCGGAACGTAGATGTACGCTTCCAAATCCTTGATCTCGTCCACGGTCGTCAGTACGCTGGGCGGGGAGTTCATAGGCGCGACAAAATCCCCCACGTGCACGGGAATATCGCCCACCACTCCATCGAACGGCGCGCGAATGCTGTAGTAGGCCAGTTGCTCCTCCTGCGTCTTGCGCAACTCCACCGCCGACTCGTAGTCCGACTTGGTATTGCCGAACGACTGCTGCGCCTGGTCGTAAGCATCCCGGCTGGTAACGCCTGCCTCAAACAGTTTGCGCTGCCGCTCAATCTCAATCGCGTTGTAATCGTAGAGGGCCTTCTTCTGCCGCTCGGTGGCGCGCGCTGATGCAACTGTGGCAAGTTGAAGCCGCGGATCAATCTCCATCAACATCTGGCCCGCCTTCACGGCCTCGCCCGATACGACGTGAATCTTGGTCAGTGCCCCCGCCACCTGCGGCTCCAGCGTCGCCGAGCGTCGCGACTTGATGGTGGCCACATACTCGCTCGACAGCGGAACCGGCGCCAGGGTGACCGCCACCGTCTGCACCGGCATCGCCTGCATCCCGGCCCCGGCCTGAGCTACCGGCTTCTTCTGGCAGCCGACAGCCGCCAATCCAAAAAGCACCAAACAGCCTATACTGATTATGGGTTTCAAATCGTTCTTCCTCGCTTGATCTTCTCTACGTTGCTCTTCCGCCAGTAGTTCAGCACAAAGTTCTCCACTGTATTGTGACGCCTCAAGACGGGTCATTGACGCAAAAAAATCTTCCCCCACCCGCAGTCGGACACCAGACCGATGCTCTGGGCAGTAACAATCTGTCTAAAAACTAAAGTTTGGACCAAGTCAACTATAGGCACGGAGCATTAGTGGTCGCAAGTTAAGTGTATGTAATCGAGCGGTTTGACAGATGTGCTGTGGAATAAGCTAAAGCTGCCTCGGGGAACCGCCACACTGGCCGGTGACCGCGCAACTATGAGCTTCGTCGCATCGTGGATGCTCTTTTGAATTTCGTTAAGACGAGTTGTAAGTGGCGGCATTTGTAAAGCGCAATAAGCAACACATATTTCAAGTCCTGTACAAACGCTGGATCGTCGAACGCACACTCGCTGGGCTATGCTGGTCACGCCGTTCGACAAAGACAACGGATCGAGGCACTCCTCAGCAGAAGCAATGATCTACGTTACCTTCGCGGATATGCGGCTGAGACGCTCAGTATAGTTTTTAGACAGGTTTTCAGGGACGGAGCAAACGAGCCTTGCTCTTTAGGAGCGCCTTCAACCCGCTCCGGTTTGCCCAAGCCTTTCTCGCACACTGTTTGATACAATTTTTCAGGGCTCATCTCGCGATTTCTTGCATTCTTTGACACGACCTCGCTGAGTTGGTAGCCTTCATAAGGGCGCACCGGCCATTTCAGGCCAATCCTTCGCCCTCCAAGCGTCCCCGTCGTCTAGCCCGGCCTAGGACACCGCCCTTTCACGGCGATAACACGGGTTCAAATCCCGTCGGGGACGCCAACAAAACAAAAGACTTAGATAAAATCAAACCCAAAATCGATGGTTTGAAAGGGTTCGACAACAAAACCCGCTCTCAACCTTCACTCTCTTCATCCTTTTTCTGCCCCGTGATCTGTCGTGCTACGCGGCTGTGCGCCGTGTGCTTCACATCCGAGACAGCCTGCTTGTAAGCGACGAATTCTCAATTTGAAAAACAGCTACAGTCTGTTAGCTTGAGGCCCTCGCCTGGTCCTTCGCAGTTCTTACTGCGTCAAGAAATGGTTGCGCATTGGGAGGGGCGGGGATCTCACCTTTCAGTATGCGGCGCGTGGGCACACCGTGACCGTAGATGATCTGGGTGGATTCTTCATCGCGCCTAATCGCCGCTCCAGTCAACGTGACGCCGGCAAAGACACCTCTGGCGCGCGAGTAGGTCAGGATTTCCGTATTTAGTTCCCAGTCGGTGTCGGCGGACGCATGACGCCCCACCGGTCCGGCCGCAATTGAGGCATCTCCTCCAAGTTCGAATTTGCTGGAGAGAAGCCGTTGCATCCCCTTATCGTTCTGGATGATCAAAACCAGATCCACGCCCTCTACGCCGATTTGCAACCCCCAACTCCCGCCCGTAATGACAAAGAACGCAGGCGCGCTCCATCCATTAGAGGTCCGGCAGGTGGCAACCCCTCTGCCATTTTCGGCGCCAAACACAAAGCCTCCTTTTAGCAGGTGGGGCACGACGGCGACACACTTTGCATGTTCCAGAACTTCTTCAGGAATACCTTTGTCTGGCGCGGACATAATCTCACGCAACACCGCGCCGGCATGGTCTAACCGATCATTCGTTGCTTCGCGAGTGGTTCCGGCCCAAGCAGCCGTCGTCAACCCGAGTATTGTGGCGAACAAAGCATATTTCCTCATAGCACCCTCCTGATTGGGAAAATGGGTCATACCGACTAACAATTAAGAACGTATTCAGCACGGCAAGTTCCAAATCATAAGTTAATAGAAACCAGAGAAACCAGTAAGATAGTTCATCCTGACTATGTCGCGGCAAACTGCAGAGGAAAATCATTCACGGCTGTATGTAAAAACTACCGGAACAACCTTGGCATTCGCAGCTACTCTCCGATTTGCGACAATAATTCCCGCATTTTAAGATACACGCCATTGGTCCATCCGAACCCTATTACGTTTTCCTTGTATCCGGCTGTGACATGAACCTCGGCACCCATTCTTACTACGTCATATTTCTCGCGCACGGTTGCGTCGTTTGCAAAGCCATGATCAACCGTGGCAGTAAAGGCGCGAGCTATGCGACGGGCCTCGTCGAAGTACCCGTAGGATCTCATCCCCTCCGCTACGATCAAATTGCAGGGCGCCCAGCCATACGGTTCATCCCATTGCATCCCACTGGCTTGCGCGCTCATCGCCAGACCTCCGGCTCGTTCAAAGAGACAAAGATTTCTGCGCAACGATTCTGCCTGTTCCCTGGTCGCTAGGCCGGCCCACATGGGATAGAACGTGGAAAGATAGCTATAGCGGGAGCTTTGCCCGCTGATGAAGTTATAGTCCTGAAAGAGTCCTTCGTCTTCCTGCCATAGGTACTTTCGGATTGATTCCCCGCGTTGATCCGCCAACTCATTCCACCTCTCCACGTCGCCGGCTACCCGGAGTTCATCGGCAAAGCCGGCCATATCGCGCTCATAGCGGTAAAGCAGGCTATTAAGGCATACAGGAGCAAAGTGATGCGTCATTCCACAGAAAGGACCAAAACGAAAGCTGGAATCAAACCCAGACTCTCGCATGGCTCGGTCCCCGAGATAGAAGTCGCCCGCCAGACAATGTCCTTTCACGCTGGCACAATCGCACAGAACGCCGCCCCTTGGACTGCAGCCAGTTGACAAGCTTGCCGGTTCAATGCTTGGATCGGATCGGCGGCAATCCTGGATAAGATAGCCGGAGTATTGTCGAGGATGTGCAAGAAGCCAGTCAATAACATCGAAATAATAGGTACTGTCATCGGCCAATTCCGGAACGGGACCAGTATCTATGTCGAAGTAGCGGGTCAGTCCTGTGTCGCCTGCCCTGTGGTGCGCCTCCATCCAGTTCGCATAGTACTTTTTAGCGAACCGGTATGCGTCTTCTAGCCAGACAATTCTCGTCTCGCCATCTTCAAAGCATTGCGGATACTCATACACGGAGCGAATCATTGCGGTAAGAAAAGGAGGATGGGAACGTGTAAGACAGTAAGTACGGTTTGCATTCAATACTGCTCCATACTCCTTGATTTCAAAAAAGAAATTCTGCACCATTCCTCTAGCAAGTTTGTATCGCCCGCTGGAGAGCAAGCCAAGAACAATGAAGTAACTGTCCCAACCATACATTTCATTGAAACGTCCGCCGGGAACTACATATTTGTTAGGCAGGTATAGCAATCCAGGAGCGGGCAGATCCTCGGGCCTCACGTCTCCCATTTTTTCAATGACCCGTGGAAGTGACCTCACCTGGACGCGACAGCGATCGTATAACTCGATCACATCCGCAGGGACAGTTACATCCGCGGGCAAGTAAAGGATCGGATTGGACGCGATTTTAGCATCCACCAATGAAGCATACTCGCTCATGGAACGGGTAAGCATCTCCCAACTTCGCAGAATATAGGACGCTACTGGGCATTCGGATCCTTGACGGCCGAGCCTTACCGGCTGTGGAATCGGATGCGATGCAGATTCGATGATCAGTGCCACCTCCTGCTAATGCTTTACAACTAATAGACTGCGCTGACACAAAGATGTTATGCAGGCCTAACAAAAAGTAATGTGTGAAATGACAAACTTATTGCCGTAGAGCCATTAGCCAGGCGGCCAAGAAGCGACGGAGTTGCGCGGGTGCGCGCAGCCAAAGATGTGCACTACTTGGCCGCCATCGAGGGCGCACCAATACACACAGACCTCTGCCGGAAAGGGCCTGAAAAGCATCGTCGTCGGTGGTGTCATCGCCTAGATAAGCGACTGGCGCATCATCTGGCAGCTCTTTCAGCATTATGTGAACGGCATCTGCTTTGTTATGGCGGGAACGCAGCTCCAAGCCTCCATCAAACGAGGAGATTTGCAGTTCGGAGTTACTGGCGAATGGGAGAAGCAAGTTCGCGGCATATTTACTCGTCTCTTGAGAAAGCCGCGCGGAGATGCCGCGCCAATGCAGCGCAACTGCATTCCACTTGTTCTCGATTCTGATCCCGGGTCGAAGTTGAATGGATTGCAAAAGCTCGCGGGCGTCGATCAGCGCCTGGGTATCTTGCGCAGGCAACTCGTTTCGCTCAAGCCTGCCGTCCTGATGAAGCCGTTCCGCTCCGTGCAATCCCCAAATGTCGAGCGGTTCGCGCAAGGGAAGCAATCGACGCAATTGTTGAGCAGGCCTTCCCGATACCAGTGCAAGTCGCGTACGGCCACAATCCTGTATCTGTTGGAGCAATTCTGGAATTCCTGGCCATGGCCGCACAATGGACGGGTCGATCTCAAAGGGCGCCAACGTCCCGTCAAAGTCCAACAGCAATGCGCTTTTGCGCGCCCTGGTCAATGATCCTAAAAACTCTTCGACAGTAGGTTCGAATGGATCGACTCCGAGATTAATACTGCGCTCCAACATGGCTGGCATGAATCATCTCCTTTTCAGGATCAGGTATTGCATTTGGGAAGCAGCCTTCAATGACAAGAGACTGGGCCCGAGAGTCTGGTGTGCCGTCGCCAGCGTTCAAGCCAGTTTGCGGAGCGAGTTATTGAGGGAGACCTCCAGAAGTTCATCCTCGACTTGCACGGAACAGATATCTGACAGCATCAAGGACGCCCAGCGATACACATTGTTCTCCTTCACCTGTTGCCTCATGCGCTGCATCCGCAGGCTCCGCTCCGCCGGGTTCATGCGCAACCCGGTGTGAATGGCTTCGCTCACCTCTTCGGTATCGTAGGGATTTATCAGCAGAGCGTCCTTCAATTCGCGAGCGGCCCCAGTAAAGCGGCTAAGCACCAACACGCCATCGCCATCGTTTCGAGCAGCCAGATACTCCTTGGCAACCAGATTCATGCCATCGTGAAGAGAAGTAACCAAGCATAGATTGGCGGCCCGGTAATATCGTTCCACCTCGTCGTGGCTGCATTGACGTTCAATCAGGATGATCGGCGTCCAGGTCGACGTTTCGTAACGGCGGTTGATGCGTTCAACGGTATCCTTCACCTGGACACGCAATTCTGCGTAACTCGGGATGCGAGTGCGACTAGGAGAGGCTATCTGCGCGAAGACAATCTGCTCGAGGTACCCCGGGTGCATCTGAAACAAGTGCTCAATCGCAAGCAGCCTCTCCACGATACCCTTGGTATAGTCCAAGCGATCCACGCCCAGCAGGAGATGCTTGCCCTCGATGCCGAGCTCACGATGCAAAGATCCTGCGCCGCTGGCGGGTTTGCTTTTGAAAGCAATGGAATCCGCATCCTTCCCGACTGTCCAATTTGCTATATTCGCGGGCCTATCGTTTTCCTCGTTGAAATCATGCGCCGGTTCACCGCTGAGGGAAGGCTGCTCCGCGGTCGCATGCTCGTTCCACGCCACGCTGATCGGGTATGGACGGACCACGGAATGATGCCCGTTGCGCCTGACGCTGAAGTGTTCCCAGTCCGTTCTCGCCTCCAGTACGCGGTCCACGGTTTGGAGAAAATTGTTGCAATAAGCCTGTAGTTGAAAGCCGATGACATCGGCTCCCAGCAGTCCCGTGATCAACTCGGCCTGCCAGGGGCAGATGCCGAAGGTTTCAGCATTGGGCCAGGGAATATGCCAGAAGATAGCCACTCGCGCATCAGGCCGGGTATGCTTGATGATGCGTGGCAGCAGAGCAAAATGGTAATCCTGCACGAAGACCACGGGATGGTTCATCCCGCGCATTTCTTCAAGCAGTACCTCGCCGAACCGGGAATTCACGCTCTTGTAGCAATTCCAATCGCTGGCGCGAAAAATCGGCCGAGTGTGTGCGATGTGACAGAGCGGCCACAGGCCTTCGTTGCAGAAGCCCTCATAGTAACCAGCTTCATCCTCGGGGTTGAGCCATACCCGGCGCAAGGTATAGCGCCTTTCATCGGGAGGTACGCGCAGACGGTCGTGGTCATCGACGAAAAGGGCATCTTCACTGCCACTTCCATGTGCGATCCAGGTTCCGTCGCAAGCCTGCAAGATGGGTTCAATCGCTGTCACCAGTCCGCTGGGTGGCACAACGCACTCGGTCTCTCGTCCGCGACGCATATGCATATACGGCTCTCTATTGGAGACGACCAGTAGTCTGTCACTGCCCAAGCGTTCGCTCACATGCACAGCCAGACGATCCGCTGTCCAAAGATGCTCCGCGCGGTCGCGAAGCCGCGCTTCGGTTTCCGCGGCCAAACGCGCGTGGGTCAAATTTTCAGCCAACGAAGTAACCTCTTTGGCCAATGGAACCAAGTAGCCAAATTCGTTTGCTCCCTCACCGACGACCGCTTCTCCATGTCGCAACCGGTTCAGCCACTCCGCAGCACGAACCACAGGCTTCTGCAGAAACCATCGAACCATAACCAGAGTCACAACCACGACTAGCACCACCATTGCCATGATTCGCAGAAAGCTTCTCCGCCAGACGTCAATCCCCTCTGCGTGGATGTATTCTGCGTCGGTAATTAGCAAGAGCACGGCAACGGTCCGTGATCCGTCCTTGAGTGGAACGGTATTTTCATACCACAGCCGAGATGGAGGAGTGCTGTCGCTTCGGCGATTGCTCGATGATCCTGAATTTTCCCCGGCTGGACCAGGAGCCTCGGGGATCATGACAAAGGCGCTTTCTTCCTTGTCTGAAGTCAGAGTGCGCTCCACAGCGCCAGTAGGAAGAGTCTGCCATGGAAGGGTGTCATCGCCTGTCGATGCCAGGATTTTGCCATAGGTGTCAAAAGCAGCCATTGCAGGTTGATCGGAGTGGATACGCAGCGCGTCCAGCATCGCAGGCCAATCCACCTTGTCCCCCATCATGAGTTGCCGTTCTATCTGCGGCTGCAAGCCCGCGGCTAACCATTGCGTCCTTCGAGCAAGGTCGCTGCGCAATGTGTGCTTATGCGCCAATACATCAAAATATGTGGACGCAACCGAGATCAGCGTAATTCCCAACAAGAGAGCCGCAACCAGTCGAAGACGAAAGAAGTGCATCTTGATTTTCCTCCATGTGGAGACACAGAATTCGCTTCAGCTATCGGTTGTGTCCAGGACTGCAAGAGTTCGAGATCAGGAAATCGGTTGAGTAATTGCCCGCTCCAAGTGTCATGATGAATCAAATGCCGGAGTAAGAGACAGCCACGCGGCAGGGCTAAGCTGTTCGCATGGCTGTCAGTCGATTCGTGGAGGCTAGAGCGGATTCATTCGCCGGATTCCAACTATCCGAGTCAAGATTGAATCACGCGTTGAGTTCCTCAATTGTATCCACGTGAAGGAGATTTGTTGCAGCTTCAAGCTTTCCCGTCACCTTGACAGACTTGCCCTCATAGGGCTGGGCCTTATCCTGGGCGTCAAGTTGATAGACAGTACCGGACGAATCCCGCAGTACAAAACTGGATCCGTTCTTAGCAATGGTGCCGGTGATGACCACGGCCTTGGCAGCTTGTTGGTCTGGCTGCGAGGAATCGGGTTTGTCTTGTGAGCTTTGCTGCCCGGCTAGGACAAGAGCCGGAGAATGAACAAACACTGGTTTCATTGCCCCGGCACCTGTAGAAGCTGCAAAGGCGAATGCCGTCAAGCAGACAAGACTCTGGGCGGTACGAACTCGGTTACAAAGTGACATGGGAATCTACCTCCTGGTTGGGGAAATGCGCCTTTCTTGATCCGATTACAGCATGGAAAGTTCCAAAACGTAACGTCATGCAAACAAGGAAGATGATCTATGCTACTCAACAACAGTCATGTATAACCGGAATTAATTACATGGCCAAATGTAAGAAGTTACCGGACGTAATCTCAGAACTCCTTGGTGCAATGAAACTGTTGGAGTGGACGACAGGAGATGTGGGCCGGGTCTAAAGAGAGGACGAGTGAGCTCCCCCTGTCCCGCAAAGAAAATGTCACGGCGACAAGACGGGGGTTAAATCCTGTGGGACGCCAAATCAGCCAAGGGCTTACGCTATTTGCAACTCACAGAAACCATGTTGCCAAGTGGCTCTGATTTGCGGCAGTCAGGACTAAACCAACTTGACAGTCGTGGCGTGACTGATATTGCAGATTCAATGAGACTTTGCAAGAAGCACTTTGGCTGTTTATGGACCGGCTTGCTGTTGGCGAGAAAATTACCTGCAAGGTTTTGAGAATCTTTAGGGGGGGGAGGGGGGGGGCTAAAAGGGTACAGACCGGGGACATGCCTGACAGATTGAACCGGGGACATGCCTGACACTGCACAAGTCCATGGGCGTTTGATTACAACGTCATTATGGGCTGGAGAGCGAGCAGTGTGATGGACGAG
>Ga0181520_10006579_pt1 | contig 17666 bp, 12 predicted proteins | sample PEATcosm2014_Bin_29_FD_132451 | JGI IMG/M metagenome (GOLD analysis project Ga0181520, IMG submission 132451) | Peatland microbial communities from MTU Mesocosm Facility, Houghton, MI, USA - PEATcosm2014_Bin02_30_metaG | ecosystem: Environmental > Terrestrial > Soil > Wetlands > Peat | place... | reverse complement strand
TTTGCAGCCCTTTTGCAAAACCATTGCTTTCGCCCTGTTTTATATCCTTGTGCACCTTATTCAAAAGCTCAAGAACCTTTACATAACGGTCGGCCCTTTTAAGCCCGGCGTCAATTGCGGGATGATCGGAAATATCCTTGCCGTCGTCAATGGCAGCCTGTTTTATTTCGCCGATGGCCTTATTAATTTCATCTACCGCGCTTAAAGACATATCGTTTAATACTTCATCCGGGGTTATCTTGTCAAGGTAGCCGCGCGCAAGGCGCAGGTCTGAAAGCGCGTGCAGATACGCCGGATGCTGGTTTAAATTATCAAATCTGGCGATTATGCCCTTAAGGATATCGCGGGCGGCATCAACGTGTCCGATCGCGCGCGCCTGGAGCCCGTCGGCAAAAACGTTATCCTCGCCTTTTGTTATGTCATTATGCACCTTATTTAAAAGTTCCATTGCCTTGCGGAAGCGGTCGGTCTTGTTAAGCGCCGCATCAACCGGCGGGTGGTCCATTATGTCCTTACCGTCATCGATGGCCGCGGTCTTGATTTCTTTTATAGCCTTGTTGATTTCCTCAATGGCGTTGAGTTCCATTACATCCTGCTGTTCGCTGGCGGTTAGTTTATCCAGGTAGGCCCTTGCCATGCGCAGGTCAGTCAGAGCGTGAAGATAATGCGGATGGTCCCCCATAACATCGGCGAAACAAAACTGGAAAGCAAGAAACTGCATTGCGAGTAAAAACAACAAAGCTGTAAAACCCGAAAAAATTTTTTTCGTTTTCATATTCTCTCCTTTTTTTGTATTGTCCGGTTATCCGGGCACAAAATTATTACCTTGCTTTAAGCCCTATAATTCCTTTTTGTCCGCCAAAAATTTGGATTGTACAAACATCCGCTGAATACGGAAGTATTGTTTTTAATATTTTTACGCTCCTCACCCTTTTATATTTATAAATTTTAGACGTACGCGGCGCATTTTTTGTTCACGTGATTTTTGTAAAAAAATTAAATTTCCGTGGTTTTCGACCATTCGCTGACCTGCGGTCGGTTTTGTTCCTTTCAAAACCACTTGACGCAAAACACTCTTTTGTGTTAATATTTGTCTTGCTTTCAATTGTGCTATTTTGAAACGTAAATAGAGATGATGAATACCTGGGATGTTTGTGGGGAACTCTTAATTTGGTCCAACACCTATTAAATAGGGAGCCTTTTACCACACGCCGTGTGCATGCCTGCTTGCAGGAAGCCTTAAGCGTATGAGGGGGCGCCCACCTGTTTGATATGGTCCAAATTGTTGTTTTTCACGGCACCTCGGGGTAAAAAATTACCCGTTTTTTGATTAAAACGGGATAGCCGGTATTTAAGGCAAAAGCTTATAAAAGCGGTGGAGATAAAACCAATGGTTGTGGAATTAATTGAAATCAAAGTTATCAGCGGCATAAAAAGCCCTATCATATTAACAGATGATACTGAAACCCTCAGCGGCATCCGCCGGGTTTTCTCTGTTGATAAGGCATAACTTTATTTCCTGATTCCGCCATTTTTTACCTTCAACCCTGTAAGCTTCCGTAAACAGACCTAAACTTATTAACTTAAATTTGTGTTTTACGGGAAAAATTGACATTTTTTCAGGAGGTATTTTATGGTAATAACTATCATCGCGGCGTTTGCGGCGCTCGCTGTAGGAGCCGGTCTGGGGTTCCTGATGAGGAAGTTCATTTCAGAACAGCAGATCACCAGCGCCAAGGCTTATTCGGCGCAAATTATCGAAACGGCAAAAAAAGACGCAGCCACCGTAAAAAAAGAGGCCGAGCTTGAGATCCGGGACAAAAATCTGAGGGCGCAGTCGGAATTCGACCAGAAAACCCGCGAGGAGCGCACCGAAATCAGCAATCTGGAAAAAAGGCTGAGGCAGCGCGAAGAATCCCTTGACAAACGCGCAGAGGGCCTTGACAGGGGCCAGAAGGAACAAAACCAGAAAAAAAACGAGCTCACCGACCTTGAGAAAAAGCTCAAAAAGTCCGAAGAGGACCTTTCAAAATCGGTGGCCGAACAAAGGCAGAAGCTTGAGGTAATTTCCGGGCTCTCCGCGGAGAACGCCAAGAACGAGCTGATTAACTCGCTCGTCGGAGAGGCAAGGCAGGCTTCCCTGCTCCAGATTAAAAGGATAGAGGAAGAAACAAAAGAAAACGCGGAGAAAAAAGCGCGCGAAATAATCGTAACCGCTATACAGCGCGTGGCAGCCGACCACACCTCGGAAGTTTCGGTTTCTGTGGTTCCCCTTCCAAATGAGGAAATGAAAGGGCGTATAATCGGCCGCGAAGGCAGGAACATCAAGGCGCTCGAAGCGGCCACCGGCGTGGACTTTATAATAGACGACACTCCGGAAGCCGTTACAATTTCAGCCTTTGACCCTGTCCGCAGGGAAACCGCAAGGATGGCCCTTGAAAGGTTAATACAGGACGGAAGGATACACCCGGGGCGCATTGAAGAAATAGTGGAAAAAACCAAACAGGATATGGACCAGAAAATAAAAGAAATCGGGGAGAGGACCGTTATGGATGTCGGCATAGGCAACATACACCCCGAGATTATAAAGCTGCTCGGAAAGCTGCACTTCAGGACAAGCTACGGTCAGAACGTCCTGCAGCACTCCATAGAGATGGCCTATATCACGGCGATAATCGCAGCCGAGCTTCATATTGACCCGACGCTCGCGAAAAGGGCCGCCCTGCTGCACGACATCGGCAAGGCCATAGACCACGAGCAGGAAGGCTCGCACGTGGCTCTCGGAGTAGATGCTGCGCGCAAATACGGAGAGTCTGAAAAAATACTCCATGCCATAGAGGCCCATCATAACGATGTCGAGCCCAAGACCATCGAAGCCGTGCTTGTGCAGGCAGCTGACGGAATATCAGCAGCAAGGCCCGGAGCAAGGCGCGAGACTCTCGAGAGCTATATCAAAAGGCTCGAGAACCTTGAAAAAATAGCCTCAAGCTTTGAGGGCGTCCAGCGAGTATTCGCCATACAGGCGGGCCGCGAGGTCAGAATTATGGTTGAGCCGGATCAGATGGACGACCTTAAGAGCTACCAGCTGAGCAAGGATATTGCCAAAAAAGTCGAACAGGAACTTGAGTACCCAGGCCAGATAAGGATTACCGTTATTCGGGAAGTCCGCGCCGTTGAGTACGCAAAATAACCAAGTATAATAAATCCCGCGTCGGCCGGCCTTTTGACACAAAAAGGGCCGGCCTGGCCGCGGATCAATAAGCGGTGTTTCATGATAAATGTGCTTTTTATCGGAGATGTAAACGGAAAGCCCGGCAGGAGCGCTCTTTTGGCCCTGCTTCCAAAACTCATCAGGGACAAAAAAATCGATTTTGTAATTGCCAACGGCGAGAATTCCGCCGGAGGATTCGGCATTACGGATAAAACCTTCGAGGACCTTCTGGCAGCCGGAGTTAACGCGGTGACCCTGGGCAACCACATCTGGGACAAAAAAGACATAATACCGGTTCTTGAAGCCGATTCCCGTCTTATAAGGCCGGCAAACCTTCCCGAAGGCAATCCCGGCAGGGGCCATTCTATATTCACAATTGAAAAGAATTCCGTAAAAATCAATATTGCCGTAATCAATCTCATCGGACGTGTTTTTATGATACCCGTTGACTGCCCTTTCCGTTCGGCAGACAGGGTCCTGGCCGGAATAAACGGCAACGCGAAAATAATTTTTGTTGACATGCATGCCGAGGCCACATCGGAAAAACAGGCTATCGGGTATTACCTTGACGGGCGCGTCACCGGTGTTTTCGGCACTCACACCCACGTAATGACCGCCGATGAAAAAATACTCCCCATGGGCACGGCATATATAACAGATGCCGGCATGACCGGCCCCTTTGATTCTGTCATCGGCGTAAAAAAAGAAATCATAATACGCAGGTTTCTTATGGCCGCCCCGGAAAAATTTGAGCTTTCGGAAAACGATGTGCATATAAACGCGGTGCTTACCGGCGTTGATGAAGCAACCGGCAAAGCCGTATCAATAGAAAGGATAAACATAAAATATGAATAAAAAAGCAATCACCGGCGCCGTAGGCGCGCTCATTTTTTTCATTGCCTACGCGGTTTACCTTTACTGCCTGGCCCCTGTTTTTACTTTTGGGGATTCCGGCGAGCTTATTTCCGATATAGCCACTCTGGGTGTGCCGCATCCAACGGGATTCCCCATATACGTCCTTCTCGGCAGGCTCTTCTATTTTTTACCGGCGGGCAATCCGGCCTTTAAAATAAACCTTCTGTCCGCGGTCTCCGGTGCGCTGGTGCCGGCGCTACTTTTTTTCGCACTGCATGTTTTTCTGAGAAAAAAAACCAACGCCTTCATTTCAAATTTCCTGCCGGCCGCCGTCTCAATGACAATAATATTTTCGTATACGCTGTGGTCCCAGTCCGTAATGTCAAGGATATACACGCTTAACGCCTCTTTCTGCGCGGCGGTTCTTCTGCTGTTCCTGCTTTATTCCGAAGAAAAAAAATCCCCGGGGCTCCTTTATCTCTGGGCCCTTATTACCGGCCTTGGCGCGGGGCTTCACCTCACTTTCCTTGCCTTTTCCATTGTCCTGTGGATACAGCTGGCATTTGACGACTTTAAGGGATTAAAAAAAGCCTCAGGTTGGGCGGTCTTCTTTTTCTTTACCGGGCTCTCCGCTTACGCGTTCATTATAATCAGGGGTTCGTCGGATATAGCCCTTAAATGGGCGGATCTTAACTCGCTTACAAAATTTTTCAGTTATATATCACAGGAGCAGTATTCCGTAAAGAAATTCGCCCGCGGCTGGGAAGGGATGGCCGTGTTTTTCTCTTATATCAGGGACATACTGCTGCGCGAACTTTCCCCGGCTGGTATAATAATCTTTGCAGCCGGCGTAGTTGCGGCATTTATCAAAAAATTCAGGTATACCGCTTCTTTTCTGGCCATCTTTTTTGCGGCCATCATTATGCTTCTATTTTATGGAAATTACACGGATCTAAAGCTTGCTTTCAGGTACATGATTCCGTCTTACATTATTATGGCTTTTTTTATATGCCTTCTTTTTTATTACATATATGAGATTACTTCCAACATTGCCGCGACAGCGGCTTTTGCGCTGATACTCTGCAGCCTTATGCTCTTTTTATCCATAAGGGTAAATTCATACGAGGCCTCCAAGCGCGACAATTACATGGCCTACAATTACGCTTCGGATCTTCTTTTGACACTACCGGACGGCAAAGCGGGGCTTTTTGCCACAGGAGACAACAACATATACCCGCTTGCGTATTTTAAGTATGTCCTGAACAAGAAACCGGAGCTTTCGATTTTTGACAATATCCTCACAGTTTTTAAGGATTCCCTCCCGATTATGGAAAAATCCAAATCCGAACAGACCGTGGAAAATGTTATGCAGGCCCTCTCTATGGGGTATTCAAATCTTTACACCGCCACCTCTTTGGGATCCCGGCTTTTTTCCGAAATCCCCTGCGGCCTTGTATATAAAATAGCCGACAAGCCGGCCGAACCGGAGAACAAATACTGGAAAATGTATTCCATGAAGGGGCTCATAAACGGCCCGTATATATACCATGATTATGAGGAACGGGAAATCGCCGGTACCTATTTCTGCAGGCTCTCGGGTTTTTACAAGAATCAGGCAAGGTTCGATGTTTATGAAGAGCTGCTGGCAAAGGCCGCCCAGGCCGGTTATGATTCCGTGCCCGTCCTGGGAAGCGTCGCGCTTATATATTCCCTTGACCCCTTCATAAAGGATTACTACACGCTGGCGCTGAATCTTTTCTTGAAATGCTATTCCCTTAATCCGGAATCATTTCCGCTTGTCTTTAACCTGGCAAGCTTTTACGGCAGGTTCGGCAATCCCCAGCAGGCCGCGTATTATTTTGAAAAAGCCGTAAAGCTCGACCCTTATAACTATAACGCCAGAATGTACCTGCAAAAGGCCCTTTCCGACTACAGGATACAGTCGGACAAGGAAATGGCCCTTAAGGAAAAAATGGCCCACTTTGACAGCGGCAGGGACCTGTTAAAACAAAACAAGCTGGACGAGGCGCTTGTTGAATTCAACAAGGATATTGAACTTTTTCCGAATGATCCCAGGTCATATTTTCATATAGGGCTCATTTATTCAATGAAGGGTGATTATAAGAGTGCGGTTTCATATTATAACAAAGTGCTGAAACTTGACCCAAACAGCGTTCCGGCGCTGGCAAACCTCGGCCTTTGCGCCATAAAACTCAGCGATTATAAGAACGCGAAAATTTATTTCAGGAAAGCCGTACAGCTGGACCCAAGCCAGAAAAGGCTGAAATCAGACCTTGACAGGCTCGAAAAGATGGGCTATTAGGCGGTTTTATCCGGCAACTTTTTTTCCAAAATTAAGATTATCCCACACTTCCCTGGATGAAGGCGCCTCGGAATAAATACGCAGCAGCGGCTCAGTTCCCGAGAACCTGAAAAGCAGCCATTCTCTTTCAGAAATTATATATTTTATCCCGTCAATGCGTTTGACCGAAGATATCTTTTTGCCGGCTATAAATCCATCTTTTTCAAATGAACCGGCCCGGGCAATTATTTCCTCCCTTTTAGAGGCGTCAAATTTTACGTCAATCCTGTCATATTCAAAGCAGCCGTATTTTTCATCAAGAGAGTCAAGCACCTGCGATATTTTTATTCCTTCCCTGGCCAGGAATTCCAGGAGGAGCAGATTTGCCACTATACCGTCGCGTTCGGGCAGATAATAGCCGAATCCCAGGCCTCCGCTCTCTTCGCCGCCTATTGTGGCGCGGTTCTTTATAATAAGGTCGCCTATATATTTGAAGCCTACCGGGGTTTCTATCAATTCCACTCCAAGTTCTTTCGCGATAATATCCAGCAGCGAAGTGCCTGATATGGTTTTTACAAACCTGAATTTCATGCCCCTGTTTTTTGCGTGATGCAGCAGGCTTATTACAAGGGCCTTGTGTGTCGGTATGAACCTTCCGCGGTCGTCAACAAAGGCCATCCTGTCAGAATCACCATCAAGGGCTATGCCAATATCCGCCCCTGTTCTTTTTACCTCATGTTCAAGCTCAAGCAGGTTTTTTCTTATTGGTTCAGGGTTGATGGAGCCGAAAAGCGGATCTCTTTTTCCGTGTATAACCGAGAAACACTTATTGTTCCCCATTATCAATTCCATAAAACGCGCGCCCGGACCGTACATATTGTCCAGGACAACCTTAATTCCGCTTTTTTTAATGGCTTCAATATCAACAATTGAAGATGCCGCCTTAATATACGCGGCATCCATATTTACAGATAATATTTCCCCTTTTCCTTTTTTGGGTTCAACTCCGCTTTCGATTGCTTCTTCGATAGCCCGCGTTTCCACGGCTGAAGCCCCGGCTCCGAAACGGTTTTTTATTTTAAAACCGTTGTATGTGTGCGGATTATGGCTGGAAGTTATCACTATTCCGTAATCAAGCTTCTTTTTAACCACGCAAAAAGATACCATGGGCGTCGGCACTGCGGAATCGAACAACAGCACCTCAAATCCCCATGCAGCAAGTTTTTCCGCCGTAAATGCCGCGTATTTTTCGGATAAAAACCTGTTGTCATATCCAATTGCCACGCGGGGTTTTTTTACGGAACTTTTCACATACGCGGCAAACGCCGCCGTAACTTTAAAAAGATTTTCAAAGGTAAAGCCTTCCGCTATTTCCGCGCGCCAGCCGTCAGTTCCGAACTTTATGGCGCCCACTTATTTGGTCCCGCTTCTTGTAAAACGGGTAAAAACGCTTCCGTCGCCGGCCACCGTATTTATTACCGTGCTGTTTGCGCCGATTGTGCAGTTGCTGCCGATGACTGAATTGGTTATCCTGGCGCCCTCTTCAATGCTTACATTGTCCCAGATTATGCTCCGCTCTATCCTTGCGCCTTTAGCTATTAGGCATTTTTTTCCTATTATTACCGGGCTGGAAATGACCGCGTCCGTGTCAATTCTTGTCAGGGATCCTGCCTTTACCCCGGTGTCGGCTATTTCATCCCCGAAGAGGGACTCAAACCTTCCCTGCAGCACGTCAAAATTTGCCTGAATATATTTGTCAATTTTGCCGATATCAAGCCAGTACCGGGAAGATTTAAAGGCCGCAAGGCGTGCTTTTTTTTCTATCATTAATGGAAAAGTCTGGCGCTCTACCGATACGTTCATTCCTGCCGGTATCATATCGACAGCTTTTTTTGAAAAAATATAGACCCCGGCATTTATCCATTTTGAAGTTATCTCGGATTCCTTGGGTTTTTCCAGGAACCTTGTTATCATGCCATCCCTGCCGGATAAAACCAGCCCGTACGCCGAAGGATCCGCCGCTTCATGAAGCGCAATCGTCGCGTCGGCGTTTTTCGACTCATGGTATTTGAGGAGCTCGTCCAGTTTTATATCGGTGAGTATGTCTCCGTTCATTATCAGGGTCTCTTTGTCCAGCAGATTTTGCGCGTTTTTTATGGCTCCGGCAGTTCCAAGAGGGGCTTTTTCAGCCACATATGATATCCTGACACCATATTTTTTTCCGTCACCCACGGCTTTCTTCACCCTGGCCGGCATATAACAGATAGAAAGAATTATATCTTTTATGCCGTATTTCTTAAGGAGCGCAATCTGATATTCAAAAAAATGCCTGTTTGCAATAGGAACCATGCATTTAAGTGTGTTAATAGTGAGCGGTCGGAGCCTGGTTCCTTCGCCGCCGATGAGAATCAGTGCCTTCATTATGACCTCCGCTTTAAGCCCTGTTTTTAAAATATTCGTAAGTATTTTTAATGCCATCCTTAAGCGATACCGCGGGTTTCCATTTTAATATCTTTGCCGCCTTGCCGGCGTTAAGATAGTTTGCGGGAATATCTCCCGGCCTGAACGGCCCCTGCGCCGCATCACCCTTAAATTCCATGGCATTTTTGATGCCGGCAAAAAGCATATTAACATTTGTTTTTACGCCGGTCCCTATATTAAAGGCCTCATTATCGCCTTTATAAATGGCCGCGACATTCGCCGCCGCCACATCGCCGACATAAACATAATCCCTCACGCAGGTGCCTCCGCCGAATATCACCGGCTGCTTGCCCCGCATGATTTTTTCAATGAAAATAGCGACGACCCCGGCCTCGCCGTGCGGTATCTGGCGCGGGCCGTACACGTTGGAGTACCTTAGTATAGTATATTTTATTCCGTACTGCGCCTGATAAAACCTCACATAATGTTCGCCCGTCACCTTTGATATTCCGTAAGGGCTCTCGGCCGTAAGCGGGTAGGTTTCCACAGCCGGAAGTTTTATTTTTGACCCGTAAACGGTCCCGCCGCTTGATACAAAAATAAACTTTTTTACTCCGCCTTCCCTGGCCGCTTCCAGAAGGTTCAGGGTTCCGCCTATATTTATATTCATGTCCTCCACCGGATTTTTAACGGAATCCGGCACCGATATCTGCGCGGCGTGGTGGTTTATAAGTTCTATCCCCTCTTTCTTCACAATCCCGTGTACTTTTTTGTCCCTGACATCCATTTTATAGAACTTCGCTTTTTTATTAACATTTTTCATTGAACCCATATAAAGGTTGTCAACAATAACGACGTCGTGCCCCTCTTTTATATAAGCGTCGGCCACATTTGAGGCGATAAAACCCGCCCCTCCGGTCACAAGTATCCTCATTTTACCCTCCTTTGGCGGCGTTAACGTTTTAGCGCCGTAATTTTATTTAATATGCCGTGTCGTGGTGGAATATTTCCAGCGCGGTCCTGACAATTATCTTCAGATCAAGCCACAGCGTCCAGTTTTCAATATAATAAAGATCATACTTGACCCTCTCGATAAGCGACGTGTCTCCCCTCAATCCGTTTATCTGCGCCCATCCGGTAAGCCCGCCTTTCACAACGTGCCGTTCCATATACCGCGGTATCTCGCCTGAAAATTTCTTTACAAAATGAGGCCTTTCCGGCCTGGGCCCGACAATGCTGATATCACCTTTTAATACGTTAAAAAACTGGGGCAGCTCGTCAATGGATGTTTTTCTTAAAAACGCGCCAATTATTGTCCGCCTCGGATCATTCTCTTTTGCCCAAACAGGCCCGCTTTCTTTTTCGGCGTCAGTCCTCATTGTCCTGAATTTAAGCATTATAAATGTCCTACCGTTCCTGCTCACCCTCTCCTGGCCGTATAAAGCCGGCCCCTTTGAGGTTAATTTTACAAGCAGCGCCGCGGCAAGAAAAACAGGTGAAAGTATTATTACGACAAGCAGTGAAAATAAAATGTCAAATCCCCGCTTCACGAACCTGCTTGCCGTCATGTTTAAGGGAAGTTCTTTTACCTCAAAAACCGGGATCCCGTGCATCTCCCCGAAATCCCTGGTTTTGGTCATTATCCCCAGCTCGTCGGAGGCTATCTTGAACTTCAGCTTTTCATTGCCCATAATCATCGCCGCCAGTTCTTTTCTCGATCCATCTGTCGACCCGACAAAAACCTCATCCACCCTGTTTTCTTTTGCTATCCTGGCGAAGTCCTTTGCGGCCCCCAATACCTGCGCGCCGTGAAATTTTGAATTTTTACGCGCCCTGTTGTCTATTACTCCCACCACTTTATATCCATTGCCCGTTTCGCGTGTAAGGCGGTCCAGCAGCACGGCCGAAGTTTCAGTCGCCCCTATTACAAGCAGCCTCTGTATTATGAGTTCTTTTCTGCTCATCTGGTGAAAAACAGTCCTGTATATCAGCCTCCATGAAGTAACCAGGACGGCGCTTAACACCCACATCTGCATAATTACAACCCTGGAATAAGAAACCCGCCTGAAAAAAAATGTCATGGCTGTGAGTATTATAATTGAAGCGCTTGATGCCCAGAGCGATGCCAGCGCCTCGTCAAACCTCGAACGGCCGTAATCCGTCCTGTAGAGCCCGGCATAGTTGAAGGCCAGCATAAAAACAGCGATTATGACAGGAAGCGCCTGATAATAAATGGAAGGGTCCGGAATGCCGTATTTTACCGATACCATGCCTGAAAAAAATCGCAGGTAATATGCCAGCACCGATGACGCGGCCACTAATGCGGCGTCGCCGAGCAGCAATGATCCTCTTAAAAGGCCCAGTATGGTTTTTTTATCCAAGTTTTGCTCCGTAGGGTATAAGCGAATTTTCCCCAAGAAACCGGGTGAAGTTTTCCCTGAAAGCCGCCAAGGAAAATTTTTCCGCGTTTTCCCTCATTTTTTTATCATCATACCTGTTATTTCCCGTTTTCTCAAGCGCTTTTATAAAGCCTTCCCTGGAGCCGTCGAAAAACGAACCCGTTTCCCCTTCTGTCACAATATCAAGGGCCCCGCCCCTGTTAAACGCGAGCACGGGGGTCGCGCACGCCAGTGATTCGGCCATTGTAATGCCAAAATCCTCCTCGCCCGGAAAGATAAACGCCTTTGCCTTCCTGTAATGGTCCCGTATTTCCGAGTCGCTCCTGCGTCCAAGCACGCTGATATTAGGCCCCGCCATGCCCCTGATTTTATCGAGCAGCGGCCCTGCGCCAATTATTACAAGTTTTTTATCAGCCATTGAATTGAATATTTCAACTGCCCAGTCAACTTTTTTATATTCGGTCATGGCGCTCACCATAAGGTAAAAATCTTCCTTGACTCCGCCCGGCGTGTAATAATCGGTATCCACCGGCGGATGCACGACTGAACTCTGCCTGCCGTAGCATTCCATGATTCGCCCTTTAACCGCGCTTGAATTCGCCATAAAAAAACCGACTCTTTTTGAGGCGGCCGTATCCCAGCGCCTTAATGAAGGCATTACGGCTGAAATAACCGCGTATTTAAGCGCCCCGTTTCTTTCCACCGAAAAATAATTATTAAACTGCCCGTAGGCATACCTCATTGGAGTATGGCAGTAACAGGCGTGAACTCCCGGTGAAGGCGGCTTTATGCCTTTTGCGGCGCAATGGCTCGATGATATTACAAGATCATATCCCTTAAGATTAAAACTTTCCACAGCGGCTGGAAAAAGAGGAAGAAAATTCCTGTATGATGAAAATATACCCGGTATTCCCTGTAAAAACGATGTGGTTATTTTGTGTCTTGTTATTCTTTCATCCATGGAAGCGCGGTCGCAGATTATGGTAAAAATGTCAGCGCCGGGAAACAGTTCAAGTATGGAAAGGAGCACCTTTTCACCGCCCCTCATTCCTGTCAGCCAGTCGTGAATAACCGCAACGCGCATACAAACTCCTTGTTGATATATTATAAACCTTTTATTTTAATGACTCCATTATTGCCCCGAATACTTTTTCCGGGGTAACGGCTTTCATGCATATATTGTCCGCGCAGTCCAGAAATTTTCTCTTATGAAAAGTTCCGGGCTCGCAGCATGGTGAATCCAGGCAGGCCCCGCTTTCCCGCAGATTGACGCTCTTTTTTCCGCGCGCCCCGAAATGTTCCGGCGACGTGGGGCCAAAAATACCAATTGCCGGTATGCCAAGCGCGGCGGCAATATGCAGCGGCCCCGTGTCGGAAGCAACAAAAGCGTCAAGACCGGCCGCGTATGACGCAAATTCCCCTATGGCGCGCGTTATCATTATTTTTGCTCCCGTGCCCTTCACCGCGTTCTCAACAGACGGCCTGTCCTGCACCGATCCAAAAGCGTAAACAGCGGCATTATTTTCCTCAAGCATCCTGATTAATGCATTAAACTTTTCAGCCGGCCATATTTTCGTCGGCATTACAGTCCCCGGATTGCTGCCGCCCGCCGGAAATATGCCGATTTTTAACCGGCCTGAGGCCCCGTCAAGCTCTGAGGGAACCGCTGATAGCTGTGTGTATTCATTATCTGTTTTGAAACCCAGGCCGCGCGCCACAGATAGATACCTCTGCGTTTCGTGAATGTCCGGATTGAACTTAAAAGCGCGGTCAACCATCCCGCCGGACCCTTTCCATTCAAACCCGGCCGTTAAACGCGCCCCGGCAAGTTTCATAAAGATAAAAGACTTCAGGTCCCTGTGGAAATTAACAGCAATATCAAATTTCTCCCGGCGCATTCTAAAAAGCGCCGCAGCAGCGCTTAAAGGATTCCCCGCGTCAATCACATGCGTTTTATCTATAAAAGGAACCATGCCGGCGATATCTTTCACCCATTTTGAGCACAGCAGGTGCACTTCAAGCCCCGCCTCATGAAAAGCGCGTAAAGCCGGTGTGGTCTGCACAATATCTCCAAGGCAGCAGAGTTTAATCACAAGTACTTTTTTTCTCTTTTCGCTTTCCACTTTTAAGCCTTCTCCGGAAATACTTTATCCGCGCCTTTAAACCGTTCTGTTAAATATCCCCCGCGCAGCCATATTATATATGCTGCTATAGCAAGTAAAATAAGCGGGCTGATAAGAGATTGCACTGTTATTGAAGCTAAGGCGCCATTGTAAAAAGCAATGTATCTTTTGCTTACCATGTATAATCCGGCAAGCCATGGAATTACATAATTATCGGGTTCACTTAATATCCACAATACCGCCGGAAGAGCAATAATAGGGATCATATAGTCGCCGGCTACCAGCGGAAAAAGCAGTACCCCTGATGAAATAAGCAGAAAAATATCATGCGCCTTCATTCTGGGAATAAAACATGCCAATGATACTGTTCCAATGAGTAAATATGCCAGATATTTTATTTTGCCGTGTATCACAAACAAAGCCGCCGCTATCTTATCATGCGAATTGCGCAGCAGAGCAACGGCAGGAATATCAAAAAGCATATATATGGATGTGTTGTGGGCAAGAAGGTCCACGGATGAATCCAGTCCAGCCGACTGGTGATAAGCCAGATTTTTTAACAGCATCTTTAAATTCAAAAAAAGTCCGCCCTGGAATTGCCCCAGGCAGAACAGAAAAAGGAAGGCTGCCGTCAGCGCAAAAACCAATGTTTCCTTCCATTTCCTGTTTACCAGGAATATTATTACAAAAAAAGCCGGATAATATTTGAGAGCCGCCGCAATGCCGAGCAATATTGCCGCCGTAAATGTTCTTTTTTTTATAAATTTAACAACAAACATGGACAGAATGGCCGCTGTTAACAGAACGTAATTCCCCCTGTCAACCGCGAAGATAACAGGATACGAAAGAATAAAAGCAATGTAAAACAGGAGCCTGTTTTTGATTTCTATTTTATAGTTGCTTAACAATTCATTAAAAGCTGCGGCAAATATTGCAAGCGAGAAGGCGATGTACCCCGCGAACAATATTTTGCCCTGGGTCATATACCTGAATTCTAACGGCGAATTTGCGGATGCCGGGAAAAAACCGGCGATATAATGAATTACGTATAAAAACAGCGGTGAATCAAAACCCGGCCCCTTGATATATGGATTTAAATCCCTTGCATACAGAATCTGGTTAAAGAAATCCATGTATTTGTCTTTTTCCGTAAATAATAAATTGGTTACAGCGTTCGGAAAAAATTCGCCGTATCTGGCCGCCAGAAAAAAATAAAAAAAGAAGATAAACGCCCCGAACAACAAAATACGCGTAAACAAATTGAATGTTTTCATCGCGGTCGTTTTTCCGGAATGTTTTTTCTGCACCATTCTATTGTTTCCGTTATTCCCTGCTTAAAAGGAATCAGCGGTTGAAAACCCGTATCATTTTTAATCTTTGATATGTCGGCTTTAAGATACATCACCTGATTATCACCGTATTTTATCTCTCCAAATCCAAGACTGAGTTTTGGGTCAATGGCGTCGCGCAGTGTTTTAACATACTTAACAAGTGGATATCCTTTTCCGCCGCCTATGTTATACACATTCTGGTCAACGCCCTTATCCGCGAGCAGCCACAAGGCCCTTGCCGCGTCTGTGGAATATAAATAATCCCATATCTGGGCGCATTTTGTGAGCCCCGGCCTTTTATTATTTAATAATTGCCTGATACAATACATTATCATGGTATTTTCGCCGTCGTTGGGGCCGTACACGCTGAATATCCTGGCCCATATGAATCTTATGCCGAGCTGTCTGCATAACGCGGCCGCGAGACGGCCCGCGGCAAGTTTTACCGTACCGCCCGCAAACTCCGGTTCTGTTTTATCGTCTTCCTTTATCGCCCTGTTAGACCTTGCGTATTCCGCCTGCGAGCCGGTTCCTATAAAAGCGCAGCATCCCATTTTTTTTGCTGTCTTTACGGCTTTCAGAGTGTATTCCAGGTTTTTTTTCTGCAACCCGCGGTTATTCCTTGTTTTTTTACCGGCATATGCCCATGCAAGATGAAAAAACGTGTCATATTTCCCTTTTATCATATCCGGCAGCCTTTCAATATCCTCAACGGGACAATCCACCACTTTGACATTTTTTATCCCGGTGATAGACTGTTTCCTGCCCGAGCCTGGCCTCACAGCAACCGTAACTTTGATTCCACGCCCGGATAGAAATTTCACCAGTGCGTATCCAACGGCGCCTGTCCCGCCGGTAATAATTACTTTTTTCAAAATATACTCCTTTTACCGTTCATTCACAGGCCCCTGTCATATATCCTCTTTTTAAGATTTTCATTGCTGGCATAAGGGCTGTCAATCATATCAATGGTAAGCGGCATGTCTTTTTTGCAGTCTTTTGCCAGCACTTCACCGGTAATTAATTCCCTGCAGGATAACTGCCCTTTTTGAAGCGGAATGGCAAGATAAACATCCTCTTCTATGGTGTCATGATTTAAAACTTCCCCTTTTTTCAGGTCCCTTTTTGCGTAAACCCCCCTCACCAGGCCGTCAAGGTACTTGATTTCGGGTTCCGGCGGTATTCGTTTGTGCTCGCCTGAAGCGCCGCACATTTCGACGGCTTTCGCGTACGCCTTGAACCAGACGTCAATTTGCTCCGGTTTCGAGCAGTAGGGAGAAACTTTCTGGGTGCCGTCGTCTATATCAACATGCCGTTCAAATACGCCCGCCCCCTTCGCGTAAGATATCAGCATTGAAGACTGCCAGTCGGTATATTCATGCGTGGATAAACCTATAACATTTTCCGGGTACCTTTTTTTAAGAAAATCTATCTGGTTGAGTTCCAGGTCCCTGTCCTCGCACGGATAGAGCGAAACGCAATGCAGCACCGCCAGCGGTATATTCCTGTTGTTAAAAAACTTCACCACATCGTCTATGTCCTTAAGCGATGAGCCTCCTGTTGACAGGACGGTCGGTTTTTTTGTTCTGGCTATTTTTTCTATCAAAAACCAGTCATTTATGTCGGAACTGGCTATTTTTATTATCTCAATCCCCACATTGACGCATAACTCGACAGATGTCTCGTCAAACGGCGTGGACATTGCAATACAGCCTGATTTTTTTATCGCTTCCACCATTGTAGCGTAATGGCCTATGTCCATTTTTGTGTCCATGGTCTTCTTAATATATCTTATGTCGGCGTTGTTTACAAAATCCTTGTGAATGAACGAATCCACATCACGGAACTGCAGTTTTATGGCGGCCCTTACATTATTAAACCTGACCACCGTGGAGAATTCTTTTATTATCTTTAATCCCCGCTCCAGGCTGCCCCAGTGGTTATTTGCCATTTCAAGAATAAACAGGTCCTCGAAAATTTTATTGTCCATGCGTTTCATCTCCTTAATATATTATATTGATTGTATTTTACCTGACGGCAAAAAGCACAAGTTCAAAAGACTGGTAGCAAAAAACACGCAAATAAAACTTGTAACCCAATCCCCAGCCTTTTATCAGTTCGGGTATGCGCCATATGTCTTCCGGCTTGTGATAAAGGCATACCGCGAGGTTCGGCCGGTATTTTCTTATCATGCGCTCCGCGCCTATCAAAGCGTCGAATTCCGCTCCTTCTATATCCATTTTTATCATATCCGGCCGGTATCCTGTAAGCGCCTCATCCAGGGATACCGTTTGTATGATTGTGTCGCCTTTCGCGTCTATGAAACTTCCCGACCCTTTATTTGCCGAGAACCGCAGCTGTGTTGTTGAAGAATATACGCCGCACGGAAATAATAAAATCTCATCCGCAGCTTCCTGCTCGTCCTTCGCCTCTGTCAATTTTTTAAAATTGCCGGTATCAGGCTCAAAAGCTGCTATGCGTTTTATCTTGCCAAACCGCTTAAAAAATCCTTTTATCGTATCCCCGTCATATGCTCCGCAGTCAATCAGGTTGTCGGGGCGAACCCATCCGGGCACGTCGCCCGGAAAATATTGCGTCCCGACTTCATCCGGATCGGGTGAATAGCGCAGATCGCCTGTATACCTGAAAATAAATGCCTGCTCATATATTTTTTTGCTTTTTTCATCTTCCCATATGCTTAATCCATTAATTACTTTTGCTTTATTGCCGGTGAAATATGCTTTTGTCTGCATGAAAAACCTTTCCCCGAGTTCCAAAGGAAAAATATGGTAAAATTCATAAAAATTAATCACATCATTAAAACCCATTTTTATCAGCATGCCGCTTATTTCTTTTACGTCATAATACGCGTTCATCATTCCTATGACAACACATATATTTTCTTTGTCCATTAAAGCTGCTTTTTCCGGCGAAATAACGGGGGTTCCGTTATAAACGCTGTTTTCTCCGGCGTTTTTATCAATAAAACAGCTCACCGGATATTGCTTTTCTTTCAAAATTTTC
>Ga0181520_10006577_pt1 | contig 17668 bp, 14 predicted proteins | sample PEATcosm2014_Bin_29_FD_132451 | JGI IMG/M metagenome (GOLD analysis project Ga0181520, IMG submission 132451) | Peatland microbial communities from MTU Mesocosm Facility, Houghton, MI, USA - PEATcosm2014_Bin02_30_metaG | ecosystem: Environmental > Terrestrial > Soil > Wetlands > Peat | place... | reverse complement strand
CCGCTGAAGGAGAACTGCTTCTTTATCGAGGCGCCGCTGCCCGGATCGCGGGTAACGAGCGTCAGGCTCGCCTGGCTCCCGGGTGCGACCTCAATTCTGTTCCCCGGAATTGCCGATTCGGGCGAGAACATCGCGTCGTCGTAACAGCTGTTGTTGATGCTGAGCCCCGCTCCGCCGGCGCTCTTCTTCGCAATAAGATCGACATAGCCGCCGGCAACCTTTGCCTTGGAGAGGTGGCTGCTGTTGTACTCCTTCATCTGCAGGGAGACGATCCGTGCCCCGCGTTCGCTGATCCCGGCTATGATTTTATCGGTCTCGACCCAGATGGTATCGATAGTTACCGAAGGGGCGACGCTCGCAGACGCTGCGGCATGGGGAGGCGGAGTTTCCGCAATGGCGGCGTTTTGAGGGGGGGCGGCTTGCGTCGCCGTGCCCTGCTCCTGCGGAGCCTTCGAAACGTAGGTCGCCGGGAGCGGCTCGTGCAGGATTTTATTATAGTAAAATTTTTGCCAGGTGTTGCCCGAAAAAAACGCCACGGTAGCGAAGATAAGCACGATGGCAAACAAGGTATTTCTATTCACGCTTTTCAACCCTCCAGGGGATAACGCTTCCCGAAACCGGATCAAATCCTCCCCGGGAAAAGGGGTGGCATTTCAGGACTCTCTTTACGATGAGTGGAATTGCCTCGCCGACAGGCATATTTTCGATCGCTTCGGCGGCATACTCGCTGCACGAAGGATAAAACCGGCAGCAACCGCGCTGCATCTGGAACAGAACCTTCATGCCGCCGACGGTAACGAGCAGAAACCGCGCCGCTATTTTTTTAATGAATCGTACCATCCGGCAAGTGCCTCTCTCAGCGCATCGGCGCCCGCCGATCCGGTTCGATCGTTGAGCCTGAAAAGAATATCCAAACCCATTGCGGCCGCCGGCTCTTTCCTTAAAATCTCACGCATGACCCGCCGGGTCCTGTTGCGTGCAACGGCATTCCCGACGGCTCGGGGGGTGACCAGCGCAAACCGGCTCCAATTCAGTCCGTTACTCATGCAGCAAATTTTAAACAGCGGGCTGCCGTAGCGCCGCCCTCGATCAAGAAGCGCCCGTATTTCCCGGTTCTTCTTTATTTTAAATTTTTTTCCGAAGCCCTGCGCCACGACCTTTTTGGGGCCATCCCCGGCCCCGACCTCAATTCCGGCAACAGGCTCATTCATCGGAAACGGTAAGCTTGCTGCGTCCTTTTCTTCTCCGAGCGGAAAGAACCTTTCTTCCCCCCTTGGTAGACATTCTCCTCCTGAATCCATGGACATTGACTCTCTTGCGCTTTGACGGCTGAAAAGTTCTCTTCATTGTACCTCTCCTTTAAAAACCCGGTGATGTATACTGGCAATCAATTTTCTCATGTTTTTCCCGCCCGAACCTCTTAAACCGGTACGGGCGTCTTTTTTTCCGGCTCCTTAAAATACCAACCGCACTCAATCCGGGGCTATTTCTTATTATAGCACGACCGCGGATGGTTATGATGATTCCGCCGCCGCCTTCCCGTCAGATACTATTTTTATCGCTACCCTTACTTATGAATCACTCCCTCTTATGGCAGAATATTCTCTCCCACCTCTCACGGTCGATCGATGCCCACAGGTTTGAAACTCTTTTTCGCCCGCTTTCCGTGACCGAAAATAAAAATAATCCGGTAATCCTTCTCACCTCGCCGAACAAATATATCGCCGAACATCTCGAAAAACACTATAAAAAAAGCCTTCTTCTCTCGGCCCAGACTTTTTCGCCCGACATCAGGGACATCCGCATCACCTATAATCCCCTGAACGATGAAAGTGCCGACGAGCCCGAAAAAAAAACTCCCTTTTCGCTGCCGTCCCTCCGCCTCAACCGCCGCTTTACCATGGATAGTTTCGTGGTCGGTCCCAATAATCAATTTGCCCAGTCCGCGGCCTCCGCCGTCGCCACCGCCCCCGGCAAAACAAAATTCAACCCTCTTCTTATTTATGGATCGGTCGGTCTCGGGAAAACCCACCTTTTGCAGGCCATCGGTAACTACGCCCTTTTATCGAACCCCCGGTGTTCTATTATCTACAGCACGTCCGAAGAATTTTATCTTTCATTCATCGATGCAATTAAAAGCAATAAAATAAAGAATTTTTCCTCTTTTTTCAAGAATGCCGATATTTTTCTCATTGACGATATTCAGTTTTTCTCCGGAAAGGAAAGTTCCCAGGAGGAGTTCTTCCATATTTTCAACGAGCTTCATAGAAACGGCAAACAGATAGCTCTTACGTCGGACGTTCCTCCCCATGAAATTGCCGGACTTCAGGATCGTCTGATCTCGCGTTTTCAATGGGGACTCTGCGTCGATATTCAGCCGCCGAATTTTGAAACCCGCGTGGCGATTTTGAAGAAAAAAGCGGAGGAAGATAATCTCAATATCGATGAGAATATACTTTATTTTATTGCGGAACAGGTAACCGCCAACGTGCGCGAGCTCGAAGGGATCATCATCAAGCTTCTCGCCTATGCCTCCATCACCAAATCCGATATCACCCTCGATTTTGTCCGCACCGTATTAAAGGAAACCGACAAAAACCATAAACTGAACATCTCCCTGGATGAAATAATCGAAACCGTAGGGGCCTATTATAAAATACCGGTGAACAAAATAAGGGAAAAAGACAGGAGGAAAGAGGTAGCACTCTGCCGGCAGGTCGGGATGTACGTTTCAAAGACCATAACCAAATACTCCCTTAAAACCATCGGCCTGCATTTCGGGGGCAGGGATCATAGCACCGTGATTCACGCAATAAAGAATGTTGAAACCCTGAAACAACATGATGAATTACTCAGCCAGGATATTGAATACATCCTCAATTCACTTAAATTATGACTTTTCCAACACCTTCTCAATAGATCATCAACATACTATTTTCATCCTATTATTTTGATTCAAAAAAAGTTACAACAATCTTTCAAGTTATCCACATCCCTACCATCCTTAGTATTTTATTTAATAATTTTTTTAAAACCAGGCGTGTTGATAATTGTACTGATTTTTTTATTTTTTTTCAAGGAAATAATTATTTATTTTCGATGCGAATTATCCGATCGGTGCGATAATTATATTTTCCCACTGACGGGTCCTTTGCAGATAAAGAGTTATAGAGAGAAAGACGGGAGCGATTATATGGCCTTTTCAATTTCAAAACAGGTTCTTTTTGATGCTCTGCAGAAAGTGTATCCTATTATCCCCCTTAAAAGTTCACTGCAGATCCTATCGAATTTCAAACTATGCTACCACAACGATCAGCTCGAAATCACCGCTACCGATCTCGATCAGTCGATGCAGATCATCACTAGGGTTGCCGGGGACAATGAAGGCTTCGATGTTACGGCAAACGCCCGGAAGCTCTTCGATATCGTACGGGAACTCCCCGACGGAATGGTTACTATTTTTGTCGAAGATAATGTCATCAATTTCGACACGGATAAGGAGTTTAAATGCAAGATTGCCGGTGCCGATACCGGGGCTTTTCCCGGGTTTCCTGAAATTGGAGAGGGAATAAGCTTTGAAATCAGTTCTGTAATGCTCAAAAATATGATTCCAAAAAGCTCATTTGCCGCGGCAAAGGATGAATCGAGGGCCTGCTTAGCCGGAATTTTGTGGGAAAGCTTTCCTTCGAAAACCGGAATGGTGGCAACCGACGGCCATCGTCTCGGCAGCTGCTTCATCACCGGAAATTTTCCTGTTCAGGATAAAATCAGCAGCATTATTTCGCCCAAGAGTCTCAATCATCTTGTTCGGATCATCGGCGAGAAAAACAGCGAAAACATTCAAATAAAAATCAACGAGAAATATATTCTCTTCGCTGCAGGATCTTTTCTCCTGTGTACCAAGCTCATCGATGGTCCCTATCCCGATTACAGTAAGGTCATTCCGGCAAATAATCCCAAAGAGGCGATCATCGACCGCGCTTCGCTCCTGAATGCGGTTCGGCGCGCCATGGTGCTCTCCAACCAGAAAACGCATCTTGTAAAATTTATTTTTTCCGAGAATATGCTGGAAGTCATTGTCGTTAATAAGGAAATAGGAGGCGAGGCGAAGGAAAAAATAGCGATAGAGTACCGGGGTGACGGACATCAGATCGGATTCAATGCCCAGTACTTTAACGAAATTATCGACATAGCCAGGACGCCAAAAATTAAATTAAATATGAACACGCAGATAAGCGCGTGTCTGATCTACCCGGTTTATGAGAAGGAAGAGGAAAAGATAAGCGACGATCTTTTTCTTCTCATGCCGCTTCGGATCATGGAAATGTAAATAAATTACCACTCTGGTAGAGTATCTCTTCGAAAAACCCTCAATGCCCCTCCTGAACCGTGGGGCTCCCCCTTCTTCGAAGATATGCCTTCCAGGGTGGTTTTTTTATTTTTGCCGGCCGAATCCATGAAAATAGTTCTCCAGAGAGTAAAGAAAGCCTCGGTAAAAATTGATGGGGTGACTTTCTCCGCCATTAACGCCGGTATTCTCATTCTCCTCGGGATACATGTCGCCGACACTGCCGACAAGTCAGATTTTCTTGCGGCCAGGTGCGCCGACATGAGAATTTTTTCCGATTCACAGGGAAAAATGAATCTCTCGCTCGAAGAGACGGGCGGCGAAGCGCTGGTGGTATCGCAGTTTACCCTCTTCGCGGACTGCTCAAAGGGAAGACGACCGAGCTTTTTCGAGGCCGCGCCGCCCGAAAAGGGCCGGGAACTCTACGAACAGTTCGTTCTGGCCATGAAGAAAAGGATCAACACGGTCGCGACCGGGGTCTTCGGTGCGACGATGGAGGTCGAACTCATTAACGACGGGCCCGTGACCCTCGTTCTTGAGCGGTGATCTGCTCAAGCCGGAACGATCCTGAAAAACGCCGTCGTACTTCTCCACGCCGTTTCCTTAAAATCCAGACACCCGTGCAACTGTGCTTTGATCGCTTCGGCCGTTGCCGCATCGCTCATTTTTCGGATCCGGTCGCCGAGCGACCGCCGTTCCTCTTTTTCGCCTTCCCGAAACCAGAATTCGATATCCTGCGGAGAAATTCTTCGTACCGCACTGTCGGATGCCACGGTCAGCGTGAGCGCGATGCCTTCGATTGAAGCCAGCTCGTCGTGCAGCCGCTGCACGCTCCAACCGGTCATCGGATCGTCATTATCGCCGAAGAGCTCCTCCTCCGCCGAAGCCAGAAAATTCCGCGCATCGGCACGCAGGGTTGCCGTTTCCGGGAGATTCGAGAGACGCTGCCCTTCCCGGGGGATCGCTTCGGCAAGGACGAGTGTGCCCATTGCGGACAGGAGCGCGCTTGCCTTGCGGACCAACCCCCTCATATCGGCCGACTGAAGCAGAAGATTCCTGCCGAGGATGGCGTCGAACCGGACGCCCTTTCCCGCCGCACTCCTGATATCCCGGTCGAACTCCGCGAGAGTACTTTTTATTACCTGGGGCCGGGAGATGGCGGGCTGGTTCTTTACCAGGCCGCCGAGCGTTTCGAAAGCCCGGTCGTCGTGCGCCAGTATCCACACGCCGCCCTCGGATGCCTGTCGCGCCGCCTCGAAGGCGAGGAGGCCGGTCCGGCCGTTGAGATCGAGCACCAGGCTCTGCCTGGTCAGGCGGGCGAGTTCGAGCATGGTTTCCCGGACGCGGCTGAGCTGCTCGCCGCGACGGGAGAGCGTGCGTTCGAGCCATCCCGAGCCGCCCATCCCGCCCCCGCCGTGTCCGGCGAGCGGGTTCGAGTTGTCCTCATCGACCATGGCCTCGATGGACGCCTCCCTCTGCCGCGCCACCCGTTCGGCAATGGACTTCTCGAAGCCCTGGTCCGAGGGGTGGTAGAACGCCTTGCCCTGAAGGGCGGAGGGGAGGTATTGCTGGGCGATCCAGTGGTCGCGATAGGCATGCGGGTAGAGATAGCCCTCGCCGTGACCAAACCCCTCCGCATCCCTGCTCGCGTCGCGGAGGTGGTTGGGCACATCATCCTTCGCCTCCTCGGAAACGGACTTGATGGCGTCGAAAAAGGCCAGGCTCGAATTGCTCTTGGGCGCCGTCGCCAGGTAGAGGCACGCCTGCGCAAGGTGGAACCTTCCCTCGGGAAGACCTACATAGTCGAACGCCCGTGCCGCATTGATTACCACCCCGAGCGCGGCCGGATCGGCCATCCCGACATCTTCACCGGCCAGAATGAGCATGCGCCGGAAAATAAACCGGGGGTCCTCGCCGGCGTAGAGCATTTTCGCCATCCAGTAGAGGGCCGCATCAGGGTCGCTGCCGCGCAGGGATTTGATGAAAGCCGAGATGGTGTCGTAGTGGGCGTCCCCGTCGCGATCGTAGAGAACGGCGCGCTGCTGGATCGACTCTTCGGCGATCGGGCGGGTTATGGTGATAATGCCGTCCGCTGCCGGCGCCGTCGTCTCGACCGCGAGTTCGAGCGCGTTGAGAACGCCGCGCGCATCGCCGTTGGCCACCTTGACGAGATGGTCGAGAGCGTCGTCGTCGATGCGGATATTCAGCTTACCGTACCCGCGGTCGACGTCGTGCAGGGCCTGGAGGGCAACCGCCCGCAGGCTGGATTCATCGAGCTGGCGGAGCTGAAAAATCCGGGAGCGCGACACCAGCGCCTTGTTGACCTCGAAGTAGGGATTCTCGGTGGTCGCCCCGATCAGGATCAGGATGCCGTTCTCGACGTGGGGCAGGAGGGCGTCCTGCTGGGCCTTGTTGAAGCGATGGACCTCGTCGATGAAGAGGATCGTTCTCCTGCTGAAAAGGGAGAGCGTCTTTTGCGCGTCCTCGATGGCGTCGCGGATCTCCTTGATGCCGGCAAGCACCGCGTTGATGGAGATAAACTGCGCCTTCGTGGTGTTGGCGATGATCCGGGCCAGCGTGGTTTTTCCGGTGCCCGGCGGCCCGAAGAAGATCAGGCTCGACAGCTGGTCGATCTGGATCGCCCGCCGCAGGAGCCTCCCCTCCCCGATGAGGTGATCCTGGCCGATGAACTCTTCGAGCGTCCGCGGCCGCATCCGGTCGGCGAGGGGCGCGGTTTTTCTGAGGAGGTCGCGGGCCCGGGAATCGAAAAGGTCGGATTGGTTATCGTGCGGCGTGTTTTTTTTCATGACGGGCCCTTTTCAGCTCCTGAGCAAAATACGTTGCGCTCCCCGCGTTGCCGCGACCGACCAACCCCTCCCGCTTATACCTTTAAGCGAAAAATCCATCCTCGAAAAATATGTGTGCCTCATTATCTTCATTCAATGACTATATTATGATATATTTGCAACCGCATTAACATAGTATAATGGAGCGGAAACTCAAACGAGGGAGGATGGAACGTATGCTATTGATAGGGAAGCGACTGGTCCTGATCATTATTGGCCTACTGCCGTGCGTTTCAATGGTGCAGGCACTGACACTCAAGCCGGATGCCTTATTCAACCTGAACTGGAAATTTATTCAGGGTAACCCCTCCGGCTCTCCGCAGTCGACCACGTTTAGCGATGCCTCCTGGGCGACCGTGAGTATCCCCCATTCTGCATCGTACGATGCACCGACGGTTGCTTCGGAGCTCAAGTTCTATGGCAACCCCAGCAATACCGCCATGACCCACTACTGGTATCGGAAGAAGTTTGTATGCCCGGCAAGCGCTCAAAAGGTGTTCATCCGGTTTGAAGGGGTGATGCAGGGCGATACCGTGTATGTCAACGGAACCCAGGTGGGAACCCATTACAATAGCGGTTATACGGGATTTTTCTTCGATATATCGAATTATGTTACAAAAGGCGATACTACTCTTATTGCCGTTCATTGTACGATCAACAATGATGCAAATATTCCGCCGGGAGGCGGCGCCTGGACTTCCAATGGGGGAGCGGCCCCGGATTTACTCCTTTTTTCCGGAATTTACCGCAATGTCCATTTGATTTTTAAAGACAGCGTGTATGTTCCCCCGCGGGGACAGCGTATTACGACAACGGGCTCCATGGCCAGTCCGACGGTGCGCGCCATAACTAATGTAAAGAATGAGTTCGCCTCGGCAAAAAGCGTCACGGTAGCTCTAACGCTCTTTAATAATTCAGGCGTAACCGTGGCAACTCAAACAGCGACCCAGACGGTAAGTGCGGCCGGCATTGCCCCGTTCGATATGACTACCCCGGTAATTTCCTCGCCGTCACTCTGGTCGCCGACAACGCCCACCCTGTACTCGTTACAGACGCTGATCAGCGTCGGCGGGGCAGTTGTCGACAGCTCGGTCCAGAAAATAGGTCTTCGTTTTTATTCATGGAGTGCAGGCACGCCGGGCGGATTACTGGTGAACGGCACGCTTACCGAATTGAGAGGGGTTTGCCATTGCCAGTTCATGGGCTGGATAGAAAATGCGGTACCCGATTCCCGGTGGGCCATAGAGGTTGCCACTATGAAAGCGATGGGCATCAACAGCATCAGGTGTTCGCATTATCCAAGGGCCGATGCCTTTTATGCCGCCTGCGACTCGGTGGGCATGCTCGTGAACGTTGAAGTTCCCTCATGGGGGGTCAATGGAGGATTCAGCGGTCTGACCACCTTCTGGAGCCGAATGTATAGCTGCGACTCCGAAATGGTACTGGACGGATATAACCACCCCAGTATTTATTCCTGGGGTTGCTTTAATGAACCGAGCGACAAAACGCTGGCGGCGAACTTTTCTGCCGAAAGCACCATCATTCACGCACTCGATCCGGTTTCGGGATCCGGCCGCGTTACCCTGGTCGATAATTATTCCGGGAATGTCATGTATCCTCTCGATATCTATGGTTTAAACTATAACACAACGACTGCCACTTCCCTTCCCACCCTCAATACCGAAGCCTACGGGAACGCGATGGCGATGGGAAACCTGAATGGAGACTGGTTCCGCGTTTATCTGCGGGGGGACACGATAGATATGGACACCGCCTATAAAAGTGAAATGCATCTGGAAGACAGCTGCATGCGAACCATCTACTGGCTCACCAATGACAAATGCGGAGGGGGGCATTTCTGGTGCATGCAGGATTACTGCTCTTACCGGAACCAGACCGGCCTTGAAGGGATCGTCGATCGGCTCTGGATCCCTAAAAATGTTTATTCCCGGTTCCGGCTCAGCCTGACCGGAGCGAAACCCGATTACTGGCAGAAGGGGACGCCGACGAAGCTGTTGCTTTCGGCCGATCTTACCACGCTTCAGGCCAACGGATCGGATATTTCGCAGATAGTCGCCACCATGCGTGATTCAAGCGGCAATTGTCTCCAGATGCCCTGCAACATCACACTCTCCGTTACCGGGCCCGCAACGCTTTTTCCGGACACGTGCGCCACGGGCGGCTCTCTGACCGGCAATGTCGCTAGTGCGACGACGATCATGCAGGGAGGCCGCTGCGGCGCGCTCCTGCGCACCACCACCACGCCGGGTCCTATTACCGTAACCGCCACGAGCAGCTGCGGACTTTCCCCCGCCTCCATCACCCTGGCGAGCAACCCGGATACGGAGTCGTACTACCTTTCGGGCGCCACTTCGGTGCATCGGGGTGGCGTGCCCTCGTCGGGCAGGACGCTTCAGCTGCGAGCGGTAAATACGGGCGCAGGAATCCGGCTCTCCTTCCCCGCCGGCATTGAAAAAAGCGTTCGGATAATCGACCTGCAGGGAAAAGTGATCGCGGCGTATACTCTTCGGAACGGGATACCGGTTCTCATAAGCCGAATGACGGTGGGTGAAGGCGTCTGCTATGCCGCATGGAGCGACGGCGGTCGCCGGATGCTGACGAGACTGAATCTGGTTCAGTAATCAAGCCGAAGCCGGGAATGGCGTCCGGGGTGTCTTCGCACCGGGCGCTTTTTTCTCGTGGACCGCAATCGCAAAAACCGCCAGGGTGAGGAGCGTCGTTGCCGCCCCGAAAAGGAACGGGGCCGCAGGGTGCACGCTGAAAAGGAGCCCGGCGATAACACTCGCCGGCAGGAGTCCGATGCCGACAATGGTGTAGGAAAATCCGAGCGCCGTTGCCCGTGACTCTCCGGGAGCGATTCTGGCGACGAACGCCTTTTCCATGCCTTCGGTCATCGCCGCATAGACCCCGTAGAGGAGCCATAGTCCCCAGAGGAGCGGCGACCCGTGCGGCGCAAGGCCGAACGCGGCATAGACGATGCCGTAGAGCGCATAGCCCGCCATGAGCACTTTTTTGAACCCGATCCGGTCCGCGAGCGATCCGAACCCCTGCGAAAACACCGTGCTCGATAAATTATAAACAAGGTACATGAGCACGACCGTGGGCAGCGCAAAACCGAGGTTCATGCTTCGCAGGAGGAGGAACTGGTTCGAGGAGTTGCCGAGCGTGAATAGCGCCTGGACCAGGAAAAATCCCTTCAGGTTCCCGTCGTAGCGGCGCAGGTCGAGATTCGGCCGCGGCGGCGTTTTCCCCGCCCCGGCCGCCGATTGCGGTTCCTTGATGAAAAACAGGAATACGACGCCCAGCGCGGCGGGAACGATTGAGGCGGCAAACACCCTGTAAAACCCGCCGATATTTTTGATGGTCCCGGTGGCGTGGTCGATAAACCGCAGGCTGAGCAGGTACAGAATCAGGACCCCGAGCGTCGCGCCGGCAAAATCCATCGCCCGTTGCAGACCAAAGGCACTGCCGCGCACCTCCGGGGCGACCGAGTCGGCGATCAGGGCATCGCGCGGGGCGCCGCGGACTCCCTTGCCCACCCGGTCCGCGAACCGGGAGATCAGGACGAAGAGCCAGCTCACCGAGGCGAGGAGAAGGAGCCCCTTCGCGACGGTGGACAGGCCGTACCCGGCTATCGCCGGCCCCTTGCGTTTCCGGAATCGGTCGGAGTAGTAGCCGGAGAAGACCTTGACAAGGCTCGCCGTCGACTCGGCCACGCCCTCGATGATGCCGAGCGCGGGGCCGATGAATGCGCCCCGCGCGGCGAGGATGGTGCCGATAAAAGCCTGGAGGAGCGGATAGATCATCTCGCTCGAGACATCGGTGAAAAAAGAGGTGAGCCCGGTGAGCAGGACGGTGCGGTGGATGGGGGTGGATTTCATGGCCGGTTGCCGATCAGGAAGAAGAAACCCCCTTTATCCGGGGGCGTCAAAAATTATTTTATCGTGATCTTACACCGCAAAATTCGGGCAAACAATATTTCCAAGGAGGAGTTCATGGGCAGAGGCGATAAGCGTACGCTGAAGGGAAAGATTTTCAAGGGGTCTTTTGGAAAGAAACGGCCGCGCAAGAAGGATAAGGGCACCGCCGCAAAAACCGAGGCCTGATCGGACCTACCGACCGCGTCCGGAATGATGGCCCCCGGTTACTGATCCGGAGGCCATGGCGGTGACGGCGATCAGAGGGCTTTCGGCTGGCAGAGATTCTCTTTTTTGTTGGCGACCCGGCCGCAGCTTTTGCAGATGAATTCGGGTTTATTCACCAGCGGAATGATCTCCTTGACATCCAGGTCACAGGAACAGCACGTGAGGCTGCACATCTTGTCTGCTCCGCTATGGTGTCCTTCTGCTTTCGGACTCATAATAACGCTCCTTGTTGTTGGTTGGTAGGGTTAAAACCGCCTCTCTCCAAAATAGCTTTAATTTTTCGTGGAAGCAAATCCTCCCGCGGTCGGGGCCGGCTCAACGGTTGACTCCCCCTTCCCGAAGATGTATATTACTTGCATAAAACAAACCAAACGGTCGGTATATGAAAGAATCCAAAGAACATATCCTGAAAGTAGCCTTTTATCTCTTCCTTCAGAAGGGCTTCAAAGAGGTGACGATGAAGGAGATCGTCGAGAAGACCGGGCTGTCGAAGGGCGCATTTTATCACTATTTCAAGAGCAAGGAGCAGCTCTTCTTCGAGGTGAACGATTACTTCCTCACGATTTTAGCCGAGGTTCACTACAAGCAGTTTTCACAAAGCTCCCTCCGGCAGTTCTATAAGGACTACCTCGACCGGATTTCCGGGATGTTTCAAAACATGATCACCAGCGGAATATTGGGAAGCGGTAATTCGACCATCAACTACTATACGATGGTATTCGATGCATTCAAGATGTTTCCCGAGTTTCGCGCCCGGATGATTGAGCACGACCGCGAGGAGCTCGAAGTCTGGAAAGAGGCGGTTGCCAGGGCACGAGCGGGTGGGGAGATAAGCACCGTGATGGGGGATGAGCAGATTGCGAAGGTTTTTCTTTTCACGAACGACGGCATCGCCATCCGTCTCCTTATGGAAAACCGGATCGATGAGATACGGGGCGAGCTTATGAAACTGTGGGACAATTTTCACGATCAGATAGCGGCGAAGGTTTCGCCGGCGCCGGTGCAATAATTTCATTTTTCGTGCGTCTAATGAGAAGGTGAAGTATAAAAAGCGCAAAGGCACCATCACAATAAACCGAATGTCCGGTTTATTACGACTCGGCAAATAAACCGGACGGTCGGTATTAAACGGGCCTTTGTTGAGATCGGTATCCCGGGAAAAAAATTTAGCGATGTGCACCTATCCAACAGGAGGCCTCAACATGAGCGCTACTCACCCCAAAGCGAAACCCGACTACGGCTTTGATGGTACACCCATCAACTATCTATTGATCGGTGTCGGTGCTTGTGCGCTTACCATCTTTCTTCTGACCTTGTCCAATCCCCTTTTAAAAATTCTGGGTGTTATATTCCTCGTTCTAACGGCAGTCATCATTGGTGTCATGGCAAAGTTTATCTATTATGTAAAGATCGGCAAGCTCCGTCTCCGGGATCGCCTTCTTTCCATGGTGGACTGGAAGGGCAACGAGGCGGTTCTGGACATAGGAACGGGACGGGGTCTTCTCATGATCGGAGCGGCGAAAAGGCTTACAAGCGGTAAGAGCACGGGGATCGACATCTGGCGACCGGGGGACATGCATGCAAACAGTCTCCGGAATACCCTCAATAATGCCCGATTGGAAGGGGTCTTCGATAAGGTGGAGGTGAAAAATGCCGATGTGCAAAAGATGCCCTTCCCCGACGGGTCTTTTGACGTCGTCCTCTCAAACCTCTGCATCCACAACATCAATTCAAAAAATGGAAGGGAGCAAGCCTGTCGGGAAATCGCGAGGGTTTTAAAATCCGGCGGGAAAGTCATTATCGGCGATGCCATCCATCTTGAGGAGTACGCCGAAGTTTTCCGCACTACCGGAATGACGGTTGAGATCCTCCGGGGACGGTTCCTCGAAAACGCCATGCCGTGGAATAAAATTCTGGAAGCCTCGAATTAGCGATGGAGCGGGTGGTGCAATAAATTACCCCGGCATGCGTCCTATTGTGGCAGGGCAGGCAAAAAGAGAAGCGAGGAAGGGATAGTATATAGTAAACCGAAGGGCCGGTTTTATCGCAGCCTATAAACCGGACGGTCGGTTTCAAAGCGAGAAGTGCCAAGGAGACACCATGAAAAAGCAAATGTCGAGTCTGTTGATCCCCGGATTGTTGTTATCCCTCATCTGTACCGCGCTTGGGGCCGGGGGAACAGCGGCATTGCACCGGGAAGAATCCGGTACCTTCGAAAATCCGGCCGCCGCTCCGAAGGACAGCGTCATTATCACCTCGCTTCCGGAAGCGGAACGGCTCGCCTTTCAAAGCAACGCCGACATGGTGAACGGCAGGGTCGACATCAAAGTGATGGCGGAGCGCCGGAGGGCGGCGCTAAGCGATCTCCTGCCCCAGGTGACCGCCGGAGGAAGCGCGACCGATAACACCAATATCCCGACGACGATCATCCCCGGCGGGCTCCTGCCGGGATATCCAAACCAGACCGCCATCGCCCTTGGGGTGCAATATGGGGCGAACGGCAATGTGCAGGCGCGGCAAAAGCTTTTCGACGCTTCGAGCATCATCGGGCTCAGGGCGGCCCATGCATCCGAGCAGCTGGCCGCTCTCACCCTCGAAAGCACGAGGGAGGAGGTGGCGATGCAGGTGGCGACCGTCTACTATAACCTTCAATTAAGCTCCGAGCAGATCGCTTTTTTGAAGAAGCAGGTGGAAAGCTATCAAAGCCTGAGCGCCATCGCCGAGGTGCAGTTTCAGGCGGGGGTGGCGAAAAAAAGCGATAACGACCGGATCAGGGTCAACCAGACGAATATCGAAACCGAGCTCGACCAGATTGAAAACCTCTACTCCGGACAGCTGACCGGGCTCGCCCTGCTTCTCGGATTGCCGCCCGAAAAGAAGCTCGTCGTCCGCGACGACCTGAACCTGAACGCCGCTCCGGGGGGCAACGAGGGGGCGTTCGACGTGCGCCTGCGGCCCGACTGGCAGGTCCTCGAAAAACAGGCGGCATTGCAGGAGCTCGATATCAGCCTGAAAAAAGCGCAATGGTTTCCGGTTCTCGCGGCAAATGCAAACTATAACCAGGACTTCTACGGCCCCGAATTCGACCCGCAGACCAGAAGCAACTGGTACCCCTCGTCGTCCGTCTCGCTCACGCTCGATATCCCGATCTTCGATGGCTTCAAGCGCAATGCGGAACTCGGCCGGAGCCGCCTCGAGCTTGAAAAAACGCGGAACATGCAGGCCCATCTCCGTGCGACCATCGGCAAGGAAATCCAGGATGCGCGGAGCACTCTCGCCTACAGCAAGGCGCGACTCGCCGGCCAGAAGGCCAATCAGGATCTCGCCGGCGAGGTCTACGATGAGACCGTGGTTGAATACAAGAGCGGCACCGCCACGCTGTCCGATTTGCAGAACGCCGAGAACGCGCTCATCGAATCGCAGGCCCAGTACATGGCCGCCCTGGCGGATCAGCTCCTGGCGGAACTCTCCCTGCATAAGGCGCAGGGAACGCTGCTCGGCAGCCTCGGGACGGAATAAGAGCACTCGTCTATCAATGACCGAAAGGAAGGTACCATGGAAGAGCCCGTAAAGAAGAAAAACAGGTCCAACAAAATCATGCCGATCGTACTCGGCGTCGTGCTTATGGCCGGAGGCGGTATCGGCGGCAGCGCCTGGCTGCACTCCCTTCGCTACGCCGAGACCGACGACGCCCAGATCGACGGGGACATCAGCCCGGTCTCCGCCAGGGTCGGCGGCGCGGTCAGGACCATCCGCTTTACCGACAACCAGCAGGTGCATGCGGGCGATACCCTGCTCACGCTCGACGACCTGGACTACCGGATCAGGCTCGAACAGGCCGAAGCGGCGCTCGACGCGGCCAACGCCGACGTCATGCTGTCGCACGAGAATGTCGCCTCCTCGCGGGCCAACGTTCCGGCCGCCGAGAGCAACATCGATGCGGCAAAAACGCGTCTCTGGAAGGCAACCGAAGACCTCCGGCGCTTCGAAACCCTTCTCAGGAACGGGGCGGTGTCACAGGATAAGTTCGATGCGGTAAAGGCGGAAAAAGAGGAGGCCGAGGCGCGGCTTGCCAGCCTGCAGGGGGAGCGGGGCGCGACGCAGAAACTCGTGTCCGTGGCCGAGAGACGGGTTGCCGGCGCGGTGGCGAAGATCCGTCAGGCGCAGGCCGATGTGGACTATGCGAAGCTGCAACTGTCGTATACCGTTGTGACGGCTCCCGCGCCGGGCATCGTTTCGAAGCGGGCGGTGCAGGTCGGGCAGCTCGTATCCGCCGGCTCGCCGCTCTTCTGCATCGTCAATACCGGCGATCTCTACGTGACCGCCGATTTCAAGGAGACGCAGGTCGGCCGGCTGAAGCCGGGGCAGGAGGTCGTCATCACGACGGACGTGTTTCCGGGGTCGCCGCTCAAGGGCTCGGTCGCCTCGTTTTCCGGGGCCACCGGGGCAAAATTCTCCCTGCTGCCGCCGGATAACGCCACCGGCAACTTTGTCAAGGTCGTCCAGCGCATACCGGTCCGCATCGCCATCACCGATTTTTCCGGCCTGCAGGATCTTGTCCGGCCGGGCATGAGCGTCAAGGCGGCGGTCCGGATTAAATAATCATCCGGGAGAACGGTCAAGGATAGTCATATGGCAGAAACAGGCATAAGGAAGTGGATCGTCACCTTTACGATCGTGACGGGGGTGCTGCTCGAGATCATCGACTCCACGGTCGTCAACGTGGCGATGTCGAACATCATCGGCGCGCTGAACGCGACCCTCGAAGACGCCGCGTGGATCGTGACCGGCTACACCATCGCCAACGTGATCGTGCTGCCCATATCGGGATGGCTCGGCGACCGGATCGGCCGCAAGAAATACTTCCTGATCTCCATCCTTCTTTTCACCGTCATGTCGCTTTTCTGCGGCAATGCAACGACCCTGGGCCAGCTCATCGTCTTTCGCGTCCTGCAGGGACTCGCCGGCGGCGGCCTGCTCTCGACCGGCCAGGCGATCCTGATGGAAACCTGGCCCAAGGAGCAATTTGCGATGGGGATGGCGATCTTCGGGATCGGCGTCGTGGTCGGTCCGGCTCTCGGCCCCACGCTCGGCGGCTATATCATCGATCATCTCTCGTGGCAGTGGATCTTCTACATCAACCTGCCGGTCGGCCTCGTCGCGGCATTCCTCGTCGCAACCTTCATCAGGGAGACGCCGCGGTTCGGCCACGGGGACCCCATCGACTGGTGGGGGATAGCCCTCCTCGCCGCGTTTGTCGGGTCGCTCCAGATGGTGCTCGAAAAGGGGCAGTCCAGGGACTGGTTCTCCGATCCCATGATCACCGCCTTCACCGCGGTTTCGGTCGTCAGCGGAATCCTCTTCGTCTGGCGGGAGCTCGCGACCAGGTACCCGGTGGTAAATCTTTCGATCTTTCGCCACCGGAACTATCTCACCGGCAATATCATGATGTTCGTGCTCGGCCTGGTGATGTACTGCTCCATGTTCGCCCTGCCGCTCTTCTGCCAGACCATCCTGCATCTCAGCGCGCAGGAGACCGGGATGCTGCTCATCCCGAGTTCGCTCGTCAGCATGGTGGGGATGCCGGTCGTGGCAAAACTTTCGCAGCGGGGGGTACCGCCGCAAATTCTCGGCGCCATCGGCTATATCCTCTTTTTCGTCTGCCTGATGATGATGTCGGGGGCGACCATCGAGACCGGGGCGGGCTTTTTTTTCTGGCCCATGGTGATCATGGGCGTCGCGCGCGGCTTTCTCATGGTCCCCTTCACCCAGCTCGCCTTGCAGGACCTGTCCGGCAAGGAGGTAGGGCAGGGGACCGGCATGAACAACCTGATGCGGCAGCTCGGCGGCTCGTTCGGCATCGCGGTGCTGACGACCATCCTGCAGGTACAGGTCGGCGCCTTCCGGAACGGGCTCATCCCTAACGTCAACCCTTACAACCCGGCCTTCCAGGCGCGGTTCCAGGCGCTTTCCGGCGGGTTCGCCGCAAAAGGGTTCTCGCTGGACCAGGCGGGGACCATGGCGCTCCGGTCGATCGAGGCCGCGGTCATGAACCAGGCGCAGCTCTTAACCTATAACAAAATTTACCTCGGCTCGGGGATCATGATGCTCTGCTGCATCGGCCTCCTGTTCTTCTTTCGGACGGGGAAAAAAAGCCCAATGCAAAATTAAATTCCTTTGGATGGCCGAGCCGGGTCACCCCATTTTGCCCAAAAGGCAGTTATGAGAGCCAGCCCTGTCAATGAGATTGTTTTAAGGTTTAAGCTGCATCAGAATTTAATTCTGGGATAAGGTTGAATTTCCGCGCT
>Ga0181520_10006575_pt1 | contig 17671 bp, 20 predicted proteins | sample PEATcosm2014_Bin_29_FD_132451 | JGI IMG/M metagenome (GOLD analysis project Ga0181520, IMG submission 132451) | Peatland microbial communities from MTU Mesocosm Facility, Houghton, MI, USA - PEATcosm2014_Bin02_30_metaG | ecosystem: Environmental > Terrestrial > Soil > Wetlands > Peat | place... | reverse complement strand
TGTATGACTACATTCAGCAGCACGTACCTGCGTGGCGTACAGGTGCCAGACGGGAAGTCCTACTCAGCACCCGTATGCGTCCTGAGGGCTTAAAAGGCTCCTATGCGGCACGTCGAGAGGCGCTGGACTTCCTAGTTGATGGGGGGTGGGTTGACCCTCGTTATCATTCTCCAAAATAATTTCCCAAAAACTAGCCAAAACCTCGGTGCGCCCGGTATACTAGGGGTGGGAGAGAAAAACATGCTGAACGAGACCAAAGCCCGTCGCATCGCAAATAACCTCTTGGCAGCTTTGCCGGTCTACCACCCGTTCATTCCCACCGCCGACATCGACAGCATTCTGGAGAAGGCGGGTTTCAGAAAGATGGAGCCAGCTATCTGGTGCGGTCGTGATGGTCGCTCCAACGAGCAGGTCGGCGAGAAGTCCTACCTGACCATCACGTGGCACAAGATGGAAGTAACCGGCGTCTACGAAATCGTCGCCTATGTTTCTTAGGTGCCTATGAAATCGTCGCTTACGTTTTTCACCCAATTTCTTTCAACCCAATTTCAGTTTACCACAGGAGAGAAAATGCCTTCGACCAACGTCACCGCCGCAATGAATGCCATGCGAGTTCTCAGCCTTGACGAACTTCGCGAGATTATGCCCTTCTACAAGAACCTGCTCTCGCTGAACCGCAGGGTTGAAGCCGTCTCCGCCGTCATGGACTTCGCCCCCGGCGACCAAGTGATTCTCCACGACATCCGCCCCAAGCACATGAACGGTTCCAAGGGCGAGGTTGTCTCCGTCAAGCAGACTCGCGTCGTGGTCAAGTTTCCCGGCACCCAGTGGTCGATGGGCGTCACCGTTCCCGCAACCTGCCTGACCAAAGTCAACTGAGGAGTGGCGTGATGAAGTTCGCTCTGCGTACCATTGCCAAAGCCATTTCCGCTCTCAGCGGCTCCCTTGAGGAGCTACGGTACGAAGAGGCGGGGAAGTACAAGGACAAACTCTCGAAGGCTAACAAGTTGCTGCTGGAGGCTCGTAGCCTCTTGCAGGAAATCATCGAAGAACTCTAACGCTTCGCCGTCTGCTCCTCCAGCATGATGGTTCCTTGGTTCAAACTGAGCGTGGGGGGAACTGGTTGGAACCCCCCACGAGTCTCGCTGGTCTCTTTAGAAAATGACTTGACCAGCAGAGCACGACCATACATGTGAATCTCAAGATGGTCGGTCTTCCACTCAGTCGGGCTCACCTGAACACGGTGCATCTGAAACCACCCTCCCCTATCAAGCCGACCGAGAATCCCATATCCAAAATCCACATCCTCAGCCACCTTCCCATCAAGCAGGGACAGGTGGTTGAACTGCGTGTTGATGCAGAGGCATCCATTCATCGAATGAAAGATACGAGCCTGAATGGTCTTCGCCGAGTAGTTGGGATTCGGGCGGAAGATGAGACGTATAGGTCGCCATTCTCGCACATCCCATCGTACTCATAGAGAAATGCGTCAGGCAGCATAGTGAGAATGTTGCCGATGCGGGTTTCATCATTCTGGTACTCTTGAAAGCTTTGATGCTGCACTTCGGCGTTGACCGGCTGACCATTGATGGCAACAACACGACTCACCGGACCCTGCGGGGTCTCTACCTGCTTGAGCATCGTCTCCATGGCGGCTGTGTGACGCTTCACCCAGTAACGCCAGTAGCCATGTTGCTTGTGGTCGCTGAGTTCATTGAATATGACCTCGCGAACAAGGCTCCCGGCTGTTTTATCGGTGCCATGGAACGCCTCGTCAATCCAAATCAGATGGTCAGGCACCCATCCCGGCTGGTGTATCAGTTCCATGATGGGGTCACCAGAAACCGGCTTTACAAAGATAGCATGGTTGTCCTTTGTCGCACCGATGATGGCGATGCGGGACAAGTCTACCTGATGCTTCTGCAAGCCGCGAACAAGGTTGTCAGTACAGGGGATACTACGGTCAATTGCGGATAGGGGTGACTCTCGGACTATGACGATGGCGAGTAGGGCCGCCAGCAGGGTATACTTCCACTTCATCCCCGGCCTCCTTGTGAGTGTCGGGGACTAGCCCCCTACCCATGGTTCAGCTTCTCATAGTTGCGTTAACCCACGTTGAAATATGGCGTTAACGAAGAGAAAATTTTTCTCGAAAAGGTAGCCAAAACCACGTCTGGTTCGGTATACTGTAGCTATGGCAAAGATAACGGTACGCCCGGTTGGAGTTCGCAATGCTGGAGTCGCCCACTGTGCCATCTGTGGCAGCAAGCGGTCGGCTGGCTTCGGTACCTGCATCAACTACTGCCACTGGCTCCTGCCGGGGTGGATGGGCTGGAACGCCGTTCTCAAGGAGGTCGCCGTGAAAGACCATCGCGCTCTTCCGCTTGCCGCGATGCACAAGTATCTCCCTCCGACCGAGAAGTTTCCTCAGGGACAAATCAAGGCTCCCTCATTTCCGAAGCTGGTCGCTGCTGCCCGTATGTTGGGCTGGAACGGCGACACCAACGCACCTTCTCAACCCATGTTCGTGGAGGCGCAATAACATGGACATCCTGACGAGGGAAAGAGCATCCGACTGGGGTGAGTATGAAGCACAAACCAGTACCAAAGAAACAGCCGAAGCCACAACCACAACCACAACCACAACCCAAGCATGATCTTTTGCATATCAAAGTTCAGCCGGGACATCATTTGCCTTGCCTGTATCAGGGATGAGTGCCACAACTTCCGGTATTTCCTGATTTTAAGGAGCCTGTTCTTACTGTCGTATACTTACCGCAAACACATCGGCATAACCACTGTCTTTGACTCCTATAATGAAGAACTGCTTCAGATTCTACCGTAAGCTGTCCAAAAGTGTGACCTACCAAATCCATTTTTGCCCATCGCTTCTTTTGAGTTTCAACATGGAGACAGCCACAGCTTAAAACACCGCCCATGGTTAGTTTGTCAGTGCTCACCACCGTTGTATTACCGCAAGAGCAAAAGCACACCCACTGCTTCTTACCACTAGGGGTTCTGACTGGACTTTCGGCTTGCACATAGAGACGATTGAAGGTCTGACCTTCCAACCCCCGACTTTCCCAGTACGCTTTATTGTTGGCTTTTAGTTTGGCTTTCTCTTCTGGTGAAAGGGGAGCCGTACGCCCTTCGCCGCCTCGACAAATGTTGTAGCCAACTTCCGGGTTACGGGTATCGTAAAGCGCAATGAGTAGTCGCTCCAGCCTATCGAGTTCTTCTTTGGTTTCAACTTCCATGAGAGGTTCAATCGCCCAAACATCTTTGGGATGTTTACGCATGGAGTTGTAAAGCCGCGATTGCCCTCCCCGATGCTTACTCGCATCGGAGAGTTTGGTTTGAAGATACTTCTTCAAACTATTACCCTTGTGCTGCCCGATATAAACTTTACTTGTCGCTGAATTGGTGATGATGTAGATGAACATTTCGACCTCTCCTACCTAATACTCAGAAGTCGAAATTTCCTGTCACTATCTGTTGGCACGACTGACAAACATTTGTGAGAAATCAGGGTCCTCAATGTCAAGGCGAAATTTCCCCAACAGGTCAGAATCCCGCCGATATAGGTGACCCATTTTTTGTGCCTTGCGTTTGGAGAAACCCGGCCCAACGGGTGATACCTTGTCGATAAGACTGTGCGTCCATGCCGCTACAGCCGCTTCCTTGCCCTCCTTGGAGTCCATAAGAGCCTTGGATGCCCGAGACATCGCCCGACGCACGTCAGGTCGATGTAGACCGAAGTGAACAGCGACTTGCTGGAAGTTTCGGCACCGAACGTACTCCATGATGACCTTGGACAAAGCCGGTGCCGGGTGCCCCTCTTTTTCCAGAGAGTTTTCCAACCCCGCCTTCTCGAAAACTTCATGTAACAATTCTTCGGTGGGCTCCCCGCCCACGAGCATGAATGTCCCCAAGGTTCGAACCGCCATCCTGATACGAAAACTGCACACTGTCTGTGTGGATTTGTGAATAATGGCGAGAGTGTTTTGTGTTTTGCTGAGAAGGTAGTAGCTCAACAGCAATTCTTGGTCTTCTTTTTTCAGGAAGCGAAGTGTCTTCAGAAAACGGTCGAAGTTATCGCCGATGAAAGACAAAATGTCGTCCTCTGCGAGGTCAGCCTGAGTCTCAAGACTGATGGTCGTTGCCCCTTCTAGTTGTTCATCCTCATCCAGAAGCATGGCTCGTGCGCTAGTTATTGAATCGAAATAGGGTGTGTTCTCCGACAATTTAGTTCTCCTTATTCCAACGAACCGCAGAACCGCGTTTACCACCCCGGCTGAGGAAAGTTGGGTCGTCCAGTTTTTGTTGTTGAAATCTTCGTGCTTGAGCAACACGACGTTCAGGCGTCCATGGCTTGCGTGACTTTCCTAGTTTGATTCGTTGGGTTCTTGACCATGGTCTGCCTTTGCAAGCAGCCTGACTCTTTTCTTGGTCAACTTTAGAGAATTTGTAATAATCCCCACGAGCCTTTCGACCCACCCATGCTTGACGTAACTTGGCTTTAGTCTCCTCGGAGGAGATAGGAGCCCATGCGTCTGTTGATGCGTTGTAACCGAATTCACGATTGGCTGCTTGCAGCCTGAGTATCCAAGCGTGCTCTCTAGCTCGAAGCCAGAGTAAATCGGTTACAGCTTCGAGGACAATGAAATCGAAATTATCGACGCCATAGTTGTCCCATGCTGCTTGTAGGTGGGGGTTCGAATGTTTCCCGATTTTCAATTTAGCTACGTGGTGGTACTTGCGACGACGTAAATTTTCGGCGCTGCCGACATATACTTTGCCGTTGACCAGATTCACCCAAGCATAAACACCCGCCGTTTTTTCCATCATTATTGACAATTCTCAAGTTTGTGGTACTCTACGTATTAGGCAACGTGTGTCCAAAATCGCCTCGTACTGTACCTTAATACTCAAGTAAGTCTACTTTTGACGACAAAAAAGCGACCCCCGGAAGGGTCGCTTTTTGAGTTAGGAGCCTGAGTAGTTTACTTGAATGCCACGGCGACAACGCCGCCAGTGTACTTCAAGAAGTTGCTGAAGCCGGGGTTCAATGTTGCGCCCGTGGTGGTCGTGGTTTGAACAGAGAAGTACGAAGAGCTACTGGCGATGCTTCCCGAATACTGTTGAAACGGCGAAGTGGGAGGCGAGGTCGTATAGGAGCCGACGCTTGAGCTATCCAGCAAAACACCAACTTCAAGGATAAGGCCCGCTACAGCCGACGTAGTGAAGATGGAAGCACCAAGAGGGGTAGAGCCAGAAGTGGTGGCATGACCGTGCTGGTCTACGCCTGTGCCTACACCAGCGAGTTCAAACACCTGAGCAACCAAACCACCGTCGAATACAGGACGACCGTTGACAAGTGGTGGCGAACCCAAGTTGCCCCCCGGCTGTAGTGGAGATGTAACCTCGTCCGGGTAAAACGCAGCTAGTGCAATACTCCGAGTGCCAGCGGTTGCTGCGGCACCAGTCGTGGTCGTACCGCTGACGTAGACATAGAGACTCGGGTAATAGCCAGAGGCATCAGGAACCGTAACAGGGGGAGAAGAAAGAGAGTCCTGAGAAAGACCGACAATCTTGTCAACCAGTGTATAGGTATTTCCCTCGTTGTCAGTGACGATGGGTTGAGGCGTGTTGGCGCTGATGCTGCCAGTAGAAAAGGGATACCCGCTCTTCTGTGCCTCAACTACAACGGCGATAAAACTGCCTGTAGTCGAAGGACTAGGCAAGGTAACCACCAACGGCTGCACCTGATAAGATGAGATATTCTTGGCGGATTGAAGAATCGAAACTGCCATGGAGAGGGCTCCTCGTAGAAAGTGTCTACTATAATGGGGTTTCCATATTCGTTTTGTTTGCTGACAAATATTCGCTTGCTCTCTTCAAAATCTGTATGTCGTCACCTGCGTTACCAAGAAGGGAATTGCACTTCCAACACAATAGCCCCCTAATACACTTACCACACGACCGAGTTCCGGGGCAGCAGTTGTGGTCATGGTCTACGGCTAAAACTCGCTCTGAAGGTTTACGACAAATTGCACAAAGGCCCTCTTGCTGCTTGAAAAGGGCGTCGTACTGTTCAACCGTGATGTTATAGTGCCGAAAATAGTGGTATTTACGACTATATGGTTTTCTCTTGTAGTGGCAAAAGCGACAGTACGCCTGTAATCCATTTCGACGGTTCCTGTGTTTGGCAAAAGATTCAGGGTTGGTGTCCCCACAATCGGGGCAACTCAAGGGCTTAACTTTTTGATGATGGCTACCTAATTTTCTTCCCATACTTAAGGAGATGGTAGTCGAATTTTAGTAATCAGGATTTGTACCCATGCCCCCACTCGTCTCGTGTATCACCCCGACATTCAATCGCCGTGAGTTTTGGCCCCGGTGTATTGAATGTTTTCAGCGTCAGGATTACCCCAGCTTGGAATGGGTAATCGTTGATGACGGTTCTGACCCCGTTGAAGACCTACTTCCCACCGACCCGCGCATTCACTATTATTATGAATCCCCCAAGAAAACCCATGGGGAGAAAATGAATCGCTGCTGTGAACTCGCAACGGGGGAAATAGTAATAGTTTGGGATGATGACGACTGGTACGCATCTGACCGTGTGAGCCGACAGGTCGCCCCATTCTCCGACCCACAAGTGCTTCTAACAGGCACCAGCCGTCTTTATTACTACACCCATGGCACGCAACAAGCCTACCGCTATCAGAATTGGACAGTTGGAATTTGGCTGGCTGCGTTCGCTCTGCGGAAATCCGTGTGGGAAAACCAGAAGTTCAAGCCGCTGCCCAGTGGGGCAGACTACCACCTAATCAAGAGCCTCCCGCCAGAGAATGTGAAAGATTTGAATGACCTCACCATGATGGTTGCAACGATACATCCCACAAATGCTTCAAGTAAAAACCTACCTAACACATCCTTTATTGAAGTCCCATGGGAACAAATTGAAGGAATTACGAAGGGAACGTTATAGTGGACTACCGACTTCGCCTGATTTCAGAACGTCAGCCAGAGACACCAGCGCAAATTCATTCCAGTAACCAAATGGTCGCTTGGGGGCTCTGGTCGGAGCTATCCAAATTTCCTCACATCACCTTGTCTCACTACAAAGCAGAATTGGGTTGGTCAGACACTTACGAAGAATGGCTTACGGGGTTGAGGGAGATGCCCGAAGCCGATTTCACCCTCATCCACAGTTACACCCCCAGTTCCATTCTTACTGAACTCGGGACAGTGAGAGCCAAAACGAGGCAGCATGTACTATGGATGTCGGAGTATTCCTACCCCGGCGTGGACCGCTGTTTCACTTTCCTCCCGTGCCCGAATGCAGAGCAAGTACCGCTGCCAGCGTTACTCAATGTTTTAGATAACAGCCTTGTGGGTGTGGAAAAATATCCGGGCAGTGTGTTACTCGACCACGCATGGGGTTGGTTGCCGGGGTATGACAACTATGTGGGGTCTCCTCCAAATCTATGGCTCAACCGTTTCTACGATTGGTTTCAAGGGTATAAAGGAGTTGTTGGACAACTGGAAAGCGTAAACAACGAGGAGAGGTCAAAGACAGTGATTCCTGACTGGGTGAAAAAAATTCCCAATTCCTTCTTCACTGACTATCTTAAACTCACGGCCCATTTTGAAAACTATGTTATGACGCACCCCGGCACCTATGAACACAGCATCATTGATATGGCTGCTCGTGGAATTCGAGTGCTGGTTCCAACACCGACCGTCCCCCACTATCACAAAGACGGATGGGCAATTACCCGTGGCGGGGAGCCCTTTGCTCCTCCCGATACGATTGAGAGACTCAACCTTCAGACCTTTTCATCGAAAGAAGAACTCCTCGATATTTTGAAAACCCCAGCAGCAGCGATTGTAGACAGGTCAAAATTTACAGACGCTCCTGCACTAGCCATGAAAATAGATACCTATTGTCAGAAGGTGCTCAATGGATGTAACGGTTAAATATGCAGACCGAGATGTGAAATTCTGCGACATCAATCCAGTGGATTATGTAGAGGGTTTGCTATCAGAGGGGCAATGGTACGAGATTCGAAATCTCGAATTCATTCGCAACCTTCAAGTCACAGGAAACTACGTCGATGTGGGCGCGTATATCGGCACACACTCTCTTTTCTTTTCTCTCTTCTGCCCGTCTACTCGGGTAGATTCCATTGAAGTCAATCCGACATCCTATGCAAAACTCCTACGCAACCTCGAAGTAAACGGGGTCACCAACTGCTACCCACACAATATCGGGGTGTCCAATGTGGAAGGGCAAGCCACACTACGGGCGGCGAATGAAACCAATCGAGGAGCAACGCACCTGACTGTCGATGATGGCTCGATTCATGTGGTGCCCCTCGATTCCTTAAAGTTCGAAGATGTACGATTGCTGAAGATTGACGTAGAGGGACTAGAACTTCGCGTTCTCCAAGGAGCAGTGAACACCCTTCTAACTGTTGAGCATCTCTTTGTTGAGATGTGGTCGGAGCCACAAAGCCAAGACCGAAATGTGGAGTACACCTACCCGAAGGTGGTCGAGTTCTTGGAACTTCATGGATTCCAACAAGACCAAGAATTGGATGACCGCCTATATCACTTCGTCAGGAAAGACAGTAATAAAGTCATCCAGTCCTTGTGGGTGGGCGACTCCCTCTCAACAATGGAAAGGTTGAGCCTCGCCTCTTTCCTCAAAAACGGGCATGAAGTTCATCTCTATACGTATGGCAACGTAAGCAATGTACCGGCTGGCGTTGTCATAAAAGATGCAGCAGAGATTGTCCCCACTTCTTTGTTAGACTATCGCAAATTTCCAAAACTAGCCTACTTCGCCGATATGTTTCGCTACAAACTCCTGCGCGAAAGGGGCGGTTGGTGGGTAGACACCGACACTGTGTGTATTCGCCCTTTCGACTTCAAAGAAGAAACCATCATCTCATCAGAGATGACTAAGGGAGGAAAGACACACCCCAACAATGGCAACCTCAAGGCTCCATTGGGAAGCCCCATCATGACGTGGTTGTGGAATGAGTGCATGAATAAAGACCCCTCCAAACTACAATGGGGCGATACCGGCCCTCGACTGATTAAGAGAGCCATCGAACGCTTCAAACTAGAATCTGCGGTAAAGCCCCCGGAGACATTCTGTCCAATTCCTTGGTGGGATTCTGTGAGCCTGAACGATCCCACTGCAACACCCATCATCCCAAAGAACGCCTACGCTGTTCACTTTTGGAATGAGCAGTGGAGTTCCACTGGACAAGACAAAATTTTACCCCAGCCTGAAAGCCTATACGCCAAGCTAGTACAAAAGTACGACACCCGGATAGACCTGAATAGAGTCACAGCAGTGATTAAAACACTTTTTCGTGACCACTCGCTGTTTCATTGTGTCCAAACATTAAAAGCCTCTTTCCCTTTCATCCATATCATAGTGGCCGATGGTGGGAAGACCTCGCCAGAAAAAGAAGCGCAACTCAAATCCATGGGGGTGGATAGGTACATAACGCTCCCGCAAGATTGTGGATTGTCAGCGGGTAGGAATCGGTTGGTTGAGGAGTGTCTGACGCCTTATGTAATGCTGTGCGATGACGATTTTAGCTTCACACCGGAATGCCATATCGAACGGATGCTTGACTTGACAGAGGTAGTAGACATCGCGGGAGGGCTGGTATACAACCTCCGCAACTGGTCATTGTGCGAAACGGGAGTTGGTTGGGACATTACCGGGGGCAACTTCGTCACACGGGACGGTAAAACTTGGGTGGATGGAACTCGGGGAGAAACCTTAAACTACAAAGGCATTCGTTACGAGAGGGCTGATTTCATTCTCAATTTCTTCATTGCCAAAACTGATGTTGTAAAAAGAGTGAAGTGGGACAACAGTCTGAAATTTTTCGCAGAACACATCGACTTCTGCCTTCGAGCCAAGGCACTCGGTATTACCTCGGGACGCTGTTTAGACAGCTTTGTGTTGCACAAAGCGATGGACGATGTGTACGACCCTAGCTATGTGAGTATTCGCAAAGACTACCTCAATTATCGAAGTCTCTTTGAGAAAAAGTGGGGTTTTCCGCACCCTGAATTACTTCCGGGAACCACGCCAACCATAAATGAACCTGCCCCACGGTCTACTATCGAGCAAGCAGCCAAACCAGTAGTGGTTGAGCCCCCGCCCCCTCCAAAAAATTGGCATGGATGGAAAGAAGATTTTCTACAAAAGAAAGTGGATTCCCTGTTCAAGCGGTTTCGATTCGCTGTCGCTACGATTCCAAACTCAGGGCACTACAAGCAGCTATGTGCCATATACCCTGAGCATTTCGAAGAGATAGTAGACACGCCAGAGGGCCGACGCATCATATTTGTGGTGGGAAGATGAAATTGGGTAGCGACCAGCCCGACCCGGAGAACCGGAGGCTTCTTGCTGCCGCCGAGCCGCTACCCTTGCAACAGTCTCTTGTAGTGCTGTTGCCCACAAACCGGACACGAGTCCGGTACACTGTGGCGGCAATCCTTATGCGCTCTGTCCGAACAGATAAGCCGTGGTCACCTTGGTGTTGGCTGTACTGTCCTTGCAGACGCGAATGAAATTCCAAATAATGCCCGATGGGTTAATCATAGCCATGCCTGTCCCGCTAGGGATTAGAACTTGGACTTGGTTCAACCCAGTACCTGTCGTTCCCGGCGTGTAGCTGGCTGCGGGGAACGAAGCGAGGTTACCTGTGAGATTAACACCTGAGGCTGCTGATGTCGATGTGTTTGACCCCGGCGTCAACGGACCGAATGTCAAACCATAATTGACAACCGGAAAGGTCTGACCAAACTCAAGTGCGGAGCCAACCGCGTTGTCTACCAAATTCTGCAAACGCTCTGTGCCTGAAGTGGTGCTGATGTAAGTGTTCCAGCCGATAGCCACCTTACCAGCATCCTGTGCCGGGGGCTGTACCACTAGAAGATTACCAGCCGTGACCAACAAACTAGTTTCTGCGCTGGCTGTCGTTTCACCGGGATAAACCGGGCTCACGCCACCTGTTGGATTCAAACTATTTGGAGTCACGTAAGTGTTCTTCACATAGTACGTAGTGTTGACCGGAACGCCAGCAAGGCCGGTGCCTGTGTAGGGGGCAACGCCACCATCTGATATGGGTGTGTACTGACTAAGCACAGGGGCTGCGGGGGCTGAGATGGTCGCGCCATCTGTCAGAACATTGGGGTCATTGGAGACCTCCACCCACACATTGCCCTCAATCCCGGTGACTTGCAGACTGAAGTTAATCCAGTTCTGGATATTTCTCCAAGCCCCGTTCAAAGCAGCTTCTGAGGAGAATATGGTGTTATTCGCTGTAAGCATTGAGTTCCCTCTGTAAAAGGGGCTGTGTAGTTGAAAAAATCCCTTGTCGGTGAATTGGGGTTTTTGTTGGGAATTTCTTGACTACGAACTTCCTTAAACAGAGGTACCTAAGAAATGGGCAAACTCACAGCTAGTACATCGTTCGGATTGGGTGGTTCAAGAGCCGCCGAGTCAGTATTTTCCACTAATCATTTCTCCTCGGAGACCAAACTTTCCACAGAGGTCCGTCAGAAGATTGCTTCGATGGGACTGAATCGCGTAGCTGGAAACGTCTACGAGTGTCCATCCACCAAGGATTTTTGGAAAGTGCAAGGCAACAAGGTAGTTCGCATGGTCGTTGATGAAGTGGATAACGGTGAGCAGCTTGCCGCCGCGCCCTCGAACAATCCCGCCAGCTTTTTGGCCGACATTTTGGGCGACCTAACGTTTTAACAGGAAGGCACCATGGCAGACAAACCGAAGTATAGCTCTATTATTGACGAATTCCTCGATTCACGTGAACCCGACTGGAAAGACCTTGGGCTCAAGGATGCCAAGAACTCTGGCGATGAATGGCTCGACCGCACGCATGAGCACGAGGATAAGGCATTCTTGGATGAAATCGCCGAAGGTGCATCTCATCACACGAACGTCCCACCCACCAGTAAGGGTGCGACTCTTCAGAATCGTCTCATCGAAAAAGAAAATGCCGCCCCTCGTCTTGGTGCCGGTCGTGCTACATCTACTCGCAATGCTTCCCACCATGAGGAAGATTACAGGAGTGCAATCGGTGATGATGACTCTCTTTTGAGCGAGGTCACACAGTCTCTTGAGTCTGCGGAAAAGGGCGGTAAGGTTGAGAAAAAGAACCGCACCGACGCTGAGATTAAGAATTATGTGAAGCAACTTCTCAATCAGGGCGTGCCTCCGGCTCGTGTCGCTGCTCAGTTGAAGAAGCTGGCGGAGATTGAACTGTTCAACCACCAGATGAGCACTCGCTATCTTCAGGATAATGCTGGGATGCTGGGCATGGCTTACATGGAGCCCAACACCTTCATGGATAACAACAACCCGAACTACGAGCGTAACAAGGTTGGGTACAGCTTCAACTCCATCTCAGAGCAAAAACGGCAGCAAGAAGCCGGTGGCGTTGTAAGTCAGATTCAACCCGGCGACCGCGTGACTATTCTCCGCCCTAGTGGGTCAAAGCGTGACAAAGATGGACGCACTGTTCCTGATTACACAAACGCTACGGAAGCTACAGGTCGTGCGGTTATGTATAACGCTGAACATCAAGCGTGGGTTCTCAATATGGGCGGCCCACATGGTACTCCAGCCATGGCTGATGAAGAGAACATCGTCAGAGTTCGCAAGGCTCCAGCTAAGAAAGCCGCTGTAGGTGATGTTGGTTGGGCTGAAGGTGAGAATACTGAAGAGAAGCCAACCCCTGTAATCTTCCGCAAGTGGAAAGATACGGGTGACATTCTAGCCTTATTCCCCTATGATTTGGGAACGGATAGTCCGTATACGTGCAGCAGCTACGAACACATAGGGCAGCACGGTGCAGCCGACCCACACCATTGTATTCAGATGACGACTCCTTGTAAACCAGAGGAGTATGCTGACCTCAAAGCTGAACTGGAAAGCATTGGTTACAAGTTGAAGCCCATCAGCCGCCTTCAATATAATGCTCTGCTGAGTCGTAAGAAACAGTTGAAGCAGTACAATTCTGGTACAGTGCCAAAACCAGATGGTGATATGAAAACTGTTGAACCGGGCTACAAGAGCACAACCTTCACTCTGGATGAGGACGAAGCCCCCAAGCAAGCCTCCAGTCAAGATTGCGTTCGTCAAGCGAAAGCTTGGAAGGCTGCGGGTATTCAACCCCGTGCGAAGTCTGTCAAACAGATTTCTGCTTGTGCCGACTGCACATACTTCAAAAAGAACGGCGGTTCCAAGTCTTGCGGACTGTATGGTCTGCCGGTCGTGGGGAATGCTGCTGAACTCGCCGCCGTGGTCAATCGCATGACCGCTGGTGTGCCAGCCGAATCAAAGCGTGCCGCATTGGTGCAGATTGCCAATCGGTTGCCACAGCAGAACGCCCCCAAGGCTGCATCTGTTGAAGCACCGTTTGTGCGTCAGGCTTCATTCACCAAGGAACGTCAGTACGGGTTCGTTGAAGCTGAACATTTGAGTGGTGCCAAGATTCAGAAGCTGCACGCTGCCGGTCACACCTTGAAGGTAATTTGTGCCGCTGCTGAAAAGAAGTTCGGTGCCTTGGAAGTTTCAAAGGCTGTTCGCGAGTTTGTTGCCTCACTCCGCAAGGAGAAAGGCAAGATTATCGTAGCCGCCGCCGATGCCGACTTCCTCAAGAAGATGGGCATCCACAACGAAGCCATTGTCGGGGCCGCTAAGTGCGCTTCCTGCAAGGCACATGGCAAGGAAATGCACAAGACCTCTTCTTCGACTGAAATGGTCACTCGCGCACCTGAAGCGTTTGTTCAGGCCACGCCGGGGCACATTCGTTCAGCGCAAAAGAAGGTGATTGCAAACTTTGACTCCGCTGTTGTTGCCAAGTACCACGCAGCAGGTCACAGCGTAGACAAAATCTACAAGGCTGCAAGCGTCAAGTACGGTTCGGCACAAGCCAGCAAGGCCATCCGCGACTGGGCGCACAACCTGAAGAACACTGACACCAAGATTGCCTTGTCGCAAATTGATTGCACAGTGTTGAAGAAGATGGGCGTCAAGCTTTCAAGCAAAAACGCCATCATTGGTGCTGAAAAGTGCGGCTCCTGCTCTTATCGCAATGGAATGCATTGCGGTTTGACAGGTGGAACACTCCTTAGCTACCCCGGCATGAACCAAACCGCCTCCAACAAGAAAGTTGCTGTGGGAGCCCCGGTGGATGGTCGCTCGATGCTAAAGGAATTCGACCTGATGGGTAAAACCGCACAGGCTGACATTGATATGGCTCCTCCAGAACGGGCTGATATTCACGGCGGCTCCGCGATGAGTGCAGGAAACATCAGTGTTACAGCCGATAGTGTCGATGATGGTGAATTGTACACAGAGGCCCGCAATGGTGATGCGTTAGCTCGTAAAAAGTTCGAGCACGGCACACCCAGTGGTTTCTTCGTAGAGGGTAAAGAATGGGACTCGGTGCCACCCCAACGCCCCGGATACTACGAAGAGAACCCACCCGATGATTGGGAAGATTGTGGCGGTTGTGGAGGGTACCACCCGGCTGGTTACACAGGCGATTGCCGTAGTGACATCAACCGCTGGCCTTCAGAGAAGTCCATCGCCGCGATGAGCGGAAAGGTGGCATCGAAAACAGCCGAGTGGAAAGGTTGGACTGAAGACATGCCGGTGCAAGTAGTCGGCGTATCCAATGGACAAATCACTCCTGATGGAAGAGGCGTTCAGGAATTCGCAAATCTGGCCGAAGCCAAGGCAGTATTTCCTGACCTCGACCCGAACATCAACGGTCAACGGTTTTGCTGGGCAATGGCAGGATCAATCAAGGGTATGCCAGCAATCCGGTTTGAAACATGGCCCGCTGAAGAAATATACAGCCGGTAAGGGGTGCTTGAATGACTGGTAAAAATACCAGCGGTATGGAAATAGATGACGACGGCAACGTAACAGTCTATCAATCGGAACGTGATAAGGAACGGCAATTTCGCAGGGAGCGGCTTGAGAATATTCGAGAGCGCATCACAGATACAAATTATGACCCTGCCGAAGCCAGCCGTTTGATTGCAATTGAGATTGCCAGAGTTGCTGAAGACTTGAGTGATTGTGTGGGTGACGGCCCGATAGACAACATCCGTCTCAAGGTCTTCGAACAACAGCTTCGGGCTCTGCGTGAACTTGGCAAGCAGTTAACCGATGCCGATTTGCTCAGTAAGAAGGACGTACTGAACTTCGACGGACCAAAATTCCAGTTTGTACTGGGTGTCATCGTTGACAGTTTCGTTCAGGCTATGAAGGAGGCTGGCGTACCGGAAGACATGCGAACCAGCATCATGAAGCACTACAGAGACAGAATGCAAATGAATGAGAACACCATTCGTAAGGAAACGGCACGAATCGACTCCAACAAGGGGAAATAATGGGAATTTTGATTGATTTGACGGGACAACGATTCGGCAAGTTACAGGTTATCTGTCAGGGTGAAACTGATGGAAAGACCAAACTACTGAGATGGGACTGTATTTGTGACTGTGGTACACAATGCACAGTATATGGTGTTCATCTTAGAAAAGGGGTAACCAAAAGTTGCGGCTGTTATCGAAAGTCCCTGAAAGCCCTCCCAAATGAAATTGTTGGAGCCAGAACTCTCCTACGAAGATACAAATTTGATGCCAAAAGGCGTGGATTGGGTTGGGAGTTATCCGAAGGAGAGTTTTCTAAGCTGATTTCTAACACCTGTGAATACTGCGGAGAAGCCCCCTCGCAGTCTACTCTAGGGTCAAGGTATGATAACAGCCCATTCTATTACAATGGAGTGGACAGAGTGGACAATACAAAAGGGTATATTTCTGATAACTGTGTCTCATGTTGTGGAGTATGCAACGCAATGAAAAGCGGCATGTCCTATGGTGAGTTCAAAACACACATCACTCAAATCTACGAACACCTTCATGCTATGAAATACATGAAAGTAGGAGCATAACATGGCCGTAAGCGGAAACAGTATCGCGTTGAAATCATTTCAGTCCTTCACCATTAACGAGGGGCTCCTTGCAAAAGTAGTTGAGGCTGTGAAAGCTGGGGAAAAAGAAGCCCGTACGTCTGGTGACGTGAAGTCCTTCGAGGTCTTCTACAAGGGATTCCGCCAGAATATTAGTATCGGACGCATCTATATTGTTCCTGCAAAAGTTTGTGACGTTCGGAATAACTTCCCCATCGCTCTGCTCTATGGCACTGTAGTGAGGACGCTCAATCTCGGAGAAGAGACCGCCGACCTTATCACCAACAAGATTGGTGACACCGAATTCGATGAGTATAGCCGAGCCGACTACACCGCCATTAAGGAAAAGCTATTCATGGGCGACGACGGCAAGAGCACTTCTCTGGTTATCTTTGCCCCCAACTGGACAAACATTCGCGAGTACATCGGCTTCAAGTATGTGAGCGATGATGAGAAGCTGTCTAATCTGCTTCGCCATCTCGTGTTCTCAGCGTACTTCAACCCGGCTGTGTCCTCGGCATTCGATGCTCTTATGACCACAGTGGACACCCACAAGCTGGACATCACCGACATCACGCCAAAGATGACGTATCCTTTCCTCAGCGAAAACCCACTGAGACAGTTTCCTGATTTGTCAAAGCAGGGCGGATGGACAAAGCCTAAGATTTTCCTCACCAAGAAGACGGCGGATGCCATTACTAAAGAAGTTCTCGATCCACAGGAACTGAATGTGTTCGAGGCTCTGGATTCGGCTCTCAGCGAAGCTACTTTGCCAAAGACCACAGACCCCGAAGAACTCGCAGACTTCGAAAGCCCAAACACTACAACGGGTCAAGTTGAGATTCCTGAAGTCAAAGCTGAAGCAACAGTAACCGCTGCGGATGGCACCGAGCTTCGCCACCGCCCGGATTATGGCGAGAAGGGTTCTTATACACAAGAAATGAATGTGGAGAACTCTAAAACAGCGGACACTGCTGATAATCCCGCGAATGAAAAAGGTGGACAGGGTGCCATCGAAGTGAAAACTAATCACGAGAAGCCAGTAACAGCCGCTGAGGTCGCTGCTGCCCCTTTCGAAACCCCATTCACCAATGTTGGACCGGGTACTTCGGCTCACGACCATGCTGACAAATCCATCGCTGTCAAAGTGGATACCGTTTCTCAAAAGGGCAATGTAGATGCCAATAGCCCTATCGGTATCGCGATTGACGAAACCGGCGTACCTCGTCGCCCTGAAGAAGAGCGTAAGGCTGCGTCAATTGCCAGTGAAATCATGCGTGACCTTGACGATGGATATGTGGCGATGTCCACCAAGTCAAAGGCTGCTCGTGCCAAGCGTGAGGCGGAGCTAGACAAGATTGCCGGTCGCATTCGCAAGCGTGCTGATGTAGCCCTGACTGAGGAAAGCATTTGGGCTGACATCACTGAAGACTTTGGTGCGGCTCCTGTAGTTGAACTTCCCGGCGAGGGCTCCAACGACAGCAAATCAACTGACTCACTCCCTGAAGCCATGACCAGCGACAAGCCAGAAGAAGCCAAGGCAGTCACTGAAGCGGAAATTGACAAGGCCGAACCAAAAGGACCGAAGTCTAAGATGTTCCAAGACAAGACCAAGCCTG